>ERZ779669.55-NODE-55-length-69324-cov-9.703316_pt1 | contig 69324 bp, 60 predicted proteins | sample MGYA00511372_ERZ779669 | MGnify/ENA primary metagenome ERZ779669 (study PRJEB29588, sample SAMEA1967891) | human gut metagenome | biome: human gut; feature: human-associated habitat; material: faeces | place: Denmark | collected 2008/2010 ... | reverse complement strand
CAAACAGTCTACTGCGATTTCAATTCCATAAAGGTACGATTAGAACCCATTAAATCTAAGACATAAATGTCCATATATAAAGTGGGTTTGCGAGTGTAAAGATACAAAAATACTTCAGAAAAAATGTCGATGTCTAATGATATTTTTTCTGCGGTCATACGACAACCTGCCTATTTATGGAGGTCTCAATAAGTCAAAGAGCACTTTTGTGGGTTTTGCCTAATCAAAATCCTGCAATTAGAACCACATCGACAACTTTTATTATAAGAAATTATCGGTAGTCATTCTTTCTTTTCCAAGAATCTGTTTGTTCATATTATACCCCATTTTATTGGTGAAAACAATGACACTGTCCTCGGATTCATCAATGATAGCTTTCATCTTTATCTGCAATTCCCGAAGTTTAGCTTCAGATAATTCTCCCTCCAAAACGGAGTTCTGAATCCAACACAAATACTGGCGGCAAAGCTTCAACATTTTGCCTACTCGCTTCTCACCGACATCATAAACTATAATCACATACATATCACCAATACATTTTAAAAGGTTTATATTCTTCTATTCCCAAAATATCTTTCAGTAGCTTATAGCATTCCAACTTTATAAGATGCTTATAGCTTACATTGCGTCCCAAAGAACGATGACGGAAAGTCTCGTCATAGCGCTCTTCCATTGCCTTTACAAAAATCTTCTTTCCCTTTTCGTTCAAAAGACATTTGTTGAGCTTCTTGTCAAAATGACTGGTGCTTAAAGCATGCTTGTTTAGCACCTTGAAAATAACTCTGTCTACGATAATAGGCTTGAATATCTCAGAAATGTCAAGGCATAAAGAATAGCGTCGTTCACCAGGAGTGTGGAGAAAACTAATCGTAGGATTGAGTTGAGTCTGATGAACTGCTCTAAGTGTTTCTGTATAACACATCATATTGCCGAAAGAAATTAGGGCGTTCACTTCGTTTTCTGGTGGTTGCTTGGTTCTTGCTCCCATGTTGAAATCATCGAGAATGATATCGAATGCAGCATAATATGCCTGTCTGATATTTCCTTCTATTCCCATAATTTCATCCACGGCCTTGGCATCTGCTAAAGTACCACTCAATCTCTTAATAGTATCGATAACGCCTTGTAAGTCTTTCCCTCTACGATTATAGTAGTTGAGATTCATAACCATATTCCATGCTGCTCCCTGAATGAACTTTCGTGCCAATTCAACTCTTTTCTTCTTGTTTTGGTATGCAGATGTTTGTGCCAACAATGCCTTGCCTGAAAGAAGACTTTCGCGAGGCATGAAGCTTCCCGTATAGTTCTCGTAATAATCAAAGAAATGTACGGGTATGCCTTTTTGTCCCAAGAAATTGAACAATGCGCTATTGGCTCTAAGACTGCCGAAGGCATACAGTTCTGCAACATCCTCAATAGGAATGTATCGAGGTTGCTGCTTAATCTCCGTATTGTCTTCGTTCACTACCACAGGCGTAAACTTCAAGGTGTTGTCTTTGCGTTCCATAATGCCTGGGTTGAACAGATAGAAACTTCTTTTCATTCTTCTTCCTCCAACTCGTTTATATAACAAAAATCAAAGTAGCTACAATTCTTGCAGATGCCTTTCTTAGCAATTGGTGGACATGTCTCTTGAGAGATTATCTTTGTGATGTCTTCTGCAATAGCCATGATTTCTTCCCTGTCTATATCTGTTAGTATCACTTCTTGCGTCTTACGTAAAAGAGGGTATTCCAATATGCCCTTCACGCCATCAATACCATGCTGTTCGAAAATATACATGTAATATTTCAGTTGCCATTCATGAGCTTTATCCACCTTATTAGATTTCTTTATCTCGTGGATGACCTTGTTCTTGGCATCATAGTAATCCACTTTGATACCATCAATCTCCACTTCCTCATACTTTGATGTACGTTGCGGATAACTTGATTCATGCACCAGCTTTCCTTCATAGACCAAGTCAGATTCTTGTTCCATGTTGATGCCATTGGCAAACAGCCATAGTTTGCGATGGCAAAGCTGGTAATAGTTGAAATGAGTACCAGTTACTATCATAAGAAATTGTCCTCCTCATTGTTGGTTAAATCAATACCTACGTCAAATGTATAAAAAACCTCACGTATAACATTTATAAAGATTGGTTCGTTAGACCCGATAGTAATTTTGCAATTTGAATCAATCCGATGTTCTTTCCGTCCTTTATCCAGTAAATACACTGGTAAACTGATGGAATAGGACAGTACAAACTCCGCATATTCGGAATAATTGTAAAAATGTGTACACTCAGGCTTTATTACAAAAACTATTCCTTGTGGTCCTATATCCCGGCTTTTCCAAGTGTTGGAGTGAGTATCATCATCATTCCATTTTTCAACTGGATTTATTAGCCAATTATTAATAAACATTTGTTCCAATGCCTTTACGTTAGTCTGGGCCTTTATGCTGAAATTTGTTTCTTCTGCATACACCTTGTTTAGAATATTGACCAAATCTTGTGCTGAATATATACCACGTTTCAGTATGTCCATAGTAGACAATAAAGCTTTACATGGAATCCATGACTTATCATTTTGAGAATACGAGCCGTATGGAGCTGGGTAGAGAGTGTTGTCTTTGTATGGTATCAATATATACATTTCTCCAACTGAATTATCAAAGCGACATAATCTTCCTGCTCTCTGCATAAGTCTGTCTATTGGACATACTTCACTAATCATTAGTTCGGAACTAATATTAATACTGATTTCTCCTATTTGTGTAAGAATAGCTATTCCTTTAGCGATACCATTGTTCCATGCTTTTCTTCCCAAATTATCAAGCAACATATTTTCCTTACGTTGTTTGTCTTTTTCTGTAAACCTACTATGATACAGGATAACAGGGATGTTTTTGCCGCTTTTTAATACAAGATCTTTTACTTCCTTGTATACTTTTATGGCTTTATCCACCGTGTTAAGGTAGATAATAGCATTTCCTCTATCTACACTGTATTCCAACAGATAGTTTATATCCTGTATATTGTCATACTCTATCTGTTTTCTTATATTGAAACATTTTTTATATCTATCGCTATCTTTGTCTTCCAATATACTTTCAATGTTGAATCCTGCTTTTCTATATAATTGTAAAGCTGATTTTGGCAAAGATGCACTCATTATCATAACCGGAACATTCCATTTGTGAAGCACTTTTAATAGGAAGAGTATATTGGCAAGGGTAAAATCATCATAGAAATCAGCTTCGTCTATAACTACACAAGAGTTGGCGAGATTGCTGCAAATCAGATGATGGTTTTCTTGAGTAAAGGTCAAAGACATCAACAAGTGATCAATGGTACATACTGTAATTGGTGTTGCAAGAAGTTTTGCCATTTTTTGTTGAGCCAATGCTTCCGTCATATCCATTTCTCCATTTTGCACTTTCGAATACTTTGAGTACCAAGCACTGGAATGATACAAGCCTGTATCAGACAAGGTGGATGCTACGTTTACAGAGAGAGCATTTGCCGTAAATCGAGTTGGCATAGCTATTACAAGACGATCGGCTTTGTGAGCGGCTATCTGGCGAGAGGCCCATAATAGAGAAGCGTCTGTTTTTCCAGCTCCTGTTGGAGCGCGTACAAGTAGAATCTCATTATCCCAATTATCCTCTACAAGTTTTTGAATTCCCCGTTTGTCATCAAAGGGAAAATGATAATCAAAGAACGATAATTGGGGTACAAATTCTCCGTCTTCTTTTGCACTTGCTCTATGGTCAGCAAACCTAAGCAACCCTCTAATAGTGTCAAATTCTAATAATTTGTCACATACTAAAGTCAAATTCTCTTTTTCTGATATATCATTGGATGTCTTTCGAAATACATTCCAGAATTGCTTAAAAGAAGGATTGCTCATCCATTTGTCCTCAAAGCCAAGTCCTAATTTTCCATGATGCGCTGCTATAGCCGCCAATATGGAAATAGGCATATTGGTGGTAACAGCTTTATCTAATGAATAGAATTCATGTCGTATACCGACATTTTTAAGATGGCATCCGGCTTCGTTACGTTTTTCAGAACTGTATTCTTTAAAAGAATGATCATGGTGATTTTGTTTCCACAATAGATAATTATGGAAATCCTTCCTGCATGCTTCTTGCCATGTTTTGCATGCTTTGCCGTTATCATGCCATTTCGCAGAGACAGACAAACGCATTGCCAGATCTTTACCCGTCAACTTTTTGTATTTCTCGCAAGTGCCAATAAAAATCTGACAAATATCGGACATTTCTGACATAACATCAGAACTATGCTGTTCTAATGTTATGCCTGAAGGTTTAGCCAATATATTGTTGCGTTTGTCTACTTCCATTTTTATACTAATTTATGGTTATACATTGTTACTCAAACAAAAAAGGAGTATCGTCTATCTTCTTTTCTTGCTTCTTTGTCTTGGTTGTCTTTGTTTCTTTTGTGTTTACATATACATCTTCAAAACTTCTCACCTTACTGTCGTCAGAATCGCATGTGTATAGTTCATTTGACTTCAAAAACTCGAGAGCCTCATTATAAGCTTTCAATACACTATTTTCTGTATGGTCATCACCAATAAAGTATTTAGCCCCTCTTTCATCCAATTCGTTCAGAATGTTCGCACGTTCTGTTTCTTCTGCTTCAAAATAGCGAGAGGCTTTTCTGCTAAGTATATTATCAAATACGATTATCACTTGTTGAGGCTCGCCACATACTGCATTACGTGCCTGATTGGCATAATCGTTCATCAAGCGGGTTGCATTAAGATAAAGCAAAGCTCTGCGCTTTCTTTCTGCTTCTGTTGCATGCTTATAATACACAGTACCAACATTAAACGATTTTTCATAACTATATGCCTTTGATATACTAAGTGAGGTTATATCAAGAAAGAAATTCATACGCATAATATCTCCCTGGCTGAATTCACGTGTTGCAATTGCTTGCTCATTAGCGTTTTCGCCTTCGGTATTGACTCTCAATCGCATAAGAAGGTCACGACCTACCTCACTTTCATTCATCGCTACTGCTGGAGTTACTGACAACGGGGCTGTTCGTCTGCCAGAATAATCACCTTTGGAAGGATGCATAAATCCTCCCATGTCAGCTCTTAAATCTGATTCAATCTTATCCGTTATGCCGTCACCATTCGAAACAAATGTGTCTCCTTTTGCCTCGTCAGCATTATTCAAACGGTCTATTGCAGAAAACAACACATGGCGTTGCATCTGACCAGAGATATAAACACGTCCATCAGGGCGACGCTTAATGGAAGAGGCGTTTCCCAATAATTTTTCACCTCCATTAGCTATATGATCCTCGAAAGGAGCCAATAGCGACACTAAAATTCCTTTAATTTCCATAATACATATTTTTATATGTTACTATAATCTTCTGTCATTTCTTCATTTTCATTCTCAATAGATTGATTGTCGTTTGAATATGCTTTGTCTGCTTCCTCTTTTTTCGACTTCAATCTTGAAAACGCAATGATTAAATTCTTTGCCTGTTCCAATGGAAGTTCTCCACTTGCAGCCTTTTCCATAAACAAAGAGGCTTCTGCAGGTGCATCAAATCCAGAAAGTCGACCAGCTCTTGTTATTGTGTAAGCAATAAGAGCATCTCCCGATTTGGTTGAGAATACAGAACTTTCCAGTTCTACTATTACCTTAGCCTTGGCTTTTATTAAATCGTCCAATTTTGACGAAGTTCCTACCTCTTTTTTTGCAGAGCGATAAGCTACATAATTAAGCCATTTACCAAGTTCTTTGGCTGAGGTTACAATTTCTTTATCTATTTTTTCCATATCACAAAAATATGTATTTAATAATAATTCAATTTCGTATGGGTATTCTGCTCTGAAGGCGAGAAAATCCTTAAACGCAGGACGATTGAATATCTGTAGGAAACGACTTGCAAACAAATCGAACTTTTGATATTCAAATGCATTACTTGTTGACCTCCTGCCTTCCTTGTATAATTCTACATAATACAGGCTGTCAACAATTCTTCTCAATTTGCCTCTTTCTGCCAATCTTATTATGGAATGACTAAATGAGAACACGCTGGCATCGCCATATTTTATTGCGTAGAAATTACAATCCTTAAGACTCTCAAGAACCTTATTGGCAAGTTCTGAAACATCTTTTTCTTTTGTCATCTCTCCGATAGCCCCAAGTAGTGCAATGCTTCCTAAGGCACTACTATGTGGTGCATTGGGAAAATTACCATTGAATATATTGGGTCTTTTGGGTATATATTTTAAAGTTTTTCCTTTTTCACACTTTACTTTACCTACCATCAACGAACTGTCTAACTTTTGGATGCGAATTCGTTTGAATAGTTTTATGAAGTTCTGTAAATCCGTGATGCCTAAGTCTGGTATAAGGCAAGTATTGTCCATTGATATTTTTCCTGCTCCAGACTTATATTGCAAACAAGGTTTTAAAGCGGTTGTTGATGTTATCAATGCGAGACATTGATCAAACGCAGTAGCTTTTGATTTACCACGTTGAATTGTTCCATTATCAGTAAATCTATTAAATTCACCTGATATTGGCACTTCTGATTGTGATATGTCATGCGTTTTAAGCAATTCTATATTTTCCTCGGAACAAGTTTTACAAACGGCATTATACAAATTAGAGGCTTTCATTTCTGATGTAATTGTGTTCGGGGCGAGAAAGATGAATTTTTTCGCATCATTCTTTTCTTTTGTAAACCCATATTGTACTTTAGTTTGTCCGCAATAATCACCTATGGGCTTAACGCTAAAAGCATTAAGTCCTTTCTCCAATTCCTCTTTAATCTCTTTGAATGTGATTTCTTGCTCTGTCTGCAAACCATATTCTTCCATCAAGAGAGCTATAGCATACTTTAGATAAACATGTGTTGTCATATCTCTACCTCTTTGATTTTAATGTTGACCCATCCTTCACTATTACCCAAATAACAAATATTGGATATTTTCGCCTCTGCTAAAAGCAATTCAGCAAAATTCACATCCAACATTAAAGGTATTTCCATCACAGCATCCAAGCAGATATACTCACGAGGTGTTGGCGATGTGTAAAAGTATGGGATTTTACATATATTGTTTTTAACCCATTCGTCTTTCTTTGCCTTCGATTCCTTTTTACTTGTCAAGTCATTCCATTTAGTAAATAAGTTATATCTTTCTGCTACTAAAGAAACATCTATATTTCTGCAACCATTCAAGTGTATATTTGATTCAGGACGTCTATAACCCCTGTTCCACAAGTCGCTATAATTGAACATGCTTTTGAATTCTTTCAAGGAAATATTTCCCGAAATATCAAAGTATTCCATTAATAAAGGCAAGTAAGTAGACCCATGTATAACCTGTTCCTTTTTCAAATCAATCTTTTGCTTCTTGCGAGCCTTAACCATATCTTTGAATATCTCAAGTCGTAATTTGTTGTCAAAATGCCAACCTAACATATTCTCAAATAACCCACAAAGCATCTTCTTGCTTGGATATTTCATGGTCTTATAAAAAGAGCCAGGCAATTCGGTCACCAAAGACAATGGCGCTAATGGTCTAATTGTCAGAACTGCTTGTGTTTGCAGTTCTGGTAGCTTTCTCAATATTGATAAGTCTATATTTCTTTCCATTTTATAATTTTATTTCAATAAATCCAAAACCCAGTGAACATTGTTCTCCAACACCTCCTTCATAAGCAATCTTCATCAAATCTAAAGGTGCTTTCATGCGGAAGGAGCAGAGATATCCACGTACTCTTGATTCGTATGGAGTATTGGCTTTTATGGTTATCAACTTCGACTTGACCTTATTGTCTGTCAATTCGAATGAAAACTCCTTGTCGTTCATATCAAATGGTTGCCCATGAATGCTCTCAAACCTTGCCAACAGTCCCTTTAGTATGCCTTGGGCAAATTTAGGATTGTCAGGAGATAAGTATTGTATTTTGTTGTCCTCATGTTGCTTAACACAAATAGGAGACAAGGCTTGGAATGTCATTTCTTCGTGTAAAGGCGGCATGGGCATAGCTTCTACTCCAACAACATCAAAAGCAACTTGATATTTCTTATTGCCAATGGTAAAACTTTGATGAGCAAATATACCTTGAATGAACTCCATGGTGCTTTTCTCTGGAATGAAACTAATGTACCAAGTAGCTCTTTCACCCATGATATTAAGACATCCATCTTTCGGCAAAAGTCTTACCTTTTCAAAGATAAAAGGCGAATAGCAAAATAGCTTAAATCTCTTGCTTCCATTCAATTGATAACCATTTTCATGGAGCCATGATGAATATTGCGTATCAGCTTGCGCCAATATGCGATAAATGACTGCAGACTGCTCGTATTGGTAGTTGAACGGCAGTAGGTCTCCATGCTCTCGGTTCATTTTTAAAGTTATCTTAAACTTCATCACTAAAAATCATTTATGGTCTATAAAGTTATCAAATATATTATCATGTTGCTCTTTTATTTAACGTTAATTAGATAAAAGATGCAATTATTCTGCATATTTTATTCTATCAAACTTTTTATTATTGAATTGACTCTCTTCTCCCTTCCAATAGTCTCAGGGAAACTATAATCTCCCCAACCTTCTTCCAGTCGATTCTTCTTTATCATCTCGTCGTACCACCAGTCGTAGTGTTCGCGAGAGATCATTCGTAAGTCCCATGCGGCATGTACTTGAGCAGCGATTGAGATGCCGTATAGCTCCTTTAGGTCAATCATTTCTTCGAGAGTGAGTTGCTCACGATGTTCTGCCCCCATTTCTTCGATGAAGGTTTGCTTGGGGAAGAGGAAGAAGTTGGCGAATTTGTTGCACATCTTTTCAATGTTGCAGTCGTCGGAGAAATGCAGGAGAATATGGGCGAGTTCATGGCAAGCCGTGAATCGGAGTCGTTCTATTGTAGTCTTTTGTGGATGCATATCTACAACTATCAATGGATGACTTTCGTCTGCAAATGTGCTAAGTCCCAAAATGCCATCGGATTTTTGCAGCCTTAACAAATTGGTCAAGACTGTAGCCACACATTTTGCGGGCTTCTCGCAATCGAATAGGAATAAAAGATTTATGCATTAGGCTTTTTGTTTACAAATATATATAAAATAAAAATGGCTGTAAACAAAGGGTGTATAGATTAACATCATTTTAACAGTTGAATAAGTTTATAGTTTATTAACGAGAAATTTTCTATAGGGGTGCTGAGTAGTTACCGCTTCTATCTGAATATATAATATTTTGTAAAAAGTTTATGAAAATTTCGCATAATGCATGATAAGTATTAATTTTGTAATTGATAAAATAAGAACAGTATTTGTAAATCGCATTATATCAATTACTTGTACTTTAAACGATAGAAAAGTGATTGTCTAGATTCTAAAGATTGGGGAAAAGACGAACATTTAACGTTTTTAACTTTTTTGAACCCCAAATGGCCCGCAAGTGTGCAATAAATTGATTAAGTCATGGTATTTTATTCTTGAAGTCGTCTTTTCTGGCAATATTGCCCCTAATGTAAAAAACGACACATTATTTATATAGGAATGCCATCTGCACAACAAGAAAAACGCTATAATTTGCCAATGAAACTTAATTTCAACACTTAAAGTATTGTTGTATGAAAGAAATTTTATATCTTTGCGGTCGGAAATATTTATTATCATTCCGACCATAATTTACATACAAAATCGATGGAGAATGCAGTAGTACAACAGATTAGAAAAAGGATTACTCGCAGTAAGTTTGGCGAGATATTCTTTGTTTCTTCTTTTCCCCAATATGATGTCGAGTACGTCACAAAACTGCTCGCCATCTTTGAGAAAGAAGGATTGATTACACGAATAGCCAAAGGTGTGTATGTCAAGGCACGTAAAACACGTTTTGGCATCCTTTATCCTTCGGCTTACGAATTAGTGAAAGAGATTTCCAAACGAGATAAGGCAAAAGTTATACCTACGGGAGCCACTGCTGCTAATCGCTTAGGATTCTCAACGCAAGTACCCATGAACACTATTTTTCTGACTACTGGGTCTGGGCGAAAATTGAAATTAGGGAATCGAACAGTGACTCTGAAGCATGGGGCACCTAAGAACTTTGCATTCCGCGGACGTTTGATGCCAGAATTGGTACAAGCATTACGCAGCATTGGTGAGCATAACATCACTCAGGATGTTGAAGCGAGGATTAGACAACTGTTCTCGGAAACTCCTGAGACTGACACCATAGAATATGATTTGTTGTTGGCTCCTGTATGGATGCGACAAGTTATAAAGAGAGGAATAAAATGAGTAAATGGATTGATTTCTCGCTCGACGAGCGAAAGGCGATGATACAAGGTGTGGTCGAGGCACGGCAAATTGATGAAGCTGCTGCCGAGAAGGACTGGTGGGTAACGGCAGTGTTGTATGCCCTTTTTCACTCCAGTGTATCAGAATATCTGTTATTCAAAGGTGGTACGAGTCTCAGTAAAGGCTGGGATATCATCAACCGATTCAGTGAAGATATTGATTTAGCATTGAGCCGTGACTATTTTCTGAACGTCAAGCAACTCTCTTGTGCAAGCTGTACCAGTAATACGCAAATACATAATCTTCGAGAGAAAGGACAGGACTTCTTGTATGGCGAGTTCAAAGACGAGTTATCGGCGAAACTTGTCGAAATGGGGCTTGAAGTAACAGTTCTCACAGACAATGACATATCCAATGAAAATGGTGAGCCCCAAAAGGTTCCACACGATAAAGACCCATCTGTTCTTTATGTTCAATATCCTTCACTCTACGATAGCCAAGCCGCATACGCAATACCAACGGTTAAAGTAGAGATTAGCGTGTTGTCAATGTCCGAGCCTTACGAGATGAGAAGAATTTCATCACTTATAGAACAGACCTTCAAGGATGAAGATGTGGATTCCGACCTTGTCCAGACAATCCGCACTGTCAGTCCCGCCAGGACTTTCTTGGAAAAAGCTTTCCTCTTGTGTGAAGAGTTCCAGAAGGACGAACCGAGAACGCATAGAATGACACGTCACTTCTACGACTTGGAGAGACTGATGCAAACCCCATACGCAGAAATGGCTCTTAATGATTTGGTGCTCTATCATGAGATTGTGGAGCATCGTCGCAAGTTCTATCATGTTGGTTATGTGGATTACGACAAAGAGCTACCTGCCACTATTCAGATTGTACCAAGTGACGAACTGATGTCCTCTTACGAAGCTGACTATAACGAAATGAAGGAGAGCTTCATTTATGGGCAACCTCTGACTTTCGGCGAGTTGATGGAAAAGATAACGAACCTTCAAGAACAATTCCGAGCTTTAGATGTCCCTAAAGGTTGAATGTAGATGAATTTTTAACAAAATCTACTTTTTCTCCAACCTCTGCCACAGTTTGGCGTACCCTTAGAGTAATTTTGCAGAAAAAACATAAAATATGATTAATAACGATAGAGGGCAAAGCCTGATTAGCAAGTACGTATGGGTGATAGAAACCATCTATCGCAGACGCAAAATTTCATTCAAAGAACTGAATGAACGGTGGCTTCGTGACACGGATATTAGTAGAGGTGTGGATATTCCAAAACGTACCTTTGATAACTGGCGTTATGTCATTTGGGACATGTTTGGAATCAGCATAGTCAATGAGAACCGTGGTGAGTACCGCTATTACATTGAGAACGAGGAAGACATTAGTAAAAATGGACTCCGTTCCTGGCTATACAACACATTCTGTGTTAGCAATGCTTTAGCGAATAGCCAGAGCATCAAAGATCGTATCATCTTGGAGTATGTTCCATCGGGGCAGGATTACCTTCAGCCCATCATCGAAGCTATGAAGGAAAATCGTGTGCTAAACATGACCTATCACAGTTATTGGAAGGACGAGGAGAACAACTTCGATGTTCAGCCGTATTGTGTAAAACTATTCCGGCAGCGTTGGTACATGGTGGCTCGTAGCACTTATTCCTACTATTATGAGAAAGGGCCACGTATCTATTCCCTTGATCGAATTAAATATCTTCATGCAACAGACGAGACATTTGAAATGCCAAAGGATTGGACGGCAGAGGATTTCTTTGCTGGTTGTTTTGGTATCATAGCCGAACAGTCTGTCAAGATTCAATATGTTAAGTTAAAGGTGTCAGCAGGACAGGCCAATTACATCCGTGACCTGAAAATGCACGAGTCGCAGGAAGAGATAGAGCGCAACGAAGAGTACAGCATCTTTACCTTCAATCTCCGTCCTGAATTCGACTTCCAGCAGGAACTGCTTTGGAATGGCGAGGATATAGAAGTGCTCGAACCCGAATGGCTTCGCAAGGAAATTGCCGGAAAGATTAAAAGAATGTGGAACAAATACAAGGAGGACAAATAAATGAAAGACTTTGCAGCTATAGATTTTGAAACGGCTAACAATGAGCGCAGCTCCGTTTGTTCTGTTGGTATCGTTATTGTACGAAATGGTGAGATTGTAGATACGTTCTACTCTCTCATCCAGCCAGAGCCGAACTATTATAACTACTGGTGTTCTCAGGTACATGGACTCTGTCATGAAGATACTGACGATGCGCCAGTATTCCCGAAAGTATGGGCGCAGATTGAACCTCTTATAGAGGGTTTACCGCTTGTTGCCCACAACAAGCCTTTCGACGAAGGTTGTCTGAAGGCCGTCTTCCGTATATACCAGATGGATTATCCTGACTACGAGTTCTACGACACCCTTTGTGTTTCACGGCGAGTAATGCCAGAACTTGAAAACCATCAGCTCCACACCGTGGCTGCTGCCTGTGGTTATGAGTTAGAAGATCATCACCACGCACTTGCCGATGCAGAGGCATGTGCATGGATAGCAAGAGAAATTCTATAATAAATAAATAAATGATATGAAAGACTTTATCATAAAGTATTACGGCAGAATGAGAGATTATCTGCTGAAAGCAAACTCTGAAGAGGAAGATGTCGAAGGCATTGCCTTTGAAGTGGAAGGACTCAAAGAAGAGTATTATAACAAAACGGGTGAGAATATGGCTTCAACTGATTCTGAATATAAAGAACAGAATGCAGTTTGGGGATTGTTTAGAAAATTTGACCGTTTGTATGGAGAAAATTCCAACTTTGTGGAAAGGGATGCAAAAAGTCTATTGGCAATGAAAATCGATTTGGGCTTTGGTATCTATACTCCACCATGTCCTTATTCAGAAGAGGACTTTCCTGATATTCAAAAAATAATTACCACTTTTATAAGCCAACGAGTCAAAACACCAGAAGATGCAGATTCCATGCCTCTTTTGACTGGAGTCGCCAAGATGCAACTGCCGCAAGAGAAAATGAAATATATAATTGAAAACTTGACTCGCATGAGTCATTCACTAACTGACTATGTGGATTATTACGATGATGGAAGTTGGAACTGGGTGACAGATTGTCCATTCATCGTACAATATGTTTTCGAGAAGGCTGCGGAATTAACTTACAAAGTGGCCAAAGGAGAGAATTCTGATGGACTTGAATATGATATAAGAGAAGCATTCTCGTATTTCCAACTTTCGGTTCCAGACTCTTTCCAGATGAAAATTGATAGTGTAGTAGATATAATAGATAATATTGTATTAGACATCACGGAATTCATTGAAAAGAACGACTACCATTTATGTGATAAAGAAACTTGGTTCAGACCAATTCTTTTTAATATAGCACTTGAAGGTATGTTATATACATTAGAACAGAAAATATAAAGATTGTAACCTGATGAATAAAATAGAACTATACTCTGCCGTAATCAATGACATGGTTTCTATTGTAAGACAAGTCAAAGAGGAAAGGCAAAATAATGTGAGAAAGGGTAAATATATCAATGTGTTTACCTTATGGAATCACTTTTCAGGATTGACAGAGCCAATTCATAGCAGAATATTACATTTTTTCCTTTCTTCAGACTCTATGCACGGACAAGGGTATTTGTTTTTGGCACTTTTTCTGAAGCGCATAGGCATTGACATCCAAGAGTGTGACGAATGGGTAACGACAGCAGAAATTGGAAGAGTTGACGTTATGCTCAAAAGATTTCACCCACGAAGTGTTATTATAATAGAAAACAAATCCAATTGGGCCGGAGATCAGCCAAATCAGCTTTATAGATATTGGTTCGAAAACATCCATCGTAGTGAAGAAGATTGTCATTCTGATTTTTATGACAGTCATCCAGAATATAAGATTGTCTATCTTGTTCCTAACAAAGATAAACAACTAAGTGATAATTCTATGGAGCGTCCTATAGATTACCCAGAGAATTTGCCTCCTATACTACCAATCAAACCGTATATTTTTTCTTTCGAGGAAGAAATTTCTGATTGGCTAAATGAGTGTATAGAATCCTTACCCAAGGAAAACACACCCCTAATCAATCTAATCTATCAATACAAAGAATACTGCAAAAATCTATAAAGTTATGGAAGAAGTAAAGAAAGTCTTGGCATTATTTGACTCTGCTGAGAAATGGAATGCCTTTATTGAACTCTCAAATATGAGAAATGCAATGGTTGACGAACTGAAAGGTCGTCTTCTTGTCGAATTGCAAAGAATAGTAAATAGCGACCTCGTTGATTCTGGTTGGGAATTGGTAACAGACAACAATAATATATCTATTAAACCTATCGGCACTCCACTCATTGCGATTACAATTGAATGGAGCTGGTGGAATGCCCCTAATTCTCCATGGTGCAGACGTGGAGCAAGTGTTTGGATTGATGCCAATAGCACTAACAGTAACAAAGTCTTTGAGTTGATTAAATCAAACAAAGAGTATCTGCCGTTACAAGATTATGAGGAAAACATCCAAAATCACACCTGGTTCCCTTTCATCAAACAAATCCCATCAAGAGTGTTTAATGTCGATGATAATATCACTTCTGTAGAGGAATGTCTTTACATGGCAAAAGATAATGCTGCACAGTTGGCAATGAATATTTGGGATAATGTATTCAAACCTTTCGCCACTAAAGAAAATGCAGATTTGATGAGGAGCATTGTCAATCAATGATTTTCAAATTGGAGTCAATAAACATACTCGAATTATAAATTTGTACTATTATGGCAAATACAGACAATGATGTTTTATTGCTGGAAAGCATGCTCGGAACTGCTGTTTCCAAAACAGCAGGGGTACAGGTTGCTGTCGATAAAAATCTTCCTATACCTTTCCCTCAAAGTATTCATTACGAGTTGTACAAGAACCATATAGAGTTGCATGTGGAAAGTTCTACATATAAATCATTATGCACTTATCTTGAAAGAAATCTTCCTAACAACGACATAGCAAAAACCGAAAAGAGAGGCTTTTGTGAATATGCATATGTGTTGAGCAGAAGGGTTGACGGATGGCGCAATATCGAAGAATTGGGTCATGCTATCATAGAACTGCGTAATATAGTTGAACCTGTTTTGATGCAATACTGTCAACAGGTAGCAGAGAACATTGAACTGGCAAAAGCACTTGGCGATTATTATGAAGAACAAGAAGCGGCCTTGCCATTTCATATCAACGTGATTGATGAACTTCATGCCAACGAAAATGCTCATACAAGAATACTCACGCATTTGCTCAAATACAAGGAGGATGGCAAACACGTTATTCTTTCTTCTTTTCTTAAGCAACTTCCTACATTTAATGTTGACACCTTCGACATTGAAAAGTCAAAAGTGTATTTTAACAGGGATAATATCGATGGACTCATTGAGAAAGATGGAGAATATGCTGTTATTATCGAGAATAAAATCCACTGGGCTGTTGACCAGGACAAACAAATTGAACGTTATGTGAATACTGAGATTGAACGAGGTATTCCTTCAGATAGCATTTGGGTTATATATCTGACACGAGACGGTAGAAAAAAAGTTGAAGGATATAGTCTTACAGAAAAGACAAAAGAGATTTTGGGTGATCGTTTCTTGGAAATGGATTATTACCATAACATTCTCCCATGGCTCAAAGAAACAGTTTTGCCTAATTGTAGAGTAAGAGAGGAATGGTTGGAGTCTGCTATCAAACAGTACATCGATCATTTAGAAGGATTATTTGACATAAGGGATTCGAGAAAAGGCTTCCGTAAAAAGGTGCTGAGCCAAATCGCCAATAGTATAGGTTGCACGAAAGAAATGTCAAGGGGTGAAGTCTATGCAAAACTCAATGCATATTTGCATACTCTGGGAGAATTGCAAAATATAGTTAGCAATTCCATGGAGAGCATGATAAAGCCAGTAATAGAACGATTGCAAAATACTACTTTAGAAGTGTTGGACGATCTGTGTCCAGAAGAGGAAATCGGTTTTTACAACGGCATCCATAATGGCTTCTTTCAAGTATTCTTCAAGAAATGGACAACTAAAGTACATTTTGAGTGGATTCCGTTAAATGAAAAACGACTGCTATCAGGGATAGAATACACATTAGTATTGCACGTTGAACAAAATGATATACAAGAACGTTTCAAACAGGTTCTCTGTGATAGTCTCTTAATGACGAAAGCAACAGAAGTAGGTTTGGAAAGAGATTCTAAAGACAATCGAGTTTTCTATAAAACCGTGATTTCCTCAAAAAGGTCTATATCTGATATGACTCATGAGGAACTTGCCGATTTCCTCCGAGAAGTTTACAAGGATGTTGAGAATATTCAGGTGTTCGTTTCAGAATATATATTAAACAAATAAGATTAATATTTGGGGGATGTCTTTATGTTGAAATATATTTCTAATACCGCCCATTACAAGGACGTGCTTTCACGAGTACAATCGGTGAAGAACATGCTTTGGATTGGTACGGCTGACATAAAAGACCTTTACATTGAGGTGGGCAAAGAGAAGAAACCGTTTCTGGCTCTTATTGCCCAACTCATTCGGCGTGGCGTGGAGGTAAGGCTCATTCATGCAAAAGAACCAGGTCCGAACTTTCGTGAGGATTTTGACAAGTACCCTGTACTCTATGACCGTTTAGAGCGAGTCCTCTGTCCGCGTGTCCACTTTAAGATGCTTGTTTTCGACTGCAAAGAGGTTTACATTGGCAGTGCCAACCTAACTGGCGCGGGCATTGGCATGAAGACGGAAAACAAGCGGAACTTCGAGGCCGGCATCCTGACAGATGACCCGGAAATCGTGGAACATGCCATGAACCAGTTCGATGAAGTATGGATGGGAAAGCATTGCAAGGCATGTAAACGACGAGAGTATTGCTCAGACCCTATAATAAAACAGCAACGCTTATAATGAAGAAGATTCTAATAATTTTAGTGGTAATGCTTGGTTCTCTGGAATCACAGGAACAGAAGATTAGTCACATAGAAACAACGAATTCTTGGTATTATATCTATGATGACAGTGGCAAAAAGATAAAGACAGTAAGCACATCTACAGGAGAGCTGAAAGGCTATAGCGCAAATTTCTACATCATCCAGCATGGTACTTGGATTTACACCTATGACCCTACTGGGAAGAAACTTCATACTTTCGCAGTTTCATCTGTAGGTAAAATCCTCTCTGTAGCTGGTGATTCATTCACAACCCAGAAAGGCTCATGGATTTATACATGGAGCAAGGATGGAAAGAAGATAAACACTCGTTCTGCACGTTGACATAATATTATTTTTCGATAAAGCATCACTTTTCTCAGACCTCTGCCACCAGTTGGCGGAGGTCTGTGCTTATTTTGCAACTGGAAATTTGTTTGTTATCAAAAAATAGGAATATCAATATGGCAAAAGGAACGAATAGACTGAACATCCATGTAGGTGGTTGTGAATTTGAAGTACATGTGCCAAAGGAGAAAGAGCAGATTTACTTGATGGCAGCGGAGTATGTGGATAAAAAGATTGATGCCTATATGGATGCTTTTGTCCGCATACCTCTCCCACAGAAAAGCATGCAAGAGGTTTTGCTTATGGCAATGTATGACATAGCTCTTGGTTCAATAGAAACCAGACAGAGTCTTGAAAACAATTCTATACTCGATAAAATTAAAAATACATACTAAAATGAGTATTATGGTTGACTTACACGATTATGACATAGAGCGCATAGAAAGAGAAATCCTATGGAAATACAACGATAATCGGCACGACTATTCCGATTGCGACTGTCTGCTGTCCTTACGGAAGGACATGATCAACAAGAGGGTCTTAGCTCACCAAGAGGAAATCCTTCAGGACATCATCGCCTTTAACGATGCCCTGCGAGATGCCTTGAAGGAAATGTATGACAGGGCGCATTGTATCTGGGATAGCATCAAAGAAAACGCCTGGGGGGATGATGTGGAGGTTACAGCCAAATGCTTCCTCTCCTATGACTATCCAGGACTTCACCCTTTGCAAGGTGAAGAACGAGGAGAACTTTGGGGCGCAATCTGTGACAGCGGTTGGAACCCATTGTATGATGATGGTGTTACACTTCCAACGCTAACCTTGCCAAGGGACATCAATGAGGACTTTGACACTTTTATCGGTATGGACTGCCCACCGCCTAATTGGAATGAGGGGCTTGATAGAGAACTGACGAAAGACCTACACCTTCACAGTGCATTCCACAACATCTTCGACCACATGAACTTCGCCATTACAGATTTCATCTATGTGCGGAAGTTCGAGACAGAGATTAACATTGAAATAAACAAAAAGGTTTGATATGACATTCAAGGAACTTTTAGACTGCGTACGGTTTGAGGATGTGGCTCCTCTCATCGTCAAGATGTACCCAGACATGGGGCAAAGTCTTGGCTGGTACAAAATCCATTTTGACATGTTGCGTCTGATGCAACCTGTACTCCATGAGGATGCTAACGATAAGGTGTGTCACATAACCATGAAAGACTGGGAGGACGGTAGCGGACTGCATCTTAACGCTTATCCGATGGAGGGTGACTTGTGGGAACACTCACTAACCAAAGAACTCGTTATTGCGCCCGAAGTCGCTGCATCTAATGAAGAATTGGCTGCTTGTTGCTTGTGGCATACATCGTTCTATGGGTTCGTCGAGAAGCAGGTGGATGAACACTTTAGGATTTATGATTTGGAGATGGCTACGTTAGACAGATGGAACAACAGCCTTTATTATAAAGTCAGAGCCTTGAAGAATTTCAATGTAATACGTGAATATGGCGGTTTCATACCCACCATTAGACAACTGTCCAAGTTAAAGAAAGCAGAACTTGTCAAACTTGCAAAGGATTCTGTGTGGTTTGGTAGCGTCCCCTTGAATAAGATTAAGCGAAAGAAACGCTTCAGGATTGAGTTCTTGGAACACTACTATGAGCGTATGACAGTTATCAGTGATTTTATAGTTCAAGCAATACGGGCGTTAAAAGATGCACGAAACTATATGCGTGTTGAACAACTCTGTGAGCTTTTCCACTCTGAGTTGTTCTGTACTGAGGAAATCATGTCGTATGCCTCTAATGGTAAAAGTGGCGCAAAGTATCTATACGAGTTGTTTACATCGTATGACATGATACCAAAGATGGACGGCATCGTTGTCCGTCTTGTCACAGGAACAGAGCATGAAGTTCTGACGGAAGACGAGATTCTTTTATGCAATCTGTTGGCAGAAGGACGCAAGTATGGCGACCTCATCCTTGACTATGACCCTGCACTTGGTAATCAAGTGGTCATCAGTTATGCTGCATACAATTCCAATAACCCATTAGTAAAATAACTACTATATGGAAACAGCAATAGAACAATTAAGAAAGCTCGTCATAGAAGGGAAAGAGAGCATTCCCAATCGTGGAGTCAGAACATTTACCTTGTTACAGGAACTCACTTTTATTGAGAACAGGAAGCAGGTCGATTACTTCTTGGCGATGCACCGATACGTGAAAGAACTAACGTCTATGCCTGATGCACTTATCGGACCAGGCCGCAGATGGATGACCGCTTCGCATGTTTGTCATGCACTTGGAATTACTAACATTTGCCTTGGAAGTATCAGCCTTACACCGATAGACTTTTGGGGCGATGAAGATAGTGATACGACGATGGACATTGAGGTTGATGAAGATACCTATGACTGGGCATATTTCAAGGCTACAGAAGTATTCGGGTATGACAATGTTGCCCGCACATCAGACATAGACAACATTCAGAGTGAAGAAGAAATCAATACGTTTCGTGGATATAGGAAGAAGCAGAAAGGCTATTCTATAGTTGTCTGTCCTGATGGTGTAGCAGAACATTATAAGGTTTATGAAGTGGAAGGAGATGACGGATTAGATACGCTTTGCATTGACGGTGATGTTGAGCCGACTGACAACATACATATATTCAGATTTAACGTCATCCGCTCAGATACGCTGACTCGCATCAAGCGCATTCAACATGAAATCGTCAAGGCTGGCAAGGTATGTCCAGACATGTATCATCGTGGAAGTGCAAACATTCTGTATTATTCAAATGGTTATCAGACATTGTTTGATGAAGAAGACAGAAGCATTCCTTTCTTTGGTGACAAGTTGGCAAAGGAAATGGCTGAGATACTTTTCGGTAAGATAACTTCTATGGAAGACCTGCTTACCATTACTGCCCTATACAGTGCACGGCTGATTTACGAAATTCACGTCCATAACATTGAAGACTATAAGAAGAAGCACGGTGTAGTACGGCTATTTGACAAATGGCGATTCCCATACGGATTCCTATATAGAGAGGATGTCTGCTGGTTCATGACGGGCTGGATAGGTATGACTTGGAAAGAGTCAGCAAGGATTGTTCAGCTGATGTCTGGCCAGAACCCACTTGAAGCGGAATGCCTTAAACATGTTTATCTGCATCGGGGAATGGATAACGGCTTTAGGGAGGACGAGCTAAATCATATCTGGAGTTCACTCTTTGACAGGGCAACCAAGAGACCTTTGCCAAGCATGGCACACTTTGTCGGTTCGATGTATCAGTATGCTTTCCTTGCCATGCTAAAGAAAGACTTCCCAGAAGAGTATCAATCAATAAAAGGATAGATGATTATGGAAGAACAGAAATGCATGATAGGGCCAGAATACATGAGACCCGTTTTTGCCCTCATTGACGAAAAAGTTACAATAGAAGAAGAGCACAGACAGGTTAAACGCTGCATCATGGATGTGCTCAACGCTCCTAAAGGTCTTGTGAGCATCGATGTTAACGATGTGAGAGACCTGTTTCAGGAAGGTGGAGTAATTCATGCCTTTGATGTTTCTGTAGATGCCTTAATAGCAAACAGAATGAATCTGATGATGGTCGAAATAACAAGAAATTCCACACATCTTGAACCATTCAATCATGCTCTAGTGTTTTTCTTCTTTCCCGAAGAACAGCCTTTACGGATGGATGAGCTACAACCGTTTAGCGACTGGATTGAGTCTATAACAGGAGAGTTTTTGATTAAGTGGGGTATGGCACCCCAATCTAAACAAGAACTTCGAGCAATTGTGTTATTACAATAATAGAAATGGAATATGGCAAAACTGAGAAATAAGGACTCTACCGAGAACTGGAGCCACAAGAACGACTATCCCATTGAAGAGGTTTGGAATACGTACCATACTTTGGCTCGGTTAATCGTTCCACGCTTACAGGCTTTTAAGGCACTAGAGAAACATGGCTATTGTCCCGACTTCAAAGGTATGCGCGAGTGGAACTGTGCTATTCAAAAGATGATTGACGCTTTTGAGTTGATGAAGTATGCAAATACATATTCGGAAGATGAAAAAAGGACAATCGAGCAAGGTCTTGATTTGTTCCGAAAGCATTTTTTTAATTTATGGGATTAAAAGATTCTGAAGTATCACTATACAAGCTGAAAGAAATGAAAGACAATAAGGAACTATTTACAGATGAAGATGATATGATCCTGTTTTGGACACAAAAAAAGACCTACAGAATTTTATCTGAGTCACTTACTTGATTTGAACTTTGTATATCATGATAATAAAGAAGAGAACGTCAAAGATTTAAACGATCTCATTCAGGCAATAGAAAAGTATCGAGACTCACTGTAGTCTCACAGTATTCACATTAAAACAAATGTATTATGGCACTCTGGAGAATTGTTGTCAAGAACAGCGGTAACGCTGCTTGCAAGAACAAGAGACAACGCCTTGAAAAAGGTATGTTCATCGAAACAAGCACAACATCCACGACACCGCCAATAGGTGTTACTCGCGAGCAGCCGATGTTGGCTCAGCTTTTCATGAACAAGTATGGCATTGAGATTGATTCACACCACATGAATCGGTCGTATTTCGACTGTGACAAGATTGGGTGATGACTTTAAGCAGAGGACAACGTATTTGGCTCTGTTCAAATTTACAAGAAATGGTTGCTGCGCAAAATTACAAGCAGTGACCATTTTTATTTGGTGTGCAAAGCTGGGCATCCCGTTTTTACATAATCCCTTCAGACGACGTACCCATATGGTCACTTATTCCTTGATTTGTATTGGGGTGTATGAAGAACACGCAATCATATTGGGTAGTCTTATCCAATAAGATAAGCCAAGAAACCAGACAATAACGGCTTGCCTTGGAATGGCAGACTTCAATCAAGCAAAGCGAGAATGGGGTATTAGGCTGCCCCTCCTTACCGTTGAATGGCTAACGGAGCGAGCTCCGGCGTGTCGGAAACGGATTTCTGGAACCTCACGAAACTGCTGCGATTTTTAACGCTTGGGGACGCTTGCGTCTAACAGTGTTTTGAAAAAACGCTAAGCCTAATTAGTGTTAACTGTTATTAACACGATTTGGAAGGTCACCTTCTGCTGCGCGGAGCAAGCTCGTTTGAAGTAAAGAAAAGTCGTTGTCATAGCATCATGCCATCAGTTTCCATTCGTGAGGATGACAGCCGCCCGAAGAGATTTCAAAGTCACAACAAACCCCATTGCTTGCAATTTTATCTGGTCAGTCTCCCAAGCCTCGAATGAAGGCAGGGGTATTAGGCTTCCCCTCCTATGCGATATTTGTACAATGGGCAAGCCCAACGCTGGCAAGCAAATGGCAAGAGCAGGAATGCGGTGTACGCTGCGCGTCCTGTCTCTTGCCATGATTGTTTTACCGATTATTGATGGCTAACTGCTAAAAATGGAGGCATCCGCAAGTGGCAAAAGCACTATTCCGGTCAAAGACAGCCCTGCCGGATATGTCAGTCATGTGTGCCGGATTGCTTCTCCCATGGTCTGGCGGTAAGATATTGGCGCAGATAGCCGAGTTCTTCCGCTCCATCGGGATTGTTCCTTAACTTGCAGACATAGCCAATGGCTTCCTTTCTCGCCCTTTCGTCAAGCGACTCCCACAGCACCTGCGATTCCCTCAGGCAGGAGTCGAGTGAGTCAATCTTGGGATAGATTGCCGCCATTCGCTCAAAGGGCGTGCTTTCCGTAGCGACTGGCTGCGGTTCGCTGCCTTCATAGGGAATGGCAGCGGAATCGCTTTCCATGGGTGCTTGGTCTGTCGGCTGCATCGTCTTCGCCGCCCTTTGCTTCTGTCTGTTCCTCCCCTTTGCGTTTTCCTTGTTCACGATGCGCCTTTTCTCTTCCGAGTCGGTCTGCATGTCGATTTGCTTTCTGAACAGGGAGAACAGAGCCATCAGTATGGAGTTGCTCCATTTCGGCAGTGTACCGTCGTGCGCATAGCAGGCGATAGCCTTTGCCATCTGTCCCGCTTCCTTGTCTTCCATTTGCGCCAATGTGTGGAAGATGTCTTCTGAGAAAACCAGTCTCTTCATGTTTACTTCTTTTTTATGTTTCACTTTATAAAATACTTTTATGTATGCCCCTGGAATAAAGTCAAGTCAGCCTTTGACCTTGTCTCAAAGGCGTTCAATAGTGAGCCTCAGGATTGGCGATATACTTCCTCTTGTCGTCCTGCAGCACCATTCGCTTGTTGCGCAGGAAGGTGACCACACTCACCGCCTTGTTGTAGTTGATTTTCACACCCTCCTCCAGATAAGCGTCTTGCAGGGCATGGCAGAACCCGTCATAGTCGTAGCTGGGACTGGCGGCGAATACCCGTTCCAGCACATTGATATGGATCTGGGCGGGGATTTCCCTGTAAGGGTCGAAAGGCTCTTTCTTCGGTCTGCCCACGCTGGCGGCAGAGGGTGTGTAGCCGGCCACGAGTTCCGGCATCGCATCGTCGTTGATGCGGAAAGCGAACGGCTCGAAGTCCATGCTGCGTATGTGGACAGCCTCGACCACGCTGACGCTGCTGTCCGCCTTGTCCTTCTCCACCTGCATGACCGTCTCTGCCTTGTTGTTCAGCTCCGTACCCACATGCCCACGGGCGTTGTCGTCCGACTTGTTCTGATGGAGGATGGTGTGCAGGTGCAGCTGGTACTCGTCCGTCCACTGCATCAACTTGGAGATGACGCGGGACGACTCCGCAGGGGAGTTGATGTCGTGGATGAGGTCGCGCACACCGTCGATGATTACAAGGCCGAGGTGTTCCGTGTTCCTGATGGCTACATCGATGATGGCGAGGCGTTCCTCCGGCGTGTTCTTCCTGAGGGCAAGGAACTGCAGACGGCTGCAGTCCTTGTCTTCGGGCAGACCTGCCAGGCGAAGGATGCGCTTCATCACCTTCTGGCAGTGGTAAGTGCTCTGTTCCGTATCGACATAGAGGATGTTGCCCTTGTTTTCCGGGAATGAGGCTGTGTAGCATAGCACGGGGTGGTCGCACAGGGCGGCGGCGACAATGGCGGAGAGGTTGAAGGTCTTCTTGCTCTTCGCCTTGCCCGTGGATGCGCTGAAGTTGCCGAGTGTGGCGATGCAGACACCCTTGACCATGATGACCTCCGGCTGCCGCTCGCATTCCGTCTCCACGCTGAGCATTGCCTTCTTCCACAGGCTGACAGCCACGTCATGGCTGATTTCCTTAACATTGTTCTCCATACTCACCAAGTCCTGTTGTTTGGTTTTCGCCTGTTGGAAGCAAGCACGGCGGCATTCTGTTCCTCATCGCTCAGCGGCACGGGATTCCTGCGGCTGCACTCCAGCCACTTGTCAAGCTCGTCCTGATAGAGGACATAGCGCTTGCCTGGCTTGGTGGCAGGGATGGTGCCGTTACCCAGTTTCATGTAGAGGGTTCGGAGCGGTATCTTCAGATATTCCGCTGCTTCCTCCACCGACATGGGACGGTGGGTGTTCTCCTTGCACTGTACGTTCTCTTCTTGCAGACGGCTGAGCATCTGCCTCATGCCGACAACCTCATCCCGAAGCTCGGCGACGACCCGCGGAAGGTCGTTGAATGTGATGTTTGAATAGTCCATAAAAAATGGCGGCTCATTTGAGAACCGTGGTGCAAAGGAACTGAATGATATGCCTGTGATACAGATTGTTGATGACAATCGGCGGATAATCATTGAATAATTGCACTATTAAGGAACAAGGGGTAAAAAAGAGGGGATAAGAGGGAGGAAAGACATAAAAAGCTTGTGTCGTACTGCAACCAATAAGCAATACAGGACACTATGGCATGTAACGAAAAAGGGAAGCCCCGAAGAGCCTCCCTGTGTCCAAGTTGAATGTATTAGGGTAAGATGGTGGTGGTTAGAAGTGAAAAACGTTATTGCTGGTTGGTTTAGGTCTGTCAAGCTTGATATGTCCATTGTCGGGATAGCTGGAAAGGCTTGCTTTCAGCGAATCAATCTCGATGCCCGCCAGTTCATTGGGGAACAGCTTCTTGATGAACTTGGCCTGTATATCCCCGGTATATCCGTTGTCAAAGCCGAGCCTCACGGCGATGTTCCAGACGAAATGCTTGAAGGAGATGGTCTTAAGCCTGTCATTTAGGTCAACCGTCCACTTCAGTTCCGCAGGCTGTGGAATATAGTTAGGGTCATCGCACCATGCGCGGATTTCACCACGGATATGGTCAATCTCGGGCATTCCCATAAAAGGTGACATCACCCTGCCCACATAGTCCATGATGGAATCCACAAGCTGCCGGTGCTCTTCCTGCTTCCTGCGCTCAAAGTCGTAACAATGCGCCTTGTACTCTTCCATAGTTATGGGCGGCACAGCCTGGACAGGAGGCTGGGAGGTTTGCTTGGCTGCTGTCGTGTCCGTCTCTTCCGTGTTTGACAGAGGTTTCCTTGATTGCCAGATTCTCATGAGGTCAAGAGGCAGGTACTGGAACAGGAGCAGATAAAGCATCCACAGCAGGACGTTACTGCCAAGGAAGGACACTGCGGTTACAAACGTGCTTCCTGCAAAGTCAGAGGCGACCTTGCAGGAGAGGATGAGCGACACGGCGAGGATGGCTGTGCCGGGGAGACCGTAGATAAGGCAGGTCTCTTTGCTGATAAGCGTATTCAGATTTCTCATAACTATATGTATTTATATTGGTCAATGATACGTCTTGGTGACAGTTATTCAGTGCAAAGTTACTTAGGCTGGACGGTTGTATGAGCAGAAAGTAGCAAATATCTGCCGTTATTTATGACAAATTAGCAAATAGTCCGATTTCATACTTGAAAATCAGACTTAAACCGTGTGTGCGAAAGCAAATTACGGCATCAGGGATGCTCTTCTTTGCGCTTTATCGTGATGCGGTTTGCGGCATCCTTCTTCCTGCTGTCAACACTGTCAAGATACTGCTGCGTGGTGGAGATGTTCTTGTGGCCGGCAAGATCCTTCACGGTATTGACATCCGTGCCTGCATAGAGCTGGAGTGAGCAGAAGGTGTGGCGGCTTGAGTGGTAGGTGATATGCTTGGTGATGCCCGCAGCCTTCACCCACCTTTTCAGCGGTGCCTGCGTCATGCTTTCCTTGAAGCCGCGGAAGACAATCCCCTCCCTTATCCCGTCGTCAATCAGTGCCAGTGCCTCTTCTCCTATCGGGTTGTGGACAATCTGGTCGGTCTTCTGCATGCGGTCGGTGATGTAGAGCGTGCCGTCGGCTTCGGGCTGTATCCGTTCCCATGAGAATGGCTTGACATCGCTCTTCCTCCGCCCCGTGAGGCAGGAGAAGAGGAAGGCGGTCCTCAGGATGGGGACATCGCAGGGGGTCTCCGCCAGTTGGATGAGTTCTTCGGCTGACAGTCCCACCCTGTCGGTCGGGATGGTCTTGACACGCTCCAGATAGGGGCATGGGTTCTCCTTTATCTTCCTGTCACGGTGGGCGGCATGGAGCGTGCCGAGGAAGGCTGACCAGTAGCTGGCGATGGTGTTGGTGTGCAGCTTGCGGTTGGTGTGGACAGCCTGGCTCGTGGTGCGCAGGTATTCGAGGAACTTGTTGCACATCTCAACGGTGACTTCGGCAAAGGTGCATTTGCCGCCCGTGAAACTGCTGAAATGACGGAAGGCATGCTCGTAGCGCGAGTTCTTCTTGGCGGCATGCTTCCTGAAGTAGTCGATGAAGCTGCCGTTCAGCTTGTTCTTGTCGAAGAACTCGTATCGCTCGTTCACTATCTCCTCGTAGCGGCGGCATCGCAGGGCTTCGGCCTTCTCCGACATGCGGGCGTTGTAGTCCTTCTCGCGCTGCGTCTTAGGATGTGCGTAGATGTAGATGCCGAGCGACTCATGGCGCATCACCTTGTTGGTGGTCTCGTCACGGTAGCCGGGGTAGTAGTCGAGGAAGTAGGACAGCATCTTGCCGCCCTTGATTTTCCGTGTGTAAAGGTTCACGGTCTTACAGATATTACTCATAGTTGTTCTTTATGATTATTGATGAATATTACAGGGTGGAGACCTTCTCCACGGTGCAAAGGAACTGAATGATATGCCGTTGATGACGGTTATTGACGATAATTATCAGATAAATGCATTATCAACGAAAAATGGAGGGAACTACAGTCCCTTGGCTGCCCTTTCTGCCATTGCACGCTCCACATCGGCACGAAGAAGCAGGTTCTTCACGCCTACTTTTCTCTTCTCTATGCCATGCACTTTGGTGATGTGGTGGATGTTTGCCTTGGAAAGTCCGTATCTCTCAGATACCTCGTCCACGGTGCAGTAGCGGTCATCAGCCAGCATGTTAGTTTGCCGCAGCTCTGCAAGATGCGTCCTTGAATAGTAAACGATGCCGTACTCCCTCTTGGTAGGGATGCGGTGGCGGTAAGCGTAGGCATGGACAGCGGTGGCACTCATCCCGAACTCCTCAAAAGCCTGTTCTTTCGTAAGCCAGTCAGTGATGGAGGCGATGTCTGACGTCAGTCCGAGGCATACCTCCACATGGCTCCTGCTATAATAGTTCTTGCCTGCAATCCTGCAAATGGGGATTTGGTTGCGCTTGGCGGATGTGTAGAGCCAGGACGGCTTGACCTTATAACTGGCAATGACTTCCTCACCGGAAATGTAGGTCAGGGGCTCGTCAGAGACAGAAACAGGTTCTTTCTTCTTCTGCTGTTGTCTGTTGGAACTGGCGGGTTTCGGTCGGTTACCGAACACCACCTTGTTATAAGGGCTGCCTTCCAGCATGGTCTCGATGTCGGCACGGCGGATGATAGCCATGCGGCTGCTGATGCGTGAGGCTTTCAGCTTGCCTTGATTCACGAGCTTGTAGATATACTGGCGAGAGCATCCCATGAGGATAGCCGCCTTGGAGAAGGTGAGGTACTCCTGCTGTCTCAGTCCTATAACAGGCTCTGCCGCCTTGAGGAAATCCCCGTTTCTTTTCTTCCTCTCCCTCTTTGCTTCGTCGGCACAACTGACGGAGCAATACTTCTGCACTCCGCTGTTGGCAGTGAACTCCCTGCCACAGAATGCGCACTTTCTTGTCTTCTTCATTCTTTCTTTCCCTTTGTTTGAGGTTATACAATAAAGTTATATGTAATCTATCGGGAAATGAAACGATGGAGAAGCGAAGGTGGAAGCCAACGGTTGTCAACTATTGTCGCCTGTTGTCAACTGAGTGATATATTGTGGCACTCTTCGCATGATGCCAATCATTTTGTCTCTGTCTGTAAACCGTTGTCAACCCATGTCTCCAGACTCTAATTTTGTGGCAAAAATAAAGCCTCGTACATTCACCGCGGTAGAAATACGTCACAAAATTATGCGGAAAATGTCGAAGCACCAAAAACTGACTGATAAGTGTTAAAATAAGAATAGTATTGATAATCAGTGGTTTAGTTACAAGTATTTCTTGTTATTGATGGTTGGTACGCATATCTAATTACATCCATAGAAATGACGAACTTCGACAAACAGAAACTGACAGAGATTTTACTATACATCTTGAACAAAACAAAAGGGTTAGACTATTACCATGTGTTCAAGGTAATATATTTTGCTAATATTTCATATTTGGCAAAATATGGATTTCCTATGGTTTCTGACGAATTCTGTGCATTGCCTGATGGACCAGTACCTTCAGTTCTTTATAATTGTATAAAGGGTGACCCACAGTGTGATAAAGAATTGCAAGCAATGATAAACAGTTCCATTTCTAAAGGAACTGACGATGCTTATTATATGCTTGAAGCTAATCGTCAACCAGATGTTGAGTACCTGTCAAAAGCAGATATAGAGGCTTTAGATAAGTCTATCTGTGAGAACGTAAATCTTCCATACGGTGAGCTACGTGCAAAATCACATGGCGAAGAATGGAAACGTGCTTATGCACAGCAGGGACGTAAGGTCATGGATATTATTGGCATGGCAAAAGATGGCATGGCATCTGATGATATGATAGAATATATAAAGGACAATCTATTGGTGGAGGCAGCTTTGTCATGACGAATCTTGGGGATTTATTAGGGAATATGGCTGACAAGTTAGCACAAGACAACCTTAATGTCGGAGATGTTCACTTACTCAACCTTGACCAAAAGAATGGTATTACTCCCAAGGCAGGAGATGCTACACGCAATAAATTCTTTATCATCCTTGGTTTTGATAATGAAGGAAATGTTATTGGTGGATTAGTAATAAACTCAAACATCAATTATAATTTGCCCGCAACAGTTACAGACTATCAGTTGCCGGTAACGGTTGAGCAGTTTTCATTTTTGGAGCACAACTCGTTTATAAACTGTTCAAAAAATATTGTGGCAAAGAGAAGTAAATTCAATAAAAGTACTTATCGTGGCGAAATCTCAGATACGGAAATGATGGAGCTGATTATCAATACCGTAAAAGAGAGTCCAACCGTAAATAAGAAGCAGCTAAGAGAGTTTGGTATTATATAAGATTATTGGCTTTGTTATATGCATTATTTTCGAAGAAGATTTTCCTTTGATTTTCTTTGTCCATCCCATTATTCTTTATACCTTTGCATTCGAAACATCAAGAGCAGTTTAAAATCTGCACCAACCGAGCACGACAGCCACGGTGGTCAAGATACGATGTGGAAATAAGTCTAATTTCAAAAATAAGTCTTTATGAATAATTCATTTTACAATGATTTTGCTGCGCGTTTTGCAGCAACAACACTCACTTCACTTGTTGAATCATTCAATAGTCAGGTAGGAAATCGTGGTTTCAACTCCATGCGTGCAGCCCATGACCGGGCTCTTATTGACGAGCTTGTGCGCCGTGGCATCGACGTGTCGGCAGTATTCGACGGCACCGCCATTTCTTTTGCCCATCATGTTGGGTTGGACAACAACAGTCTGGTAATCAGAAAATAAAATCATTTAGCAGCATCTTAAACTGTTGATGATGCCGTTGAAGATAATACAAAAACGACAATAGAGACAAAGGTCAACAATAACTACTATGCCATAGCGCATAAGATTGTTGCCATTTGTCTCTATTGTCGTTTGTATTAGTATGTATTTTCAATTAATGCGTTGCCTTCCACCACGCAGTCTGTTTCTTTGTATTAATGGCAGATGAATGTTCGGATGGGTCGCTTATTGTTAGTCCCGAAAATTCATTTACCTTCAATTCATTCATGCCAGAAGCAGAGTAGATATAACTGGTGCATTCTTTGTATGGTACAAGTTCGTTCATCAATGAGCTGAATTGTGCCTTTGCGCCTTCATCGTCAGCACACAGAGCATTGACATAACTGCCGAAGTCGAAGTAGACAGTAGGTGTGCGGTGTCCGGCATCCAGGTCCTGAACTTTGCTGTCGGCATCGGTCAATTCCTCGTGCGTTGAATTGATTTGTTTCATCAGTGCCGCCATATCTTCTATGTGCGCACAGTCGGTTACGGCAATAGTGCCGTATGGATTGGAATTAGATTTGTAGAAGTCGATGAAATCCTTTGTCAGCGAAGCGTAATCAGGATTTTGTTTGATGATATGCTTCAATATCTTTTTGTATGGCATACCAGCACTCATCATCTCACTTGTCGATGCAATGAGATATTTGGTGACGTCACGTAGGTCGTATGCCACCTCTACAGCCGACATATAGCAAGCATCGAACAATATGTAGTTCATCGACATGTTTGCGTTCTTTATGCCATCCACCAAGTCAGAAATGTTGATTTGGTATTTGCTTCCGCCAAACCATCTTGTGCTACGGGTGCTTGAAGGCATCCATCCTTCGCCATGACATCCCACAATCATTGAGTATTGAACACTTGCAGGAGCATACTTCTTCACATCATCAAGCAGAGAGCTGATGCCTTCTGCTGTAGTGTATAAGGCATTGTCGTATATCTTAACGGTGTCGCGTCGGCATGTGCCATTCTCGTAGCCGATGTTGATAAGGTGGCTCTCCTTATAATCTTTCGATATGAAAACAATCAGATGTGTATCGCCCAATCCTTTATTCTCCTTTATGGCTTCCTCCATATCTTTGATATTGTCGAGCAGAGCACCGTAGAACGGATTTGAATCACCAGTATATGGCATAAACACAAACACAGTATTGGCGGCAGTTGTAGGAACGAATGGCTTGGGTAGAGTAGGGCCGTCGGGATCATCGCTACCGCAAGATGCGAGGGTGATGATAGAAATTAGTAGGAAGAAGAAATGTTTAAGCATATAGTAAGAAAAAGGAAAAAAGCCTCACCCCCAACCCCTCCCCCGCAGGGAGGGGAGTGATATGCTTTGTTAGATAAAGAAATCTACAATAGATGAAATCCATAGTGTATGAAACACCAGAAAGGATTTGAGCTACAGAACATACCGCTCCCCTCCCTGCGGGGGAGGGGCTGGGGGGGGGGCTTTTCTTCTACCTCTTCTTCAGCGTAACGAGCGGAATGAGCATTTCCTCCATTGATATACCACCGTGCTGGAACGTGTCCTTATAGTACGACACATAGTAGTTGTAGTTGTTGGGATATGCCAGGAAGGAGTTGCCTGTAGCGAAAACGTACGACGTGGAGAGGTTGGGCGCAGGCAATTGTGCCTCGTGCGGATTCTTGACAACAAACACATCCTTCGACTGGCAGTTGAGATTCTTGCCGAGTTTGTAGCGCAGGTTGGTGTTGGTATTGCGGTCGCCGATTATCTTTATGGGCTTCGAAGCCCTGATACTTCCGTGGTCTGTGGTGATGATAACGGTGCTGTCGGTCTGCGCAAGGGCCTTAAGCAGCTCGCCTACCACCGAGTGTCGGAACCACGAGAGGGTTATGCTGCGATAAGCCGACTCGTTGTTGGCAAGCTCACGCACCATCTTCGACTCCGTACGTGCGTGCGACAGCATGTCGATGAAGTTCAACACCACAACGTTGATGTCGTTCTTCTTCAGCTCGCCTAGTCGTTCTATCAGCCGTTCGGCTGCTGCCGAGTCGTTGATTTTGTGATATGAGAATGTATCGTGGCGACGATAGCGTTCTATCTGCGTACGTACGAGCGGCTCCTCATTGATGTTCTTGCCCTCCTCTTCGTCCTCGTCGACCCACAAATCGGGAAACATACGCTCTATTTGTTCGGGCATCAGACCGGAGAATATGGCATTGCGGGCATACTGCGTAGCTGTAGGCAGGATGCTCATATACATGTCTTCATTGACATCGAACATCTCGCCTATGTCCTGGGCGAGCGTGCGCCACTGGTCGTAGCGGAAGTTGTCGATGACAATGAGAAACACTTTCTCGCCGTTATTGACTGCCGGGAACACGCATTTCTTGAATATATCGGGACTCATGAGGGGCCGTTGGGTTGTGCCGGGAGCCACCCACGACAGATAATTCTTTCGAACGAACTTGGCGAAGGAGTTGTTTGCCTCCTCCTTCTGCATCTGCAGCATCTCCGTCATGTCCGAATCGGCAGAACTGAGTTCAAGTTCCCAACGCACAAGGCGGCGGTATATGTCCTTCCAGTCGTCCAAAGTGTTGCAGTCCATGATGCGCATTGCTATATCCTGAAACTCCTTGCGATAGCCGGTCTGTGTCACTTCGGTGACAATCTGCTTCTTGTGGATGTTCTTTTTGAGTGCGAGCAGAATCTGACTGGGGTTGACGGGCTTGATAAGATAGTCGGCAATCTTCTGTCCGATGGCCTGATCCATGATGTTCTCCTCTTCGCTCTTGGTCACCATAACGATTGGTGTAGAGGGCGAAATTTCCTTAATCTGCTGCAAGGTTTCGAGTCCTGTGATACCAGGCATCATCTCGTCGAGCAGCACGAGGTCGAAATTGCGCTTACGACACTCCTCTATAGCGTCGTTGCCGTTGTTGACGGTTGTGACGTCATAGCCCTTCTTCTCCAAAAAGATAATGTGGGCGCGCAGCATTTCTATCTCGTCGTCAACCCACAACAGGTGTCCTGTAGTCATGTTTCCTATGTTTTTTAGAAGCCTTCGAGGTCGTAATACTCGTCATTCAAGTCCACCTCAACGGGCTGTTTCTGTTTCTTTTTATCGTTCACGACTTTCTTCTTGTCTGCCGGAATATTCTTCTTGTCTGCCGGAGCTTTCTTCTTGTCTGCCGCAGCAGGTTTCTTTTCTGTTGCAACGGGTGTCTTCTTGTCGGTTGTGATGTCCTTATTATCAGTCTTTGCATCATTATCCTCGATAGTGATGTAGGTCTTATTGTCATTGCCGGCATCAACGTCGGGTGCTGTATCGGGCACAGACGGAGCGTAATTGTCGTCAGACGGAGGCTCAGGAGTATAGTCGGGCTCGTTGAGCAACGGCTCGTCGGTAATCTTGAGCGGTGCGAAGTGGCGTGCGTAGAAACGGTCGTAGTCGTCGTAGCTGAACTGCTGACCGAGCAACTGGCGGTTCTCCTCGCTCACTATCACGCTGCGAGCGTGAGCCATAAGCTGTGCCACGGGCTTCTGACTGTGCAACTGTCGGGCGTACTGCAGAGCCTCGTCGTAGTTGCGGAAACCGCTTATAGTCATGCTATGCATTCCGCCCACGTCCTCAATGGCAATGTCGAAGTTGCGAACCAGATAGCTCGTGAAGTTGTAACGGGCTATATTGAACAGCAAACGGTTCTCGTCGACCGAGTCGGGAGCGTAAACTGCCATGTATACGAACGGAGTGTTGCGCTCAGCCGACAACTGTCGGGTTGCTATAGAGTCGCTGTCGGCAAGCACGGCGGCACGTCGTTGCCACACATTGTCGATGTCGAACTTGCCGCCATACAATCGTCTGCCCTCGCCCACACCCTTAACTATCATTCCGGCGAGCGGAGCCACACCGCTCTGAGGATACTTCTCCACCACGGTGCGCATGTCTTCAACGCATCCTGCGGCATCGCCGTCGTTCAACTTGGACAGTCCGCCGATGAAGACGAACTTGTCGCGGTTGGCACCGAGGGCGAAACGGCTGCCCGAAAGTTCCACGCCAGCCTTCACTTCGTTGTAGCGTCCAGCCTTGAAAGCGTCGTATGTAGCGGCGTAGAGCGAGTCTTCGATGTGTACGCCAAAGCGTGCATTCTCCACATAATTGGGGTCGGACAGCAGCACAGTCAATTCGTTGTGCGGATAGTTGCGTTTCAGCAGACCGACATAAGAGTCGGCTGTGGGCTTGTCGCCCTTTCGCATATAGAGCAGAAAGAGGTGATAATAGGCATCGGGGATGCGTTCGGACGATTCGTACTGGCGTATGAGACGCAGCAGACTGCGCTCGGAGAGCGTGAGATTGTCGAGCTTGTCCTTGAATATAACGCCCGCATTGTAGAGTGCGTCCATAATAAGACGGTCGCTTTCTGCCTTCTGCTCGTCGGTGAAGGGTATCTGCGCCAAGTAGTATTCGCGCTGATGCGGGTCGGCAACAACGCTGTCGGGCAGAGTCTCAGGTATCGAATCGGCAACAAGCTCTGTAGTATCAGCCACAACCTCATTGTCGTTATTGCCTACAGCCACAACGGTCTTGTTGGTGCGTCGCCAGTTGTCTACGTTCTCGCGCTTGCCCCACAGCTTCTGGAAAGCGGTCTTGCCCTGGCTCACAGCCATAGGGTTGTAGAAGTACCATTGCGCCTTGTCGCCTTTCATGGCGGCTGAAGTGCTGGTGTTGAGAGGCCGTTGCTGGTTCAGCCGGTTTGAATTGTCCGTGTCCATTGCGCCATTCTGCTGCGTGCCGTTGCTTGATTCCTGTTCAGCCTTGAGCCGTTGCTCCTCACGCTCCTTGCGCTTGAGCTGCGTGATAACGCGGTCGATGGCGGCATTGCGCGACGCTTCGTCCATACGGGCGAGCTGCTGCAGCGAGTCTTGCAGATGAACGGTCTCGGTGAATGGCACCAGTTCGTCGAGCACCTTGGAGCGCTGGTTGAGCTGAGCATAGTCGGGTCGGTCGTGGTCGAGCAGTCCTATTGCCTCACCATACGTGCGCTGTGCGTCGGCATAGCGTTCGCGCTGCCAGTAGATGTCGCCCAGACGGAGCAGCAGCACTCCTTTCTCTATGCCCGAACGGGTAGCCCGTGCAGCTCCACGTTCATAGGCTGAGATGGCGTTAGCAGTATCCCGGCGCGCCATATAGATGTTGCCGATGGCGTAATACACCTGGTCGAGATATTCCTTGTTCTTGTCGGAAGCCGCCATGCGCTTGAGCCGGGCTATCATCTTGTTCGACTGCGAGCCCGACATCACCTCGGTCATGGCTATGCGTGCGTTGAACTCCACCTCATAGGGCGGATTCTGCCTTATCACACGTCGATAGGCATCGGTGGCGGCAGCCTTATTGCCGAGCAGAGTCTGTATCTGTCCCATGATGAACCACTCGCGTGCGCGCTGCTTGCGTCGCATCTCGTGGCGTATGACGCGGCGCAGATATACAGCAGCGTTCTTATAGTCGGCTGTGCGCAGATAGTAGTCGGCGAGCGTATAGTCCCACTCCTTCTGTGCAGCCCAGTGTATAGAGTCGCGCCGTGTGGCACGTATCACGTCCTCGGCGTCGTAGTTCCATCCCTCCTCGATGTAGCACTTGGCAAGCCATGCGCGCGCCTTGCCGTATATGGCAGGCTGCGTGCGGTAGAGCCGCGACATGTAGGCGAAGGTAGATGCAGCCTCGTCGAAGTCGCCCTTGTAGAACTGCGAGCGTCCCATAAGCATCCATGCACGCCACAAGAAGGGGTTGTACTCGCGTCGGGAGAGCCATTCGCGGTCGCGTTGGGTCTTGCGCCGGTTCTTGTCCCACACGGGTCGACGCTTGATGCTGTGCAGTCGGATGGTCTTCTGACACTTCTCTATGGCGCGTTCGTAGCCTGCCTTGCCCAACTCACGGCTCTGCTTGTTAGCCACGGTGTACAACGGCAGCAGTTCGGTGTAGTTGTCGCGGTTGCCGTTCTCCTTCTCTTCGGATGCGTCGATGTACGCAAGCGTACCATTATAATATGTATTGTAGCGTGCCTTGAAGGCGTGCCAGCGGCGTGTCATTGCCGTGTTTTTCTGCGTAGAGCATCCTGCCGCCGAGATGATGATGACGGCAACAAACAGGAATATGATGTATCGGGAACGCTGAAACACGGGATTTTGAATGTGGAATGTTGAGTGTGGAATGTTGAATGTTGAGGGGTGAATGTTGAATGTTTAATTGGTGCGGAGCATATACACTTCGTCTTTTATCTGGTCGGGCAGTTCGATGCCGCGCAGATGCAAGCTGCGGCACCATGCAGCCACTTCGTCCTGGCGCATGGTATAGAGCACATCGGAGAACTGCTCTGCCTCGTCGTCGGTGTAACTGTCCGACTGCCGTCCGCTGAAAGCGTCGAGTTCTTCGTCGTCGAAGTATTCTATCGGCTTGGTCGACGCCTCCATCATGCAGTCTTGCTCGCACTTCGTCTCGGGCGTACCGTTGCATGTGGCACATGTCTGCTCCACCTTTATAGGGGCATCTTCGATATTCTTGCCGCGCGAAGCCACCTTTGAGGCTATGGCTACAATCACGCCGAGCAGGAGTATTGAAAGTATCAGAATCAGCATTTTTATATCGTTTTATTTAGCGATAAATACGTATGGTTTTCAAAAGGAGTCCTTTTGCACTTCAAAAGGGTTCGTTTTGCACTCCAAAAGGAGTCCTTTTGCATGGTAAAAGGAGTCCTTTTGCACCCTAAAAGGAGTCCTTTTGCTGGACGATGGTTTTACTATTGGTTTTCTATTTGATTTTCTCGATAGTCCAACCAGCCGATTCGAGGTCGTCCCAGAACTGCGGATACGACTTGGTCACTACGTACGGGTCGTTGATTCGGAGTCCGGGGAACTTGATGGCAGCCGGTGCGAACGCCATAGCCATGCGATGGTCTTCGTACGTATCGATAGGTTCGAATGTGGGTTCGCACGTGGCTCCGTCCCATATCAGCGTGTCGTTGTTCTCGTCGCGCAGCACATATCCCAGCTTGCGCAATTCGCGTTTCAATGCTTCTATGCGGTCGGTCTCCTTGATTTTAAGGCTCGCCAGTCCGGTGAACTTGAACGGAATGTCGAGCAAGGCGCACGTTACGACAACGGTCTGCGCCAGGTCGGGAGCCGAAATGAAGTCGTAGTCGAGTCGCGGCAACATGCAATGCTGCTTCTTGAGCGTAACGGTGGGCATGGCGTCATTGTCGGCGCGCTCGGCGAAACGGGTCTTCACGCCCATCAGCGAGTATATGTACTTGACGATGGAGTCGCCCTGCTTCGAAGCGTCCATGAGTCCTTCAAACATCAGTTGCGACTCGGTGTCGTCCGTAAGCGCCATCATCTCATACCAATAGGACGACGCGCTCCAGTCGCTCTCAATCAGATACTTGTGCTGATTGTACGGATGGGGGTTGACTTTTACGGTCTCCATGTCGCTCCAGTCGGCATCAGCTCCGAACTCGCGCATCATCCACAGCGTGAGGTCGATGTACGGACGCGAGATGATGCCGCCCGTCATGCGCAGCTCAAGTCCGTTCTTGAGCACCGGACCAATCATGAGCAGCGCCGAGATGTATTGCGAACTGACGTTGCCGGGAATCTCCAGATAGCCTCCTTCGAGCGGATGTCCCTTGATGCGGAGCGGCGGATAGCCCTCGTTGGCAACGTATTCGATGTCGGCACCGAGATAGCGCAGCGCGTCAACGAGTATGCCTATGGGGCGGTTCTTCATGCGTTCGGTTCCGGTGATGACGTGCTTGCCGGGCGTTACGGACAGATAGGCTGTCATGAAGCGCATGGCTGTGCCTGCCGCCTTGATGTCGATGACGTCGGGATTGCTCATCAAGGCATTCACTACAACCTCCGTGTCGTCGCACACCGAAAGGTTCTGCGGCAGCACATCGCTGTTGGACAGAGCGTATATAATGAGCGCGCGGTTGCTGATGCTCTTGGATGCAGGTAGTTTTATGGTGGCATTGAAGCTTGCAGGTGCCTTGAGTATGTATTGCATATATATTTATTGTTTATTTGTTGAACCGGCATTGCCGGCTATACCTTATTATAATATAGTGCAAAGATAAGTATTTTAATTTATTTTCCAAAATTGTCGGCATTTTATTTGGCTGTTTCATAATAAGTGTGTATCTTTGCACCCGCTTACAAGAAGTTCGGGATGTAGCGCAGTTGGTTAGCGCACGCGTCTGGGGGGCGTGAGGTCGCTGGTTCGAGTCCAGTCATCCCGACTTAAAAATGGGTTAAAGTGTTGCCAAACAACATTTTAACCCATTTTTTATTGTTATACATTTGACACGAAAAAAAGCCTTCTATGCATCACGCACGGAAGACTTTCTATATTTCAAAAAATTTCAAAATAATTCCTTTATCACGCTGCCGTCCATACGTCGGATGCGCATTGCGCCGTCGTCGTATGTGGCAAATGTAGGCTCATTGCCTCCCTTTGGGAAGGTTATCGAACCGAGATTGCACACGATGCCGTCGTTTTCGGCAGGCTCAAGTTTCCACAAGTGGGTATGGCCGTACACGAATATGTCGTGTGCAAGAGCTGGGCGGTTCTGCTCGTTGTATACATGTCCGTGTGTGATGAACATTCGTCGTCCGCCATCAACGATGATGGCGTAGTCTGCCATGATTGGAAATTCGAGCAGCATCTGGTCTACCTCGGCGTCGCAGTTGCCACGCACGGCGACGATACTGTCCTTTCTGTTGTTGAGAAGCTCAACGATGCCCTTCGGGTCGATGCCTTCGGGTATGCGGTTGCGGGGTCCGTAGTTGAGTATGTCGCCAAGAATGAGCAGCATGTCGTACTGGTTGCGGTCGTAGAAATCGAGCACTTGCTGAAGTGTCGGCAGACATCCGTGTATGTCGGATACTAATAAGTATTTCATAAATGTGTGTGTTCTGACGTGTACTAATGATATTATCAGTCGTTGAGTTCGCGGTCCTGGTCGCGCTTGCGCTTCTGTTCGTCGATAAGCTGGAAGTCCTTCTTGCGCAGCACGAATGTCGAACCGAGGTATTTCTCGCGCACCACTTCGTTCTCGGCGAGTTCTTCGGGCTTGCCCTGGAACAGAATCCTGCCCTCAAACAACAAGTATGCACGGTCGGTAATGGTAAGCGTCTCCTGCACGTTGTGGTCGGTTATGAGGATACCGATGTTGCGGTATTTCAGTCGCCACACCACATGCTGTATCTCTTCGACGGCAATCGGGTCGACACCAGCAAAGGGTTCGTCGAGCATGATGAACTTAGGGTCGATGGCAAGACAGCGTGCTATCTCCGTACGACGGCGTTCGCCACCCGACAACTGGTCGCCAAGATTCTTGCGCACCTTGCCCAGATTGAAGTCGGCAATAAGTTCCTCCAACTTCTTAAGTTGCTGCTTGCGTGTGAGATTGGTCATCTCGAGCACCGACATAATGTTGTCTTCGACGCTCAGTTTGCGGAATACGCTCGCCTCCTGAGGCAGGTATCCTATGCCGGAGCGTGCACGCTTGTACACTGGGAAGCTGGTTATGTCCTTGTCGTCGATGTATATGTGTCCGCCGTTGGGCACGATGAGTCCTGTGGTCATATAGAAAGATGTGGTCTTTCCTGCTCCGTTAGGTCCCAGAAGTCCTACAATCTCGCCCTGGCGAACATTTATCGACACGTCGTTGACAACGGTACGCTTGCCATAACGCTTCACAAGTCCTTCGGCGCGGAGCACCATGCAGTGGGGCTTAGTGTCGGCAGCTGCCGCCATATCTTCTTTTATATCATTCATATCTGTTCTTGATTGGGTTTAGCATATATAAAAACCGATACAAAGGTAAAACAAAATATCATTTCCCCCAAATAAAACACAAAAACTTAAATCTTATGAATAGTTTTTGTCTTTTTATTGCTACTTTTGCATTCAATATAAATAAAGCACAACTATAATTATGTTGATATTGAAATACTTAAACACGTTCGGACGTTATCTCATGCTGATGGGACGCTCATTGGCACGCCCGGAGCGCATGCGCATGTTCTTCAAGCAGTACATTAAGGAGATGTCGTCGCTCGGCGTTGACTCTATAGGCATCGTGCTACTCATCTCGTTCTTCATCGGTGCCGTTATCTGCATCCAGATGAAGCTTAACATCCAGAGCCCGTGGATGCCCCGATGGGTGTCGGGATATACCACGCGTGAGATTCTGTTGCTTGAGTTCTCGTCAAGTATCATGTGTCTTATTCTGGCAGGCAAGGTAGGTTCGAACATCGCTTCGGAGTTGGGCACCATGCGCGTTACGCAGCAGATTGACGCCCTCGACATCATGGGTGTCAACTCAGCCAACTATCTCATTCTGCCGAAGATACTGGGACTGGTCACAATCATGCCCTTCCTCGTCATCTTCTCTTCTGCTACGGGCATACTGGGAGCCTACGGCACGGCTTACATCGGACACATCCTCTCGCCCGAAGACCTTACGCTCGGACTGCAACACCAGTTCAACTCATGGTTTATGTGGATGAGTATCATCAAGAGTCTTGTCTTCGCGTTCATCATTTCGAGCGTGTCGAGCTACTTCGGATATACGGTTGAGGGCGGATCGGTAGAAGTAGGCAAGGCAAGTACCAACGCTGTGGTCAACTCAAGCGTGCTGATTCTGTTCTCGGACGTGTTCCTAACACAGCTGCTAAGTTAAAACAGCAACACCTCAACATAACAACATAACAACCCACTATGATTGAAGTAAAACATCTATATAAGTCGTTCGGCGACAAGGAAGTGCTAAAGGACATCAACGCTGTGTTTGAAGACGGCAAGACAAACCTCATAATCGGACAGAGCGGCAGCGGCAAAACGGTGCTTATGAAGAACCTTGTGGGACTGCTGACGCCTACAAGCGGCGAGGTATTGTACGACAACCGCAACTTCGTGGCAATGAGTAAGGACGTTAAGGTGCAAATGCGCCGCGAGATGGGAATGATATTCCAGAGCGCTGCCCTATTCGACTCGCTCTCGGTATTGGAGAACGTAATGTTCCCGCTCGACATGTTCTCGTCGATGAACTATCGTGAACGCGTACGCCGGGCACAAGAATGTCTCGACCGCGTGAATCTTATCGACGCACAGCAGAAGTTTCCGGGCGAAATATCGGGAGGTATGCAGAAGCGTGTAGCCATTGCGCGAGCCATCGTACTCAACCCCAAATATCTGTTCTGCGACGAACCTAACTCGGGTCTCGACCCTCGTACATCGCTCGTCATCGACGAGTTGCTGTCGTCAATCACAAAAGAATACGACATCACAACCATCATCAACACCCACGACATGAACTCGGTGATGGGCATCGGCGAAAACATCCTGTTCATATACAAGGGCCGAAAGGAATGGCAGGGCACCAAAGACGACGTGATGGGAGCTACAAACGAGAACCTCAACGACCTCGTTTTCGCATCCGATCTGTTCCGCAAAGTGAAGGAAGTGGAAATGGAAAAACTTAGCAAAAAAACACATATTCAGCCGTAAACGGGCTGAAATTTAAGACGTGAAATGTTAAAATCAAGTTTTTTTCAAACATTTCTTTTACAAAAGTTTTGGTATCCGAAAAAATGGAACTATCTTTGCAATCGAAAATTATCATCATATCATAACAACCAATTTAAACCATACAGACACAACACGCCAAGACCATTCTCGCAAGAGATGGAACGGGCGACAACCATACCTTTAAACAATCACCTAATAATACCTTCTCAAAGAATAAAAAAAACTGATAGTCATCACTTTACTATTAATTTAAAGCCGCGCCGCAGAGAATGCAGCGCGGCTCTTTTATAACAGCTATATTATGTTGATATTCCTATATAACTTACTGACAGCATACATCATTCCGGGAATGATGCTTGCATTCGGTATATGCCTCTTCTTACTTACCATACCCGATAAGGAAGAGCTCAAGAATTATGCATTTGCACGCAAGGTGATGGGGGTCACGTTCCTTGTCTACTGTGCAGCACTCATCTGCGAGACGTTTTCGCAGCAGTCGCTTGTGGGCGACTTGCTCAACAGTATGATAGTAATAGCCATCGGCATAACGCAAGCCTTCCTCTTCACCTATTCGCTCATTGCACTGCTCGACATCAGCTTCTTCACCAAGCGTGCTACCTTTAACGAAACCTTGGTGGTAGCTGTCAGCATTGCTGTAGCCTTCGTGCTGTTTGCCGTTTGTCCGCCAGACAGCCGGCAGTATGTCTTCTATGCTTTTTCGCTTTTCTACATGTTGCTCATGGCACGCTACGTAGCGCTGTTCAACCATTACTACAAGCACTATCGCCAACTCATGGACAACTATTTCTCCGACAGCGAGCGCAAGCGACTGCATTGGGTGCCCGTGGCTTTCTACAGTGCATTCGGCGTTGGCATCATCGCCCTGCTGTTCGCGTGGATGATAACACCGCTTACGCAACTGCTGTTCATGCTCACGGCGGTGGTCTATTACTCTGTGTTCGCCGTAAGATTTATGAATTACGTGTACATCTTCCCGAAAATCAAGGAGCCATTGGAAGACTCTGCATGCGAAGTTACTGATACGGAAGAAATGCCGATTGACGTTTCAGCCGACAACGCATCAGCCGACATCACGGCTACTGAAGACGATCAATCGCTGATGGAACAGATAGAACGACTGATGCAGGAGAAGGCTCTTTACAAGACTCCCGACCTTTCCATTGCCAATGTCGCAACCTTATGCGGCAAGAGTCATCGTGTCGTCTCTACAGCCATCAATCATTGTCGTGGCATCAACTTCAAGACATACATCAACGAGTATCGTGTGGCAGAGGCAGCAAGACTCATCGAGAATGGATGGCTCAAGCAGCACACGCTCGACGCACTCGCCTCAGAGACGGGCTTTGCAGGCAGAGTGAACCTCTATCGTGCCTTCAAGCGCAAGACGGGCGTGTCGCCAACCGACTGGGAGACTAAGACTATATAGTGATACTTTAGGGCTATTTTTGGTTACATTATGCGCTTTTTGTAACCACAACGCACTTTTTTACGCTTCGCATTTGTTCATAATCGTTTAAATTTGCAAAAAAACTAAACGTTTATGAAAAACAAACTTTACTCATTACCAAACATCTTTTGGACATTACTCCTGCTGGTCATGGCTATGGTCGTGCCGCGGCAGGCGTATGCCGGAGCACATTTCGGCACTATTTATGACGGAGACACCTACAACTCGCGCATCTCGCACCATCCCACGGTGAACGAGCCATGGATCACCGTCTATTTTTGGTTCTACGACACGTGGGGCGGCGACGGCTATTTTCTGCACGACGAAACAGAGAGGGACCACAAAGGTCCCGCCGTTTATGTAGATGGCAAATACATCTGCTCACCCGACTGGGAGTTGGCATGGTCCTCAGGCAATGGCAACGCCTCCGGACTGGATGACCAGCGCGGTAACAACGGATGGTGGGGCAGCACCTACACCAACAGTGTTGACGGCGTGAACTACACTGTACGCTTCTGGGACCCACGAAAAGTGAACGGGCAGTTCTGGGTGGAGATGGTCATCTACATGGACAAGATGGCTGTGGCTACCGAGCACGACGTAAAGATTCGCGGTAAGTGGAAGCTCAACGGCGATAGTTCCAATCCAGGCGGAAGCATCAAGTTTGAGGAACGCACGTTCCGAACCCAAGCTATCAGGAACATATTTTCGGACAGTCCAAACTACGAACGTACCTATGGCTCGCTGAAGGTGACGAGAAGTTCGCTCAACACGAGCTACGGCCCAACCACCGTGGCTATGACTACCGACGGCTCGTATTACAAAGACTACGGCAACGGCAAGAGCTACTTCGACCCTTCCACAATGAACCAAGCGGTTTACAAGACCTACAGCAAGGGCTCATCCACCTATAATGGACTGACGCTTTCGTATAACGAAACGGATGGGTCTTCATTCTATCTATATAGACAAAAATCAATTACTGTAACTTCCAACGATCGACCCAGTACGATTATATTTGGCTGGCAGATGGATATGCCTTACAGGTACGACGCTCCTTGCAATGTAGATGCAACCACCGACATGTGGAAAAAACAAATATTATTGACATGGCAAGCCTCTGGTGGTCTTTGTTATGCAAATGGCACATGGAGTATCTACCGTTACCCTGACGGGCACCCGGAGGACAAAACGAAAGTAGCAAGCGACATTCCGTATAATACACGAAAATACACGGACGATGTGCCTGATTACGACCAAAAATACGTCTATCAGATTTATTTTGTACCTACCAATTCGCCTTCAGGCAAACTGCTGTCCAGACAAATGGAAAGCACTACGCAATTCGTGCAGCGCTCGTTCCCGATCAACATCACCGACGTGGTGTCTGACAAGAAATCGATCACGGTGAAATGGCAATGCCCCGAGTTTAAGGGCAACGAAAGCTATACCTTCAAGCTGCTCCGCACCGAAAGTAAGAACGGACAGCCTGGCGACGACTGGACGGAGGTGGCTACCGTCAACGTTACCGACAAGGGAAAGACGCAATACGAATATACCGACACGCGCGACCTAAAGCTCTGCCCCACCTATATATATAAGGTGCAGACCACGATGCTCGAGAACAAGCTCTTCTCAAGCACCAACATTCTGGAGGGCCGCATCACGGGCAACTCGCAGGTTACAGCGGTCAACGCCACCAAGGGCGACTACAACGGACTGGTGAAGGTGGCATGGGAAGCCGATCAGGTGGGAGCCGACGTGACACGCTACGAGGTGGCACGCCGCGTGAAGGGCACCGACACATGGGCAACCATCTACAAGACCAGCGGCACCGCCTCGTCTTATTACTATGAGGACCAGACGGCGCTGCCCGGACAATATTACGACTACAAGGTGGTGAGCATCACCACTTGCGACGGCAGCGACACGCGCCTTGAGAAGAGCGACGACGGATTCAGTCGCGCCACCGGCATCGTGTCGGGCCGCATCACCTACGGCACCGGAACAGCCGTGGCAGGCACCCGCGTGGCATTGGTACGTGGCGACGGCACACAGCAGGGCGGACAGTTCTATGCCCTCCGCGTGTCGGGAGCCGGCGATGGCGTGTTCCTTAGCAAGGACAGCGAGACGCTCAACAAGTATTTCGCCTCAAAGCCCTACACCCTGCAGATGATGATTCGCCCCGACGATTCGCAGACGGGCACCACACCAACCATTCTCGACCTCGGCGGCAAGTTGCAACTGACGCTCGGTGCGGCAGATACCGATGGCAAGGGCTATCCGCTCACCCTCAAGGGCGCATCCGCTTCGGCATCTACGGGCATCTATCTGAAGCCTAACGCCTTCACATCGCTCACTCTCGCCGTTGATGCAGCGGGCGCAGCCACCGTTACCGCCGTCAACGCTGACGATTCTGTTACCGTCGTGCCACTCGCCGACAAGCTCAACGCCAAGGTGTTGTTTGCCGATGCCGACGACACCGGATTGTGTCTCGGCGGCAGCTACCAGTCGTCGGCCGACCGTGCCTTCACGGGCTACATCGACGAGATGCGCGTGTTCAGCGACAAGGCATTGAGCCGTGAGGAGATTCTCGCCAACTACAACCACACCCTTTGCGGAACGGAAGACGCACTCGTGGCCTACTGGCCCGTCGACGAAGGTTTCAGCGGACAGACCACCGCCTACGACTACTCGAAGACGAGTGGCGTGGCAAACGGCAACCACGCACGCCTCGGCGCCGGCACATTGCCCACTGGAAGCATCATCCCGACATCGCAACAGCTTGGCCTCTTTGCCCTGACTGACACTCAAGGCAACTTCGTCATCCGTGGCGTACCGTTCACGGGCGAAGGCACCAACTATATGGTCATCCCCGCCTTGGGCGTACACGAATTCTCGCCCACCTATTCCACACGCTACGTCAGCGCCTCGTCGCTCGTGCATAGCGGAGTAGACTTCACCGACGTATCGTCGTTCCCCGTATCGGGCACCGTCTTCTACGAAGGCACCGATTATCCCGTGGAGGGATGCACGTTCTATGTAGATGGCACGATATGCAGTCGCGACGGCGAACTCATACAGTCGGCTGAGGACGGCACATTCACCATCAGCGTGCCCATCGGCGACCACTTCATCCAGGTGAAGAAGGACGGTCATGTGTTTGCATCAGCCGGACGCTACCCAGCCGACCCGAACGGAGCCGGCGTGAAGATTACGTTCGAACGCGAGATAAAGAACATGGAGTTCATCGACCAGACGCTCGTCAACTTCACGGGCCGTGTGGTAGGTGGAAGCATTGAGGGCGAGAAGCCTGTCGGATTCGGAGCAAGCCATAACAACATCGGCATCACCGAACTCGTTCTCAGCCCCACCAACGACCGCTATCGTCTCAACGTGGTGAAGAAGGTGAACGGCACGTCGTATAGCTACGAAACCAACACCGCCAAGGCTACCGTAGAGTCAGCCACCAGCACCATTGCCAGCCATTCATGGCGCGGCGCGGGCGATGCCGCCAAGAAGATTTTCATACGCACCGACTCGCTCACGGGTGAGTTCTCTGCCATGGTTCCCCCGCTTATGTATAATGTGGAGAGCATAAAGGTCGTGGCAACTGGCCTGAGCGTTGGCGATGCAACCACCGTCGACGCCACCAATCCGCTCATGCAGTTGACCGACACCTTGGTCACAGAGAATGGAGCGCGTCATGAGTATGCCTACAACTGCAAACTTCGTCAGACCTATCATAGCGCACCCTCGTTCACCGTCACCCAGCGTGGCCACGACGACGGAGCCTTCGGACTGTCGAAATATGAGATTGAGGATGCCAACGGCAAGCTCGCCATCGACGACATCTACACCATCGACACCAACGGCAAGGTGACCTACAACTATGGTGGTGCCATCTTCGAAAGCGAAGAGAACTACACCTTCGACCTTAAAGGCTTCGAGGAGTATGTCAACCACGACGTGAAGAATCAGCCCGTGGCATCGCGCGTGCCGCTCAGCAATAATGTGGTGACCATCAACAACGCCCTCTCAGCCTCGCAATCTGTATATCTTGAGAACAACACGGCTGGCAAACCTGCAGGTTCCTTGGTGGAACTGGAGAGCAATCAATTGCAACTCGACAGTCTCGGTTGCGCCGTTTACACATGGAAGGCAGGTCTGCCCAACATCACCGCGCCATACACACGCACCCTCTCCATCAGCTATGACATCGATGACCGTACCTACAACTGGGACGGCAGTGGCATGAACGGCATCATTCTCGGTTCGCTGCCCACGGGCAACAACTTCGTGACGAGCGGTCCCGACGTTGTGGAGATGATTCTGCGCGACCCTCCCGGAACCGGCTCAAGCGCCGAATGGACCAGCGGAACCGTCACTTCGAAATCAACGAGCTATGGTGGCGTATGGAGCACTGAGAATGAGGTGATAGCCACAGGCAAGTTCGGATTCGACATCACAACGCTCACCGGAGGCATAGGCATAGGCAAGATAGATGAAATTAAAAACACTTACGATGCCTCAGCCGGCTTGAACGTTACTACCCAAGGAGAGAGTGCCTCTACCTGGAGCCGTTCCGTAACTACCACACGTACCATATCCACCTCGTCGGCTTCCGAATATGTGGGTGCCAATGGCGACGTGTTTATCGGTTCAGCAACCAATCTCATCTATGGATTGGCACGCGATGTCAACTTCCGCCGACAAGGAACGAGCGACAAGGCAGCATTGGAACTGAAAGACGTTGTGACCACGGGACTCAACTTCAAGACCATGTTCAACTACACTGAAAACTATGTGGAGAACGTATTGTTGCCCAACCTGCGCGCCATGCGCAACAGTCTGCTACAGACCGTTGCCAGCCCCCAGGGATTCAGCAACACCACGGGACATACCGTCTACCTCACTACGCTTGCCGCCGACGACCCACGCTTCGGAAGTTCCAACCACGACAAGAAGGCATGGGGTTCGAAAGCCACCAAGCATGTATCCATCAGTGGACCGTCGTACACCATGATTGCGCCCAGCAATAACAACCAATGCTATAGCGACTCAGTGGAATGGTGCAACTCACAAATCCAGATTTGGGAGAATACGCTCGCCGCCAACGAGAAGGAGAAGGTGCTTGCCTATGAGAATCGTGAGAAGCATATCGACCAGAACTTCTCGTTCGACTCGGGCAGCAGCGTCAACATGAGCACACAGGTTGAAGAAAGTCATGGAAGTACGACTGACTGGACGTTGACAGCCAACGTCATTCTCGACAAGACATGGATTGCCGCCTTTAACGAGTTGGGTGTCGAAACGCATATTTCCACACGCACAGGAGGTGGAACGCATAACACATGGGAGAGCGGCACCACCAAGCTGTCGTCATTCAGCTACACCCTTGCTGAGGAAGGCGACGACGACGCTCTGACAGTGGACGTATATAAGTATGGTGCTTATTCTCCCATCTTCCGCACACGCGGCGGACAGACCTCAGGTCCGTACGAAGGCGAGGTAAAGACCAAGTATTATCGTCCGGGCACCACCATCATGGAAGCCACCATGCAGATCGAGGTGCCGCAGATCACGGTGGATGTGCCTAAGGTAAGCAATGTGCCTACGGGCAGCGCCGCCAACTACACGCTGCGTTTCACCAACGCCTCAGAGATTGACGAGGACGTTTACTACAAGCTCCTGATGATTGACGAGAGCAATCCCGACGGTGCCAAGATAACCATCGACGGCATGCCGCTCACCGACAACCGCATCATCAAGATTCCGGCTGGTCAGACCGTCACCAAGGCCATGCAGCTCTGGCAGACCAACACCAGCGTGCTCGACTACAAGAACATCGGCATCGTGCTCGCCTCACAGTCGCAGTACGACCCGACAAGCACATGGGACCAGATAGCCGACACCGTATACGTATCGGCACAGTTCGTGCCTTCATCATCGGCAGTGACGATGAAGCTCGACCGCACTACGCTCAACTCGCAGACCGGCGACGACCTGAACATCTCGTTCAACCAGTTCGACCGCGACTACCACAACCTCAAGGCGTTCCGCATACAGTATCGCAAGCAGGGCGACACCGACTGGACACTGGTTCGCGAATACGTAATCAACGAGGCCGACAAGACCCAGAACAACGAGCTGCTGCCCAGCACAGCCACCGTGTCGTACAAGTTGCCTATGCACAACTTCAGCGACGGCGACTACACCTTCCGCATTCTCTCCGTCAGCACGTACGGCAATGAGGAGGTGTACAACACCAGTGAGGAGATAGCCCTCGTAAAGGACATGCAGCGTCCGCAACCGCTCGGTATGCCTACGCCTACCAACGGCATCCTATCGCCAGGCGACGACGTGAGCATCGAGTTTAACGAGAACTTCCTCAAGGGCGAACTCACGAAGACCGCCAACTTCATCGTCACCGGTGTGCTCAACGGCGCTGAGGTGTCGCACGCCACCGCTCTCGGCATGACCGGCACAGCCAATACAGCCTCTACCGAGGCCGACATCAATCTGGCAGGCAAGAGCTTTGCCATCGACGCTTGGGTCAAACTCAAGGGCGCAGGCACATTGCTCTCACACGGTAAGGGACAGCAGAAGCTCGTAGTAGGCGTGGACGACAACCGCCACCTCCAGGTGAAGATCGGCAGCAACGTCTATACGTCGAAGGCAGAGATGCCTACCGACAAGTGGGCATACCTCACAATGAACTATGCCGTTACCGATAAGGGCAATACCCTGAAGGCAGCCGTGGCAGAAGACGCCACCACCACCGATCTCTTCACTGATGAGACTGTGGCTGCCTACGAAGGCAACGGACCACTCGCCATCGGACAGCACATGACTGGAGCAATTCACGAACTCACACTGTGGGACGAGGCTCACGACATGACAGCGGCACTGATGGAGAAGAACAAGACTAAGAACCCGGCAACGCGCCACTTGATTGGCTACTGGAAGATGGATGAGGGCGAAGGCACCGTCATCACCGACTATGCCCGCAACCGACACCTGCGCATGCCTGGCGAAAACTGGTATCTCAACAACGAGAACAAGGCAATCACGCTCGACGGAACATCGCACCTCGACATTCCTACCGCCGACGTATCGCCACTCGCTGCCGACAACTGCGCCATCGAACTGTGGATGCGCGCCGACAAGCAGAAGGGTGAAACCCAGCTGCTGCAGGCTGGCGAGGTGGAACTGTGGATGAACACCGATGGTGTGTTGCAACTCACTTCGGGCGACAATACCTTCTCTGCCGGCACAAGTTCGCTGCAAGACAAGGCTTGGCACCACGTGGCACTCAATATCCTGCGCAACGGCAATGCTGCCGTGTATGTGGACGGTGAGCGCACCATGGCAACAAGCGTGACTGGCATCGGAACAACGGCAAGCGACCGAATGATTGTTGGCGCACGCCGAACACTTACAGAGGACGGAGCGTATAAGTACGACCGACAGCTCGTGGCTGGCATCGACGAGATACGCCTATGGAACGCTACTCTTAGTGCCGACATTCTGAAGTCGCGCCGCAAGATGCGACTGAACGGCACCGAGCAAGGACTCGTGGCATACTATCCGTTTGAGAAGAATACGCTCGATGCCTACAATCAGGTGGTGACCGTGGGCACCGACGACGACATGCTTCGCACAGACCATAAGGCGGTATATGCCGACGCGCTCACCTTCACCGACGAGGCTCCTGCCTTGAGAGAGAAGAAGACTGAGACTAACGTCGACTATTCGTTCACGGCAAGCGACAACAAGATTGTCATCACCCTCAACGAGACTCCTGCCACTATTGCAGCATGTACGCTCAACTTCACCGTCCGCGACCTGCGCGACGTCAACGGCAACCTCTCGCTGCCCGTATGCTGGAGTGCATACATCAACAACAATGAGCTGGCATGGAGCGAGAACTCTATTAAGATGACAAAGAAGGCAGGCGAGAGCCACACCTTCGAGGCAAGCTTCACCAACAAGAGCGGCAAGCAGCAGATGTGGACCATTAGCGGCATGCCTTCATGGCTCAAGGCAGACACTGAGTATGGCACCGTCGATCCGCTCGCCACGGAGACAATAAGCTTCGAAGTGACAGAGGCTACACCTGTGGGCAAGTATGATGAGACCGTATATCTTACCGGCAACGACGGCATAGCCACACCGCTCACACTCTCACTCACGATGGAAGGCGACAAGCCTGACTGGACTGTAGACAAGGGCAAGTATGAGAGTACGATGAGCATAATCGGAACACTCTCCATCCTCGGCAAGCCGAGCTATAATGCCGACGATATCGTAGGTGTATTCGTTGACGGCGAATGCCGCGGCATAGCCCATCCTGCATACAATGAACGTTACGACAACAGTTTCCTGCTGCTCGATGTATATGGCAATGACGACGACGCAGGCAAGGTGCTCACCTTCAAGGCGTACGACGCAAGCACCGGCATCATGTATCCCGTCACTACAACATCGCAAGACGTGACGTTCAGCGCCAACGTACTCATAGGCAAGTACGCAGCTCCGCTTCTCATCGAAACTGCCGACAAGATAGAGCAGACAACGCTTCTCAGCACTGGTTGGAACTGGACTTCGTTCTACGTTAATGCCGACGACATGAACGTCAGCAGTGTATTTGCCAGTGTTGCCGACGGTGTGGAGACGGTGAAGACCAAGGACGAGTTTGCCAACTGCGACAAGGGCACATGGTATGGCAAGACATTCGACGTAGACAACCGTTCGATGTACAAGGCGAGAATGTCAAGCACCAAGGTGCTCAAGCTCATTGGCAGCTATGGTTCGAAGGAAGACCGCACCATCACTGTAGTGCCTGGTTGGAACTGGATAGCCTACAACAATACGCAGACTGCTTCCGTAGCCGACGCTCTTGCAGGAATGGATCCGCAGGACGGCGACATGATAAAGGGACAGTATGGATTTGCCTTGTTCGACGGCTACGAATGGACAGGCTCGCTGAAGGCTCTCACTCCCGGACAGGGATATATGCTGCAGAGCGCAAGCGCAAACGTAAGGACATTCAACTATCCTTCATCGTTGCCAGCCTATGTTCAGAAGAAGGCAGCAGCCCAACGTAAGCAGTACAGCTTCTCGCCCATCGACCACCACAAGTATCCGAGCAATATGACCATAACAGCTCGCGTGACCTTTGACGGCGCAGTGCAGCAAGATGCAGAGGTTGGAGTATTCGCAGGCGACGAGTGTCGCACGGCAGAGTTTACCGATGCCGATGGCTATGCTTACTTCACCGTACCTGGCGATGGCAAGTGCACACTGAGATTCATGCTTGCCAAGGACGGACAGACATGGCTTTCGGACGTAACACTCGACTTTGCAGAAGACGCTATATGCGGCTCTTACAAGTTGCCGTTTGAGGTGACATTCGGAAAGACCACGTTCATTGACGGCATCACAGCCGATGACGACACCAACACACGCTGGTACGACCTCAACGGTATGTTGCTTAACGGCAAGCCATCAGTGTCTGGAGTATATATGCGCAGCACGTACGACGCAAATACGGGAATGACCGTAACAAGAAAAGTAGTGCTGAAATAAAGAACTTATAATGTCTGAACCATCAGACAAAGAATAAATAACGACAAGGCGTACAACCGAAACCGCACGGATTCATGTTGTACGCCTTGTTGTTTGAAAGAATCTGTAAAATTTTTATCATTAACTCATTTTTATATATGAGCAATACTTGGCAAGCAGATTTTCCAATGGCAAATCACCCTTCTTGAAGCGCTCTGCATCTAATGGCAAAATCCGTTCACGTACCTGTTGTTTGCCCTTATACAATGCTGTCAGATATATAGCATTATTGTTTTCTGTTATGTTAATGTCAGAGAAGAATACTGTTATATCGTCAGGGTCGTATACGATGGAATAGCTCGGACGCTTGGCTCCTGGTATATCCTCGCGTAAGATGCCTTTTTCAATAAGGTCTTGAATATCGCGTATTGCAGTATCCTTTGAACATTTCGCCAATGATGCCCATAGTTTCGAAGTTATTTTAGCTTCATAACCGTCAAGAAAGAGATTGAGAATATCAGTTTGTCTTTGACTAAATGCAACAGACGACGCCTTCTGCCAGAAGAAACTTTTGTTCAGAATCGTAGTAACTATGGTTTCTGCTTCATCGAGTGCAGTGGACAGAGTATTGGCATACCATGAAATCCATTCTGTTATATCGCCATCACCATGTTGGATTTTCTCCAATATATCGTAGTAGTGATTTTTGTCCTTGTTTATCTGTGAAGAAATATTATAGAAACGGAACTCACTTCTGTCAGCACGAGCCAATAACATGTCAGAAATAATTCGTGCAAGTCGTCCGTTACCATCCTCAAAAGGATGAATGCTGACAAACCAGAAATGGGCTATTGCAGAACGTATTACAGAACTTATGTTCTCATTCTTGTTGAACCATTCAATAAATGCCGCCATTTCTTTCTCCAAACGTTCTGGTGACGGAGCTATATAGTGCACCCTCTCTCTGCCAAACATACCCGAAACAATATGTTCCTCGTTTGTACGATACCTACCTACTTCTATTTGTGAACCCTCACTGAAACCGGTCGGAAAGAATGACGCTTGCCATGCACAAAGTTTCTCTTTGGTCAATGGCTGGTCATAATTGTTTACAGCATCGAGCATAACCGATACGACAGAATCAACGTAATGCGACGGTGCAGTATTATACATAGAGCGTTTTTTGTTAAATGCGACATTATACATAGAATAACGTCGCAGATTTTGCGACAAAATTAATGTTTTTTTGTCGCAATAGCAAATTTCATATATGAGAATTACAGAATACATAAAAGAAGAATATCATTGTTCACAACAACAAAATGTACATTTCGCGAAATTTTTCTGACATTTGTTCGTTTTTTTTTAGATTTTAGTTACTTTTACAAAGAAATACAACATAAAGCGAATTAAAATGAACAGATTATTACTTACTGGTCTTCTCATTGCGGCTGCCATAACTGCCAACGCACAAGACGATGCACAGAAGGATTCGCTCACCATGGAAACCATGATGCACAATATTCCTGAAGTGATGGTAAAAGGATCGCGCCCTATTGTCAAGGCAGAGCGTGGTATGCTGTCGTACAATATGCCGTTGCTATTGAAGCAGTTGCCTGCCGACAATGCTTATGAGGCATTGACACGCATACCGGGTGTAAGCGATGCCACTGGCAGCATATCTTTCTCAGGCAATGAGGTAACGTTGATTATCAATGGACAAGCCACCACATTGACACAAGAGCAACTGGCTGAACGCTTGAAGGCAATGCCAGCCGCACAGTTGGCTAAAGCCGAGGTGATGCTGTCTGCCCCTGCTCGCTATCATGTACGTGGTATGGCTATCAACATCGTCACTAAAGACTATGCCGGCACCAATCAACTATCAGGACAAATCATTGGTGGCTTGGTGCAAAACAAATACGCCAAAGGGTTTGGCGATTTATATCTTTCCATGCAAAGAGGCAAGTTCGGACTGGATGCACAGTATAAATTAGTTAACGGCAATTCATACGGCGAGTCTTCACGCATAGCCAATCATCCACTTGGCAACAATCGTATACACTATAATGACGAAACCGGGCAGAAGTCGTTTGGCATTACACACGACTACCGACTGGGTATGAATTATACCTTTAGCAAGAACCATCGTCTTGACGTAGCCTATACTGGACAATGGGACAAGACAAGTTCAAACAGCCATACGACCGGATCGAGCATCAGCGGAATGCATCATGACAGTCATGAATATCTGCACAATGTAGACGTTAACTACGCGCTTCCTTTCGGACTTACCCTTAGCGGTTCGTACACCTACTATCGCACGCCTCAGCAACAAGCCCTCGATGGTACGATGACCACGGAAAACAAAAATGAAACTGAACGCAACCTGACAAGCGGCAGCGAGCAGACTATCAACAAATGGATGTTCACAGCCGACCAAACTCATTCTTTGGCACACGGTTGGGGATTGTCGTATGGCGTCAAAGGGCAATTCACGAGCAATAAGAGTTATCAGACCACGATTGGTAAGGATGGAACCATCCTGCCTGATGGAACAAGCAGCGTGGACAATAATGAACGTATATGGAACATATATGCTGGTTTCAGCAAGCAGATAAACAAGGCTATTAGTGTTGAAGCATCCGTTGCTGCCGAGCAATACCACTCGCCCGTATGGGATGAGTGGCGCGTATATCCTACGCTTAATGCTTTGTGGAACGTCAACGACAACCATTTGCTCAATCTATCATTCAGTTCCAACTCTGAGTTCCCGAGTTATTGGTCCACTATGAGCAATGTGTTCTACTCGTCCACCTACACCGAGATACATGGCAATCCCAACTTGAAACCCTTCTCTTATTATAATGTCAACCTGATGTGGCAGATAAAGCGACGCTATACGCTCATGGCTTTTGCAAGCCTGAAGCCCGACTATTTCGTTCAGTTGCCATATCAGACCACAGACCGCATGGCAGTGATAATGAAGGAAACCAACTTCGACTATTCCAATAGCTTTGGATTGCAGGCATCTGCCATATTCAGTGCAGGCAAATGGCTCAACGGCAACGTGTTTGCAGTAGGAACCTACAAGCACGACAAGAGCAGCCACTTCTTCGACTTACCGTTCAATCGCAAGAAACTGTCGGTTAGACTAGGAGGCACGGCATCCGTAAAACTATGCAGCACGCAGGACTTGCGTCTCATTCTTAATCCGTTCATTCAGTCAAAGGCAATACAAGGAGTTTACGACATAAGTCCTATCTTCAGAATGGATGCCAAGTTGCAATGGTCGTCGCATGACGGTAAATGGGGATTGCGCCTTAATGGCAGCAACATCTTCAACAACCAATTCGACACACGTTCAGTACAAGGCAACCAGGACTACCGTATGAAGGTAAACTACAACTGGGCATCCTTCACCTTCGCAGTTATCTATAAGTTCGGCGGCTACAAGGAGAAGACGGTCAAGGAGGTAGATACCTCGCGCATGGGACACTAAGAACAAGATAATTAGTCTTTAAGACATCCTATAGGAACTACATACACCCCATCCTCACGTCGTATTGCATACTTTGTTGTACCAGTAAGAATCATCAGGAAGGATGGAGCTTTCATTTTTGTGGTGTCTATTTTAGAAGCAAGGAGTTTCAGATTCTTCGCTCCTTCTTCTATATTTTTCTCCCCACCTAATTTTATCTCTATCAGTCCATAACTGCCATTTCTCAAATGCATTGAAAATGAATGGCTTTAATATATTATTATACAAAATATCCCAATTCTTTTATACCATTTATTCCAAATTTATTATACCAAATATCCCAATTCTATTATACCACTTATCCTATTTTGGAAAAACAAATTACAGAATACATAAAGAAAGAATAAACGACATCGGTCAAGCAAAGAGCACCATTCATTGGTTTGCCTTTGCTTGACCGATATTTTATTTAGCGCTATCCTGCATAGCCTTCAGTTCTTTGTCTGTCATCTGCACATATAAAGAGACACCATAGACGGTTGCTCCATCAGCTTTTACACCCAACGGATGAACCATGCAGAAAGTTGGTTGAGCACCAAGGGTCCATCCCGTTATCTGAATGTATTCGTTGTTGTCGAGCAGCAAAACTGTACGCGGCGTACCATTGTACCTACCATTAAATGTATAAGTAACTTCCGTCTTCTTTACAGCACCACCGTCAGCATCAGAATTGAAGTAAGTGGTCAGTTTCGTGTCACTATCAAAATAGTAATTTTCTGGAGTCGCGCCTATCATGTTGCTATAATATTTACCAGACTGTCTTTTGCCGTTCTTGTCTATTTCCCATGTGGCATAGTGCTTCCATCCATGTCCAATGAACATCTTGTTAAAGTCCGCTTGGCCTATGCCACCGCCATCACCAAAACAGTTTCCATTGTCACTGAAAGAGTACGCAACTCCATGATTGTCCAATACATGAGCCCATTCTTGCTCCATTGTTTCCTCTACGTCATCATTACATGATGCAAAAAATAATGATGCAAAAAGAACTAATACAAGTCCTACGAAAGATTTTAGATTTTTCATATCAAGAATTGTTTATTACGCTTGCAAAAATATAAAAAAAAAACAGACAAAAAAATAAATCGCAAGAAAAAACAGTCTGCCTTTATTTACTGTAGATTGAGAGGGTATAGTATGGATGCTATACCCTCCTATAAATAGTAATATTTCTCATATTTTTGGCTTTTGACTTTACCCTCATCTTACTATAAAAACGACATCACTCCACTCTCCATTCCGTGATGTTTCTTTCGTCTTTTATATCAAACCCTATCCCGACTTTAATAATCTTCTTGCCGCTCATGGCGAAAGCGTCGGCATAATGGTTTGCGTTTATCTGGGCAAGAGCCTCATCGGCTGTCTTGCCGAACTTCAGTTCCATTATGTAGATGTGGTCCTCAGTCTCCATTGTTATGTCGGTACGACCCTTAGCCGTTCGCTGCTCCACAAGGATACGATAATCTGTAAGAAGGGCGAATATGATGTAGAGCATCTGCTGATAATGTCCCTCGTATTTGGTGTTCTCGCAATATGGAACAGTAGCAAGGAAGGTCTGAAGCAGATTTAATGCTCCGTCAATATCGCCATTCTTTATCAAAACAGACATTTGGGCTATGGCTACCTTTCCCTTCTGTGAACTTCGCGACAGGTAGTTGGGCAGCAGACTCTTAAACAACCCTATGCGTATTTCCTTGTTAGGAATACCCAATTCATAGAGATTGGTTGCTTTGTCATAGTCCTTGATAGTAATATATCCACTCTGATAAAGCAGAGGTACTATCGATTCCATCGTTTCTGTGGGAGCGTCAAAGTCGGATACGTCAGCCATCTCTCTTTCGCCTATCTCTATTGGAGTAGTGCCAAACTTGCGCATCATCTCTATAAGGAACGTCGGGGTGCCGGAGCCGAACCAATAGGAACCTATACTCTGCTTTGAGAAACAATTCAGCAGACTGTAAGGATTGAATATGTCGGGCGACGGCCATGTGAAATGGTAACCGTCGTAGTTGTATTTCAGCATTTCAATTGTTTTCTCACGAGTCAACTCCAATTTGTCTGCAAGCATATCAATGTCTGCCGACATCTCGCTGAGCAACTCTTCTTCTGTAATTCCACAAATCCCGGCATATTCCTCATCCATGCTTATATTGTTGATGTTGTTCAGCTCGCTGAAGATGCTGAGTTGCGAGAATTTTGTAATACCCGTCATGAACACGAAGCGCAACATCGGCTCACACTGCTTCAACGGACTGTAGAAGTTGCGCATAAGATACCGCAAACCTTCGAGCTTCTCGTCTTGATGAACCACATCAAGCAACGGAGCGTCATACTCGTCGATAAGCACAACCACTTGCTTGCCCGTCTTATTATAGACGGAAGATATGAGATTTGCAAGGCGCACATTGGCATCCACAGCGTCACACTCTATGCCGAACCTACGCTCGTTTTCTGTAAGAATATAGTCAAGGTATCTGTTCAGCTGGTCTTCTTCCTGATGCTTGCCACCCGAAAGGTCGAAATGAAGCACGGGATATTCCGTCCACTCCTTTTCCAACCCATCCATTGCCAATCCCTTGAAGAGTTCCTTGCGACCTTCAAAATAGCTCTGCAATGTAGAGACAAGAAGCGATTTGCCGAATCTGCGCGGACGGCTAAGGAAGAAGAATTTGCCGTCAGAATTCGCCATACGATAAACATAGACAGTCTTATCTATATAAAGATTGTCATTAGTGCGGATCTCCGAGAAAGTCTGTATGCCTAAAGGATATAATTTTCGTGCCATGTTCGTGGTTGTTTTCTATTACGATGCGAATATACAAAAAATATCTGACAATACAAAACGAAGCGAATAAGGCAAACAATATTTGCATTTCTAACCGCTCAAAACTGCGTGCTGAACGCACAAAGAATTCTTTGGCTCGAAATTCTCGAGTTTTGAAGGGGTTTAGTTATATTGCTTATATACAGAGAGTTATGACGACGGACGAGAAAATCAATAAAAATCACAAACGCAAAAAAGCTCCTTTTCGCTGCAAAAGGACAACTTTTGCGCTCTAACTGAACTACATTTACGTTGCAAATGTAGTCCATTTGCCTTCCAACTGTAGTCCATTTGCAATGCAAAGAAGCCCTGAATGGAAAGTGAAGGGTGTAAAACACGGCAAAAAGCATAAAAAAACCGATTCTGAAATCTCCAGAATCGGTTTTTTATTTGTAACACTTTTTTACTACATGTACGATATTTGCATATAAGCCATACCCCTACTCCCTCACCCAAAGGGAGGGGAGTGATATGCTATGCTCCTGCTATTACCAGATCTGTGCACGCTTGTTCTTCGGAACGAAGAGTTTGTCGCTCTTCTTCACGTTGAACGCCTTGTACCAGGCATCAATCTGCGGAAGGGCAGCGTTTACGCGAGCCTCAGCAGGTGAGTGAGGGTCGGTGTTGATCTGACGGTCGATGAATTCTGGGCGTGCATTGCCTGCCCAAACGGTAGCCCATGAAAGGAAGAAACGCTGCTCGGGTGTGAATCCGTCAATGGTCTTGGCTGCTGAAGGATTGGCCTTGAACTCATTCTCCATTGCACGGAATGCGATGTTCAGTCCACCGTTGTCACCGATGTTCTCGCCAAGTGTAAGCTTGCCGTTGATGTACTTGCCGGGCAGAGCCTCAACCTTTGAGAAGTAGTCTACCAATACCTTTGTGCGTGCATCGAAGTTCTTCTTGTCGGCTTCGGTCCACCAGTTCTTCTGGTTGCCGTACTTGTCGAACTGTGAGCCCTGGTCGTCAAATCCGTGCGACATCTCATGGCCGATTACGCCACCAATGCCACCATAGTTGACAGCCTCATCGACGTTGGGGTCGAAGAACGGCGGCTGCAGGATGGCTGCCGGGAAGCAGATTTCGTTGGTAGTTGGGTTGTAATAAGCGTTGACAGTCTGCGGAGTCATGTGCCATTCGGTCTTGTCTACCGGCTTGTTCACCTTGCGTGAGATGTAGTCGCGTGTCATAAACTCAGACACGTTCTGCATGTTCTCGAGGAGCGAGAGCGACTCGTCGATGTTCAGGTTGGTGTAGTCCTTCCATGTGTCAGGGTAGCCTATCTTCACAATGAAGTTGGCAAGCTTGTCCTGAGCCTGCGCCTTTGTAGCCGGCGACATCCATGTTGCCTCGCTGATGCGCTGCGACAGAGCTGTCTGAAGGTTCTTTACGAGCTTGAGCATCTTCTCCTTGCTCGATGCAGGGAAGTATTTCTCGACATAGAGCTTGCCTATTGCCTCGCCAAGCACGCCGCTTACGAGTGATGTGGCACGCTTCCAGCGCGGACGATCCTGCTGAACACCCGACATTACGCGGCTCAACTCGAAGTCAGCCTTGCGGAAATTGTCGTCGAGATAGCCCGAAACGCTTGATATGGCGTGTGCTTCGGCATAAGCCTTGAGGTCGTCGAGCGGCTCGTCGGCAAGTATCTTCTCCACCTCGTGTATCGGTTCAATCTGGCTGACGTCTACGTGCGAGAATGCGGGGAAGCCCTGCATGAGGAATATGTTGCCCCAGTCGATGCCCGGGAATTCCTTCACCATTGCGGCATAGGTCATCTTGTGGTAGTTGCCCTGAACGTCGCGCAGCTCCACTTTGCCCTTGCTTGCCTTGGCTATGCGTGTCTCTATGCGCATAGTTGCGTCGGCCTTGCGCTGGGCATCGGGCTCGGTGTTGCCTGCAAGATAGAGCACCATCTTCAGATAATTGGCATAAGCGGCACGCACGGCTTTAATCTGTGCATCGTCAGAGAGATAGTAGTCGCGGTCGCCCAAGCCGAGTCCGCCCTGTCCAACACTAACAAGGTTGTTGGCGGCATCCTTCATGTCGGCACCGACACCTACTCCGAACATTGTGCAACCCACTCCACGCATGTCGAGCTGAGCCGTTACTATCTGATATTCGCGACGGTCCTGAATGCTGTTGATGGTCTTAAGGATTGGCTGCAGAGGCTCGGCAGCCTCACGGTTTCGACGCACGCTGTCCATAGCAAGATTGTAGAGCGAACCGATTTTCTGTCCGAGCGAGCCCTTGGTCTGTGGCTTTGACGAATACTCCTGTATAAGGTCGAAGATGCGTTTCTGGTTCAATTCGTCGAGATCGATGAACGAACCGTTGCGCGCATGTTCTGCATCCAGCGGATGAGCCTTGCGCCAACCGCCGATAGCATACTCATAAAAGTCGTTGCCGGGCTTCACTGCCGTGTTCATATAGGCAGGATTGATGCCCTTAGATGTCTGCGCTCCTGCCGACATTGCGGCTGCGAGCGAAGCTGCTAAGATTAATGTTCTTGCTTTCATTTTGTATTTTTATTTAATTGAGTTCTTCTTTTTGTGTCACTCATATCACTTAATCGGTGACCCAACTCACTTGTTTAGAGTGCAAAAATAATGAATTTACTACACATTAAGGCACTTTGTTAGGAATAGTTAACCTATTCCGACCGTTGCACAACCTATCCTAATGCTACAGCGGATCAACGTCGAAGAATACGCTCATGGCTGCATAGCGCTTGTCCTGAAGCAATGCCGTGCGCGATGCCGACATGCAACGGCGCGCCAGAGCGAGGTCGATGCCAAGCTCAAGCTTCACCACTATCTTGCGTATTGACTCGGTCTTGACACGCGCCACAGCGGGTTTGTCGGGGCCGAGCACCCGTTCGCCAAACTGCTGGCGCAATCGTGACGCCATTTCTATAGCTGCCGACTCTACCACCGGTTCGTTGCGATAGCGCAGATATACATACACAAGATGATAGAAGGGCGGATAGTGGAACATACGACGCTCGTCCATCAAGTCGGAGGCGAACGTCTTGAAGTCGCCGTTCACCACCTGTTGTATCACGGGCAGGTCGGGACTCTTGGTCTGAAGTATAACAAGTCCGCGCTCGCCACGTCGTCCGGCACGTCCGCTAACCTGCGTCAGCATCATATAGGCGTGTTCGTAGGCACGGAAGTCGGGATAGTTGAGCATGGTGTCGGCATTGAGTATGCCCACAACCGTCACGCCCGAGAAGTCGAGTCCTTTCGAAATCATCTGCGTTCCGATGAGTATGTCGGTACGACCCGACGAGAAGTCGCCTATGATACGCTGATAGGCACCTGCCGAACGTGTAGTGTCAAGGTCCATACGTGCTATGCGTGCTTCGGGAAACAGCTCGCGCACACGGTCTTCTATCTTCTCTGTGCCATATCCACGACCAAGAAGTTCGGTGCTCTCGCAGTTGGGACACTGATGGGGCACGGCGTATGTGTAGCCACAATAGTGGCATGTCAGAACGTTCATGGAGCGGTGATAGGTGAGCGACACGTCACAGTTCTTGCACTTGGGCACCCATCCACACACCTTACACTCAACCATTGGAGCGAAACCGCGGCGGTTCTGAAACAGGATGATCTGCTTGTGCTGCTTCAATGCGGCACGCATGGCGTCCAAAAGTTCGGGCGAGAAGGGTCCGCGCATCATCTTGCGGCGGTAAAGGTCCTTGATGTCAACCACATGTATGTCGGGCAGAGCCACGTCCTTGTATCGTGTTGTCAGGCTGACGTAGCCATACTTGCCCGTAAGCGCATTGTTGTAGCTCTCCATCGAGGGCGTGGCTGTGCCCAACAGCACCTTTGCTCCATCGTACATGCGTGCCAGCATAATGGCAGCCGAACGTGCATGATAGCGCGGAGCGGGGTCTTGCTGCTTGAAGGATGTCTCGTGTTCCTCGTCGACTATGACCAGTCCGAGACGGCTGAAGGGCAGAAACACAGCCGAACGTGCACCAAGTATCACGTCGTATGGCTCGTCTGATAGTTGCTTCTTCCATATCTCTACACGCTCGGCATCGCTATATCGCGAATGGTAGATACCCAGTCGCGAACCGAACACACGCTGCAATCGACGTGTCATCTGCACGGTGAGGGCTATCTCGGGCAAGAGATAGAGCACCTGGCGGCCCTCTTCGATGGCTTTCTGAATGAGATGGATGTATATCTCGGTCTTGCCGCTCGACGTGACGCCATGCAGCAGCACCACATTCTTGCCCATAAACTGCACTCCAATCTTGTTCATTGCGTCCTGCTGTGCCTCACTCAGCGGCTGGATGTTCTCGGGTGAGTATTCTCCCCCACCCCCTATGCGTCCCACCTCGCGATGATACACCTCAAGAAAGCGTCGCGACGTGAGCTGGCGCAATATGGCATCAGAGGCATTGGCGGCATTCTGCAGTTCGTCGCAAGCCACCTCCTGTATGTGCTCGGGAGGCTTCTCGCCGTCAATCTGGTTCCAGTGCGACAGTTCAAGATACTTGCAGAAGGTCTGCTGCTGCTTCAGCGCACGTGACAATGCGGTCATGGCGATGTGCAGCGAATGCTCGGAGCGCAGATTGGCAGGCAAAGTGACGCAGCGCACTGTCTTCGGGCGATAGCCGTCTTCGGCCTTCAGTCCGGCTGGAAGAGCCGCCTTGAACACGTCGCCAAGCGCACACATATAATATGTGGAAATCCATTGCCACAGCCGGAGCTGGCGTTCGGGCAACACGGGACTGTCGTCGACCACCTGAATAATGTCGCGCGTGTCAAACTCGGGCTTGTCGCCATGCGTGCGCACAGCCATGGCTGTATACGTCTTGGAGCGTCCGAGGGGCACGACAACACGCACGCCCATGCGCACCTGTGGCGCAAGCGTGTCGGGTACTGAATATGTGAAGGTGCCCTCAAGCGGAAGGGGCAGAATAACGTCGACGTATATCATAGAGTGGAAAATACATTATTGAAAGTGTATGCAAAAGTAGACAAAAATTCAGTAATCTCCCAATAAATCGCTAACTTTGCACAATACGATACGAACGAAACAAATACATTCACTAATAACCTCTAACAAAACAAAAGCGTAACACTATGAACAGAAAACTGATTTTATCGATTGCAGCTACAGCTATGCTGTCGTCGATCGACGCAGTGGCGCAAGTGACCTATCCGAAGGCTCCTAAGGACAACACTGTAGACGTGTACTTCGGCGAGAAAGTGGCAGACCCGTACCGCTGGCTCGAGGATGACATGAGCGCACAGACTGCCGAGTGGGTGGACGCCGAGAATGCCGTGACACGCAAATATCTCGACAACATCCCCATGCGCAAGAACATCCTGAAACGACTGAAGGAGACTGCCAACTACGAGAAGATTGGCATTCCGTTCAAGCGCCAGGGCAAATGGTATGTATACCGCAACAACGGACTGCAGAACCAGAGCGTGCTCTACCAGATGGACAGCCCTACTGCCGACGCAAGCAAGCAGCGTGTATGGCTCGACCCCAACACTCTCAGTACTGACGGAACTGTGGCTCTGAAGGGTATATACTTCTCACACAACGGCAGATATATGGCTTACGTCATCTCGCGCAGCGGATCGGACTGGGAGGAGATATACGTAAAGGACTGCCAGACGGGTCGCGACATCGACGACCATATTGTTTGGGCTAAGTTCACAGGCGCCACTTGGCTCGGCGACGGATTCTACTACAGTGCCTACGACGCTCCGGAGAAGGGACGAGAGACTTCTGCCAAGAACTCTGTTCAGAAGATTTACTATCACAAGATTGGCACTCCGCAGAGCGAAGACCAGCTGTTCTTCATGAATCCTACGCAACCTCTGCGATTCTACAACGTCGATATCGACCACGACGAAAAGGTGATGACACTGAACGAGGGCGGTATGGACAACGGCAACAATCTGTACGTTCGCGACCTGACCAAACCCAACTCGCAGTTTATACAGATGTGTTCTGACACCCGATTCAGATACTCTACCGTGGAGACTGTGGGCAAGAAAATGTACCTCCTGACTAATGCCGGTGCGCCCAAGTATCGTCTGATGGTGGCTGACGTTGACCGTCCGGGATACAATGATTGGAAGGAAGTGGTGCCGGAGGGCGAAAGCGTGCTCATCGACGTTACGTTTGCTGACGACAGAATGATTCTGCAGTACTCCAAGGACAACTGCAACCAGATGTACACTTACACTACCGACGGCAAACGAATAGGCGAAATCAAGCTGCCGACATTCGGTTCTACTTCAGCAAGCGGAATGCGCGGACAGAAGGAAGTGTTCTACTCGTTCACTTCATACACAATGCCTAACACCGTCTACTCGTACGACTTAAACACCGACAAGAGCACAGTTTGGGCTGCACCCAAAATCAATTTCCGCTCCGACGACTACAAGACCGAGATGGTGTTCTACACAAGTAAGGACGGCACTCGTGCTCCGCTCTTCATCACGTACAAGAAGGGAATGAAGCTCAACGGACGCAATCCGCTGCTGCTCTACGGCTATGGCGGCTTCAACATAACCTATGCTCCGTTCTTCCTGACAAATTATATACCGTTCATGGAGCGTGGCGGCATATATGTACACGCCGTATTGCGCGGTGGAGGTGAGTATGGCGAGGACTGGCACGTAGCCGGAACAAAGCTGCAGAAGCAGAACGTATTTGACGACTTCATAGCTGCTGCCGAGTATCTCATCAACAACAAGTACACATCGAGCGACCGTCTGGCCATCCAGGGTGGCAGCAACGGTGGTCTGCTTGTAGGCGCTTGCATGACCCAGCGACCCGACCTCTACCGTGTTTGTCTGCCGGCAGTGGGCGTAATGGATATGTTGCGCTATCATAAATTCACCATCGGATGGAACTGGGCACCCGACTATGGCACGTCAGATGACTCGAAGGAGATGTTTGAATATCTGCGTGCATACTCGCCGCTGCACACTCTGAAGCCTGGCGTTAAGTATCCTGCCACACTCGTAAGCACCGCCGACCACGACGACCGCGTTGTTCCGGCTCACTCATTCAAGTTTGCAGCACGTCTGCAGGAGTGTCAGGCTGGCTCTGCCCCAACTCTTATCAGCATCGGAAAAGATGCCGGACACGGTGGCGGAAAGCCGCTTGCAAAGCGACTTGAAGAACAAGCCGACATCCTGAGCTTCACTCTTTGGAACATGGGAATAAAGAAATAGACTTCAAGAAAAACTCTTCTTGAATCAGAACACAAAAAAACAGCATTGCCATACATATAATTATATGTAGAGCAATGCTGTTTTTTATTTTATTCAAATGAAACTTTCTATTGCATTCAAATGATTATCTTTAGAACTCAGCGCTCTTCGGTGTACGTGGGAAGGGAATCACGTCGCGGATGTTCTGCATACCTGTCACGAAGAGGATGAGACGCTCGAAGCCGAGACCGAAGCCAGCGTGAGGGCATGAACCGTACTTGCGTGTATCGAGATACCATGTCATATCCTTCATCGGGATGTTGCGTTCCTCGATCTCGTTCATCAGTTTATCGTAGCTTTCCTCACGTACCGAGCCACCTATAATCTCACCAATCTGCGGGAAGAGCACGTCGGTGCCCTGAACAGTAGCGCCGCTCTTGCCGCCGAAACCAGACTCCTCGGCATCTATCTTCATGTAGAATGCCTTGATAGCCTTAGGATAATTGGTCATGATAACGGGCTTCTTGAAGTGCTCTTCAACAAGGAAGCGCTCGTGTTCAGACGCAAGATCGTCGCCCCACTCGCATGGGAACTCAAACTTCTTGCCGTTCTTGATGGCCTCCTGCAGAATGCGTATACCCTCAGTGTAGGGCAAACGAACGAAGTCGGAGTTCAATACGCCATGAAGACGCTCGATGAGTCCCTTGTCAATCATCTTGTTGAGGAACTCGAGGTCGTCCTGACAGTGCTCCAAAGCCCAACGGATGCAGTACTTGATGAAGTCTTCCTCAAGATCCATAAGACCTGCGAGGTCGAGGAAAGCCACCTCAGGCTCAACCATCCAGAACTCAGCCAAGTGGCGCGGAGTGTTGGAATTCTCGGCACGGAAAGTCGGACCGAATGTGTAGATGGCTCCGAGAGCAGTGGCACCAAGCTCGCCTTCGAGCTGACCAGACACAGTCAGCGATGTCTGCTTGCCGAAGAAGTCGTCGCTATAGTCAATCTTGCCATCCTCAGTCTTCTTCAGATTGTAGAGATTCTTGGTAGTTACCTGGAACATCTGGCCCGCACCCTCGCAGTCGCTGGCTGTAATGAGCGGTGTATGGAAGTAGAAGTAGCCGTGTTCGTGGAAGTATGTGTGTATGGCCATAGCCATATTGTGGCGTATACGCATAACGGCACCGAATGTATTGGTGCGCAGACGCAGGTGAGCGTACTGTCGCATGTACTCAAACGACTGGCCCTTCTTCTGCATAGGATAATCGCTGCCGCAGAGTCCGTATATCTCAAGGCTCTCGCACTGTATCTCTGATGTCTGGCCCTTGCCCTGGCTCTCTACGAGAGTACCTACGGCGCTGATGCAAGCACCCGTAGTTATCTGCTTGAGCTGCTCTGCATCGAACTTGGCGGGGTCAACAACAATCTGTATGTTCTTGATGGTAGAACCGTCGTTGAGTGCTATGAAGTCGACAGCCTTTGAGCTGCGGTGGGTCCGGACCCATCCCTTCACGTTGACGGTAGCGCCAAAGTCGGTGCGCTGGAGAGCGTCAACAATCTTTGTTCTCTTTATTGTTTCCATTATTTAATTGATTAATATTCAGTGTTTAATGTTTAATCAATAAAGAGTAATGCTTAATGTTGCATTGCCACATATCTATATATGTAGCATTACATATATAGATATGTACAACAAAAACATTAAACATTACTCATCAAACATTATTCGAACGCTCCCATGCGCAGCATCTCCACTTCCTTCTCAGTGAGGAAGCGCCAGTCGCCACGACGGAGATTCTTCTTTGTAAGTCCTGCAAACTGTACGCGGTCGAGCTTTACTACGCGATAGCCGAGGTGCTCGAAGATACGGCGAACGATACGGTTCTTGCCGCTGTGAATCTCGATGCCTACCTGGCTCTTGTCTGTATCGCTTGCATACTCGATAGCGTCTGCATGCACCTCGCCGTCCTCAAGCTCTATGCCGTCAGCTATCTGCTGCAGGTCGTGAGCTGTAACGTTCTTGTCGAGGTAAACATGGTAGACCTTCTTCTTGAGGAACTTAGGATGTGTAAGCTTCGAAGCCAGGTCACCATCGTTGGTGAGCAGGAGCACACCGGTGGTGTTGCGGTCGAGACGTCCTACCGGGTAGATGCGCTCGGGGCATACGTTCTTAACCAAATCCATTACGGTCTTGCGCTGCTGAGGGTCGTCGCTTGTAGTAACGCAGTCCTTCGGCTTGTTGAGCAGCACGTACACTTTCTTCTCAAGATTTACCGGCTGATCGTGGAATTTGATCTCGTCGGTGCGCTTTATCTTTGTTCCGAGTTCGGTAACTACTTCACCGTTAACCGACACAACGCCTGCCTGGATGAACTCGTCAGCCTCACGGCGCGAGCAAATGCCGGCGTTGGCAAGGAACTTGTTGAGACGTATCGGCTCGTTGGGATCGATGTTCTCCTCCTTGTACTCGATACGCTTCTTCATGCTATACTTAGCATTGGGATCGTAATCGGCCGAACGCTGACGATAACCGCCCTGC
>ERZ779669.51-NODE-51-length-69635-cov-6.924806_pt1 | contig 69635 bp, 60 predicted proteins | sample MGYA00511372_ERZ779669 | MGnify/ENA primary metagenome ERZ779669 (study PRJEB29588, sample SAMEA1967891) | human gut metagenome | biome: human gut; feature: human-associated habitat; material: faeces | place: Denmark | collected 2008/2010 ... | reverse complement strand
AGCCCGAAGGAATGCGCCTCGTCCAGGTAGGCATCAATCCACTGCTTGTTAAGTTGGTTGGCTCGGCTGTATTTGGAAATTCCTTGTCACAGGGTGTGGTAGAGGCCCGTCTGCCGAATGCCGGATTGAAGTGGGAAACCACTGCCGAGACCAATATCGGTTTTGATTTTGGCTTTTTCAATAATCGTATCACAGGTACACTTGATTTTTATGTGAGAGATACTAAGGACCAATTGTTCGATAAGCCCTTGCCTTCGGTGATCGGATTCAGCAGCGTAAAGGTTAATGCCGGTAAGGTACGTAATTCAGGTATGGATTTGACATTGAATACGGTAAATATTGACAAGAAGAATTGGGGATGGGAATCGTCTTTGAATCTTTCTCTGTTGAAGAACGAAGTGAAAGAATTGCCTGATTTTATGCCGGAACTGATTACGGGGAGCATCGGAAGTTTTGTTTCCGGATATGAGATTACGCGTGTAGGCGATCCTATCTATTCGTTCTACGGTTATGAGGTGGAAGGAATTTTCCAGAAGAACGATGACATTGCCGGCTCTGCTCAGCCCAATGCCAATCCGGGCGACTTGAAGTTTAAGGATCAGAACGGGGATCATGTAATCAGTTCGGACGACCGTGTCGTATTAGGAAAACCGTTCCCAAGTACTACGTTCGGATTTACGAATACGCTTCGTTACAAACATCTGACACTTAGCGTGTTCCTTCAGGGTTCCTTCGGTATCAGTACATTAGATGCCAATGTGCTTGAGGCGCTTTATCCAACGAATGAATACCGTAATCGTATTGCCAAATATTACTTGAATCGCTGGACAGAAGATAATCCGAGCAATAAGTATCCTAGTGGGGTGAATCCTTCCAACTACGGTGGTCAGTATTCCATCAACTCTTTGACCGTATGTGACGCTTCGTTTTTGAGAATCAAGAATATTCAGCTCACTTATGATGTACCTATCAAGAAGAACAAGGTTATCCAGGCTTTACAGGTTTATGGTGCAATAGATAACGTAGCTACTTTTACCAGCTATGATGGGTTTGATCCGGATGCAAGTGCACAGGGAAGTGAGTCTGTATCTAAAGTTAATTACAACAGCTATCCGTTAGCACGTACCATGAGAGTAGGAGTAAATGTTACATTTTAAAAATTGAAGTTTATGAGATTGTCAAATTATATTCGTTTGTCGGCACTGACTTTTCTGATGTCAGGTCTGACTGGTTGCACTGATTTTTTGAAAGAGGAAGTTTATACGGAATACGATCCGAATACTATGTTGCAGGATCAGTCAGGACTGGATGCCTTGCTGACCGGAGCCTATGCCCGTTCGAGAATTATAGAATATAATAGCCGTAACTATACGTTTTTGATGAATGAGTTTCCTACGGATGTTTCGTTTGAAACAGGAGGCGGGTTGGAGCGTGATGCCTATCCGTTCATCAATTTCACGTGGGCGGTTGATAATTCGTATCTGAATTCTTTCTGGGGGAAAATGTATGAAGCGATTGCCAGTGCCAATTCCGTATTGAATGTTACCGATGGACTGACAGGTATTTCAGAAGCCCAACTGAAAGAAGCTCAGGGAGAGGCGCGTTTTATTCGTGCGGTTTCATATTATTATTTGCTGAATTTGTTCGGCCCTACTCCGATTATTGAGATTCCGAAGAATGCTACGCCTGATGAAACAGAACAGATTGGTAAGTCTACTCCTCGGGCCTCACAGGAAGAATTTGTGAAATATCTGGTGGAAGACTTGACTTTTGCAGCTGAGAACCTTCCTGTGGAAGAGAATCCGATAGGTAAGGCTACCAAGGGAGCAGCCTTGTCTGTCCTGACAAAGCTCTACATGCACGAGAAGGACTGGGAGAATGCGGCTGCCACTGCCCAGAAAGTCATAGACTTAAAGTATTATTCGCTGTATGCGGACTATAAGAAGATGTTCTCAGTAGAAGGTGAGGACAATAAGGAATACATTTACCGTGCTCCGTGTATTGCCCAATCGGGTTATCACAATAATTATATGCCGCATGCTTTTCCGCCGAACTATCCGATTCAGAGTAACTGGATAAATTTTGGTGCCCAGTTCCGTACTTATACGGCTTTTTATGATACCTTTGAGCCTGGAGACGCTCGTACGGAGGTATTGATTACTCATTATACCGACCAGAATGGTGAAGAGGTAGAGCTGTTGCGCGATGAGAAGGGTAATGCCTTGGATGATGTGCGTAGTTTCAAGTATTGGCCGGACCCGAATGCTACTGGAGAAAATAACGGAAACGACATCGTTTACATCCGTTATGCCGACATTCTCTTGTGTCGGGCAGAGGCGTTGAATGAACTGAACGGTCCGAACCAGGAAAGTATCAGTCTGATTAATCAAGTGCGTCAGCGTGCTAAGGTGGCTGATATTGTGCTGGGTGATTATGCAACGAAAGAGAGTTTGCGTGATTTTATTCTGGCTGAGCGTGGACGTGAATTCTTTTCAGAAGGTTTGAGGCGTGAGGACCTGATTCGTCACGGTAAGTTTATTTCGAATGCGGTGGCACGTGGAAAAGATGCCAAACCGTATCAGGTGCTTTATCCGATTCCGCAACGGCAGCGTGAGGCAAATCCAAACCTGGCTCAGAATCCAGGCTACGAAGGCGCTGAGTAATTGGATGATTTTCTCTGTATTTTGGGGACTTATTTTAAGAATGGATGCTGTGCGTAATGACTGGTTACGCACAGCTCTTTTTCGGCACTTGCCATCTGCCGGTTTAATTGAAACCGGTTCACTGTTTTGGCTGGTAGGCCGGGAATCTGTAAATTCAGCCTTATTGATAATTTTAATAGGAAAAGAGTATATGAAAAGACAAATATTTTATCCCTTGGCGCTGGTAGCTTTGGCGGGTTATGCAGCTCCGGTACAGACGTTAGAAGCGTCTGAGAAAGTAGACAAGCGTCCGAATATCATTCTTTTTTTGGTCGATGACATGGGATGGCAGGATACATCCTTACCGTTCTGGACTGAGAAAACGTATTATAACAGCGTGTATGAGACTCCCAATATGGAACGTCTGGCCAGACAGGGAATGATGTTTACGCAAGCGTATGCCTGTCCGTTAAGTTCAGCCACCCGCTGTAGTCTGATTACCGGTGCCAATAATGTCCGTCATCGGGTTACTAACTGGACGTTGGAAAAAAATAAGCCGACCGACCGTACGAGTGAAACCGTACAGTTGCCGGAATGGAATTATAATGGGGTAGCTCAGGTCCCTGGTACGAATAATACGTATGTGGCTACCTCGTTTGTAGAACTTTTACGGCAGAGCGGTTATCATACCATTCATTGTGGTAAGGCCCATTTTGGGGCAATTGATACTCCGGGAGAGAATCCGGCACATTGGGGGTTTGAAGTTAATATTGCCGGGCATGCGGCTGGAGGATTGGCGTCTTATCTGAGCGAGGTGAATTACGGTCATGGCAAGGATGGGAAACCTTATTCATTGATGTCTATTCCTGGTCTGGAGGATTACTGGGGTACAGGTACTTTCGTAACGGAAGCTTTGACTCAAGAGGCTATCAAGGCCCTTGATAAGGCCAAGAAATATAATCAGCCTTTTTATCTGTACATGGCACATTATGCTATTCATATTCCTATTGACAAAGATATGCGTTTCTTTCCGAAGTATGTCCGCAAGGGATTGAGCGACAAGGAAGCTGCATACGCTTCATTGATTGAAGGTATGGATAAGAGTCTGGGAGATTTGATGGATTGGCTTGAAAAAAACGGAGAGGCTGACAATACGGTGATTATTTTTATGAGTGATAACGGGGGACTGGCTTCTGAACCATATTGGCGTGACGGTACGATTCATACGCAGAATGCGCCGTTGAACAGTGGGAAGGGTTCCATGTATGAAGGAGGTATTCGGGAACCGATGATTGTGAAATGGCCGGGAACTGTACAGCCGGATACTCGTTGTGACAAGTATCTGATTATTGAAGATTTTTATCCCACTATTCTTGAAATTGCTGGGGTCAGGGATTATAAAACTGTATCCTCCGTTGACGGTATTAGTTTTGTGCCAATGTTGAAACAGGTCGGAGATACTTCCAAAGGACGTCCGTTGGTGTGGAATTTCCCGAATATCTGGGGAAATGACGGACCAGGCATCAATCTGAATTGCGCTATCCGAAAGGATGAATGGAAATTGGTATATTATTATGAAACCGGAAAGAAAGAACTGTTTAATATACCGGAAGATATTGGAGAAAAGCATGATGTGGCTGCTCAGTATCCGGATATCGTAAAGAGATTGTCGAAAGATTTGGGTAATTATTTAAGAAAAGCAGGCGGCCAACGGCCTGTCTTTAAGGCTACAGGAAAAGCATGTCCTTGGCCGGATGAAATTTAAATTCTTTCAGGCCCGTCATTGATAATCTTCACTTCAATGGCGGGTTTCTCTTTTTAAGAAACAGGTTGCAACCATGGCCGAACGGGTTAGCAATTGGGTGATTGGTTGAATATATGGAAACAAATGGAATTAACTGTGATGGTTGGCAGAGTGCCTTGGAGTTACTTCGTATGAATTTAAAAGAGCAAATAGAGAATTTCAGTTTAGATCAATCAGAAGAAATTGATAAAGAAGAAAAGGATGGTGCGGAAGAAATAAGCTTGATTATCAATATGCTAGATAGCAGGGAGAAAGGTGAAAATCATAAATAAAGGAAGCAAGCCACTACAAAAACACTACTTGAATTGCCACAAATAATGGAAATTCAAAAAAAGGTTGTCTTCCGCTTGAAAGTTTGGAAAACAACCTTTTGTTCATTTCTTATTCCATATTCTTTTTCAGCCATTCCTGTCGGCGGAGGTCAGGCAGATGTTTTACCTTGAAGTTTTCGAAGGTGGCATTGAAGCCGTTTCCGTCCGGGCTGGCTGCCATGAGGCCTACCATGACAGGAACATGGTCCTGCAACCAGGCATTGCGCATCATGACATATTCCTTGTCGTCGAAGGAATAGAAGATTTCCACCGCATCCAACCGTCTGACAGCCTTGATCCATACGTAAGGTACCGGCTTGTCCAGCGTGATGACACTCCAGTCGGAAGTCTTGTGGGTGACGACTGTGCTCAGGTTGAACTTGCCGTCCACAAACTCGATGCCGGTCTTGATGTAGTTTTCATGGTCAATGCGCAGCATCAGTCCGGCTTGGTCGAAACGGGTCTTGTAATCGCCGGTCACTTTCACCTTCACTTCAAACTCTCCTCCGTAGGTAGTGTAATAGAAAGGAGCGTCGTCTACGGTAAAACCATAGTGTGAAATCCGCCAGTAGTCACTCTGCGGGGTGACGAACATGGTCAGGGCTTGATTTTCAATTTTCCACTGTTCAGGTTCGTTGAACCATTGCATTTTTTCCAGCGACTGGGCCATTCCGGCCTGAAGGGATGCGCAAAGGGCTATTCCCCCTATAATTTGCTTTTTCATCTTCATAATTGGGTTATGATTCTTGTGATATAGTTGCAGATAATCCGGAGTGAAAATTATCTTTGCAAATGTAAGGGAGCAGGAAAGGATTTGCAATGATTATTAATAACCATTTCTATGAATATTGTAGATGAACTGAACAGTGAGTTTTCGAAGCAGAAACGCATAGCCAAGGTCGGAAAGTTGCCGGTGGAGGTAGTGGAAAAATACAAGAAAATAGCCTCCGGTTATGCGGAGATGGAAAATGCGATATCGGTGTTGAGCGACATGTACACCAATGTGAGCTACGTCTACTACGGCCGTTTTTCCGGCATGTTTGGGTGGTCGCATGGGGCCGGTGCGGAAGATAAGATTGCATCGATATGGGAAGACAAGATTCTGGGCCACATTCATCCCGACGATTTGCATGACAAGTATTTGCAGGAGCTTCGTTTCTTTCACTTTGTACGACGGCAGCCTAAAATGAAACGGACGGATTTCTACCTTGCCGATAAGTTGCGTATGAAGGACGTATGGGGAAATTATCAGCTTGTGTTGCATCGCCTGTTTTATGTGTCTTCTCCTGTGGAGAGCGGATTATGGCTGGCATTGTGTGTATATACCCCGTGGACATTCGGGTTCCCGGGCAAAAGTCGGGTGGTCAATTCGGTCACGGGAGAGATGATGGAGTTGGGTGGACGGGAGGACTCGCAGATTTTGTCGGGGAGGGAGAAACAGATTCTCCGGCTGATTAACGAAGGGCTGATGAGCAAGGACATTGCCTTGCAGCTTTCCATCAGTGTCAATACCGTAAGCCGTCATCGGCAGGAGATTCTGCGGAAACTTCAGGTGAAAAGTTCTCTGGAGGCTTGTCGGGTGGCAAAGGAACTGGGTATTATAGACCAATAAGTACGGAGAAAAAAGGTGTGGCAGGTCTTGATATGGATGCGATTGTTTGATGGAAAGAGTGGGTTTATGGGTTGTTTAGGGGGCTAATCCGTGTTTTTGTGAGGATATTTCGGAGATTTTCTGTAAGTTTGCGTGAAATTAAACGACGTTCGAAAGCGGCAAAAAGGCTTTTTAATTGTTTATAGAGTATCAAAATGTGATGAAAGTCATTTTTTGTCTGGTGAAATGTCATATAAATAAGTTTGTATCCGGATGAATTGGAAAATGAAATACATAATATTCCTGTTCTTGTTTGTGGGCATGTCAGTGCGTGGACTTGCACAGGAAACCATTCTTCCTGCCATTCAGAAGCAGGAAGAGGTCTTGAAATGTCATCCTGAAGATACGAAGGCTTTAAAAGAATTGTGTTTCCTTTATTTATACAAGGCGGACTATCGGAAGGCGATTGAATATGGAGAGAAGCTTTTCCAGCTGGGGTATAAAAAGCAAGACTATAAGTTCAGTATCCTTTATGCCCATATCGGGTTGGGGCAGGCATATGTCATGCAGGGGGATACCTCGGCGATAAATCATCTGGGACAGGCCATGTTGTTGGCTAAGAGTGAGAAGAATGATTCTGCGCTGTGTTCTGTGTATAATGGGATGGGACTTTATACCAGCAACATTCATAAAGATTATTATTCTGCCTTGCACTATTTCTTCGAAGGGATAGAAGCTGCACACCGGTGTCACTATAAAGAACTGGAAGCCATTCTGCTCGGGAATATTTCCAGTATCTATTTCTTGAAAGAAGATCCGGCAGGGCTGACTTATTCGTTGCAGACCTATGAGATGGGGCATGAACAGAATTCGGCCTACCTTATCTTTATTGGGGCGTTGAATGCTTCGTACATGTATTATCTGTTGCATGATTATGACAAGGCTTTGCCCTACATAAAGGAGGCGGAGTTTATCATGAAGCAGAACGAGTATTACAATCAGGGAAATGTGTATGCCATTTATGGGATGATTGAGTTTGCCAAAGGCAACCGGCAACAGGCCATCGAATATTATAAGAAGGGATTGGCCTTGAATGATAAGAATCAGACGTCGTATAAGGTGTTGTTGCTGAACGAGTATGCCATAGCTCTGGCCGAGGAGGGAAAAAACCGGCAGGCCATCGATTTGTTGTTCAAGGCGTTGGCGTTCACCAAAGAAGAGAATTGTGAGATTTATCGGAACAGGGTAATCAATACGTTGTCGGTCTGCTATGAGAATATGGGACAGTATGTCGAGGCATTGGCGTGGCAACGTAAACTTCAGCAGGAGACCGACAGTATTTTCAATACGGACAAAGAGAAGGTGCTGAGTGAACTGCGTATCAAGTATGATACGGAACATCAGGCAAATGAAATCCGGAAGAACAAGCTGATTTTGTTGCAAAAGGAGAAAAAGGAGCAGGCTCTCATGGGGATTCTGGTTATTGTACTGTTGGTGGTTTTGGCCTTATGGTATCGTTACAGACGGCAGAACCAGTTGTACACCAGCATTGTCCGTCAGCATCAGGAGGCGATTCGGAAAGAACAGCAGCTGAAAGAGGTCATTTCCTCACTTCGGAAACAGCCACAGGAAGCGTCTGCTGCACCGGTGGCTGCTGTGGGGGAGAAATATGCGGCTTCTTCGTTGACAAGCGAAAAGAAGAATTCCTTGTTCCAGCGTCTGGAAAAACTGATGCAGGAGGAAGAGGTTTATAAAGAAAATCTGCTGACCAAGGAGCGGGTTGCCGACTTGTTGGGGACGAACCGGACGTATCTGTCGCAAGTCATCAATGAGCAGACACAGCAGAATTTCACGCAATATGTCAATAATTACCGGATTAATGAGGCCATCCGTCTGCTGAGTGACCCGGAAACTGACATTCCGCTCAAGGCTGTGGCCTCGGAAGTCGGCTTTAATTCCATGAGTACGTTCTATAAGATATTCCAGAATACAGTGGGGATTCCTCCCAAACAGTACCGTAACAAGGTGATGTCGATGCATAAAAATGCGCAATAGTCTCTTTTTATAACAAAATGTTATCCTAATGTGACAATTGTCGAATTTGGATGCGCGTTTAATATCAATGTTATATCTTTTTTTTACATTTTTGCGCTAAGAAGGTTTGCAAAAATGTAGGAAGACATCAGTTCATAACTTCTAAAAAGATATAAGTATGGGAAAAAACGTATTGCACGACATTCGGCTCAAAATGGGCTTTCTGCTATTGGGTGCTATGCTGGTCTTGTCCGTATTTCCGGCTTATGCCCAACATGAGCGCACTATTCATGGCATTGTAGTAGATGAAAACAAGGAACCGCTTCCTGCTGCACATGTAAGGCAGGTCAATGAGGACCCGAAAGGTTCCATTGCTGCTGTCATCACAGACATGCAGGGGCATTTCACGCTGACGCTGCCGCGGGGCACGAAGGAGATTGAGGCTTCTTATCTGGGCTACAAATCGCAGCGTGTGAAGTTGACTTCAGACAATGATTATTACATAACCCTTCAGCCTTCGACTGAACTGCTCGATGAGGTGGTGGTGACCGGTTATCAGACTATCTCGAAGGAGCGTGCCACAGGAGCATTTTCCAAGGTGGATGCCCAAAAGTTGGAGACGCAGCGTCTCAGTGACATGGGTTCCGTGTTGGAGGGGCGTGTGGCTGGATACAGCGACGGGAAAATCCGAGGGGTGACTTCCATGAATGGGCTGACTACTCCGTTGTATGTGATTGATGGTTTCCCAGTAGAGAAAACCACGAACGACGGGTATGGAAACTGGATAGAAAGTGTGCCCGACCTGAATATGGAAGACATCGAAAGCATTACGGTCCTGAAAGATGCGGCGGCAACTTCCATTTATGGAGCCCGTGCGGCGAACGGTGTGGTGGTGATTACGACCAAGCGGGCCAAGAAGGACGAACTGAATGTGTCTTTCTCTGCCACGCTGACCGTACAGCCTTACGCTACGTATGCGGATAAATACCTGGCCGGTTCGGCCACAATGGTGGAACTGGAACGGGAATGGGCTGCCCAGAATCCTCATCTGAGTGGGGCCGATGCACAAAGCTATGCGCAGACGGTACTCGATAACATGTCTTATCCTACACAAGGTATCCGTAACATCCTGAATTATTATGCCGGACATATTTCCAAGGAGCAGATGGAAAGCAATCTGGCTGGACTGGCTTCGCAGGGATACCGTTATTATCGGGACGTGGAGAAGTATGGCAAGCGTAATCCTTTCTCCCAGCAGTATAACCTGAATATCGGAAAGGGAACGGAGAAGAACACGTTCAATGCGTCTGTGTCTTATCGTAACAATCAGTTGGAGGATAAATTCTCTGAGAACAGAAACATCGGTATCAATCTGCAGAACTCTACGAAAATGACTTCCTGGCTGACTTTGGATGTAGGGACGTATCTGAACTACGGAAAAGGTACTACGCAGTCTTACAATCTTCTTTCACCGGGATATACTTATATGCCTTATGATGGACTGGTAAACGGTGACGGTACGTATTACACCAATACTGAAGCCGACCGTTATAGTGTGTATGACTTGAATCTGCTGCACGATAATGGATTGTATAATCTGGATATCACACCGTTGGATGAAATGAAGATGAATCAGACCAAAAACCAGGATTTCAGCAACCGTACGTTTGCCCGTCTGACGTTCAAATTTACCGATTGGTTGAAATATACGGCTTCTTTCCAGTACGAATATGCGGAATACAAGACCGAACAGCTGAAGAGCAAGGATTCGTACGAGGTACGCAATAAGGTCAATACGTTTTCTACTTCCAACAACGACGGTACGTCGACTTTTGCCTTGCCGTATGGAAACATCTTTTTTACTTCTGCCAATACGACGCATGCGTATAATTTCCGTCAGCAGCTGGACTTCAGCAAGACTTTTGCCGAGGTACACGATGTGACCATGATTCTGGGTACGGAAACCCGGGAAAATAAATTGGATTACAATGACCGCACGTTGTATAATTACGACCCTCAATTGCTGACTTATAGTTTGGTTGACGCGGGGCAGTTGAGTAATTTCCGCGGGCAATGGGGGTATGGGTCTTTTGGACAGCAGGATATGTCTTACATCCGTGAACTGGTAAACCGGTATGTGTCTGTATATAGCAATGCGGCTTACACTTACGATGGAAAATATATGGTGAGCGGAAGTATCCGTTGGGATAAGACTAATTTGTTTTCTACGGGTTCCAAGTATCAGAAGCGTCCTATCTGGTCGGTGGGTGCCGGATGGAACATCAGTCAGGAAAAGTTTTTCCAGGTGCCGTGGGTGAATATGCTGAAGTTGCGTGCCAGCTACGGTATCGGAGGTAATATTGCCAAAGATTCGGCTCCTTACATGATTGCGTATTATAATACCAATAATCAGGTGGGAGGTATTCAGGGTACCATTTCCAGCCGTCCGAATCCGAACTTGCGGTGGGAAAAGACTACGACACTGAATATCGGTGTGGACTTTGCCTTGCTGGGCAACCGGTTGAACGGTTCGCTGGAATTTTACAACAAGCTGGGCACGGATTTGCTGGCCAATACCAATGGAGTTCCTACGGAAGGATGGGGATACAGCACTTATTCCATCAATAACGGAAAAATGACAAACCGGGGATTTGAACTGACTTTGTCGGGGGATATCATCCGGAATAATGATTGGAACTGGAATGTGAGCGGAGTGCTGGGCTACAACAAGAATAAGGTGACTTATATCAATGTGGAAGCACCGGTGTCATATCTGGTGATTGATTATCCGACGGCTTATCCGCGTGTGGGAAATCCGTACAATGCGATTTACGGATACCAGTGGGCCGGATTAAGTGCGACAGGTACTCCGCAGGTGTACGATGCCAAAGGAAACTTGTACACAGACATGACTCCTACCGAAATTGAAGACTTGGTTTATCTGGGAACCACCGTACCGGTTTACAATGGGTCTGTCAACACGAATCTTCGCTGGAAGAATTGGGAACTGGCTGCTCAGTTCTTGTTTGAAGGCGGACACAAGATGCGGAATACCAATGTGGCCTTCATCGGTTCTGGCATGAGTCCGGTAAGCAAGGACATTGAAAATCGCTGGCAGAAACCGGGGGATGAGGCCTATACCAATGTGCCGCGTTATATTTCGGCAGAGAGTGAACTCTATAACTATAACTATGAGAGTATGTATGCTTATTCTTCCATCAATGTGCTGGATGCTACCAACTGGCGGTTGAGAAACTTGTCGTTGACGTATCGTATTCCGGCCAGTGTTTGTCACAAACTGTATGTGAAGAACGCGCGCATTATGCTGGGTATGGAAAATGTGTTTATGGTGGCCAAGAGCAGCAATGCCAAATATTTACTGGGCGGTTATGCCAGACCCAACTACTTGTGCGGTGTGTATTTGAATTTCTAACCTCGATTTTTATAGCATGAAACGTATGAACAAGATATTATATTTGGGGGCTGCGCTGGTTTGCCTGTTGCTCAGCTCATGCAATGATTATTTAAACATTGCGCCGAAAGGAAACAAGATTCCTACCACACTGGCCGATTTTGAGGCTTTGTTGCGCGACCAATACACTATTGGCCGGACTCCTGTGACCAATGCGTTGTATCTGCTGAATGATGTCTATCTGACCAATTCGCAGGTGAAGACGCCGAGCTTGAGCCGTGCCAACTATATGTGGGACGAATCGGCCGACCGCATTGTGCTGAATAATTCCGACGAAGGAACTTACTACGTGCTTTATGGAGCCATCTCCAGCTGTAATCTGATTGTAGAGAATGTGCCTACAGCCACCGAGGCGACGGATGCCGAGCGGAACGAGGTGATAGCCTATGCCAAGGTGATACGTGCGCTTTGCTACGATGTGCTGGTCAATTATTATGCCGATACGTACGATGCGGCAACGGCTGCCCAAAAGCGCAGTGTGCCGCTTATTACCAGTGCCGAAATTGATGCGCCTTATACGCAGGTGTCCATTCAGGAGATGTATGACTTCATTATCCAAGATGTAAAGGAGGCCATTGAAATGGGATTGCCGGCCCAGTCCATGACGGCCATACACCCCAACTTAGGGGCGGGGTATGCGTTGTTGGCCCGTGTGTACTTGCAGATGCAGAACTACAGTGAGGCTTTGCGTTATGCCAACCTGGCTCTGGCACAGAATGACCAGCTTTACGATTGGAACGCATTTTATGAGGAGCACAAGGCTGCCATTGACGATCCGGACAATTATGACAAGATTGCCACCCCTATGCAATACGATTATGTGGAGAACTATTACCTGCGCTTTGGGGAACAATCGGTGTACGACAGTTATGAGAAGAATATTCCGGTGGAAAGAGCGGCACGTTTCGAGGAAGGGGATGCCCGTTTCCTGTCACGCTGGAAGTTGAAGACGGATAATAATGATACGTATTACAAGGCGCTGGAGTCGGGCTATTTCAATCATGGAGGACTGACTACCTGTGAGGTGTATCTCATCAAGGCGGAGTGTCAGGCACGGCTGGCCGAAGGCAACGATTATTCCGAAGCGATGAATACACTGAATGCTGTACGGATTACCCGTATCCGTCCTGAAGTTTATCGTCCGGCTGAAGCTTCTACGTTGGAAGAGGCGCTGTCACAGATCCGCCGCACCAAGGACAATGAACTGATTTTCTCTATCGTGCCTTTTGCGGATGCCCGCCGGTATAATCAGGAAGGTACGTATGCCCGGACTTTGACCAAAACCTATGAGGGGAAGGAGTATACGTTGAGTCCGACGTCTCATTTGTGGACCATGCCTTTCCCGGCCGGGGCACTCAATAATCCCGGAAACGGAACAATCGAACAAAATGTAACTAAATAAAAATCAGATTATGAAAATGAAGAATTTCTTTTGTATGGCCACTATGGGCTTGATGGCGATGGCATGTACCAGCCAGCCTGCAGTAGATGGTTATGTGTTGAAAGGTAATATTGAAGGTTTGCCTGACGGTACACATGTACAGCTGGTGCCGGTCAGCCATGACAGTGAACTGCCTTTTGCCGATACGACGGTGGTCAACGGACAGTTTGTGTTTACGGGAAAAATGGAAGAACCGAGAGCTTTCCATCTGTTGGTGAAAGATGCGTATGGTTCACGTAATCTTATGTTGGAAAATGCCCAGATGGAGGTTACGGGAAAGCTGGTGGCCAAGAAGGAATCTGACGGGGGAGTTTCCTATAATCTTTCTTCTTTGACGGTAAAGGGCTCTCCGCTGAGTGCGCGTTATGATTCGTTGCTGTCTGCGCGGACGTATCTGGACTCGTTGTATGCGCTTAATGGCCGTAAATTTGCCGCCTTCGACAGCCTGATGATGGCGGCTTATCAGGTCAAAGACCAGGCGAAGATTCAGGAACTGCGGCAGAGCGAGGAGGGTAAGGCCAGAGCAGCTGCCGGTAAGGAATTTTTTACTACGGTAGACTCATTGTATCATCAGGTAGTCATGGCCAACAAGGATTCTTTCTGGGGACCTTTGATGATGATTTCGTTTACCAGTTACCTGAGTGAAGACATGAAACCGTGGTATGAAGCCCTTTCTCCTGCCGCTAAACAGTCTTATTATGGACAGAAGGTGAAAGAGGAACTTTATCCGGCAGGAAAGGGAGGAACGAAGGTTCCCGATTTCAAGGTGAAGGATGAAACGGGCAAGGAAGTGTCGCTTTCGGCATTGCGTCAGGGCAAGAAATATGTGCTGATTGACTTCTGGGCTTCCTGGTGCAATCCGTGCCGGAAAGAAATCCCGAACCTGAAGAAACTGTATGCGCAATATAGCGGAAAAGGTTTTGAGATTGTGAGCATTTCCATCGATCAGAAGAAAGCCGACTGGGAAAAGGCCTTGAAGGAAGAAGGACTGACTTGGCCGAATTTCTTGGACGAAACAGGGGTAGCCGCACTCTATAAGGTGAAATTCGTGCCGACCATGTATCTGATTACGGCAGATGGAGTAATGGTGGGTGAAAACCTGCGCGGTGAGGCTCTGGCTACGAAATTGAAAGAGCTTTTTCAGTAAATGTTGAATAAAGCAAGAATCTGATACGGAAATCCTGTAAAGGATTCCGAATACAGACGGTGCATGAATCTGGGTAGTCGGATTTGTGCACCGTTTTTTTATGGACTGAATGACGGAATCCATTCGAGTATAGAGAGGAGAGGATTCCGGACTTCGGTCGGAAGAAAGGATAAAAAAAGTGGAGGTGCGCTTTGCAGTGCACCTCCACTTTGTATCATGTTCCGGTCGTACCGGATTATTTCTTGCGGTTGGCTTCTACCCACTTGCGGGCATTGACGAAGGCTTCCATCCACGGAGTGATCTGGTCTTCGTTCTTGCGGTCGAGCGGATAGTAAGCATTTTCCCACGGGAAGCAAGCACGTTCCAGGTGAGGCATCATGGCCAGATGACGTCCATCCTGGCTGGCGATACCGGCTACGCTGTAGTCTGAACCGTTCGGGTTGCCTGGGTATTCGTCGTAAGAATACTTCAGTACCACGTTGTAGTGGTCTTCCGGATAAGGCAATGAGAACTTACCTTCTCCGTGAGCCACCCAGATACCCAGTTTGGAGCCGCTCAGTGAACCGAACATCACGCTGCGGTTCATCGGTACGGTCACGCCCAGGAAGGTAGATTCAAACTTGTGGGAATCGTTATGCAGCATCTTGCCTTTCTTCTTGTCTTCCGGTGTAATCAGTCCCAGTTCCATCATCAGCTGGCAACCGTTGCAAACACCCAGTGACAATGTATCTTCGCGTGCGTAGAAGTTGTCGAGGGCTGCTTTGGCTTTCGGGTTGAACAGGAAGCTTCCGGCCCATCCTTTGGCAGAACCCAGCACGTCGGAGTTGGAGAATCCACCACAGTAAACCACCATATTGATGTCTTCCAGTGTCTCACGTCCGCTGATTAGGTCGGTCATGGTCACGTCTTTTACGTCGAAGCCGGCCAGGTACAGCATGTAAGCCATTTCGCGTTCACCGTTGGTTCCCTTTTCACGGATGATGGCTGCCTTGATGCCGCTCGGTGTACGACGGTCCGGGTTGAGTCCGAACTGTGACAGCTTGCCGGTGAACGATTTGTCGAATACGAATTCCAGCGGCTGTTGCTTGTAGTTCTCGAAACGTTTCTTGGCACAGCCGTTCATGCTCTGCTTGCGGTCGAGCAGGTAAGAAGTAGAATACCATACATCACGCAAGTAGTCGATGCCGAACTGGTAAGTGGCATCGTGGAAGGTAGCCAGGATGTGGCGTTCTTCGGTCGGCACACCAATCTTCACGTAACCTACACCGGCGTCTTCCAGAATCTTCTTGACTTCTGCCTTGTGCTTGTCGGCTACCTGAATCACTACACCCGGATTTTCAGCAAACAGAATCTTCACGATGTCGTCGCACTTAATCTTGTCGAGGTTGATTTCCATACCGCCGTCCACGTTGGCGAAGCACATTTCCAGCAGAGTAGTAATCAGACCACCGGCAGAAATATCGTGTCCGGCCAGAATCAAGCCCTTGTTGACCAGTTCCTGGATGGCCATGAAGGCATCGCGGAAGTATTCCGGATTCTGTACGGTCGGCACGTCGTCGCCCACCTTGTTGAGTGACTGTGCGAAAGCAGAACCACCCAGACGGAGCTGGTCGAAGCTGAAGTCGATATGATAGAAGGTTGATTTCGGTTTGTTGACCATGACCGGAGAAACCACTTTCTTGATGTCGGATACTTCACCACCGGCAGAAACGATGACGGTTCCCGGGCTGATGATTTTTTCTCCGTTCGGATATTTCTGTGTCATGGACAGAGAGTCCTTTCCGGTTGGTACGTTGATTTGCAGTTCGCAGCAGAAATCAGACAACGCTTTCACAGCCTTGTACAGACGGGCATCTTCCCCTTCTTGTGAGCGGCAAGGCCACATCCAGTTGGCTGACAAAGAAATGCTGTCCATGCCGTCGGCCAGCGGAGCCCATACCAGGTTGGTCAGTGCTTCCGATACGGCCAGTACGGAACCGGCTTCCGGATTAGCCAAGGCAGCCTGCGGAGCGTGTCCCAGTGCAGTAGCGATACCTTTTTCGCCACGGTAGTCGAGGGCTACCACACCACAGTCGCTCAACGGCAACTGCAATTCGCCCTGGCACTGCTGGCGGGCAATCTTACCTGTGACGGAACGGTCTACCTTGTTGGTCAACCAGTCCTTGCAGGCTACGGCTTCCAGCTGCAGCACACGGCGCAAATATTCATTCAGTTTGGTGACATCGTAAGAAACGTTTTCATAGTGACGTTCCACGGTCTTGTCTACCATGTAAGTTTTCGGAGAAGAACCGAACATCTGGTCTACGGCCAGGTCGAACGGACGTACGCCGTCAGCCTGTTCGAAGGCAAAGCGATGGTCGCCGGTTGTTTCACCTACCACGTACATCGGAGCACGTTCACGTTCCGCAATCTTGCGTACATGTTCGATGGCCTCGTCTTCAATCAGCAAGCCCATACGTTCCTGTGATTCGTTGGCGATGATTTCCTTGGCCGACAAAGTTTCGTCACCGATAGGCAGCTTGTCCATGTGAATCAGACCACCGCAGTCTTCCACCAGCTCAGACAGACAGTTCACGTGTCCGGCAGAACCATGGTCGTGGATAGACACAATCGGGTTCACATCTTCCTCACACAAGGCACGTACCACGTTGTAGGCACGTTTCTGCATTTCGGCGTTGGCACGCTGGATGGCGTTCAGCTCGATACCAGAAGAGTAGCGTCCGGTATCTACGGAAGACACGGAACCACCTCCCAGACCGATGCGGTAGTTGTCACCACCGAGTACGACGATTTCGTCGCCAGCTTCCGGAGTGCCTTTCAGGCAGTCACGCTGTGTACCGTAACCTACACCTCCTGCCAGCATGATGACTTTGTCGTAAGCATATTTTTCGTTGTTCTCTTCGTGTTCGAAAGTCAGTACAGAACCACAAATCAGCGGCTGTCCGAACTTGTTACCGAAATCGGAAGCACCGTTGGAAGCCTTGATCAGAATTTGTTCCGGTGTCTGGTACAACCATTTGCGCACCGGCAGAACGTTTTCCCATTCGCGTCCTTCGTCTGTACGCGGATAAGAAGTCATGTACACGGCAGTTCCGGCAATCGGCCAGGAACCTTTACCACCACCCATACGGTCGCGGATTTCACCACCGGTACCGGTAGAAGCCCCGTTGAACGGTTCCACGGTAGTCGGGAAGTTGTGAGTTTCCGCTTTCAGTGAGATGACGGTTTTGATATCTTTGATAATGAAATAGTCAGAAGTAGAGTGGTCGGCCGGAGCGAATTGTTCTACCACCGGACCTTCGGCGAAGGCCACGTTGTCTTTGTAGGCCGAGATAATCTTGTTGGGGTTTTCCTGAGTGGTTTTCTTGATCATCTGGAACAGAGAAGACTCCATTTCCTGTCCGTCGATGATGAAAGTTCCGCCGAAGATTTTGTGGCGGCAGTGCTCTGAGTTAATTTGTGCGAAACCGAATACTTCCGAGTCGGTCAGCTTGCGGCCCAGGTCTTTTTCCACCTTCAGCAGGTAGTCCATTTCTTCGCGTGACAGCGCCAGACCTTCCTTTTCGTTGTATTCTTCCAGGTTTTCGATGTATATGATAGGCTGCGGTTTGATGTCCACCGTGAAAATGTCCTGATTCAGTCCGTGGTACATGCGTTGCAGCATCGGGTCATGGTCGGCATTCTCGTCCTTTACCGGAAAATATTCCTCGATACGGCGGATGCCTTTGAGGCCCATGTTTTGGGTGATTTCTACTGCATTTGTACTCCAGGGGGTAATCATTTCACGACGTGGACCGATGAACCATCCTTTCAGGTTGTCTTCATTTTCCACAGTGGCGTCGCTGTAAAGCCAGCATAGTTTCTTGACGTCTTCAACATTCAGCTCCTGATTGCATTCTGTAGCAATCACACTGTTTGTGGGTGTTCTGAAAAATAGAATCATAGCACTTGTATGTTATAATGAATATTCAATGCGCTTTTAAAAGTGGTACAAAGGTAGGGAAAATACTCGGAATAAACGAAGAAAAACGGAAGTAATTGCGTATCCCGTGCTTGTGGAAAAATGCTTTAACTGGCAGATAAGATGAAAGTTAGCTTGTATAGAAAACAAGAGGCTGCTTCAACAAGAAAAATGAATTTCTTTATTGAAACAGCCTCTGAAATTAAAAGAATGAAAATTTACTTCTTCACACTTGGGTTATAACGTGCGTTCAAGCCTTCTACGATTTCCTGTGTGATATCCAGTGATTTGTCGGCATACAGCAGGTTGTCCAACTGTGTGTTACTGATGATCAGGCTGTAGCCTTTCTTCTGGTTGTACACCTTTAAGAATGAGTTGATGGAGTCGCGGAGCTGCAGGCTGTTCTTCTGGTTTTCGGCCTGAAGGTCGGCATACAGTTTTTCCTGCAACTGCTGCAAGTCGCGCTGTTTCTGCAACAGGCGGGCATTTTCCTGCTCGGCACGCTCGCGGCTGGCAAAGCCGTTGTTTTCCAATTTACGCTGGAATTCTCTCATTTCTCCGTCCAGTTCCTTTGCTTTTTCGTTCAGAGTGGTACGGATGTTTTCCTCTTTCTGAATCATCAGTTCGTTCAGATCGTTCCAGAAGCGGTATTTTGTCAGCAGGGAATCTACTTCTACATAAGCAATTTTCATATTGGTACCTGCTACTGCCGGCGCAGAAGCTTCAGTGGAAGTTCCTTTCTTTTCTGTACATTGTGCGAACAGGAGTACTACGGCAAGTGCCAGGAGTCCTTTCAAAACATTCGTTTTTTTCATAATGATATCGATAATCGTTTTTAGTTAATTATTAGCCTTTTATTCAGCATCAGCTTGTGCCGACTGTCTCTCCGGAATGGCATGAGGGTTGAGATGCTGGGCGGCACGGTCCTGCGACTGTACACATCCGATTCCTCTTTTGCGCATGGCTTTGCTTCCGCTCACATGGGTGTTGGGGAAGCGTCCGTTTTTCTTGAAAAGTATCTTTACTGATAATAGCGCTATGCAGATAGCAACTATTAACAAAGTTATCAGGAGAGTCTTGAGCATTTCTATTAATTTTGTGGTGCAAAGATATAGTTTTTGTCACGATTCCTCAGGGTTTTGTCTTTAAAAAAGCCTTCTATATAGGGAAAAATCGTGGATTTAACTTTTGTTTGCACGTAATTTTTAATCGTTTATAGAAATACTTTTATGGAAAAGAAAGATTTACAACCGGCATCGGTGTTTCATTTTTTTGAGGAAATCTGCCGTGTGCCGCGTCCTTCTAAGAAAGAAGAGAAGATTCGGAAGTATCTGGTGGATTTTGCCCAATCACACGGATTGGAACATAAAGTGGATGAAGCCGGCAATGTGTTGATTTGCAAACCGGCCACAGCAGGGATGGAACATTTGAAAAAGGTGGTGCTGCAGTCGCACATGGACATGGTGTGTGAGAAGAACAACCAGACTGTACATAATTTTGAGACGGACCCGATTGAAACGTACGTCGACGGGGAATGGCTGAGAGCGAAAGGTACCACGCTGGGAGCCGACAACGGTATCGGAATGGCCACGGAACTGGCGGTGCTGGCGGCAAACGACATTCAGCACGGACCGCTGGAATGTTTGTTCACTGTGGACGAGGAAACCGGACTGACCGGGGCCTTCGCCTTGAAGGAGGGCTTCATGAGCGGGGATATCCTGATCAACCTGGATTCGGAAGATGAAGGGGAACTGTTTATCGGATGTGCCGGTGGAGCTGGTACTACGGCCGAATTCCCTTGTCCGATGACGGCGGCTCCGGAAGGTTATTTCTTCTTCCGGGTGACTATCAAAGGACTGACGGGCGGTCATTCGGGAGATGACATCAACAAGAACCGGGCGAATGCCAACAAGCTGCTCGACCGTTTCCTGGTTATCCTGATGAAGCAGTATGACTTGCGTCTGGCCCTGATCGACGGTGGTAATTTGCACAATGCCATTCCGAGAGAGGCCCATGCCGTATGTGCAGTGCCGATGGCCGACAAGGAGAATGTACGGGTAGCCTTGAATATGTTCCTGGCGGATGTGGAAAATGAGTTCTCCGTCACGGAACCGAACCTGACCATGGAGCTGGAATCGGAAACACCTTGTGCGGAGGTGATGGAAAAAGAGGCGATGAAGCGCTTCCTGCTTTCTTTGTATGCCGTACACCACGGTGTATATGCCATGAGCCAGGACATTGAGGGATTGGTGGAGACTTCTTCCAACCTGGCTTCCGTGAAGATGCGCGATGGAAAAATTATCGTAGTGACCAGCCAGCGCAGTTCCATTCTGTCTTCCCGCGAGGATATGTCGCAGATGGTACGTGCGGCCTTCGAACTGGGTGGAGCGACTTGTGTCACCGGCGACGGTTATCCGGGCTGGAAACCGAATCCGTCGTCTGCCATCCTGAAGGTGGCGGTGGAAAGCTACAAACGGCTGTTTGGCGTGGAACCGAAAGTGAAGGCTATCCATGCCGGACTGGAATGTGGCTTGTTCCTGGAAAAATATCCGTCGCTGGACATGGTTTCTTTCGGACCGACCTTGCGCGGCGTACATTCACCGGACGAGCGCATGCTGATACCTACGGTAGACAAGTTCTGGCGTCATCTGCTGGATGTGCTGGCTCACATTCCGGCTCGTGCATGAGGTACATAATTTATTGCTTGCTGTGGACTGTGTGCGGCATGAGTGCCGCACCGGTTCTGGCACAGCATGCGTTCCGGGTGATGGAGTACAACGTGGAGAATCTGTTCGACTGCCGTCACGATTCGTTGAAACAGGACACCGAGTTCCTGCCGGGAAGTGTGCGGAACTGGACGTATGCTCGCTTTCAGGACAAGCTGGATAAGATTGGAAAGGTGATTCTGGCGGCGGGGAAGGAGCAGGTGCCCGATTTGGTCGGTTTGTGTGAGGTGGAGAATGACTATTGCCTGAAAAGTCTGACCCGTTATTCCTCTCTTCGGGAGGCGGGTTACAGATATGTGATGACTTCTTCGCCCGACGAGCGCGGCATTGACGTGGCCTTGTTGTATCAGCCTGCCTCGTTCCGCTTGCTGGCGTCGCAGAAAATCCGTATTCCGTCGGATTCGTTGGGTATGCGGCCTACACGGGACATTCTGTATGTTTCGGGGCGCGTGGCCAGCGGAGACACACTGGATGTGTTTGTGTGTCATCTTCCCTCGCGTGTGGGAGGGGCGCAAAAAACGGATGCATATCGTTTGTGGGTAGCCCGCAGAATCCGTCAGGCGGCCGATTCGGTCCTGGCCGGGCGACAAAACCCTCGTCTGATTATTATGGGCGATTTTAATGATTATCCCCAGGGAAAGTCACTGCAGGAAGGTCTTCGGGTTTCCGCTTTGTCGGATGAACCGGATGCTCGTGCATTGTACAATCTGATGGAGAAACAGCCGGAGGGGACGTACCGCTATAAAGGAGAATGGGGCATACTGGACCAGATGGTGGTGAACGGCGGTCTGCTGCAGCCGGATGCCCGTACAAGAACCTCGAAAGAAAGAACTTTCATCCTGCGTTTTCCCTTTTTGCTGGAAGAAGATAATGTGTATGGGGGAGATATGCCTTTCCGTACCTATAAGGGAATGAGGTATCACGGAGGATACAGCGACCATCTCCCGGTAGTGCTGGAACTGTCGATGGAAGAATAAAAAATCCTCCTGTCTTTAGCCATTCAATCAGAAGGCGAAGACAGGAGGATTTTTCTTTTCAAGCGTATAAGGTTTTAGTCCAGTACCGTAACCCATCCGTATGGGTCAGCTTCGTCACCGTATTGGATGGCGCGCAACTTGTGATACAGCTTTTCACTGATAGGTCCGGGCTTTCCATCCTTGGAAATGACGTATGATTTGTGGTTTTCCAAATCGTCAATACGTTCGATAGGACTGATGACAGCGGCTGTTCCACAGGCACCAGCTTCTTCGAAGGTGGTCAGTTCTTCTTCCGGAATCGGACGGCGTTCTACCTTCAGGCCCATGTCTTCTGCCAGTTGCATCAGGCTGCGGTTGGTGATGGAAGGCAGGATGGAAGTAGACAATGGGGTAACGTAAGTGTTGTTCTTGATACCGAAAAAGTTGGCAGCACCACATTCGTCGATGTATTTCTTCTCCTTGGCGTCCAGATAGAATTCGCTGGCATATCCGGCGTCGTGTGCCATTTTGTTGGCCCGGAGGCTGGCTGCATAGTTACCGCCGACTTTGAATGTACCGGTTCCCAGTGGGGCAGCACGGTCGTACTGACGGATAATGACATACGGATTGGTGGCAAATCCACCCTTGAAATAAGGGCCTACTGGAGTGACAAATATGACAAACAGGTATTCATTGGCCGGATGTACACCAACCTGAGCGCCTGTACCAATCAGCAACGGACGGATGTAAAGGGAAGCTCCGCTTTCGTAGGGAGGGATAAAGCGTTCGTTGGCTTTGACTACTTTCTTTACTGCTTCGCAGAATTTTTCAGTCGAGAGTTCCGGCATCAGAATACCCCGGCAAGTGCTCTGCAAACGTTCTGCGTTGGCTTCCGGACGGAAGATACGGATTTTTCCGTCTTTGCCGCGATATGCCTTCAATCCTTCAAAGGCTTCTTGTCCATAATGCAGACAGGTGGCGGCCATGTGAATGTTCAATGTTTCTTCAGAGCAGAGTTCAAGCTCTCCCCATTTTCCATCGCGATAGTAGCAACGCACATTGTAATCTGTCTTCATGTATCCGAAGGACAGATTCGACCAGTCTATTTCTTTCATGGTTATCTATTTTTATAAGTTTTTTGGATGTCTTTGTAAACTAGCAAGCAAAAGTACGGTTTATATTTACAAAATCCAATATAAAACCGTTCTTTTTTGACACAAATGAAGAGGATATCGCGTTCTTTCCTTTTTCCTGAAAAAAGAGACTGGAAATGAACGGTTATTTATGATTCAGAGAGTCATTGGAGAAGGGCAGGGCAGGAAGAACGGCCCGGGCAACCGGAGGCCTTTTTGAATTTTTTCAATATGTGTAGTGCTATCACAAAGTTTTTCCGTAAGTTTGTGTGCGTGGATGCATTGTTTGTGCTACAGATTAATCCGGTACTTTTGAGCTTAAACTATACCTAAATAATAAGAAATGAAAAAAATACTGATTTTATCGGCTCTGCTTGCATGCGGACCGGCCTGCTTTTCACAGCAGACAGAAAAGTTCCCTTTGGGCGATTACGAAGAACTGACAGACACAAAGCCTCACGACGGGGTGGATGTGTGGAACAAGATGACGGCTCCGGTGCGGTTCTGCTGGGGCACGACGGACGTGCGTTACAAGAAACTGGATGTGCCGGATGTGAAGCAGACCGGAACGCTCCGGCTGAAGGCCTGGAAGGGAGAACGGGTCAATGCACAGGCGGTGTTGTGGACACAGAAAGACCTGGAAGGGGCGGAAATGACCGTCAGTGAGTTGAAAAACGGGAACTCGGTGATTCCGGCTTCGGCAGTGCGGACTCATTTTGTGCGTTACGTGATGACCGACGAACTGAACAAGGACGGAAGTGGAGGATGCGGTGTCCGTGAGAATAAGGCGGAGTGGGATTCTTCGATGGTGGCCGATGTGCTCGATATCGTACGGGTGCGGGAAGTGAAGGCGCGTACCACCCAGCCGGTGTGGCTGAATGTATGGGTGCCCGCAGAGGCGCGTCCCGGAAAATACAAAGGTACGCTGACCGTTTCCGGAAAGAATTTTGAGGCAATGAAGCTGCCGTTTGAAATTGAGGTGGTGAACCGTACCCTGCCGGAACCGCAGAAATGGGCGTTCCATCTGGACTTGTGGCAGAATCCGTATGCCGTGGCACGTTATTATCAGGTGCCGTTATGGAGCAAGGCCCATTTTGATGCCATGCGTCCCATCATGAAGATGCTGGCCAATGCGGGGCAGCGTTCCATTACTGCCAGTATCATGGAGAAGCCGTGGGCCGGACAGACGGAGGATCCTTATCATAGCATGATTTTCCGGATGAAAAAGCTGGACGGTACGTGGGTGTACGACTATACGGTGTTCGACAAGTGGGTGGAATTCATGATGAACGAGGTCGGCATCAAGGACCTGATCAGCTGCTATACGATGATTCCGTGGGCATTGAGCTTTGACTATTTCGACCAGGCTACCAACCAGGTGCAGTTCATTAAGGCAGCGCCAGGCGATGCGGCCTACGCGGAATACTGGGGCACGTTCCTGAAAGACTTCTCCCGTCACCTGCGCGAAAAGGGATGGTTTGAGAAAACGGCCATTTCCATGGACGAGCGTCCGATGGAAGCCATGCGGGAGGCCATCAAGGTGATTAAGGCGGCCGACCCGGAGTTCAAGATTACGTTGGCCGGAAATTACCATGAAGAGATTCAGGGGGATTTGTACTACCTCAGCATCCCTTACGGAAACCAGTTCCCGGCCGATGTGAAGGCGGAGCGCGAGCGCAAAGGACAAATCAGTACGGTGTACACCTGCTGTACGGAGGCATTTCCGAATACGTTTACTTTCTCCGAACCGGCCGAAGCACCCTGGACGGTGTTGCATGCCGTGGCGGGAGGATATGACGGATATCTTCGCTGGGCGGTGAACAGCTGGCCGAAAGACCCGCTTCGTGATTCTCGTTTCCGCACATGGGCAGCCGGCGATACTTACAGCATTTATCCCGGACCGCGTAGCAGCATCCGTTTTGAACGGCTGGTGGAAGGTTTGCAGGCTTGCGAGAAAATTTACCTTCTGCGGAAGGAACTGGCAGCCAAAGGGGCCAGTGGAAAGCTGGAGAAGCTGAATGGAAAGCTGTCGGAGTTTACACCGGAAGGCTGGATAAAGATTCATAAGAAGTCGCCTGCGCGGATGGTAAACGAGATGAATGAGCTGTTAAACGGAATGTAACAGGGACTTACGTGCGGAAAATCAGGCAAAGCTGTTTCAGACTTTGTCTGATATCCGTATCTTTGCGCCTTAATTAAAAAAAAACAGTTTCTATTTTATGTGGTTACAATTATTGTTCGTCTTGCTGGCCATTGTGGTCGGCGCACGGGTCGGCGGTATCGGACTGGGAGTGTTTGGCGGTCTCGGTCTGGCTGTTCTCGCATTTGTGTTCGGACTGGAACCGACTGCCCCTCCCATTGATGTGATGCTGATGATTGTGGCGGTGATTGCGGCTGCCGGTTGCATGCAGGCGGCCGGAGGGCTGGATTTGATGGTGAAATGGGCAGAGAAAATCTTGCGCCGCCATCCCCAGCGCATCACCCTGCTGAGTCCGCTGGTGACGTATCTGTTTACTTTCTTTGCCGGAACGGGGCATGTGGCCTATTCCGTACTTCCGGTGATTGCCGAAGTGGCCCGTGAGACGGGCATCCGTCCGGAGCGTCCGATGGGGATTGCGGTCATCGCTTCCCAGCAGGCCATTACCGCCAGCCCCATTTCCGCGGCTACGGTCGCTCTTCTGAGCATGCTGGCCGGATACGACATTACCTTGTTTGACATACTGAAGGTTTCCATACCCTGTACCTTGGTGGGAGTGCTGGCCGGTGCGCTGTATTCCATGCGGGTAGGCAAGGAACTGAAGGACGACCTCGTCTATCAGGCTCGTTTAAAATCGGGAGAGTTGTCGGGAGGCAATTACAGTACGGCCGAAGTAGCCCAGCCCGGCAAGGCCCTGACCTCCGTACTGCTGTTTCTGGCTGCCACGGTGGGCATCGTGCTGTTTGGTTCCATCGACAGTCTCCGGCCGTCGTTTCATACCTCAGAAGGGGTGGTGGTGATGCAGATGGCACACATCATTGAAATTCTCATGCTGTCGGTGGCCGCACTGATTTTGCTGCTGACGGGTACCAGCGGTATGAAGGCCGCCAAGAGTTCGGTGTTCAACGCGGGCATGCAGGCGGTGGTGGCTATTTTCGGTATTGCCTGGATGGGCGATACCTTCATCTCGGGCAACATTGCGGTGATAAAAGAAGGTATATTCGGTATGGTGACCGACATGCCTTGGCTTTTCGGCATCGCGCTTTTTGTCATGTCCATCCTGTTGTTCAGTCAGGCGGCTACCATCCGTGCCCTGCTTCCGCTGGGGATGGCGTTGGGCATTTCTCCCTATATGCTGATTGCCCTCTTTCCGGCGGTGAACGGCTATTTTTTCATCCCGAACTATCCGACGGTGGTGGCAGCCATCAATTTTGATACCACGGGCACCACCCGCATCGGGAAGTATATACTGAATCATTCGTTTATGATGCCCGGACTCATTTCTACCTTTGTGGCGGTAGGGCTGGGTGTGCTGGCTGTGGTCTTCGTGTGAGGGGCCTTGTAAGAGACTGTGAAACGTCTGGGCGGAATGTGAGAAACGTATTTGTCTGTTGTACGTTTCCTTGGGGTGAACCCTATGTTTCCCGTAGCGGAGCCGTATGTTTTGCTGCCGGGAAACGTACGGCTCCGCCACGGGAAACCTAAAAAATAATGAAGGGCTGGCGATTTATCGTTGTGGCGTTAATGATAATCGCATAAAAATGTAGGTACTTTCGTAAAAAAGTAGCATCTTTGCAGTATGAATTGGATTGAACAGGTTACTATACTTGATTTGTTGCTGAAAGGGTTGATTATCGGAATTGTGGTGTCTGCTCCTTTGGGCCCGGTCGGTGTGCTCTGTATCCAGCGTACGTTGAATAAGGGACGCTGGTATGGCTTTGTCACGGGAGTGGGGGCGGCACTGAGCGATATTTGCTATGCGTTGATAACCGGATACGGAATGAGTTTCATGGACGAACTGATTTTGAAACATCATATTTTCCTGCAGGTGGTGGGTAGCATCATGCTGCTGGCTTTCGGTATCTACACGTTTCGCAGCAATCCGGTGAAATCCCTTCGTCCGGCTTCGGGTACACGCGGTACGTATCTGCACAATTTCGTGACGGCTTTTTTCGTCACCCTGTCCAATCCGCTCATCATTTTCCTGTTCATCGGTCTGTTTGCCCGCTTTTCGTTTGTGATGCCGGGCAGTCCCATCGGTTTTCAGCTGGTAGGCTATCTGGCCATTATCACGGGGGCACTGGGCTGGTGGTTCAGCATTACGTATTTCGTCAACAAGGTACGTTCGCGATTTAATTTGCGCGGCATCTGGGTGCTCAACCGCATCATCGGTGTCGTGGTCATGATAGCGGCGGTGGTGGGAATCGTCCTGGCCATTGCCGGCAAATCTTTTTCTTGATAGGATATGTATATTTCTCAACAACTTAAAAAAAAGAACATCGCTGAATACCTGCTGTATATGTGGCAGGTGGAGGATTTGATTCGGGCCAATGGCTGCGACATGGAGAAAATCCGGAAGAACATCGTTGAGCCTTATCCGGCCACGGACGAGCAGAAGCAGGAGCTGGCCCGCTGGTATGAAGACCTGATCAACATGATGCAGCAGGAAGGGGTCATGGAAAAAGGCCATCTGCAGATTAACAAGAATATCATTGTGTGGCTGACCGACTTGCACCTGCGCCTGTTGCGTTCGCCCAAGTTTCCGTATTACACGGCGGCTTATTACAAGGTGCTGCCTTTTATCGTGGAGTTGCGGGCCAAGGGGGGCGACAAGGATGTGCCCGAACTGGAGACCTGCTTCGATGCCCTGTACGGGGTGTTGATGCTGAAACTGCAGAAAAAGGAAATCAGCGAGGGGACGGCCAAGGCGGTGAAAGCCATCAGCGATTTGCTGGCCATGCTGGCCGATTATTATATAAAGGATAAAGAAGGCGATTTGGATTTGGATTAAAATACACAGAAAGATGAAAAAGATATTAGTGACAGGGGCCAACGGACAGCTGGGTAATGAAATGCGTCTGCTGGCGGAGGAACACACAAATTTTGAGTATTTTTTTACGGATGTGGCCGAACTGGACATCTGCGATGAAAAAGCGGTGATGGATTTCGTGATGGCACATCAGATTGACGGGATTGTGAACTGTGCGGCTTATACGGCAGTCGACAAGGCAGAAGACAATGTGGAACTTTGTGACAAACTGAATCATGTGGCTCCGGGCTATCTGGCCAAGGCGGCACAGAGTCGGGGAGGCTGGCTGGTACAGGTGTCTACCGATTATGTGTTCGACGGTACAGCCCATATCCCTTACAAGGAAGAGGATACACCGTGTCCGAATTCCGTATATGGTTCTACGAAGCTGGCGGGAGAACAGGAGGTGATGAAGTATTGTCCGAATACGATGATTATCCGTACGGCTTGGCTGTATTCTACGTTTGGCAACAATTTTGTGAAGACGATGATTCGTCTGGGAAAGGAAAAAGAGACGTTGGGCGTCATCTTCGATCAGATTGGTACACCGACGTATGCGCGCGACCTGGCTCAGGCCATTTTCGTGGCTCTGGAAAAAGGTATCGTTCCGGGTATCTATCACTTCAGTAACGAAGGGGTCTGCTCCTGGTATGATTTTACCAAGGCCATTCATCGGCTGGCAGGCATTACGACTTGTCATGTATCGCCACTTCACACGGAAGATTATCCTACGAAGGCCTGCCGTCCGCACTATTCCGTACTCGACAAGACCAAGCTGAAAAAGACCTACGGCGTGGAGGTGCCCTACTGGATGGACAGTCTGGCGGAATGTATTGAAAAATTAAAACAATAAATATGGCAAATCAGGAAATAGCAAGAAGACGAACATTTGCAATCATCGCGCATCCGGATGCCGGTAAGACTTCGTTGACGGAAAAGTTGTTGCTTTTCGGTGGACAGATTCAGGTGGCCGGAGCCGTGAAATCAAACAAGATCAAGAAAACGGCCACGTCCGACTGGATGGATATCGAGAAGCAGCGTGGTATCTCGGTCACTACCTCCGTGATGGAGTTTGACTACCATGACTATAAGATTAATATCCTCGATACGCCGGGTCACCAGGATTTTGCCGAAGATACATACCGTACGCTGACGGCAGTGGACAGTGTCATCATCGTGGTGGACGGAGCGAAGGGTGTGGAATCGCAGACCCGTAAGCTGATGGAGGTTTGCCGTATGCGTAACACGCCGGTGATTATCTTCGTGAACAAGATGGACCGTGAGGCCAAAGACCCGTTCGATTTGCTGGATGAACTGGAGGAAGAGCTGGTCATCAACGTGCGTCCGCTGACGTGGCCGATTGAAAGCGGTCCGCGTTTCAAGGGGGTGTATAACATCTACGAACAGAAACTGAATCTTTTCCAGCCCTCCAAGCAGGTGGTGACGGAGAAGGTGGAAGTGGATATCCATACGGAAGACCTGGACAATCATATCGGTACGCCGCTGGCGGACAAGCTGCGCAGCGAACTGGAACTGATTGAGGGGGTTTATCCGGAATTCAATGTGGACGATTACCTGAAAGGGGAACTGGCTCCGGTGTTCTTCGGTTCGGCCTTGAACAACTTCGGTGTGCAGGAGTTGCTCGACTGCTTTGTGGAGATTGCGCCGAGTCCGCGTCCGGTACAGGCTGAGGAACGTATCGTGATGCCGGAAGAACCCAAGTTCACGGGTTTCGTATTCAAGATTACGGCCAATATCGACCCGAACCATCGTTCGTGTGTGGCTTTCTGCAAAGTATGTTCCGGCAAGTTTACCCGTAACACGCCGTATCTGCACGTGCGTCACAACAAGACCATGCGTTTTTCTTCACCCACGCAGTTCATGGCCCAGCGCAAGACTACGGTGGATGAGGCCTGGGCAGGCGACATCATCGGTCTGCCGGACAATGGTACGTTCAAGATTGGCGATACGCTGACCGAAGGTGAAATCCTGCATTTCAAGGGATTGCCCAGCTTCTCTCCGGAAATGTTCAAGTACATCGAGAATGCCGACCCGATGAAGACCAAGCAGTTGAACAAGGGTATCGACCAGCTGATGGACGAAGGTGTGGCACAGCTGTTTGTCAACCAGTTCAATGGCCGGAAGATTATCGGTACGGTAGGGCAGTTGCAGTTTGAAGTGATTCAGTACCGTCTGGAGAATGAATACAATGCCAAATGCCGTTGGGAACCGTTGAGCCTCTATAAGGCGTGCTGGATTGAAAGTGACGATCCGGCAGAACTGGAAGCCTTCAAGAAGCGTAAGTACCAGTATATGGCCAAAGATCGCGACGGACGCGATGTGTTCCTGGCCGACAGCGGTTATGTGCTTCAGATGGCACAGATGGACTTCAAGCACATCAAGTTCCATTTCACGAGCGAGTTCTAAATTATTCTATTCAAGCTATATGATAAAAAGCCTCCCGGAAAAGGAGGCTTTTTTGTTTTCTACTTGGAATTTATAGTGAAAATCATTTGGGGGAGAATTTAAATCCGTTTCCTTTGCCAGCTTCCCTTTTTCAGGTAAATATAACTCAACAGGCCGATGGCTCCGGCATATACATGTTCGGAGAACCAGCATACGGCTACGTCCATTTTCAGAATCAGGATGATGAGGACGATGAAAATCAGGTAGCAGGTCAGGGCAATCATCTCCAGCAAAAAAGCAGCCCGGGTATCGCCTGTACCCGATACGGACTGGAAGAGAATAAATCCGGCACACTGGAAGAGGTAGCTGGAGCAGAGTACCCAAAGCGTAGGGACGGCGGCATCCACCAGGTCGGGCATGTCGGTGTAGATGCGGAGCACATACGTAGGCAGACAGGCTATCAGCAGGATGACGGGCCAGACAATGCAGGTGCAGAGCCGTACGTGCTGCCGGATGGTGGGCATGACATAGCGTGCTTCTCCGGCCCCAATCAGGTTGCTGACCAGAGCGCTGCAGGTGGAGGCAAAGGCCGTAATGGTCATGAACGGCACGCTCGACACGTTGCGTACGATGTTGGTGATGGCCAGTGAACGTTCGCCCAGGTGCTCGATGAAGATGAAGAACAGAAACCAAGTGCTGATGGATACTGCGTTCTGTATCATGGTCCATAGCGATACGCCCATGATGCGTTTCAGCTCTGTCCATTGGAACCTCACCAGCTGGTTCAGTCCGTATTTGGCACTGTCCACCCGCCGCACGGTGTAGACGATGAAAAAGAGCATGGATACCAGTTCCGCCAGTGAAGAACCTATGGCCGCTCCGGCAATGCCTAACGCCGGAAATCCCAGTTTCCCGAACACCAGAATATAATTGAAGAGCACATTCGATGTCACCATGACGATGGAGTTGAGCGTGAGCGTCTTGGTCTGGGTGGTACCCACAAAGAAAGCCCGGAACATGATGGCCACGAACGAGAAGAAAAATCCGAACACTCGCCAGTTGATGTAGCTCACGGCAGCCTCACAGACACGGGGAGACGCTACCACGTGTGACAATATCCAGGGAGAAAACAGTTGGGACAGGGTGAACATGACCAGTGCCATGGCCAGCAGGAAATAAGTTCCCTGATAGAAAATGGAACCGATTTTCCGGAAATTGCCTTCTCCGTTGCGGCGGGCAATTAAAATCTGCGAGCCGATGCTGAAACCGAATCCCAGCATGAAGATGGCCAGGTAATATACGCCCGCAATGGCCGAGGCCCCCAGTTCCACTTCGCCCACCCGTCCCATGAAGGCTGTATCGGTCATGCCGATGAGTTGTTCCATGAGCAGACTGATCAGGATGGGGTAGGCCACCTTCCATATTTCGCGGTTGGTATATTTCGTATGCATAAAAAACGGGTATCAGATGATGGAAAATGTGGTGCAAAGATACGACAATTCTGCATAAAAAAAGACCATCCTTTTGCAAGGACAGTCTTTTGTTTGTCTTTTTCTGAAAGAAGAATTATGCTTCAGCAGGAGCTTCTGTAGCAGCTTCTTCAGCAGGAGCAGCAGCTTCTTCTTCTGCCTTGGCAGCAGCCTCAGCTTCAGCTTTTGCAGCAGCTTCAGCAGCTTTCTTTTCAGCTACCTTCTTCGCGATTTCTTCGTTTACTTTCTTTTCAGCTTCCAGACGTGCTTTAGCTTCAGCTTTCTTAGCTTCTTCTTCTTTAGCTTTCAAAGCAGCCAGACCTGACTGTTTGTTTTCCTTCCAAGCGTTGAATCTAGCTTCAGCCTGTGCTTCATCGAATGCGCCTTTAGCTACACCGCCCAGCAGGTGTTTCTTCATGTACACACCTTCGCGAGACAAGATGTTGCGTACTGTGTCAGTAGGCTGTGCACCTACCATTACCCAGTGTAATGCACGTTCAAAATTCAAATCTACTGTGGCAGGATTGGTGTTCGGATTGTAAGTACCAATTTTTTCAGTAAATCTACCATCACGTGGTGCTCTTGCGTCTGCAATAACAATTGAATAGAACGCATATCCTTTGCGTCCGTTTCTTTGCAATCTGATTTTAGTTGCCATTTTTTTAAGTTAGTTTTTTAATGTAAATGATTTGAATTATGCTAATAACCCGTATTAGCGGGTGCAAAGGTACAACTTTTCTTTTGTTCTACAAATAGTTGCGCCAATTATTTATTGATTTCGCGCAGCCATTTTTCCAGCTCGCCTGTCCATTGGCGTTTGTAGGGGAAGCTGTCACGGTATCCCCAGCCGTGTCCTCCCACCGGATAGGTGTGCAGGCTGGCGGGCACCTTGTTCTTCACGAGGGCGGTGTAGTAGTTCACGCTGTTGGCCACGGGAACCACCGTGTCATCGCTGCTGTGCAGGATGAAGGCCGGTGGGGTTTGCGGAGTGACCTGCAATTCGTTGGAATATTTTTGTTCCAGTTCCTTCGATGGGCTTTTGCCCAGCAGGTTGTCGTGAGAGCCTTTATGCGTGTAGCTCGGGTCCATGGTGATGACCGGATAGAACAGAATCTGGAAATCCGGGCGGGTTTCTGCATCGGTGAAATGGGTGGCAGTGGTGCTGGCCAGATGTCCTCCTGCCGAAGAACCCATGATGCCCAGTTTCTTTATATTCCATTCCGTGGCGTGTTGTCGCATGATGCGCAAGGCTTGCTGGGCATCGCTCAGCGGCACTTCGTGGTGGCCGTTGGGCATGCGGTAGCGGAGTACGGCATACGTGATGCCCTGACTGTTGAACCAGTCGGCCATGCTTTTGCCTTCATGCGCCATGGCCAGGTGGGTGTATCCTCCTCCCGGACAGGCGACAATGGCCATGCCGTTGCTCTTTTCTGCCGGATAGACGTAGAGAATCGCATTTTTGGTATAACTTGGAGAATCGGTATCTCCATTTTTCTCTTCTACAATTCCGTTGTCGTTCGGGGCGCCGTCGGGCCATACCTTGATTTCAATGGCTTTTTGGGCAAAGAGATGGCCGGAGAGCAGCAGCAACCCCATGAGTAGTAGTTTTTTCATGTGTGTGAAAATTTGAAGGTTATTTTTTCAGTTTCATGCTGGCTTTTACCAGGTAAGCAATCAGCAGCAGATAGACAATCAGTGACACCAGTTCACTCATCGGGTTGCTCAGCCATTCCTCGTGGATGAGGTTGATGTTGCAGTAGCGCATGATGGCACTTACCACTCCCATCAGGGCACCTCCGGCAATGAATCCGGAAGCCAGCAGCGTACCTTTTTCGCCGCGTGCCGTGTTGACGGCTTCATCCTTGCTGCGGGAAGTCACGTACCAGTTGATGGCTCCACCCACCAGCAACGGGAGGTTCAGTTCCAAGGGGATGAACATACCCAGCGCAAAGGCCAGGGCAGGCACCTTGCAGAAGGTCAGTACCAGTGCCAGTACGGCGCCGATGCCATAGAGCAGCCAGGGGGCACCCACTCCGTTCATCAGCGGGTCGATGACAGCTGCCATGGCGTTTGCCTGTGGGGCAGCCAGTTGTCCGCTGGTGAATCCATACGAATCGTTCAGTACCATGATGACGCCGCCTACGGTAGCCGCCGAAACCAGTGTGCCGAGGAATTTCCAGCTTTCCTGTTTCTTGGGGGTGCTACCCAGCCAGTAACCGATTTTCAGGTCGGTGATGAAACCGCCGGCCATGGACAGAGCGGTGCAGACCACGCCACCCATTACCAGGGAGGCCACCATACCCGTAGCCCCTTTCAGTCCCACGGCCACCATGATGACGGAAGCCAGAATCAAGGTCATCAGGGTCATGCCTGATACCGGGTTCGTACCGACGATGGCGATGGCATTGGCCGCCACGGTGGTGAAGAGGAAGGAGATTCCCGCTACCAGCAGGATGGCTACTACGGTATGCAGGATGTTGCCTTGCATCACGTCGAAATAGAAGAATAGTACCACGAGCAGCAGGGTGAACAGAGAACCGAAGGCGATGATTTTCATGGACAGGTCTTTCTGTGTGCGTTCCACGCTTTCTTCGGTCTTCTTTCCCTTCATCTCATTGGCAGCCAGGCTGACCGCACTCTTGATGATGCCCCATGAACGTACGATACCGATGATACCTGCCATGGCAATACCTCCGATACCGATGCTCTTGGCATATTCCTTGAAGATGAGTTCGGGCGACATGTCTTTCACGGCCATGGTGATGTCCGGATTCCAGGCATTCAGCACCTGGTCGCCCCAGAACAGGGAGATACCCGGTACGATGACCCACCATACCACCAGCGAGCCGGCACAGATGATGGCCGCATATTTCAGGCCGACGATGTAACCGAGTCCCAGTACGGCAGCTCCCGTATTGATTTTGAATACCAGCTTGAACTTGTCGGCAATGGTCTCGCCCCATCCGCAGATGCGGCTTGTGAAGTTCTCGTTCCACCAGCCGAAAGTACCTACGATGAAGTCGTACAGACCGCCTACCAGTCCGGCAACCAGCAGCGGTTTGGCCTGGTCGCCTCCCTTTTCACCCGATACGAGTACCTGCGTACTGGCCGTAGCTTCCGGGAAGGGATATTCCCCGTGCTTGTCTTTCACGAAATATTTGCGGAACGGAATCAGGAACAGGATGCCCAGCACGCCGCCCAGCAGGGAGCTGATGAACATCTGCATGAAGTTGACAGTCATTTCCGGGTATTTTTCCTGCAGGATGTAGAGGGCCGGCAGGGTAAAGATGGCTCCTGCCACGATGACACCCGAGCAGGCACCGATGGACTGGATCATGACGTTTTCACCCAGTGCGCCTTTGCGCTTGGTGGCACTGGAAATACCTACGGCAATGATGGCGATAGGGATGGCTGCTTCGAACACCTGTCCCACTTTCAGGCCCAGGTAAGCAGCGGCAGCCGAGAAGATGACGGCCATGACGAGTCCCCATGTCACGGACCATAGGTTTACTTCAGGATACGTTTTTCCGGGCGACATGAGCGGTTCATACTTTTCCCCGGGTTTGAGTGGACGGAACGCGTTTTCGGGCAATCCCGTCGGTTTTTCTTGTGTCTCTTTCATGAATAATATTGCATTATGATTTGATTAATATTCTTTCGGGTGTCCAAAAGTAGTAAAAATCATTTATATTCATGCAAAAGGCACCTTATTTTTGCGCTGTGGAAAAACGCAAGTGCGTTTCAGGTAAAACGCCTTTACGTTTGAAGGAAAACGTAAGTGCGTTTGAGGTAAAACGTCCTTGCGTTTGGATCAAAACTCTTTGGCGTTTCAGATTAAACGCAAGTGCGTTTTCCAGCCTCCTTCCTGAGGCATAAAAAAACAGGAGAAACACCCCGTGGATGTCTCTCCTGAATGAGTATGAAAAACGACTGTTTTTTAGTTGTTCGCATCGGCTGATGCCGGTGTCATGTCACCTTCCACTACCAAGCGGGTGATTTCGTTCTTGGAATTGGTGCGCAGGGTGATGGTCTTGCGGAAATGTCCGGGGAATTTGCCGGCTCCGTTGTAAGTCACAGTCACCTCACCGCTTTCACCCGGTTTGATGGGTTCCTTCGGGTACTGAGGTACGGTGCATCCGCAGGAAGCGATGGCCTGGTGAATTACCAGCGGTCCGTCGCCCGTATTGGTGAACTTGAATTTGCAAGTCACTTTCGGACTGCTTTCGGAGAAAGCGCCAAAGTTGTATGTAGTCTTTTCAAACGTAATCTGTGCCGTTCCCTGCGCGATGACGAACAGGATGTTCATTACGCACAGCAAGGTAGTAAATAAAATCTTTTTCATGTTCTTTTGTTTTAATCCTTACTTTTGACAACTCCGCAAAGATAGTGTTTTTATGCTAAAGGGGTGAATTTGTGTAGGTTTATTAACATACTTGAAGTGTTGTTATCTGTTTACTTGCTTCACTCCTTTCACGGTTTTTATTTTCTTGATCAGCGATTCCAGTTTGGTGTTGTCGTCCACCGTCACGGTCAGCATGCCCGAAAACAGTCCGTCGTGCGAGTCGATGCTGATGGAACGCAGCAGGATATTGTTTTCCTTATTAATAATGGACGTGATGTTGGTCACGATGCCGATGTCGTCATGCCCGATGATACGGAGCGTGATGGGGTATTGCTTGCCCTGACTCTTTCCGGCCCAGCGTGCCTTGACGATACGGTAGGGGAAGCGGGAACGCATTTCCTTGGCGTTCGGACAGTCGCAACGGTGAATCTTGATACCTCCGTTGATGCTTACAAAGCCGAACACTTCGTCGCCGTAAATCGGGTTGCAGCATTTGGCCAGGGTGAAATCCAGTCCCTTCAGGTTCTGGTCGATGACCAACACGTCGTCCTTGTAGTCCTTGGCATCGGTCGGCTGCTGGATGTTGAACGACTCCGCACTGCGGTAGCTGATTTCTTCGCGCTGCTCGGTCTCCTTCTTCTGCATGTCGAGGTACTTGTCGATGATGTCGTTCACGTCGATTGACTCGTCGGCAATGCTCTGGTAGAAGTCGGTCACGGTCTTGAAGCCCAGTTTCCGGATGAGGCGCATCAGGATGGCTTCGTCGTATTCCATTTTCCGGTTCTTGAATTTCCGTTCCAAGGTTTCCTTGGCAAATTCGGTCTGGCGGGCTGCAATTTCCTTCAGTGCCTGACGTATCTTGTTGCGGGCTTTCGCCGTGGTGACAAAGGTCAGCCAGTCGCGTTTCGGCGTCTGGGTGTTCGAAGTCATGATTTCCACCTGGTCTCCGCTGTTCAGCTTCTGGCGGAGCTGTACGTTCTTGCCATTCACGCGGGCCCCCGTGCACCGGCATCCCAGGTTGGAGTGTATGGAAAAGGCAAAGTCGAGCACGGTGGCTCCCTGCGGCAGTTTGTACAAATCGCCTTTGGGAGTGAACACAAACACTTCGTCCTTGTACAAGTCCAGCTTGAACTGATCCATGGCATCCAGGTCGTTGTCGGCATTCTCCAAGGTTTCCCGGATGGAGTCCAGTTTGAACTGATCCATTGTTTCCAGTCCGTTACTGTCCGAACTTTCCAATGCTTCGCGTACGGAGGTCAGCCATTCGTCCAGTCCGCTTTCTCCCTTGATGCCTTTGTATCGCCAGTGGGCGGCAAGTCCTTTTTCGGCAATCTCATCCATGCGTTCCGTACGGATTTGTACCTCTACCCATTTACCTTCCGGTCCCATGACAGTGATGTGCAAGGACTCGTATCCGTTGCTCTTCGGCACGGACAGCCAGTCGCGCAGACGCTTGGGGTTGGGCAGGTACATGTCGGTCACGATGGAGTAGGCCTGCCAGCATTCCTGTTTCTCCTTGTCGAGCGGAGAATCGAGGATGATGCGGATGGCAAACAGGTCGTACACGCCTTCGAAGGGGCATCCCTGCTTCTTCATCTTCTGGTAGATGGAGTGGATGGACTTGGTACGTCCCTTCATGTGGAACTTCAGTCCGGCCTCTTCCAGCTTTTTCTTGATCGGTTCGATGAATGCGTCAATGTAGCGGTCGCGCGCCTGTTTGGTGGCATTCAGCTTCTCCTTGATATAATAGTACACGTCGTGCTGCGTGTATTTCAGTGACAAATCCTCCAGTTCCGATTTCAGTTTGTACAGTCCCAGTTTGTGGGCCAGCGGGGCATACAGGTAGGCTGCTTCGTTGGCTACTTCCAGTCGGGCTTCTTCATTCGGACTGTCCTTGATTTGCCGCATCAGGTTCACACGGTCGGCAATGATGATCAGGATCACCCGCATGTCTTCGGCAAACGACAGAAGCAGGTTGCGGAAGTTTTCCGATTCGATGATGGGACTCTTGGAATACAGCTCGTTGATTTTTACGAGCCCACGGATGATGCCGGCCACGTCTTCTCCGTATTCTTCCTTGACGGACTCCAGACTGCACAAGTTGTATTTCACAGACTCATGAAGCATAATGCCCAGAATCGAGGCACGGCGCATCCCGATTTCTTCGGCTACGATGACAGCTGTCTGCATGTCTTTGATGATGGGGTTCATTTGGAAGACATTCCGCGGAATGGTTCCTTCCGACATGGCTTTTATGAGGTGGTTCTTCAGTTTGCGGCAGTCATCTTTTTGTAACGTGTCTTTTGATAGTAATAATAGCCTTTTGTAAAGCTGAATCAGTTGTTTGTGCTCTTCCGGCGTGAAAAATTCATTGTTCTCCATAATGCCTCGTTTTGTTGTTTGTGGGTAAAGTTACTTTTTTTTCATAGATATGGTACATTCTTACCGTATTTTTTCTATTTTTGAACATGATTCTGAATAAGAAAAGAATATTCATTACCTAAATAAAACAATATGTTAACACACGAAGACAAAGAATTGTTGGCCAAGAAGGGCATTTCGGAAGAGAAAATTGCCGAACAGTTGGCTTGTTTTGAAAAAGGTTTTCCGTTTTTGAAATTGTCGGCAGCGGCTTCTGTGGAAAACGGAGGCATCATGAAAGCTGAAGACAAAGATTTCGAACGGTATCTTGCGGCATGGGATGCTTACAAGGATGGGGAGAAGAAAATTGTCAAGTTTGTGCCGGCTTCGGGAGCTGCCAGCCGTATGTTCAAGAATATGTTTGAGTTCTTAGGGGCAGATTACGACAAACCGACGACGGATTTCGAGAAGAAGTTCTTCGACCACATCCATGACTTCGCGTTCTACAACGACCTGAATGCGGCTTGCATGGACAATACGGGAAAGAACATTGATGCCTTGTTGTCGGAGCAGAACTACAAAGCCATTGTATCCAATTTGCTGGAGGCTGCCGGTCTGAACTACGGTGCCCTTCCGAAAGGTCTGCTCAAGTTCCACCGTTATGCCGACGGCGTACGTACTCCGCTGGAAGAACATCTGGTAGAAGGTGCGTTGTATGCAGCCGGAAAGACAGGTGAAGTGAACGTGCATTTCACAGTATCTACCGAACATCGGGCTTTGTTTGAAAAACTGGTGGCTGCCAAGGTGGGTGAATATGAGGCTAAATATGGTACAAAATTCCATATCAGTTTCTCTGAACAGAAACCGAGCACGGATACGGTAGCGGCCGATATGGACAACAAACCTTTCCGCGACAAAGACGGCAAGCTGTTGTTCCGTCCGGGTGGTCACGGGGCCTTGATTGAGAACCTGAATGACTTGGATGCCGATATTGTATTCATCAAGAACATCGACAACGTGGTGCCCGACCGTCTGAAGGCGGATACCGTGACTTACAAGAAATTGCTGGCCGGTGTACTGGTCACTTTGCAGAAGCAGGCTTTCGAATACCTGGAACTGCTGGACAGCGGCCACTACAGCCACGAACAGCTGGAAACGATTATCCGTTTCGTACAGCAGCAGTTGCGTTGCCGCAGAACCGACCTGAAAGAACTGGAAGATGCCGACCTGGTTATCTATCTGCGCAAGAAACTGAACCGTCCGATGCGTGTGTGCGGTATGGTGAAGAACGTGGGCGAACCGGGCGGTGGTCCGTTCCTGGCTTACAATCCGGATGGAACCATCTCTCTCCAGATTCTGGAAAGCTCACAGATTGACATGAAAGATCCGGAAAAGAAAGCGATGTTCGAAAAGGGTACGCACTTCAATCCGGTGGATTTGGTATGTGCCATCCGCGATTACAAAGGCCGCAAGTTCAACTTGCTGGAACATGTGGACAAGGCTACCGGTTTCATCTCTTACAAGTCGAAGAACGGAAAGGACTTGAAAGCCCTCGAATTGCCGGGCTTGTGGAACGGTTCCATGAGCGACTGGAACACGGTGTTCGTAGAAGTGCCGTTGAGCACATTCAATCCGGTAAAGACCGTGAACGATTTGTTGCGTGAACAGCATCAGTAAGCAGTGATTGATCGAAAATAAGAAAGTCCGCTTGTCTGCATAAGACGGGCGGACTTTTTTTATCTGGAGTATGCGGTGTAGGCATGCTTGCGGCATATCCTATCAGCATACGCGGCGTCTTTTTTATGCTATTGCGTCCGTTGCATGGGGAAATTTGCCGTGAGCGAGACGTAGGATAATGGCAGTGCCTTCATTTTCCTTCGACTCAATCTTCACTACGATGTTGTAAAGTTTAAGTATTTTCACGGCAAGACTCATGCCTATGCCGTTGCCTTGAAACGAGCGGGTGTTGGCGGCACGGTAGAAAGGCTGTGAGATGTAGGGGATGTCCGATTGGGGTATGCCGATGCCCTTGTCTCTTATCTCCACAGACTTCTCGCCGAGCGTAATGCCCACCTCGTCCGAAGAATACTTCAGGGCATTGCGCACGATATTGCTGATAGCCATCTTCAGCAGGTATGGATTGGCCAGGATACTGCAGTTTTCGCAGCCAGGTAAGATGTGAAGAAAGACCCGCTCGTTGGTCGTAAATTGTCCCAGAAAGTCTTTCCATAGAATCCGTTCGCGACTTTCACCGTCCGACTCGTTCATCGCCATGGACAGATACAGCAGTTGCTTGATGGTCTGTGACATCCTGAGCGCCTCCTGTTCGATTCGTTGGAGCGACCCTTCATAGTCGGCCGCATCGCGTTGTTTCATCAGGGCGATTTCGCACTCTCCCTGTATGGCCGTGAGCGGATTGTTGAGTTCGTGGGAGGCGTGATGTACGAACTGTTTCTCCCGCTGATACGCGTCGTGCAACGTGTCGATGTGCCGTTGGGTGTAAAGTCGGCTGACCAGTATGACGATGAGTAAGCACAGGGTCGTGACACCGATAATCCAATAGCCCATCTGCCGGTGCAGGTATTCACCGAGATGCCTGTTGAGCATGACGATGACAAAGAAGTTGCCTTCCGGTTTGGGATAATATACGGCGATTCCCAGGTTGTCGCCATTTTTAAACTTCAGTTCCCCATGGCTCTTCAGCCGTTCAATCTGTGCGGGCGACATGAATCTGAGCAAGGCCTTTCGGGTGCCTTCTGCCTTGTCGGCATCGAGCACAATCTGTGAGGATACAGGCTTGGCCACTGTGTCGGTGCGGTGTTCCATATAAATATCGTAGACCCTGTTGCCGCTGCACCGCTCCAGATTCTTTTGTGCGATGAGTTCGGCACGCTCTTCCAAAAACGAATAATACAGGTTGTCGGCATAGTCAGACATCCAGTACCATAACACGGCAAACACCATGCCTATGGCGCACAGCGTGATGGCCGAGTAGATGAAAATAATCTTATGAGCAATCTTCAGCATAATTTTCAGTTCGCTTGCAGCGGGGTTATTCCATTACATATCCCACGCCGACTACAGTACGTATGTATTTGTGAGTAAATCCTTTGTCAATCTTGTTGCGCAGGTAGTTGACATACACGTCCACGACATTGGTGTTCGTATTGAAGTTCTTGTCCCACACGTTCTTCAGCAGTTGTTCGCGGCTGAGTACCACGCCGTGGTTGTGGATGAAGTATTCGAGCAACCGACATTCTTTCACCGTCAGGTCGATGACGACCCCTTCACGTTCTGCTCTATGGGCCGACAGGTTCAGCACAATGTCGTTATAGGTGATTTCCGATGCCACGGTTCCGTTGGCCGAACCCCGTCTTAGCAGGGCTGCAATACGTGCCTGCAGTTCTCTGAAACTGAATGGTTTGACTACGTAGTCATCAGCTCCGGCGTTGAGGCCGTCCACGATGTTCTGCGTGGTGCCGAGTGCCGTAAGAAGCAGGATGGGAGTGGTGTAGCCAAACTGTTCCCTGTAGCGCCGGCAAAGTTCCAGACCACTGATTTTCGGCATGATAATATCGAATATCAGCAGGTTGAACACGCCGTTCTGTATTTCGTTCCATCCGCTTTCACCGTCGTAGGCCACGGTGACTTCATATCCGAACTCCTCGAGTCCGCGTTTGATGAAGGAGGCGATGTTCACCTCATCTTCTACCAACAATACTTTATCCATTTCTTAAAAACTATTTCTAGGCAAATAACTCATACAAAAAGTATGCCGAGACAGGACAAAGCCGCAAAGAGTAAGATAGGAAGATGCGTCTCGGTCCGGTAACGGCATCCTTTAGGATTAGACATTCTTGTATGCTCAGAGCTTTCGCTCGTTGAGCTTCCCGGCTTTGTTGTAGAGTTGGCGGCGATAAATACCCTGTACAATCAGCGGGAAGACAAACAGAGTGAACAACGTGGCTCCCACAAGTCCGCCGATGATGACCACAGCCAGAGGACGCTGGCTTTCGGAACCTATGCCGTGACTCAATGCGGCCGGCATCAGGCCGAGCATGGCCATCATGGCCGTCATGAGCACGGAGCGGATGCGGTAGCGCACGCTGACTTCCACCGCCTGTTCGAGCGGCAGACGCTCCTTGATGTTATGCTTGATGTCGGTGACCATGATGACTCCGTTCTGGATACAGATTCCGAACAGGCAAATGAAGCCCACACCCGCAGAGATAGAGAAGTTGAAGCCTGTGATGAGCAGTATCACAATGCCGCCTACAGCCGCAAACGGGATATTCATCAGCACCAGACCGGCATCGCGCGGATTGTTGAACAATACAAACAGAATGATGAAGATGAGCACAAGGCTGATAGGCACCACCTGAGCCAGTCGGGCAGTGGCACGCTGCTGATTCTCAAAGTCGCCTGCCCATACAAACTTATAGCCCTTGTCGGGATGAAGCTGTGCGTCCACCTTGGCCCGGGCTTCAGCCACCGCACCTCCCATGTCGCGTCCGCGTACGGAGAATTTTACCGCACCAAAACGGGAGTTGTTGTCGCGGAATACCAGCAGCGGACCGGTGAGGGTACGTATGCGGGCCAGTTCACCGATAGGCACCATGGTACCGTTGGCGGTCGGTACCAGAATCTTGCTTATCTGGCTCTCGTTCATACGGAAGTTCTTTTCATAGCGCACCATGATGTTGAATTTCTTTTCGCCTTCGTACATGGTGGAAGCACTCTTTCCGCCGATAGCCATCTCGATGACCGACTGTACCGTCTGCTTGTCGATGCCGTAGCGTGACAGAGCTGCCTCGTCCAGCTCGATACGCAGTTCCGGCTGACCGATGTTCTGTATCACTCCGAGGTCGGTGATGCCGCGCACCGTTTTCAGTATCTTGTAGATTTTGTTGGAGTAGGCCGCAATTTTTGTCAGGTCGTCGCCGTAGACCTTGACGGCGATTGAGCCTTTCACCCCACTGACGGCCTCTTCCACGTTGTCCGAGATAGGCTGGGAGAATCCGAAGTCGACTCCGGGATAAATCGACAGGTCTTTTGCCATCTTGTTGATGAGCTGCTCCTTCGTAAGTCCGCTTTTCCAGGTTTCTTCAGGATAAATCTTTACCAGCATTTCCACGTTGTAGAATCCTGTAGGGTCTGTACCGTCGTTGGGGCGTCCTGTCTGGCTCAGCACATCTTCCACTTCCGGATAGTTGCGCAGTCTGGCCCTGATTTCGTTGGCGAGCTTGACCGACTGGTCGAGCGAGATGCTGCTCGGCATGGACGCACGCATGTAGATGGAGCCTTCGTTCAGCTCGGGCAGGAACTCGGAGCCAAGCAGGAAATAGCACGACAGGCCGGCTATCATCACTACGACCGACACGATGAGGGTTCTGCGTTTGTGGCGTCGGCACAGATAGAAAAAGCGGAGGGCGTGGTTCGTCAGGAATTCCGTGAACGGATTATGCTTTTCTCTGACATTCTTCTTGAGCAGCACCGACGTAAGCATCGGTACGAGGGTGAGTGTGAAAATCAGGGCGCCGAGCAGTGCGAAGCCGAGCGTATAGGCCATCGGACTGAACATCTTGCCTTCCACCTTCTGGAACGAGAAGATAGGGATGAGGGCGGTGATGATGATCAGTTTGGAGAAGAACACGGCACGGGCACGGTCGTTGGCGATTTTCCGGATCAGTCCGAGCTTCAGCTGCCTGTTGTATTCTTCCATGCCTACTTTGCGGGCGTGTGCGTCGAGTGCCACAAACAGCCCTTCGACCATTACTACCGCCCCGTCGATGATGATACCGAAGTCGATGGCCCCCATGGAAATCAGGTTGGCGCTCATTCCCTTTACGTGAAGACAGATAAAGGCAAAGAGTAGGGACAGCGGCACCACGATGGCCACGTTGACAGTGGTACGCCAGTCGGCCATGAACAGGAATACGATGACGGTCACCAGAATAAGTCCTTCGGCCAGGTTGTGCAGTACGGTGTGTACAGACACGTTAATCAGATTGGTACGGTCGTAGAAGGGTACAATCTTGACATCTTTTGGCAACTGTGCCTGTATGTCGGCCACCTTTTTCTTCAGCAGCGGGATGACGGCCCCCGGATCATCACCGCGGTGCATCAGTACCATGCCTTCCACTACATCGTCTTTGTCGCCGATACCGCATTGTCCGAGCCGTGGCAGACTCGATTCTTTTACCGTGGCTACATTCTTGACGAGGATAGGCGTGCCGTTGACATTCTTCACCACCACGTTCTCAAGGTCCTTGATGTTGGATATCAGTCCGATGCCACGTACCACATAGGCCTGTGCCCCCTTGTTCACGATGTCGCCTCCCACGTTGAGGTTACATTTCTCTATGGCATCATACAGTTCCAGGTTGGAGATTCCGTAGCTGTTCAACTGATTCGGATTAATCTGCACCTCAAATGTCTTTACTTCGCCACCGAAGCTCACCACGTCGGCCACACCCGGCACAGCACGCAACTGTCGGTCGAGTACCCAGTCCTGCAGGGTCTTCAGTTCCCTCACCGAGCGCTTGTCGCTCTGCAGGGTATACCGGTAAATCTCTCCCGTAGGTCCTGTGGCCGGCTGCACTTCGGGCGATACGCCGTCGGGAAGGTCGGCCCCTTTTATCAGGTTGTACACCTGCTGGCGGGCGAACGAGTCGTCCACATGGTCGTCAAAAAGCACGTTGACCACAGACAGGCCGAACAGGGTGGTGCTTCGCACGATGGTCTTCTTCTGTACGGGATTCATGGCCAGTTCAATCGGAATGGTGACAAACTTCTCCACCTCCTCCGCACTTCTGCCCGGCCACTGCGTGATGATGGTTACGTTGGTGTTGGTGATGTCTGGAAAGGCGTCCACAGGCGTCTCTTCGAAGCAGTAAACTCCGAATATCACCACCAGCAAGGTCAGAAACAAGATAAAGAACTTGTTTCGGAGGGAAAACGTGATGATATTGTTGATAAAATTCTTCATAAGGCAGATGGGTTATTTTAGCGAGTTATACACAAGCAATGCGTTGTGGACGATAATCTTGTCGCCGGCTTTCAGTCCTGAGGCCACATAGTCGACTGTACCCGTTTCTTTGAGCAGCTTCACTTCGTGGTAGGACAGCACGTTCTTATCGTCCACCACAACCACATAGTCCTTGTCGTCATCAAAAATCACCGCTTCTGCAGGCACGGCAGGATAAGCCTTGTGGCCTGTCGGCACGGCGACATATACGTTGGCAAACATGCCAGGTTTTAGCAGATAGTCCTTGTTGTTCATGTTGATTTTCAGCTGTTCGGTCTTGCTCTCGGGATTGAGTTCGGGATAGATCTTGTCCACAGTGCCGTAGAACGGCTTTTCATCGCCATAAGCCAGTGTCTTAATCGTGGCGGAAGCTCCCGTCTTCACCTTGCTGATGTCGTTCTCATAGATGTCGGCAATAATCCATACGTCGTTGAGGCCGGCTATCGAGAACAGCTGTTCATCCTGGTCGGGACGTATCTGCATGTTGGGGTTGATGTTTGCCTCGGTGATGAAACCTGAGATAGGTGCCTTGATGGCATAGGTCGATTTGCCGAGGATGTGGTCGATGGCATAGATTTCGCGCAGGCGTTGCTTTTCTGCCTGGGCATTCTTCAGTGCTTTGTCGGCCTGCAGTAAATCACGGTCGGATGCCATACCCCCGTTGTACATGTCGTGCATAGCCATTTTTTCGCGTTTGGCAGCCAGAATCTGCAGGTCGGCGTCGTTCATCTGTTTTTCGTAATTGGCCACTTCGCCCGACCGGACTACGGCCAGTACCTGACCTTTTTGGACGTAGTCGCCCACGGTGGCGCCCATGTGTATCACCGTTCCTCCGTACATGGGGAATACGTGCGCCACGTTGTTGGGGTCGCAGTCCACGTGCCCGTTGAGTACCAGTTCGTCGGCAAAGGCGTGATTCTGTACGGTTTCTACTGTGACTACCTTGCGCAATGAGTCGGTAAGATAGGGTATCTGTATATTGTCGCTGTGGTCGTTGTTCTTTGAGCACGACCACATCAGCATGGCCGCCGTTGCGGCTGCAATTAGAATTGTGTGCTTTCTTTTCATATTTTGTCTGTTTTCAATGTCAATATTTCACGACTTCACGTCCGGCTGCCTTGTTGAGTTCTTCGGCCGTCAGATACACTTTTTCTCTGACGGTCGATATTTCGAGCATGGCTTCCTTGTAGGTCTTGTAGAAGTCGACAAACTCAAGCAGGCTGATGTTGCGCTTGCGGTAGTTTTCGTTTACGCTCTGGAACAGATTCTGGATGTTCTCCTTGTCAAAGTTGTCCGACACACTCTTTTCGAGCGACAGCGAGCGCAGGAAGTTCTCCTTTGCGACCACCACTTCGTTTTGTGCCTTTTCCAGGGTTCCGGCATAGTTCTGTTCACACTGGACGATGCGTGCCTTTGCGCTGCGGATGTGTCCTTGGTTGTGATTGAAGATGGGTACGGAGAGACTTACGCCGACGGCGAAATAGTTGGGAAAATAGCCCGCGTTGCGGTCGTATTGTCCCGTGATGTGTACCTCGGGCCATGCCTGCGACTTGCTTACCTTGAGTGCGGCCTTGGCCTGTTCGGTCTGGTGGAGTGCCATGAGCACGTCGGAACGCTGTATCAGACTGTCGGTCAGCAGCCGGTCACATGCTGACACGTCGGGAAAGGCCGATGGGTCGGGATTGAATACAGTGGTAAGTGCGATGGAAGAGGGCATCGCCATGAGCAGACGCAGGCGTCCCTGAAGGGAGGATACATTTTCGAGAAACTCATTCTGCTCTCTTCTTACCGACAGCAGGAGTGCCTGTATGCGGGCGGTCTCAATGCGTGAGATGTTGCCTTTCTTCTCCTGCACCATGAGCTGGTCGAGCGTTGTGCGCAGTGACACAATCTCGTTCTGATAAATCTTCATGTTGCGCTGTGCAAAGTAGAGCTTGACGAATGTCTGGTGAAGCTCGGCCCGCAGGTTGCGCAGCAGTTCCTCAAAGCGGGCTACGGCCACGTCGTGTCCGCTTCGTGCTTCTTTCACCACATTGGAGTGTTGTCCGGCTATGCTGATCAGTTGGTCTACGTTGACCAGTTGTTCGCTTTCACGCCCGAAGTCGAAATAGCGATGGCTTAGCCTGTTATAGACGTTCTCCTCCAGAGAAATTACCGGATTGTGATACAGTTTGGCTTGTGTAATGGCAGCATCGGCCATACTGATGTTGCACTTCTCGGCCAGCAGGTCGATGTTTCGTGCCAGAAAGAGGGAGTCGGCTTCCTGAAGAGTCAGTTCCACGGTCTGACAGAATCCTGTGCTTGCTTTCCAAATCAACAATCCTAATAAAACAATCTTTTTACTGAATAACACCATATTTTCCTGAACTTTAAAACAAGCGCAAATGTATTTATTTGTTGTCTCAAAGAACAGTCATGTCAATTAGACTAAATTAATGCGGCATTAGAAAAATATTAGAAACGTGTTTTCCCTTTTTATATGCTTGATTGTATGTAGGTTATGTCTGAAGGAGTGACTGTGCGGATGCGGGGCATAGTTGTATTTCGATAAATTAAGGGCCGTATCCGTAAGCCATAGATTGACAGCGTATAAAAAAGTCCGCTTGTCTGTGCAAGACGGGCGGACTTTCTTCTGTTTTCAAATAGGCTGATTTTGCATTTTTACTGTGCCTCTTCGCTTTGTTGCGACAGCTTTTCCCGGTATTCCTTGGGAGAGATTCCCAGATTTCTTTTCACATATTTTCCAAAGAACGATAACGTGGCGAAATTCAGTTCGTTGGCAATTTCCTTGATGCTTTTGTCAGGACATTTCAGCAGATATTCCACATCCTTCATGACATAGCTGGTAATCAGGTCGGAAGCCGTTTCTCCGGAATTTTCCTTGCAGATGGCCGACAGGTATTTGGGGGTGACGAACAGCCGGCTGGCATAGTAGCTCACAGCGCGTTCCTTGGGATAGGACGCAACCAGCAGTTCGATGAAAGCATTGAACAAATTACTGGAGGAATTGAAGTTGGCGGGTGGCAACTGGATGTATTTTTCCATGGCATCCTGAAACTCATAAATGAAGGCTTGCAGGAGGGCATTGATGAGCTCCTTCTGATGGTGATGGGGAGCCCCGGTCAGTTTGGAATACAGCAGGTTGTAATATTGATAGAAAAGCTGGCTCTCTTCTTCGTTGAGCGACATAATGGGATGCTGTTCCAGATACAACCGTGAACACCAGTTGCTGGTGGAAGACGACATGACAAAGATACGTTTGGCATATTCAGAAGAAAGGCAGAAGCCATAGCAAATAAAGTCTTTGTCTACGGTTCCGTGTTTGAGTAAGGTCTGCGGATGGCATATCAGCAGGTCATTGGGGCGTATATCATAAGATTGGTTATTGATGGACAGGGAGGCTGTCCCCTTTTGACATAGGATGGCCAGAAAGAACCCGGTTCTGACCATTGAGGCTGGCTTGATTTCATCCTGTGCATTTACTTGGTTCATTCTGATGATTTCTTCGTCCTTGTAGGCAGCCACTTTCTCCATAATTTCGATGCTGGACATCCTGATAAGTTCGATTTCCTTTTCCATAACTCCTTTAGCTCTGATTCGGATGCAAATGAACAGAATGTTTTCCATTTATCGGTGTTCTATTTTTCTTTAGGAATATTCTATTTGGCGTATTTCATAGGAAGACGGAAAAATGGAACACTTCCGAGGTGTTCTATCTATCCAGTGTTGAGTGTAATGCCTTTTTCTTTGCGCTCACAAATCGTAGACATACTAAATAGGATAAGATTTATGAAAGAATTTCATTGGATGGCCATAGGCTCATTGGTGGTCTTGATGTCAGGATGCGGAAGCAGAGAGCAGGCTTCGCAGCAGGTGGAACCTGTAAAGGTAAAGGTCATGACCGTAGCGTCATCAGTTCGGAATGAAACCGTCCGTTTTTCGGGTACGGTACAAGAGGAAAACGGGAGCGCGTTGAGTTTTCCGCTGATGGGAAGAGTGAAGTCGGTACAGGTGGATTTAGGAAGCCGGGTGCGGCAGGGACAGTTGCTGGCTACTTTGGACGAAGCGTCCGTAGAAAGCACGTATCAGGCGGCAAAGGCGGCCTTGAAGCAGGCGGAAGATGCCTACCGGCGTATGAAGGAGCTGCATGAAAAAGGAAGTCTGGCCGACATGAAGTGGGTGGAAGTGCAGAGCAAGTTGCAGCAGGCTCAGTCCATGGAGGCTGTGGCCCGGAAGAACCTGACAGACTGTCGGCTGGTGGCTCCGTTTGCCGGAGTGATTGCCGAAAAGAACCTGGAAGTGGGGCAGAATGTGGTGCCCGGGGTACAGGTCATGAAGCTGGTGTCCGACGACCGTCTGAAAGTACGGATTGCCGTGCCGGAAACGGAAATCATGCACGTGACGAAAGGTCAGAAAGCAGCGATAGAGGCTCCGGTGCTGAACGGCAGACAGGCAGAAGGGGTGGTGATGGAGAAAGGTATCCAAGCCAATCCGCTGTCACGGTCGTACGAGGTGAACATCGGTATTCAGACCCCGAATACGGGCTTGCTTCCCGGTATGGTGACGGAGGTATGGCTGCAGGATGCCGACAAGAGTCAGACCTGCGTACTTCCTGCCAACGTGATTCAGCTGGATGAAAGCAACCATTATTTCGTGTGGGTGAAGGGGGCAGACGGCAAAGCCTCCAAGCGCGTGGTGACGTGTGGCAAGTTCACGGCAAGCGGAGTAACGGTGGTGGCCGGATTGAGTGAAGGAGAGGAAGTGATTGTGGAAGGCCAGCAGAAGGTGTGTGAAGGCACGCCGTTGGCTATATAAAAATAGGTTAAGCACATGGAAAAGAAACGGAACATAGTAGAGTGGGCCATGCATTATCGCCAGATTGTGATACTGGTGACATGCTGCCTGGTGGCATTCGGTATATACAGTCTGCCGCAGATGCAGAAAAATGAGTTCCCGGATTTTACCATACGACAGGGAATGGTGATTGCCGTGGCTCCCGGGAACACGGTCAATGAGATGGTGGAACAGGTGACGAAGCCATTGGAAAACTATATCTTTACCTACAAGGAGGTGAAGAAGGAAAAGACTTTTTCGACCACCCGCGATGGAATCGTCTTTGTGCAGGTGGAACTGAACGACGACCTGAACAATAAGGATGAGTTCTGGAGCAAGTTCAAGCACGGAGTGGCCGCGTTCAAGTCGGAGCTGCCGCCGAATGTGCTGGCCGTGCAGGTGATGGATGATTTCGGCGATACCTCGGCGCTGCTGATTACCATGGAGAGCAAGGACAAGACCTATCGGGAACTGTCGGACTACATGGACGAACTGGAAAACCGCCTGCGCCGTATCCCCAGTGTGGGCCGTCTGAGTGTGAGCGGAGAAAGGCAGGAGCAGATTTCCATTTACCTGGATCCCGAACGTCTGTCGCATTACGGGCTCAACGAACAGCTCATCGCCGGACAGTTGTTCGCCAAGGGATTTGTGACCACCGGCGGACGCATACAGACTCCTCAGTATGTCTTGCCGGTACACGTGGAAAAGACGTTCAACACGCTCTACGACGTGCAGCAGCAGATTGTGTACAGTGATCCTTCGGGCAATGTGGTACGCCTGCAGGATGTGGCCCGCGTGGTGAAGGAATACCCTCATGCCGACAGTTATATCAAGAACAACGGCACGAAATGCATCTTGCTGAGTGTGGAAATGAAAAAAGGCAAGAACATCGTGCAGATGGGCGATGACATCAACCGGGTGCTGGAAGAGTTCAAGAAAGAACTGCCTTCGGAAGTGAACATGTACCGCATCACGGACCAGGCGCAGGTGGTGGGCGACAGTGTCTATACTTTTTTGCGCGAGCTGGTCATTGCCATTGTGGCCGTGGTGATTGTGGTGATGCTGCTGTTGCCGTTGCGGGTGGCACTGGTAGCCGCTTCCACCATTCCGATTACCATCTTTATTTCGTTGGGGCTTTTTTATGCCTTTGGCATCGAACTGAACACCGTGACGCTGGCGGCCCTGATTGTGACCTTGGGAATGATTGTCGACAATTCCATTGTCATTATCGACAGCTACCTGGAGAAAATCGGAGAGGGGATGTCGCGCTGGCATGCATCCATTTACAGTGCCACGCATTTCTTCAAATCCATCTTCTCGGCTACGCTGGCCATCAGTATCACGTTCTTCCCCTTTCTGATTGTGATTCCGGGCATGATACACGACTTCCTGCTGAGCTTCCCTTGGTCTATTACGCTGATTCTGAGTATCTCCCTGCTGGTAGCCATGCTGCTGGTACCGTTCATGCAGTTCTGGTTCATCCGGAAGCCGGTACCTTCGCACAAAAAGGGTTTCTCGTTCATGGAGTTTCTGCAGACCTATTACAATAAACTGTTGGACAAATGTTTTGCGCATCCTTATATCACCCTGATGGGAGGAGTGGCTTCCGTCGTGATAGGTATCTTCCTGATGGGACAGTTGCCGCAGAAACTGATGCCGGCGGCCGACCGTAACCAGTTTGCCGTGGAGATTTATCTGCCTACGGGAACGGCGGTGGAAAAGACTGCCTGGGCGGCCGATACGATGGAACATGTGTTCCGCAAAGATCCGAGAGTGGTCTCCGTCACTTCGTTTGTGGGCTGTTCTTCGCCCCGTTTCCATACGGCATACGCTCCTCAGCTGGGAGGAACCAACTATGCCCAGCTGATTGTGAACACCAAGGGCAACAAGGAAACCGAGGAACTGCTGGATGAGTATTCTCCGCGTTACACCGATGCCTTCCCCGATGTGCGGGTAAGGTTCAAGCAAATCAGTTTCAGCCAGGCGGTTTATCCGATTGAGCTCCGCCTGAGTGGCGAGAACCTGGATTCATTGAAAACCGTAGCCGGAAAATACCTGAGTCTGTTGCGCCGGATGCCCGAGATACGGCTGGCACAGACCAATTTCAGTGAGCCGCAGACTTCGGCCAAGGTGGTGCTGAAAGAAGATGAGGCTTCGCGCCTGGGCATCCAGAACGCTCAGCTGGAAACCACGCTGGCCATGCGCTACGGCGACGGGCTGAAGGTGGCCCACGTGTGGGAAGGCGATTATGACATTCCGGTAGCCTTGAAAAGTGAGAAAGCCGACTGTGCCGGTTTTTCCGACCTGGAAAACGAACTGATTCCGGTGTTGGGAGGTACGCAGGTGCCTTTGCGTCAGGTGGCAGAAGTGGTGCCCTCTGTGAAAGACGGGCAGCTGGTCCGCCGGAACGGAGTTTATACGATTACGGTGATGGCCGATGTGCGCCGGGATGTGAATGTGGCTTCCCTGACCCGCGTCATCAAGGAAAAACTGGCTTCTATCCCTTTGCCGGAGAAAGTGACACTGACTTACGGGGGTGACGACGAGCAGGACAACGAGAATCTTCCTCCCATCATGGGAGCGCTGGCCATTGCCGCCTTCATCATCTTCTTCATCCTGCTGGCCCATTTCCGGCGCATCAGCATTGCCCTGCTGATTTTTGCCAGCTTGACGCTCTGCCTTTTCGGAACGGCTGTGGGTGTGCTGATTCAGGGGGTAGACTTTGGTGTGACCTGTACGCTGGGTATCATCAGCCTGATGGGTATCATTGTACGTAACGGCATTATCATGATTGACTATGCCGAAGAGTTGCGGGCTACGGAGAAACTCTGTGTGCGCGATGCCATTTATCATTCGGCCCGCCGCCGTATGCGGCCTATCTTCCTGACTTCGGCTGCGGCTTCCATGGGAGTCATCCCGATGATATTGGGCAAGAGCGGACTTTGGATGCCGATGGGTACGGTGATTTGCTACGGTACGCTGATTACCATGCTCTTCCTGCTGACGGTGCTTCCGGTGGCTTATCTGGTGATATTCAGGGGAAGTACCCGGAAACGTGCCCGGCTGGAGGCCTTGGAAAATGCCTGACGGGGCAATTAGGAATCAAGATAAAGAAGAATCATTATGAAAACGAATCGAAACAGAATCATAGCTTTTCTATTGATAGGTGGGGCGTGTGTGAATCTGGCCTTCGGGCAGAAAGCCTACACCCTGGATGAATGGTATTCAGGCTGCCTTGACAAACAATGTGAAGATGAAGAATGCCCGTAACGAACTGGAAATGGCCCGACAGGACAAGAAGAAGGCGTTTACCAATTATTTTCCGAGTGTCATGGCGGCGGGTACCGGTCTTATGGCCGATAAAGGGCTGATGCAGATGGATTTGGCTCCAGACATGCACATGTCGATGCTCAAGAACGGAATAGCAGGAGGAGTGAGTGCCTCCCTGCCGCTCTTTACCGGCGGACAGATTGTCAACGGGAACCAGTTGGCCAAAGTGGGGGTAGAGGTGAAACGCCTGCAGCAGAACTTGTCCGACAACGAGGTGACGCTGACCACGGAACAGTATTTCTGGCGGGTGGTCACTCTGCAGGAGAAACTCAAGACTTTGGGCAAGGTGGAAACGCAACTGGAGCGTATCTTGCGCGATGTGGAGGCTTCGGTGGAGGCAGGTGTGGTGACACGCAACGATTTGTTGCAGGTGCAGCTTCGCCGGAACGAGACCAAAAGCAGCCGTCTGCAGCTGGAGAATGCTTTGTCCATTTCGCGGAACATGCTGGCGCAATATACGGGCCTTGGCTCCGATTCCCTGGCGGTGGCTTTTTCCGTCGACGACCAGCTGCCTTCCCGTCCGGACAGTCTTTACTGCGACCCGGAGTCGGCTTTGGGACTGACCAGTGAATATGCGCTGTTGCAACAGAATGTGAAGGCCAGCCGTCTGCAATACAAGATGGAGTTGGGTAAGAATCTGCCTACGGTGGCCATTGGCGGAGGGTATGTGTATCATAACTTCTTACCGGAAGACCAGCGCTTCTGGGTGGGGTTTGCCACGGTGACCGTGCCTCTGACCGGATGGTGGGGAGGCAGCCATGCCCTCAAGAAGGAGAAACTCCAGGTGAAGAACACGGAAAACCAGTTGGCCGACCAGGGCGAACTGCTGGTTATCCGCATGAAAAATGCGTGGAACGGGGTGAATGAGGCCTACGAACAGATGAAGATTGCCCGTCTGTCCATTGAACAGGCCACGGAGAACCTGCGTTTGAACACCGATTATTACAAGTCGGGCACCTGTACGATGAGTGATTTGCTCGATGCGCAGACCTTGTTTCAGCAAAGCTGTGACAAATACGTGGAAAGTTACACGGATTATGAATTGAAAAAACGGGAATATCTGCAAGTCACGGGGCGCCGTTGATTGTTTTTTTTCTTGGTGCGAAAGACCGTCTGGAAGTACTTCTGGCGGCCTTTCTTTATAAAATACTGCATATTAATTGCATATTAATTTAAAATAGCTTACCTTTGCACCGTGATTCGGAACCCGGGGGAGCGGATGGGTCCGCTTGCTTGCGAAGGGTTCGTCACACAAAGTAAAGAATCCCTTGGAGAAGAGAGACTGTCTTCGAGGTCTTTTTTAGGTTTCCCATGAGGGAAACGTACGTTTTCCTTTTGGGAAACATACGGCTCCGGGTGCGGAAACGTACGTTTTCGCGCCGAGAAACATAGAAAGGGGACAGAAGTTTTTCTCATGATGCAGGGAGAGTTTGGAAATCATAAAAGAGTAAAGTATGAGAGTGTACGGAGCACATAAGGTCATTCAGCGGAAAGCGGGTACGGCGATGTACCGGCTATGCCTTTCACGTGCACACTGGTTCAGCGGATTCCTTCACGAAAGTTTGTAAGACAGGAAGTGGCGTCTTCCTGACGTGTGGTAGAAATTGCTTATAAACTTTTAATTTCGGATTTGTTATGTGGAGTATTTTATTGACTGTCCTGGCAGGGGTCCTGTTGGGATATGTCTTTCGTACGTGTGATTTTTTGAAGAAAGTGAATCAAACCATTTCAATCACCATTTGCCTGATGCTGTTTGTGTTGGGACTTTCCGTGGGCTATAACCCGTTGATTGTGAAGAATCTGGGCTCGTTCGGCGGACAGGCCCTGCTGCTCAGTGTGGCCGGCATTACGGGAAGCGTGCTGCTGGCACGGCTGGTGTATCTGTGGTTTTTCAAGGAAGGAGGTGAGAAATGAAAGGAAGTCTGTTGGTACTGTCCATGTTCTTCATGGGCTGTCTGTTAGGTTACGTGTGGAATGTGTCCGGTTGGGAAATGGGAGACATGCACCAGTTGTCGCTGTATATCCTGTATGCCCTGATGTTTCAGGTCGGTGTCAGCATTGGGGGAGGCGAAGATTTCAAGGCGCTGATTCACGGTTTCCGGTGGAAGATGCTGTTGATTCCCTTGGCTACGATTGGGGGAACCTTGCTGTTCTCCGCCTTGGTCAGTGTGCTGCTGACCCGCTGGAGCGTGTTCGACTGTATGGCCATCGGCAGCGGACTGGGATATTATTCCTTGGCTTCCATTCTGATTGTGGAACTGAAGGCCCCGGTCATCGGGACACAGTTGGCCACGGAACTGGCTACCATTGCCCTCTTGACGAATGTTATCCGCGAACTCGTGGCACTGGTGGGAGCCCCGCTGATTTGCAAGTATTTCGGAAAACTGGCCCCTATCTCGGTAGCCGGGGTGACCTCTGTCGATGTGGCCCTGCCTTCCATCATCCGGGTGTCCGGCAAGGAGGTGGTGCCGATAGCCATTTTCCACGGCATCCTGGTGGATATGTCCGTTCCGTTCTTCATCTCTTTGTTCTGCAAGTTGTAAGAACCTGATTCTTGCCCGCCGCGCAAAGAGATGAACAGAACGGGGCAGCCCGCTTAGATGTCCAGCCCCATGATGTAATCGTTCATGTAATATCCGTTGCCAATGGGGAAGTCACCTTCGCGCACCTTCTTCATGCCCATGTGCTCATAAAATCCCAGTGCCGGATTGTGGCGGTTCACGTTCAGTTCCATCCGGCAAGGTTCCGGATGAAGTTCCTTGATGCCTTTGATGGCCTGCTGGAACAGTTGCCGTCCGAGTTTGTATTTCTGGAAGTAGGGGAGCACATAAATCTTCTGCAAGTGGAAGAGGTCGGGTCCTTCCTGCTGGATGGATACGTAGCCGGCCGGTTCGCACTCTTCGTAGGCGAGGTAGTAAATGTGGTGCTCCTTTTCCATCTGGTTCTTCAGGCTTTCAGCGGAATACATCCACTCCATCATGTAATCAATTTGTTCCGGGGTCAGAATCTTCTGGTAAGTGACTGGAAAAGTCTGCTTGGCCAGTCCCCGGATAATCTCAATGTCTTCGATTGTCGCTTTTCTGATATTAAACATAGGCGTTTTGTAATAAATAAGTGTGTTTTCTACAAAAGTACTTTTTCTTTCGATTGCTTTGCTTTTATGGAGATAGAATCTTGTTAAATGTTCTAAAATTATAATACCTTGCAATACATAGTATCTATATAAAGCCTATATTTGTGTCATACAAGATAAATGAGATGAAATGAATGTAGACAACGTAAAATCACAGATGCGCAAAGGGATGCTGGAATACTGCATCCTGCTGCTGTTGCACCGGGAGTCTGCCTATTCTTCCGACATCATCCAGAAGCTGAAGGAAGCCCGGCTGATTGTGGTGGAAGGCACGCTCTATCCGTTGCTGACCCGTCTGAAGAACGACGGGCTCCTGTCGTACGAGTGGGTGGAGTCTACCCAGGGACCTCCCCGCAAGTATTACGGACTGACTCCGGAAGGAGAGAATTTCCTGAAAGAACTGGAAAGCGCCTGGGACGGACTTTCTGACACGGTAAACCATTTAAGAAAGAACATTTAAAACCTGCATGACATGAAAAAGACACTGACTGTAAATTTAGGAGGCACCGTATATCACATTGACGAGGATGCCTATATCCTGCTGGATAATTATTTGAATAACCTCCGCTATCATTTCCGCAAGGAAGAAGGGGCGGATGAGATTGTGCGCGACATGGAAGCCCGCATCGCCGAACTGTTTGACGAAGCCTTGCGCGGCGGATTGCAGGTGATTACGATAAAAGAGGTGGAAGAGGTTATTGCCCGCATGGGCAAGCCCGAAGAGCTGAACGACGGGGAGGAGGAAAATGCATCCGCCTCGGGCGAGAAGGCTTATGGCAGCGAATCGACGGGAACCAGCCGTCGTCTGTTCCGCAATCCGGATGACCGTGTCTTGGGTGGAGTTGTATCCGGCCTTGCAGCCTATTTCGGCTGGGACGTGACCTGGACCCGTATCGTCTTTATCCTGGCCGGTTTCCTGATTCATGGATTGATTCTGGCTTATCTGCTGGCTTGGATTATCATTCCGCTGGCACAAACGGCTACGGAGAAATTGCAGATGCGGGGGGAGCCTATCAATGTGGAGAACATCGGCCGGACAGTGACCGACGGTTTTGAGAAAGTGAACGACTACGTACATTCCGAGAAGCCCCGTTCGGCCTTGCAGAAGTTGGGAAACGGAGTGGTGGCCGTGTTCGGCTTCCTGCTGAAACTGTGTCTGGTGCTGCTGCTGATTTGCTGTGCGCCCTTCCTGCTGGTCGGTTTGGTGGTACTGTCTGCCTTGCTGATGGCTGCTACGGGGGTGATTGTCAACCTGCCTACCTTTATATATAATATATTGCCTTGGGTGGATTGGAGCAGTGTGCATACCATTCCGGGGGTGATTGTCGGCTTGACCGTGTGCGGACTGCTGGTGGTGGGTATTCCCATTGCCGGACTGATTCAGGCCGTCATGCAGTCGTTCGGAAGCTGGAAACCCATGGGTACCTCCGCTAAAGTGGTGCTGGTGTTGTTGTGGATGGTGGCCCTGGCCATAGGAATCGTGCTGATTTTCCAGGTGCCTTTCCTGACGGAGCCCCTTCAGACTGCTCCTTTCTGGGGAGAGTTCCTCTGATTTTGTCAGTCTCCATAGTGTGTCTGGAGACAAGAATGTCACATAAAACGGCCAAAATGGCAGTCCGTGTCAGGAAAAAATGCTGGCACGGACTTTTTTTTCTTCTGGCATGACATTTGTCTTTTATAGGGCGTAACGCTTCGGCGCTACAGAATTAACTGATTAGAAAATAATAAAAAATAGATACAATTATGGGAAAGATTATTGGTATTGACTTAGGAACAACAAACTCATGTGTTGCAGTATTTGAAGGTAACGAACCGGTGGTAATTGCCAACAGCGAAGGTAAACGTACCACTCCTTCAGTTGTAGGTTTCGTTGACGGTGGCGAACGTAAGGTAGGTGACCCTGCCAAACGTCAGGCTATCACAAACCCGAAACGTACGGTATATTCTATCAAACGTTTCATGGGTGAAACTTACGATCAGGTTCAGAAAGAAATTGCTCGTGTACCTTACTCAGTAGTAAGAGGCGACAACAACACTCCGCGTGTAGATATCGACGGACGTCTGTACACTCCGCAGGAAATCTCAGCCATGATTCTGCAGAAGATGAAGAAGACTGCTGAAGATTACCTGGGTCAGGAAGTCACTGAAGCTGTCATCACCGTTCCGGCATACTTCTCAGACTCTCAGCGTCAGGCCACTAAGGAAGCTGGTCAGATTGCCGGTCTGGATGTAAAACGTATCGTGAACGAACCGACTGCAGCTGCATTGGCTTACGGTGTGGACAAGTCTAACAAAGATATGAAGGTAGCCGTATTCGACCTTGGTGGTGGTACATTCGATATCTCTATCCTGGAATTCGGTGGTGGCGTATTCGAAGTATTGTCAACCAACGGTGATACTCACCTGGGTGGTGATGACTTCGACCAGGTAATCATCGACTGGTTGGTTCAGGAATTCAAGAACGACGAAGGTGCCGACCTGACTACTGATCCGATGGCTATGCAACGTTTGAAGGAAGCTGCTGAAAAGGCAAAGATTGAATTGTCTTCTTCTACTTCCACTGAAATCAACTTGCCGTACATCATGCCGGTTGCCGGTGTGCCTAAACACTTGGTAAAGACATTGACTCGTGCGAAATTCGAAGCTTTGGCTCACAACTTGATTCAGGCTTGTCTGGAACCTTGTAAGAAAGCCATGAGCGATGCAGGTCTGAACAACGCAGATATCGATGAAGTCATCTTGGTAGGTGGTTCTTCACGTATCCCGGCTGTACAGAAGCTGGTGGAAGACTTCTTCGGCAAAGTTCCTTCTAAGGGTGTAAATCCGGATGAAGTAGTAGCCGTAGGTGCTTGTATCCAGGGTGCCGTTTTGAACAAGGAAGCCGGTGTAGGTAACATCGTATTGCTGGATGTCACTCCGTTGACATTGGGTATTGAAACAATGGGTGGAGTAATGACCAAGCTGATTGATGCCAACACGACTATTCCGTGCAAGAAGAGTGAAGTCTTCTCTACTGCCGCTGATAACCAGACGGAAGTTACCATCCACGTATTGCAGGGTGAACGTCCGATGGCTGCTCAGAACAAGTCAATCGGTCAGTTCAACTTGACAGGTATCGCTCCGGCTCGTCGTGGTGTGCCTCAGATTGAAGTTACATTCGATATCGATGCCAACGGTATCTTGAAGGTATCTGCTAAGGATAAGGCTACGGGTAAGGAACAGGCCATCCGTATCGAAGCTTCATCTGGTTTGAGCAAGGAAGAAATCGACCGTATGAAGGCTGAAGCTGAAGCTAACGCAGAAGCTGATAAGAAGGAAAAGGAACGTATCGACAAGCTGAACCAGGCAGATAGCTTGATCTTTACTACTGAAAATCAGTTGAAAGACCTTGGCGATAAGATTCCGGCCGACAAGAAAGCTCCTATCGAAGCTGCCCTCCAGAAACTGAAAGATGCTCACAAGGCTCAGGATTTGGCTGGTATCGATGCAGCAAGCGCTGAATTGCAGACTGCTTTCCAGGCTGCAAGTGCAGAAATGTACGCTCAGACTGGTGCACAGGGTGGTGCTCAGGCAGGTCCTAATGCAGGTCAGGCAAACAACGGTCAGAGTTCAAACAGCAAGAACAATGACAATGTACAGGATGCTGACTTCGAGGAAGTCAGATGAGGGCATATAAACAACAATAAACATCCATAAGAAAAGAGGTGTAACTCAATAAGTTACGCCTCTTTTCTTTTTTTATTTTTTTCTTTGATTTTGCTTGTTTGCTGTTTTTTTATTGTATATTTGTACCATATTTGTACCGCGATAAAAAAGTAGGAAATCTGCGATAAAATACAAATTACTTGAATGCAAACAGTTAAAAATCAGCATTATGCCAGTAGCAAAGTTCGAGATAAAACGTAAATGCCAAATATGTGGTCAGGAGTATATTGCTAAAACCATAGAATCATGGTATTGTTCTAAACGCTGTTCCAATATAGCATATAAACGCAGGAAAGATGAGGAGAAGAGGAACCTACGCTTGGATGAAATCGTGAGAAACATTCCGGATAACAAAGATTATATCAAAGTATCAGAAGCCTATGCCCTGTTCGGTATCAGTATAGATACTCTATATCGTCTGATACATAAAGGTGCAATTTCGCATATAAATCTTGGGGTAAATCAAATCCGTGTTAATAAAGAGGAGTTATTGAAACTTTATCCACTACGAAGAAAAGCTTTGACTAAATCAAAACCAGTGGCAAAGCTTTATAGTTTGGAACCGGAGGATTGCTATACTATTGGTGAAATTGCAGAAAAATATCACTTAAATGATTCCACTGTATATTTACATATCCGTAAATACTCTATTCCTACAAGACAAATAGGTAATTTCGTTTATGTACCTAAAAAAGAAATTGACGAACTATATAAAGGCGCAAAGAAATGAAAAAAGCTATGGCAAATACAAGAGTTTCTGTGAAACTTAGAAAAACTGATTATCGGGAAGAATGGTATCTTTATATTGAGGCATATCCAGTATTTCAGAATGGCTCTTCTACTCCGCAAAGAGTGAGGGAATATCTGAACCGTACAATTTCTACTCCAATATGGGATAAATCAAAAAAATCCCGAACGAAAGCAGATGGGAAAACTACTTATAAGCCCAAACGCGATATGAATGGTATCATAATGTGTAAATCACAATTGGATCAAGAAAATTGTATTTATGCAGATAAGGTAAGAAGCCTTCGGCAAAAGGAATACGATAATGCGGCACTCTATTCAGACACCGAAGCTCAACAGGCAGAAATGCAGGAACGTTCCCGTTGTAATTTTATCGATTATTTTGATCATGTTCGGAAGACACGCCATGTCCGTAGTTCGGAATCAATTATTATCAACTGGAGGCGTGTGCATGAACTGTTGAAAATCTTTGCCAATGGCGATATTATTACATTCTCCCAAATTGACTTGCATTTGATTGAATCGTTCCGCAATTTTATGATAACTGCACCTCAAGGAGGCGGCAAAAGTGGTACTGTGTCACAGAACACGGCTGCAACATACTTTTCAATCTTCAAAGCTGCATTAAAACAGGCTTTTATAGACGGATATTTGAATGTAGATATTTCGGCTAAAGTTAAAGGTATTCAGGAGAAAGAAAGCCGACGTGAATTTCTTACTATTGATGAACTTAATCGTCTTGCCCAGACACCTTGTGACTCCACTATCAAACGTGCAGCTCTATTTTCAGCCCTAACTGGTATTCGGCACTGTGATATTCAAAAAATGAAATGGTCTGAGGTTGAAGAAAACAATGGTAGCTACCGTATAAATTTTACGCAGCAAAAGACAAAAGGTGTGGAATATATGCCTATTTCAGAACAGGCATATCAACTTTGTGGTGAACGTCAGGATTCAAATCTGCTTGTTTTTGCCGGACTTCCAGATCCAGCCTGGATAAACCGTCCGCTGAAAAAATGGATTGAAGCAGCAGGTATAAAAAAACATATAACATTCCATTGCTTCCGTCATTCATACGCTACCCTACAACTTGCCGGAGGTACAGACATATATACTGTTAGTAAAATGCTTGGGCATACCAATGTTAAGACCACACAGATATATGCAAAGGTTATTGACGCAAAAAAAGAGAAAGCCGCCAATGCTATCAAGTTGGATTTGTCGCAAGCTGAATAACTACCAGATATGGTGAAAGGTGTGTATGTTTTTCTTTGTCATGCTGTTATGTTTATTTATGTCTAAAAATAATGGATGGTTTATGATTTACTTATGATATTAATCATTATACAAAAAAAACAATAATCTAATATAAAATTGAATATATTGATAACCAATTATATAACTTTATGTTCGCTATGAATCATCTATGCTTTTTTATGTGAGATCAGGCATTGATAAATCAGTAATATAATCATGTTTTTCTTTACAGCCATATTAAACTGAGAAAAACGGATAATATGGAAGAGAATAACATTACATTTGAAGACTTGCCCAAGGCTCTTGTATGGGTAATAGATAAGCTTAATCAGCTTGAAGTGAAAATTGACAACCTTACTGGTACAATTAAATATCCAGACACTGATCAGTGGATGAATCTGAAAGAATTGTGCGAATACCTCCCGAGTCATCCGGCTGAACAGACTGTATATGGCTGGACCAGTTGTCATCGGATTCCATTTCATAAGAAGGGAAAACGTATTATGTTTTTGAAATCCGAAATAAATTTATGGTTGTATGAAACCAAGATAAAGACACCTGAAGAACTTCAGTCAGATGCTAAGCAGTATATAAAGTCACAAAAGCAAAATAGATTCTGAGGTACTACAGTTCTAACCTTTTTATCTTATTTAGTCACAAGTACTGTTTTATAATTATTAAACCAGGCATTTTAGCCTGTTTATATATGGTTTAGTTTAGTTTAGCATATATATAAAGCTAACAAACCAAACTAAACGAATTATTGCAGCCAAAAGAGAAGATAGCTATTTTTCTTTTGGCTGTTTTTTCCTTTATATTTTTCCCTTTTATTGTCTTGCCATTTTTCCTTGTGTATCAGGATTTCGGGTAGTAGAATAAAATTGAGGTGCAAAGGTATATGTTATGGCAACTATTTAAGCAAGTTCTTGTCTTATGATTCTCGTACAAATCTCCACACTCCTTTCTGGAGGTTGTATTTGTACTCGAAAACTTGCATGAATAGCCATAACACCTTTCGGGCACCAGAATTTTAATCAACCCCGAAGTAGTTGATACTACATAAGGGAAATAATAACAATCAAAACAATAAAATTATGTTTGAATACGAAGAACAGACAGAAATCATTGGTGCAAGATGTACTTTGCATGAAGCGTACAAAGGCTATACAGAGGGAACGGTTGTTGGCGACTTCGGACTAAGAATTGTTGTCCGGCTCGATAACGGCAAGGAGATTGTCGAATACCGCGATGAAGTAACTATTTACGACTAAATAAATACTTTGATATATGGGAAATTTCAGATTTTATCAAGAATGTAAAGTTACGTGCTGGGAACGTGATTACTTTACCGTTGATGCTGAGAATTATGAGGAAGCTGAAGCTATTGTACGTTCCTGGAAGTGTGATGACGTGACAAATATCACTGACAAGCGTCTTCATCTGGAGAGAAATGAAGTCCTACGAGATACTTCTGAACGTATGTTTCCTGACGAGAATGGTGGTTGCCCCACTATTGAGATATATAATGCTGATGGTTCGGCTGTTATAAATGACGCTCCGGATTGGGAGCATAATCTTAAATCCTAAAGCAGTAGTAGAAATGAATGTAATAATTGAACACATATTTTGCCAATATAGCGACGAAGCTACGGCTCTGTATTTACGGATTATCAATGTGATACTCCTGTCGTCTAATGAGGATGAACTTCGCGCCAGCATGGCAAAGCTTAAGCAAACAACCAATCTTGATAAATATTTCATTTACGGTTTTGGTAAGCATCATATTTGGGTGTGTCAGCGCAAACCAAGTGACAGAAATAAGGTATTTGAATATCGGGTTATAATGGCCCAGTTCTGAAATGTTCAGGTCTGGATTTCCTTTCCAGATCTGATTCCTTATTTTAAGCGGATTACGCTTAAATCCTGTTTTACCCCCTTTCATATCCCTTTATATCTCCATTGTTTTCTTTTGGCTGTGCCTCTACCTTTTTTACGTCAGTAGCTCTATTGAAGCAGGACTGTGAAGACCTCATGTATGTATGAATCATCACAATCCCTGTTCTTTTTCCCCTTTTTTTATCCCTTCTTCGCAGGGCGGATATGGTGTCCTCCGCTGCAATTCCATTGCCGTCCTTCAGACCACCTCCCGTATTCGGGCATCCTTTATCGGATGTATTCCTTTTACGGCAGATTCTCCCGGTGTTGCCGTATCTCCCAGGTGCTCCATATCCTCCGGGCCTGTGCTTTCTGTCCTGCCTTCATGATCTGGCCGGCTACAGCTCTTATGATGTACTCTGCGGGTGGTTTCGGATTTATATTCCCTTGTCCGACCTGTTTTCGTTCTCTTTTCCTGCTTTTCCATTATTGCTTTTGGCCGAAGTCGGCATCATTTTCCGGTGCAAAGATAGTGTGCAGCCGGGAGCGGCCCGTGGCCTCTGTCAATGGCGTGTCTGCGAAAATCTTCCTTTATCAGGCCGGAGGTTTGCCGTAAAGGCAAAATAAAGAGTATTTGCGCTACATCCTTGGCCTGTCCCTTAAACAGCACCTACTTTTTAATGCAGCGTAAAATTGATGTTTAACTTCTAAAAGCAATTGATCATGAAAAAGGTAGAAAACAACTTCATCGTAACAGGTTTCGTAGGAAAGGATGCAGAAATCCGTCAGTTCACCACCGCAAGCGTAGCTCGTTTTTCAATAGCGGTAAGCCGTCAGGAAAAGAGCGGAGAGGAAAGCAACTATGTATCGGCCTTCATGAATATCGAGGCATGGAGAAAGAATGAGAACACCTCTTCGTTCGAGAATCTGACCAAAGGTACACAGCTTACCGTCGAAGGCTTCTTCAAGCCCGAGGAGTGGACCGACAAGGACGGCGTCAAGAAGAACCGAATCATAATGGTGGCCACCAAGTTCTATCCGGCCCTTGAAAAGGAAGAAGAAGCTCCAGCGGAAGCTCCTAAAGGCAAAAAGGGCAGGAAATAAATCCTGCCTTTACATACACCAGCGGTCTTCGGACCGCTGGTTTTTTATCGCTCCGCACACTTTCAGATAATCCTTTTGTATCTCATTATTCATAGCTTCTACCACCGCAGATATTGAATTTATACGTGCAAATTTAAGAAGAAGGTGAACCGTCAAGGCGCTTATCATTTTCTATTAAGAATTATCAACTCGCTTACTCGCCAACAATTCTTAACATAAATGAACCAGTAATCTACTTATTCGCTTCTTCCTTGGCTTGTTCACCTCATTTCTTCTTTGTCAAGGCACGCAAATTCAAAATCCTGCCGGTGAGGTAAAACCTCAAAAGCAGGGAAATGAATCAGAATGTATAAATTATATTTTTATATTATGAAACAGATGTTTATATGGTCAAGTGAAGTTGTTTTTGATGAACAGACAAAATCAGAAATGCAGGAGTCTAAACGTGAATTGTTGGGTGACGATTCTTATGTACTGTCAGAGGAAGATATTGCAGATGAACTTCAACAGGAGCTTGAAGACGAACGCTGTAATCTTAACAAGACAATCGACGGCGTTATTATAGTATTTGGTGACCTCGGCCTCTGGAATGGCCGGCGGCAAGGGTATCAGATTTTGGGAAATAATATTGCCAATATACTGTATAGTCAATGTGAGATAGCTGAATGGTACGGTGACGGCTATAATATCAGAGGACGTATGTCGCACCATGATGGCACTAACTATACTTTATATCGCATCGCCAAAGACAATGACGATGCAGAAAGGATTGCAGAAATGATTTATAATAACGAGATTGACGAAGCCGGCTTCAGACGCAGAACTCGTTCTCTGTATCCGCACGTGGCAGAGGTGTACGGATGGAAGATACGCGGACGTAGAAATCTCCAGCACTGGCAGCCATAATGGACGTTGCAGCATGATTGATGTATATTATGCTGCAGCGTCATTTTATAACCCTCCGGGTACTTTCCTTTTGTAGTTCAATTGCCTTTTATATATTCCGCCATACCGGCAAATCCGCTTATAAATCTTGATTAGCATCTTCCTTGATGTGCAATCCAATCCGAAATGCGGTTATTTTGTCTGCAAAGTTCGATTGACTTCTCTTATTCCTGCCAAGGCCTGCTTCGAGCGTGCTGCTGAAAAATCTTCCTTCCGTTTTCACGTAAGCGTATTTTTCGCATCATCCTTGTCCGGACTGCTTGTCAATCTTCGGGCAGAAAAATAATCAGCCTTCGGTCCAGGATGCGACCAGAGGGAAAATAAAACAACTTAAATTTCATAGTTATGACATTCAGAGAATTTATGCGAGAAAACGGTTACGAGTTACAGACAACCTTTTGGGAAGACTTTACAATAGCTGACAGATTTGGCTTGTCAGCAATTCAGGACACATTCAACCGTGCTTTTGAAGAGTGGAAAGAGCATTACAAGTATCTTACAGAGCTTATTCTCGTACTCAATCACAAGATATGGCAATATCATGAGTCGTACCCTGAGTTTGCGTCGCTGTATAACAGTCTTTGGGAACAGGCAGACTTATATGCCGTTGAAAACCTCAAGGGAGAAGAATTGGAGTATTTTTATGAAGTAACTGATTAATTTGCAAAGAAATGAAAACAATTACAGAGCAGGCAACGGGAAATGGCCGTTTGACAGTTGAAGAGATAGTAAACCGAGACAAGACATTCCGGTATATGTTATTATCACGCCTCCAGTCTGATTGTGACTATTATCTTCACTATGGAGGCAGGCACCCGAAAGTTTTGTGGGCCGGCGATGAAACTCGGCAGATAGAATTTATGACCGGACTTTATGATAGTTTCGGTTCTGACGAAAAGCCGGAATGGCTGACAATGGAACAAATCCGTCAATATGCTGCCGAAATGTTGGGCGCAGATTCATAAAGTTTGCGACAGCTGCATATATGCAACCATCCTATTCAATGCTGCATCAAACTATGTATGGTTTGGCAGCATTGATTGTTATCAATGTTGTACAGTCCGACTCCAGGTTATGTTGAGCAGCAAGGCCCAGAAATTCCTGTTATATTTTCACTTGTCATCCTTAAAGTTACTTTTTCCGTAACCTCTAAGCAGTGCTTTTACGATTTTGGCAAATACCCATACGGCTGCAATTACTATTATAATTTCCATACACTTTTATATAATTATATATTTATATTATTATATAATTACATAATTGTATAATTCAATAATTGTACAACTATATAATTATATAATATACACTGTTATATCGTTATTCTTTAGTAGGTTAGTGAACGGTTATAGATTCTCAAGCTTTTCCTTGTTTTCTTCAATATATGTCATTATGATCGCCGATGCCAGGGTTCTGAGCGGAATGTTTCTGCTTGAGTTTACGCGGATTTTCTCCAGCTCCTTTTTCACTTCTTTGGGCAGCCAGATTGCTTCCCCTTGTCCACCGACTCCGGTATATTTGGCTATATTTTCTTCAAAGAGTTTTTTGCTTGTTCTTTTTGTTTTGGCTTTCTTTTCGGTGCTTACCTTTTCTTCCTGTTCCTGAACATCTTGTATATCTTTTGTTACCTTCGGCTGCGTTATGCCACGTACTATCTGATCGAGGCCTATATTGGCCAAAGGGTTGTCTATAGTAGGTCTCTCGTTCTTTTTCATACTCTTCTTTTATTTGATAATTTCCATAATCTTGCTGAATGCCGGCTCAACGATATCCAGTTGGGCCTTTTCCAGTGGATACAATGTCGTATAGCGTTTCACTGCGACACTTTGTTTTACTGTCGGCGTGACAGTTCCCACCAGCCCAAGCAATTCTGTTGTCTGGGCTCTCTGCCTCAATTCTTCTGATTTTCTCTCCGAAGTGATAATTCGGTTGGGTATAAACACAAGTTGGGCTTCCGATACGCTTTTCAGAGCTTTTATGAAAATACCTGTTGCATCTACCGTGTCCGGATCAAATGAAATCGGAATTACTGCTGTATCAGCATTTTTGTAGATGTACTCAAGATTACGGTCGTTCAGGTTTCCGGGGCAATCGATAAGGACAATGCCAGAAACCTTTTTAAGTTGCGTCATTACCTTTTTAAGTTGCTTGCTGTCTGCAGTATCAAGCAAATCTACATTCCATGGAACCTGTACTTCTACAGCTACATCCTGTTCTCTTTGGCGGTGGCGGTAAAGCGACGCCTGAAGGTCGGCATCGATGGCTATTACAGGAATACCATTTTCAGCAAGATAACTTGCAAATAGTGCACAGAGGGTAGTTTTCCCTACACCTCCTTTAATGTTACTGAACAATACAATTTTATTTTCCATGTTATTCTGGTTTTACGGTTTTTCTGTTGTTCACAAAGTTATTAATTATTTTCCAGATTGCAAAATTACCATTATATAATTATATAACCTATTTTAGTATAAATATATAATTATACAATTATATAATATTAGGTAATTCTTTTATATACAATATTATAAATTATATATAGTTTACTTTAAGTAGATTATTATCCTTTTATATACGATTATATAATTATATAATTCTACAATTAAATAAATATATAATTATATTATTATTTTCAATACCCGTAATATCTGCCTTTACTTTCTTTTCACAGGGCGGATATGGTGTCCTCCGCTGCAATTCCATTGCCGTCCTTCGTACCACCTCCCGTATTCGGGCATCCTTCATCGGATGTATTCCTTTTACGGCAGATTCTGCCGGTGTTGCCGTATCTCCATGGTGCTCCATATCCTCCGGGCCAGTGCTTTCTGTCCTGCCTTCATGGTCCGGCCGGCTACAGCTTTTAAGATGTGCTCTGCCGGT
>ERZ779669.48-NODE-48-length-70994-cov-8.086469_pt1 | contig 70994 bp, 53 predicted proteins | sample MGYA00511372_ERZ779669 | MGnify/ENA primary metagenome ERZ779669 (study PRJEB29588, sample SAMEA1967891) | human gut metagenome | biome: human gut; feature: human-associated habitat; material: faeces | place: Denmark | collected 2008/2010 ... | reverse complement strand
ACACTCGGTTTTGGAGACCGATGCTCTACCAACTGAGCTATTCCCGTGTTTGCGGTTGCAAAAGTAGTATAAATTTTGGAAACCGCAAGAGGTTCTGCCAAATATTTTACCGTCTTTTTCTCACAATAAAGATAAGCGGCTGAACATAAGGCGATAATATTCTGCTTTTTTTTCCAGTTTCAAGGGATAGGCACGACTGGAAGAAGGCATCCTGAACAATGATAATGTGCGATCCCTGAAATAAAACGTGCTCTCTCCTCCCACCGGCGGCTCCTTTGCCTCCATTTGCTCACACAATACATCCGTTGCTTTTTGTCCGGTGGTCACCACTGCCCGACATGCAGGAAGCTGCTGAAGGAGCAAGCCTATATCTGTAGGCGTAACCACTTCCAAGAACTTATCAGAAGCATTGTCTTGTAGCCTGCGAACACACGAAGCCGTATCATATAAGGCAATCCCCTTTTCTTGCAGAAAATTTACAATACGTGCCTTGTCAAATACTTTTTCAGGACTGAGAAAATACTCCTTATCCTCAAAAAAGATAAGCCCGAAAATACGCCACATATCATTCTGAAGATTCGGATAGAAGAACTCCATGCTCCATCGTTTTTTCTGTGGAGGAAAGCTTCCCAGCATCAACAAGACCGCATTCTCCGGCAGAAAAGGTTCCAGCGGATGACATTCCACTCCTGAAAGCAGATTCTCGTTCATTGTCATGCCTTCGGTTTCGGCTCCTTTTTAGCCAGCAGCACAATCTTATAAACGTATTCAGTCATCCATGCTTCCGAATAACCGAGCGCATGCTGATACTGACGAATATTTCCACACGTCTTACGTACACCGTCATCTTTCCAATCAACCTTGGTCAGAATGTCATGTACCGCTTTTTCCGTCATGCCGCGCAATAACTTCTTGAAAACTCCCGGTGTGCGGAACTTCCATTGCATCAGGTTTCCAATCACCATCATCAAATCCTGACTAAACCCTTGAAACATGAACAAGTAGTTTTTGATATCATTCACATTGCGGCAGTTACGTTTAATGGACCCGTCTATTTCCTTAAAGAAAGATTCATCCAATTCATAAATATCCATCAACATCTTGCGGCAACGCGCACGCTCCGCAATTCCCAGTTTATTGTTTTGGGTAGGCACCTTCAACGTTCGCTTGAACACAGCCAAATCTGGCAAGAAATGAATATTACTGATACCCAACTGAGCCGCCATGACTGCCTGATAATACACACGAATCAAGGTCATGAAATCTTCCATGCCACCGACACGTACCGTTTCGTCAGCTCCATCGGTAGTTTTTTTACCAAAAAGTTTTGAAAATATACTCATAATATCTTTTTATTAAATTCTACGGATGCAAAGATAATACAAAAAACCGACAACGCAATCACCGGCTTACTTCCGGGAACAGAGAATCTTCCCACGCGGCATCTTCTTTCAGACGGTAATAGAAAGTATGCTCCTGAAAAACCTGCTCTACAAGTCCAAAACGAATAAAATCAGCCAACAACTGACATACTTCCGGACGGGGAAGACGGGCCAGACGACTACATCTACCCAATGTAAGCAGTCCCTGGCTACCCAATACCTCCAGTAAACGCTTTTCCCTGTCAGTATAGGTCATTACCACTTCGTCCTTTTTTTCATGATTCCAAATTCGAAGGTGAACAGGTGATGCCAAAATATTCTCATCGGCTATACGCACATACGCCCAGGCCTTACCTTCTTCATCGACCGCTAAAACCGGTTTGCAAGCGCACTCTTTCACTTCAACTTCCAGCACATCCTTTCCTTCCACCCTGAACACACGGTTTTCCGTGATTACCGGAGGACGACAATACATCGTGGCAGCAGCTTCAATCATATAGATTTCTTCTTCCGAACGAATTCCGGCAATCCTGCCGTTATCCTTCACTCCCACCAATAATCGTCCTCCTTCGGTATTTGCAAAAGCAGACAAACTTTTGGCTATTTTCCTTGCATCGGATATGGCAAATTTAAAATCCTGATGTACATGCTCACCTTCCGAGATGAGCTGTTGTATGTAGTCTGTTTCTGCTGTTTGCTTCATTCCCAATCACTCAATCACAATGTTTGTGGGTCATAATATCCAACACCAGCTTATCGGTTTCGTTCATTCCCTCCGAACCAATCTTGGTCAGGTTACGGATACTGAAATCCACATTGTCTTCAATGATACCTTCCACGGAAGTCACACACTTTCCTTCCATCGCCAGAATCGCAGAAAAGACTGCCGTAGAGACCCCGCTTGTCAGTTTCAATGCACAGCTCGGCTTGGCTCCGTCACAAATCATACCGGTCAGATTGGCAATCATATTCTGCACGGCATAAGCCACCTGCTTATATTCGCCTCCCATCAGATAAGTGATTCCGCAACTACTGCCTGTGGCAGCCACCACACAACCGCACAACGCGGACAGACGGCCTAAATTCTGCTTGATATAAATAGCCGTAAGATGGCTCAAAATCAAGGCACGAATCAGTTCTTCTTCTGATTTTTGATTTTCTTGAGCGAACACTACCACAGGAAGTGTGGCAGCGATACCTTGGTTTCCACTTCCGGAATTACTCATCACCGGTATCATGGCACCGGCCATTCGGGCATCGCATGCGGCAGAAGTATACGAAAGAATATGGGTAAACGTATTGCTACCCATGATATGCTGCTCTTGCTGACTGCTGCGCAACATTTTACCCAGCTCATGACCGTAGTTCCCTTGGAAAGAACGTTCCGCAGCCTGCAGATTCAGACGCTTTGCCTCAAGAATGAAACGAATTTCATCCAACGGAGCAGTTGTAGCGAAATCATACACCTTCTTCAGATTCAAATCGACTTCTTCCACATCTGCTTCAGCTCCTGCCTTTTCTCTATGGTCGAACAAGACTTCACCATTCCGTTCTGCATACACGAAATTCGTATGTCCTCCACTGATGATAGCCGTAGCCGAATCCTTTCCGGCAGTACAAGTCACTTCAATGTAAAGTTTCTCCTCAATATTTTTCTTCAGTTCTATTTTTATCCCTTGTCCGGCAATCATCCGTTTGCCTTCTTCCACACTTTCGGGAGTAATGTCTTTCAACACTTCCAATCCATACTCAGATTTTCCTTTCAAAGCTCCCAAAGCAATGGCAATGGGCAGACCAATCATTCCCGTACCAGGAATTCCTACTCCCATCGCATTTTTCAAAATATTCGCACTAAGCCGCGCCGTAATGGTTTCCGGACAGCACCCCAAGACCTCTGTAGCCTTAGCCACACAAAGAGCCACGGCCACGGGTTCCGTACAACCGATAGCCGGAACGACTTCCCGCCGAATGAGTGCGATAATGCGTTCTCTTTCTGACTGTGAAATCATGATTATATTTATTTTTTATAGTTCTTTAATCCAGTTTGCAGGAATTCCACATACTTCTGAATATCCTCATCATACGAATAGGACTTATTCAACGGCATTCCCTCATTATCCAGCAACACATAGAAAGGCTGGGCATTGGCTCCGAATTTAGAGCGCTGCAGGTAACTCCATTTGTCACCTACCGTACGCAATGTACGCTCCGTGCCATTCTCTGTCACCTTCACCGGTTCCGGTAATTTTGTTTTCTCATCCACATACAGGGTTATCAGTACGTAGTCTTCATTCATTATCTTGCTTACAGTAGGATCGGTCCATACGGCCAGTTCCATCTTACGGCAGTTCACGCAACCATATCCTGTAAAGTCAATCATTACCGGTTTCCCCTGCTGACGGGCATATTCCATGCCGGCATCGAAGTCATTGAATTTTGCATGCACCTCATTCTTATACAAATTGAAATCCTGTGTCTGCATAGGCGGTGCAAAGGCGCTGACAGCCTTCAACGGCGCACCCCACAATCCAGGAACCATATATACGGCAAATGCCAATGAGAAGAGCGCCATAAAGAAACGGGGTACACTCACCTTGGTTTCGTCATCATCGTGAGGGAATTTGACCTTGCCTAACAGATACATACCCAGCAAAGCAAAAATCACAATCCACAATGCCAAGAAAGTCTCACGGTCGAGCAAACGCCATCCGTATGCCAAATCGGCCACAGACAAGAACTTCAACGCAAACGCCAGTTCCAGGAATCCCAGCGTCACCTTGATGACATTCATCCATCCTCCCGATTTCGGCATGGACTTCAACCAAGAAGGGAACAATGCGAACAAGGTGAAAGGCAAGGCCAATGCAATGGCAAATCCCAACATACCGATGGCCGGAGCCACAATGCTTTCAGAAGTAGACACTTCTACCAGCAAGAAACCGATAATCGGACCGGTACAAGAGAAAGAAACCAATGACAAGGTGAAGGCCATCAAGAAAATACTCAGCAATCCAGTGGTCTGTTCTGCCTTACTATCTACTGCATTACTCCACTTTGAAGGAAGTGTTATTTCGAATGCCCCGAAGAAAGAAGCGGCAAATACCACCAGCATCAGGAAGAACAGGATATTGAAAATGGCACTTGTGGACAAGTCATTCAAAGCACTGGCCCCAAAAATCAACGTAATGGCCAATCCCAATGTCACGTAAATCACCACGATAGAAGCTCCGTATGTCCATGCGTCCCGGATTCCTTTCCGTTTGTCCTTCGTACGTTTCAGGAAGAAACTTACCGTCATCGGAATAATGGGCCATACACAAGGAGTGAACAAAGCCAGCAATCCACCTACGAAACCTGCAAAGAAAATATAAAACCAGGAGCGTGATTCATTATTCACATTTTCACCAAACGATTTCAGTTCATCAATGACAGGTTTCCAGTAATCAGAAGTTCCCACATTATCGGAATCCGCACTAACCTGCAACGGAGTCGATGTTGTCGAAACCGAATCAGCCGCCTCAGACGTTGACGATTCTTCTTCAGCAGCAGCAGAGGCAACAGCCTGTCCTCCCGCAGCCTCTCCCTTGAACGAGAAGTCCACATTGGTTGGGGGCAGACAGTTCTCATCATTACAAGCGCCATATTGCAAATAGCCGCTCACTTCGTATTTTCCTCCTTTCAGTTTGAGTTTCTGCACAAACGTGGCTGTTCCTTCGAAGAAACGGACCTGCATACCAAATATCGGATCCATCTTGTCGATTTCCTTACCTGCGGGTTTTAACTTGCCCACCAGTTCCGCTCCTTCCAGCTTGTCTACATTAAAAGTAGCTGATACCGGACCTCCGTCAGGCAATTCCGTGGAATACACATGCCACCCTTTTTCCATTTTTCCGATGAACACAATTTCTACTTCATTAGCGGATACAGATTTCCACTCGGTTTTAAACTTCACCGGTTCTTGTATTTGGGCGAATACCGGCAAACTTAAAATGGCCATTAAAAGCCAGCTAAGAAAAATCTTCTTATTCATAAATATGCACTTGGTGATGTGATAAAACTATATTCTATAAAAGTAGCGCAAAGATAATCATTTTTCCAAAGGGAATGTAGGACGACCTATTATTCCATCTTGTTTTTTATTTCAAATACGACAATTTTTACATTCGGAATACCCTCTCACCTCGCTCCATATCATCATCCGGACGTTTTTTTTCAGAAAATATTTGCTAAATAAAAAATAATGCCTACCTTTGCACCGCCTTCGAAAAACAAGGCACTCCTAAAAAGAGTTTTGGAGAGGTGGCAGAGTGGTCGATTGCGGCGGTCTTGAAAACCGTTGTACCGCGAGGTACCCGGGGTTCGAATCCCTCTCTCTCCGCTATAACAGATAGTCAATCTAAGGTAAGTCCCGTAAAGCCAACGTTTTACGGGACTTTTCTATTTATCCGACGGACAACCCAAAGACATTAAAGAACCATACTCTCCATTAAAACCTGAAGACATCAGACAGTCAATCTAAGGCAAACTTAATACACGCAAAAAAATACGAAACCCTTTCGAATTCCGTATTTTCCACCTATCATAATAAAAAGTTGAACGACTTATTATTTATCCAACGCTTCATGTATATCTTTCTTATAGTTATACCCATAGAGCCTATAAATGTCAATCTGATGCTTCAAGCGTCTCAAAAAATCCTGAATATCCTTATTCTCAGGCTTACTCCATTGAATTTCCGCCAAAGCCGCAATACGCGGCATCATTTGCCATTCCATTTTCATCCGTTCCTTGGTCCATTCCGTCCAGATGCATGCCTGCGCCCCTATCAGACTTTTTTTCTGCTCAGGAGTAGCTTCTTCCGGAACCGGTTCAAACAGATACACCCTTTCAATACTGCTCAATCCTTTTAACTGATTGTATTTAGGATTACTAAAATACAGATTTGAAATCGGACAGGCTATCGTTCTATACCCGCCTTCAATAGATTTCAGACGAGCTTCCGGACTGGTCCATGCCATTACAATGGTAGATTTGGCAGGATTTCCGGCCAGAATCTCATCCCAAGCCATCATTTCCCGGCCACGTTTATGGATTTCTTTTTCCACTTCTCCCATGAACCAAGCCTGGAGCTGATTTTCTTTCGTATGTTTTTCCGAATCCTTCAGACCGAGCTCTTTGATTTTCTGCTGACATTTCTCACACGTCTTCCAATGATATTTTGGACATTCATCTCCACCTATATGAATATAAGGAGAAGGGAAAATATCCATTATCTCATTTATCACATCTTTGGCAAACTGCAATGTTTTTTCATTTCCTCCACACAACACATCCCTAAATACTCCGAAAGTAGTAGCCACCTCATAAGGGCCTCCTGTACATCCCAGTTCAGGATAAGAAGCCAATGCAGCCAGCATGTGACCCGGCATATCGATTTCCGGAATCACCGTAATATACCGTTCAGCTGCATATCGCACAATCTCTCTCGCCTCACCCTGTGTATAATATCCGCTGACCGGAATACTGTCCATCTCCTTCGTTTCCCAATCCTTGATGGTACATTTTCTTTTAGAACCTATCTCCGTAAGTTTCGGATATTTTTTTATCTCAATACGCCAACCCTGGTCTTCGGTAAGATGCCAGTGGAAATAATTGATATTATGCAAGGCAAGCATATCAATAATCTTTTTCAAATAATCTACTCCGAAGAAATGCCGACCTACATCTACCATAAAGCCTCTATAACCAAAACGTGGGTAATCTTTTATGACTCCGCAGGGAATGGCTGCAAGCGTTTTCCCCTCTGTGACAGGCAATGCCTTATGCAGTGTCTGTATGCCATAAAATACTCCAGCCTCAGTTTTACCCTTCAACGTTATCCGCTCCTTCGATACATTCAGCTCATATCCTTCATCATGGGATAAGGTATTATCCAAACTTAACACAATTGCATGGTCCTTCGCCTCAACGGATAATTTCACATCGGTACCCGTAAGTTTCTTTATATAGGCAGACAGAAATTCCGCATTTCTTTTCATCTTCTCATTATTCCCCGGATAACATATATTTGTTGAACCATCGATAACAAAAGAAGAACCGTCTTCCGATTTAACGACTTCATTGGGCACTGGAATTATATCCAGACTTCCGAGCGTCACCTTATTCTGAGCACAGACCATAAGGAATGAGGGCATCAGTAAAGCAAACAACACCCATTTTTTCAATTGACTTACATTCATAAATTCATTCTCATATAAAATTAGAAATAAAATAAACAAGGATTTATCTTCATGCCAAATAGCATCCTATAAACAGTATATGCAACAAGAACTTACCCAAATCCTCATTGCGCTGCAATGCATTTCCCGATTCAAAGATAATCGTTTTTAGATAATTATGCCAATAATCGGTCGAATACGCACATTTTATTCCCTTTTTCTCCTCATTCTCCAAATAAAAATCACAATGACTCACACACTGTTTGCACGATTCAGAAACAAGTCGTATCTTTGAATCAAAGTTTTAAGCAAGCAAACACCTTGTATTTACCCAAAAACATCCATTCTTATGAAAATGAATCATTATGCAAAATGCGTGACGGCCGGAATCCTATGCACATTTATGTATGGCACTTTATCGGCACAAGAAACAGACTTCGACCTCTCTTCCCAACGTTCTGAAAAGCAGGATGTACTGGCTGTTCCAGGTAAAAAAATCGACCACAAAGGTCTGATTATCAACCCAACCCCTCACCAGATGAAACTGGATGCGAACAACACCTGCCCCATCACACAAGGGATCCACCTGAAAGACAAGCAACAGAAATTTGCAGCCAGTCTCGACTTTCTCACACAGAACAAAAAAGGAATCAAGCTCACCATTGACTTCGGAGCGAAAGTTGCTGGAAAAGCAAACGTAAAGGAAGTCTCAGGAGCCTATTCTCTGGTGATTGGCAAAAAGGAAATCACCATCATCGGATACGACGCACGTGGTGCATTCTATGGCATACAGACGTTGAAGCAACTGACAGAAAGCCCTGTTTCAGCCCACGGAACACTGCCCTGCATGGAAATCAACGATTATCCGGACCTGCCTAACCGAGGTGTGGTGGAAGGTTTCTATGGCACACCTTGGTCACACGAAGTCCGCCTGTCGCTGATTGATTTTTATGGAAAGTTCAAGATGAATACCTATTTATACGGTCCTAAAGACGACCCTTATCACAGCTGTCCGAACTGGCGTCTGCCCTATCCGGAAAAAGAAGCACAACACATCAAGGAACTGGTGGATGCCAGCAACCGGAATTACGTGGACTTCGTATGGGCCATCCATCCGGGACAGGACATCAAATGGAATGAAGAGGATTATCATAACCTGCTCCAGAAATTCAACTGGATGTACGACTTGGGGGTACGGCATTTTGCCATTTTCTTCGACGACATTTCGGGCGAGGGTACCAACCCGCTGAAGCAAACGGAACTGTTGAACCGACTGACTGAGGAATTTGTGAAAGTAAAAGGAGATGTGTCTCCGCTGACGGTCTGCCCGACCGACTATTCCAAACTTTGGGCCAACCCGACCGAAAAGGGCAGCCTTGCCATTTACGGGAAAACAATGAATCCTGAAATAAAGGTATTCTGGACAGGCGATGTGGTGTGCAGTGACCTGACCCCTGAAACCCTCGACTTCATCAATTCCCGCATCAAACGTCCGGCCTACTATTGGTGGAACTATCCGGTGACTGACTACATCCGTAACTTCCTGCTCCAAGGACCGGTCTACGGACTGGATACCAGCCTGACGGCCCAGGAGACTTGCGGTGTAATCAGCAATCCGATGGAACACGGTGAGGCCTCCAAACTGGCCTTGTATGGAGTGGCTGACTACGCTTGGAACATCGCCGGCTACAATGCCATTGACAACTGGGAACGGGGGCTGGCCGAACTGGTACCCGATGCCACAGAGGCTTACCGCACTTTCGCCATTCATTCCAGTGATACTGAAAACGGATACCGGCGGGATGAATCCTGGGAAACGCGGACTTTCCGCATTGCCGATTGGAACGATGCGGCAGCCAACGCCCTGGAAAAAGAATTCAAGAAGGTAGAAAGCGTTCCTGCACGCATGGAAAACGGTTGCAAAAACAAGGCGTTGCTCAATGAACTCCGTCCTTGGCTGACAGAGTTCGGTAAACTGGGCACACGCGGCAAGCAGGCCATCGAACTGGCCCGTATTTACCGCTCCGGTCAGGACGATGCGCTTTTCTGGACGAAATACGTACAAAACATCATGACACCGGAAGACCGGAAAAACTACGAAGCCCACAAGTCGGGCACACTGAAACTACAGCCGTTCTATGAGCATGCGATGGACGACATGGCGCACGGATATCTGAAGAAACTGTCGGGAAAAGTACCGACCGATTATAGAGGAATCGGCTCTTTCAGCAGTGCGCATACCGTACAGACCAAACTGATGTTCGACAATGATTCTACAACTTTCTATACTTCTGGAATTGCCCAGAAACCGAACGACTGGATTGGGGTAGACCTGCGCGACGTACGTGATGTGACGGAAATCTCCATCCTTCAGGGAAGAAATTCCAAAGACGATGTGGACTATTTCGACCATGCCGTAGTGGAATGTTCTGCCGATGGACAAAACTGGAAAGCCCTTACCGGCGAACTGAACCAGCAATACATCATCCACTGGCAGGGAACTCCGGAAAAGGCACGCTACGTCCGCCTGAAACGACTGGATTCCAAACGCACCAACTATGCTTCTGTCCGCTCCTTCGATGTAAATCCGCTCCGCCCGGACAACCTTGGCTTTACGCTTGAAGCAGACACACTGAGTAAAGCGGTCTATGCTTTCGACAACAACCTGGCCACTTCTTACCAGAGCACAAAAGCGATTGCTTTCGAAGTAGACAAAGATGTCAAGGCCTACACCTTACTGATGAACCAGTTGTCTGCCCCGATAAAATGCGTGCAGCTGGACAAAAAAGGCAAGATACTGTCTGAAACCATGATTGAAACTCCTTATGCAAGAATCGAATTGGCCGACAAGAATGTCTGTCAGATTCGTCTGGAAGGAAAGGCGGAAATCTTTGAAATTGTGCCGATAAAATAACACAACTTCAACAAATCATCCTTCCCCTTCACACTGCATAACAGATAAAAATGCAAAAAGCTGGCATACATGAATGATTGAGACATTTCATTCTGCATGCCAGCTTTCTTTATTGTCCTGACTCAAAAGAATATATACCAGATAAAAATGGGGCAACTCCTTTCGGAATTGTCCCATTTTCATCAAATCTTATTAGTTCAATTACCAACCTGGATTCTGAGAGAGTTCAGGATTCAACAAAATTTCATCGGTAGGAACTTGATACAAATAGTATTTATCAAGCCATCCTTTTCCCTCAGCCACAGGGTCATTAAACAAGTACAGATATCCTTCAGTCATTGACCCGTCCAATCCATCAGATACACCAGTCGTAGAGTTATAAAGAGTCATGTTTTTAGAAACAGCATAATCCTTTGAAACCCAAATACCCTTTGCAGCACGATTCAAGAACCAAGGTGCCATACGCCACCGACGGATATCATAAAAGCCAAAACCTTCACCCATCAATTCTACGATACGTTCACGGCGAACTTCCCACAACAAAGCCGGTACTTGAACACCTGCCGTATTTCCTTCCGGATAATAATACGGACGATCCGGGTCAAAATTATCATTAATTTCGCTGACATTCATCGGATCAACACCGGCACGTGCTCTCAATTTATTAATCGTTTCATTAGCGACTCCTTGATCAAAAGCACCCAATTCCGCCTTCGCTTCCGCATAATTCAGCAACACTTCCTCAATCTTAAAGATTGGTTTATCGGCTACATTCAAAGTTCCGTTATTAAAGTTTTCTTCCCAGCAGCAATATAACTTCCATACATAATAACCCGAACGGCAAGTAACAAATGCACCTGTACCCAAATTCGGAATTTGCGGGACCAATGAAGCAGACCAGTTCTGTGCAGGTAAACGTTTCATTCCTACTCCCGGATTACTACAGCTGTAATTGGCCCCCATTATATCAATATACTCACGGTCGGCAGGGTCAGAAGTATATCCCCAGGTAGCATTTGGATTCTCAGCCGGCTTATTGGCCCCACCAGCTTCTACTTTATAAGGAGGCATTACAGTGTGATACAAACGCGGGTCACGGTTCCGGAAAGTATTATACATCGTCTTATCTCCTGCATATCCCGACAAAGAATTGTGAATAGGCTTTCCATTCTTCATCAGATAAAGATCCACCGTATTCTGACTCATCTCGACATCCTGGCTGGATGTGTGCTCCAAATAACATCCACCCTGTACTGGATTGATATCTTTTACATACGACTTATATAAAATAATTCCCGGCACCTTGCCCAAGTCCTCAGTGGTCCACATCTCTCCATAGCCAGCTCCAGGTTGTCCGTCTGTACCATAATATAACGTTGGATAAGCATCCATCAGCAACTTCGACACGCGCACACATTCGTTCAGGTACTTGTCAGCACCTTCCAGTCCATGATACTTACGCCATGTTCCTTCACGCAGGGTAAAGCGCGACAGAGCAGCGCGCACGCAATCACGGTCAATCGTATTCGAGCCATCCTGCGATTCAAAATCACCGATATGAGTTTCAGCCCACTGCAACCGAACCAAGACAGAATCTGCCACCTCTACACGAGGCATTCTCTTACCATAAATTTCAGGACTGTCTTCCGCATAGACTTTATTCACCCAAGGCACATCTCCGAACCGGTCTATCAATTCCATATACCAGAACGCATGGAAGAAGTTTCCAACCGCTCTCCAGTGGTCCTTCTCGGCATCTGTCATATCCGCACCATCAATATGCGAAAACATAATATTAATTCGGCGGATATAGGAACTGAAATCCCATCCGTTACCAGAAGCGGTACTACCTTTGGTTTGGTAAGCAAACTGATTAAATCCGCTAGGAGAGCGTCTGGTCAAATATCCGGCATCCACATCTCCCTCATATTGACCTCCACTACCCCAACCGTTGCTCCGGGTAGAAGTACGAATCGTTGTATTCACAAACATCTCATAACAAGGCCACATGAAATTTTTGAAATTATCATAAGAATTAAAAGCATTTTCTTCGGTCAAGTCTGTTACGGGAGTTTTATCCAGGAAACTGTCATTACACCCTGCAAATGCAAGTCCCAGAAATGCCGTTATGCCTATAAATATTTTTTTCATAATACACAATTTTAATTTAGATATTTACAATGAAAGATTCAAGCCAAAAGATATTGTACGGAATGCCGGATAATTCCATGATAATGTTTCCGGGTCAATACCTTTAGCCAAAGACGAAAATGTAGCCAGATTTTCCACACTGACAAAGGCTTTCAGCTGAGACAATGACATTTTCTTTATCCATGATTTAGGGAAAGAATAAGAAAGAGTTACATTCTTGATGCGGAAATAAGAGGCATCAGACAAATATCTGTCAGAAGTACGATAGTTCGAGCCTTGATTACCATAGCTTCCATAAATACGAGGGAATTCGGCATCCGGATTCGCACAAGTATAATCACCGGCAGCTGCATCCACAGGTCTCCAGTAATTTTCCAATCCTTCATACAATGGAATAAACTTGAAGTCAGCATACATCGGGAAAGTCAATGTATTTGCCAGCCAGGCATCACGCTTTCCTGTTCCCTGCATAAATATACTCAAGTCGAAACCTTCATAACTTACCCCTAAATTGATGCCATACAAATAACGAGGCAAACTATTTCCAATCACTTTACGGTCACCTGGATTTTCCAGTGTTCCATCACCAGAATAAATCAAATTCTCACCTTGATCATCATCACGCAAATTCTTAAACTTCACATCTCCCGGACGTGGATTGTATCCATTAATGGCTACCACTCCCTCTTTCAGTTTCCAAGTCTGAGTGCTTTCAAAATCATCTACGGTATAGAATCCATCATATACGTATCCCCAAATCTCGCCTAACTGTTGTCCTTCATAATAACTGCTCAACAATTTGGACTCATTGCTATCATACTTCGTAATCTCACTCTTCGAGTCAGAAAGATTAAATCCGATTCGATAGCCCACCTTACCAATCTGGTCACGCCAGTTCAAGTTCAATTCCCAACCACGTGTACGCATATCGGCTGTATTCTGATAAGGAGCAGCCGCACCCACTACGGCCGGCAATTGCATACCAGGAGCCAACATACCTTTTGTGTCCTTCTGATACCACTCAAACAAACCAGACAAACGACTATTAAACAATGAGAAATCAAGCCCCACATTTGTCGTAGCCACTTTTTCCCAAGTAAAAGAAGAACTGACTAATGAAGGAATAGAAGTCACAGCCGTCACAGGGTTACCGTCTGATAACCAACCAGTGTACTTATTATTAATCGACATCGAAGGAATAAAAGCATATTCCACAATGTTCTGATTACCAATCATACCGTATGATCCACGCAGTTTCAACATACCTAACCAATCCTGTGCAGACTCCATAAATCTTTCCTGAGCGATATTCCAACCAACAGAAACAGACGGGAAGAAACCAAACCGAGAATCTTTCGGGAAACGGGAAGAACCGTCATAACGTCCGTTTACTTCCAACAAATATCTGTCTTTATAGTTGTAGTTTACACGGAAGAAACCTCCACGAACCGCATATTCCGTATAATAATCTTTAGCTGACAAAGTCGATGTTCCACCTCCCAAAGAAGGAACCTCCACTACTGCCTGGCCATAAGAATATACATCCACTGTTTCCTGATAGCTGGATTCCTGATTGTATCCCATCATTACTTTAAAATGATGGTCTTTTGCCAAATCAAAGCTATAAGTACCGTACAAATTTATTGCGTTATAATCTGTATATTGCTTATATTTACGCAAATAATCATTTGACGGATACACATCTTTTCCACCCTGAATGGAAGTCATATTGGTCACTCCGGTATAATAGTGGTAATCGTATATATTTTTATCAAATGTATATTCAAACGCAATTTCCAATCCTTTCAAGGGTTTCAGGATAGACTTGAGGAATATACGCGGGTTATCATTGATATTCTTGTCCGTATTGGCCGCCAAAATCTGATTCCGAGGCGTAAAGAAAGGCAAATTATCGTCAGGACCTGTTCCATATCCTTCTGGCATCGTTCCCTCCGGATAATAAGAAACCAGACGCGTACTATAGATGCCACCAGCTGAAGACTGCGGAAGAGCATTTTTACTATGAGCATAACTTAAAGTTGCTTCCTGTGTAAACCACTTAGTGATATCTGCAGAAACAAAACTGCTCACATTCATTCGACGATAAGAATCCTTATTGGTAATCAATACTCCATCGCTATCTACCATTCCGGCCGACAAACGATAACGCAATCTTTCAGTACCTCCACTTACCGACAGGTTATGGGTCTGCTGGAAACTGGTTTCCAACATATTCTTCACCAAATCCTTCTCATTGAGGAAATACAAAGCGCTACCTTCCTTATATATTCCATCCCCTTTTATATCCAAAGAAGAAGGATCCTTATGATATTGTTCCAGCAATTCCAACCACCGGCTCACACTAGGAGCTCCTAATGACCAATATTGATCACCTTCCACCTCCTGATAAGCACGTAAGTAGGTTTCCAAAGAAGTTTGCTTGGGAAGATTCATTGCACTGGCAAAAGCAAAATTATTATTGTAATTCAACTGGAAACGGGTATCCCCTTTCGGACGCTTAGTGGTAACCAGAATCACACCTCCAGCTGCACGAGCTCCATAGATAGCAGACGAAGCTGCATCCTTCAATACCGTAATCGACTCAATATCATCAGGATTCAGCATATCAATATCTCCTTCCACATTATCAATTAATACCAAAGGGGCTACGGCTGCTCCATACGAACCATCGCTATTTTGAATACCCAATGAATACGCACCACGAATCTGGAAACTCTTGCTTGAACCTACGGCGTTACCTCCACTATTGACCAGCAATCCTGGAACTGCGCCTTGCAAAGCATCCGCTGCTTTTGCCAAAGGTCTGTCGCCCAGCACCTCATCCATCTTAACCGTCGTTACCGCACCGGTCAGATTGGCTTTTTTCTGAGAACCAAACCCTACTACTACCACTTCATCCAATGTCTGGGTATCTTCTTTTATAACCAGATCGAGAGCCTGGCCATTCCACTTTACTTGCTGAGAAACATACCCTACAAATGAAACCTCCAACACAGCTCCTTTTGTGACATGAGATAAGACAAACTTTCCGTCCAAATCTGTAATCACACCGTTAGTTGTACCTTTTACGACTACAGAAGCTCCAATGACAGGCTCTCCATTCACATCTTTCACAACACCTTGACAAACAGCATCCTGCTGTAAAATAGAAGTATTAAATCCAAGGCTTTCAGCATGCAACACTCCAACCGGTACAGTTGAAACCAGTAATAACATGCCAACTGGTTTTAAAATTTTAAACATGTTCTTCGTTTTTAATGAACAATTAAGGTTAACTTTCACGAACTTTATCAAAGCAATCATGCAATAATAAAGGAATGTTTTTTATCGTCAACAAATATATATAATAATAGAATAAAATCAAAAGATAATTTAAAATAATAATCAGAAACGACCTATTTCATATAAAATCAAAAAGATCTAAATACATTATATGTAAACAAACACCACATATAAAGATTTGAAACAATATAAATTATAAATATCTGCCTCTATTATAAAAAGATTTAAGTGCCACGCCTATTGTCTACATGAACCTTTTACAATGCCTTTTAGGCAGTCAAAACAAGGCATCAAAAAAACGCCTTTACGTTTCAACCTAAACGCTTCGACGTTTCAAGTAAAACGTAAGGGCGTTTAAGGGAAAACGCAAAGGCGTTTTGAATCAAACGCAAGGACATTTTAGTCGAAACGTCCTTGCGTTTTTTTATGCCTTATTTTATCACCCGGAAATAGTCCGGTTTACGCAGTTTTGCCGGAGCAGGTTCTCCGTCGGGATAGCCCAAAGAAAGGGCTCCGATACCCATCAGTCCTTCGGGAAGTCCCCATTCTTCCATCAGCTGCTTGCCTTCTTCCGTGGCAAACATCTCGCGTTCCCGGTGAATCCAGCAACTGCCCAATCCCAGTGCATGCGCTGCCAGCATCATGTTTTCCAATACGCAACTTCCGTCCTGTACCGGATTGTTGGCCAGTGAAGGCGCAAAGACCAACACGTAGGTAGGTGCATCGTAATAGGGATTAGAGGTAACTCCCATGATTTCCGCATTCATCTTAGCCAGTTGGGCCAGTACTTCTTTCTTCTGTACGGCCACAATGTAAGGCGACTGCATGCCGCGTGAAGTCGGAGCATAAGTACCCGCTTCGAGCACGACCTTCAGCTCTTCATCCGTAATCTGTTCCGGTTTATACTTACGGCAACTGCGCCGCGTTTCAATGACCTTCAAAAAATCTTTTTCCATATTGATACATTTATTGATGGTTACTTAATTCATTTCTCTATACTGCGTCAGCGTTTTTTCTTCGACAACAAAGTCTTCACGGCTGTCTGCATCAGATGATTGCGCACGTCGGTGTTTTCCACACATTCCAAGGGGAAACCCAATACAAAGGTACGGTAATCCTCTCCACGATATACGGTTCCTACCCCATAATTCCCTTGGGTGTACACAAAGGAAGAGTAGGCTCCGGAAGCGGGCATCACACATTCCATGGAAGGAACGGCATAAACCGTTTCATTGGCTCCTCCTTCAATCTGGAACTGTACCCCGGCTCCCTGCAAGGAGGCTGAGGTCTGATTACTGAAACGGCCGCCATACACACACTTCAGTACATTCTTGCCAAAGTCTCCCTTTTGCAGGTTTGCTCCCCATGCGGAGCCGCTCACCAGCAAACGTCCGCCCTGTCGGCAGTAACGGGTAAGGGCTTCCTGCATGGCCGAAGAGAAGGATTTGGCATCGGCTCCACAAATCAAATCCACCATGTCATACTGACTCAGGTCTGTACTCCCACTCTCCAAAGTTTCGTCACTGCAAGACACGAACGAATAGCGTCCGGCCCGCTGAATGGCCTTGCCATGTACAAACACATAATCGTAGGTATTTCCGGCAATCAATCTTCCTTCTAAGGCATTGTCACTGACTCCCAGCCCGTCGCCAGTCTCCAGTCCAGCCTTGTCCCGGTTGAATCCTTGCTGGTAGCCGCAATAAGCAGGAGTCTGTCCATAAGGTATGCCCGGATCTGACTTCAGGTCAAAGCCCTGCAGCAAAGCCGAGTTGACTTCTGCCGGACCTGAAGTGGCATCGAATCCGTTCACAATCAGCAACGTGCCTTTGCTACGTTTAGCCTTATAGGCTGACAGAATTTCCGAGGGGAAACTCTCTCCTCCCTTGTTGACGGCAGTCACCTTGAAACTGTACACCAGTCCCGGCTCCACTTTCACCGTGTATTCCGGTTTGCGTACATATACTCCGTTGTCAAATCCGCCGTAACCGATACGGGTATAGACGATGTATCCCTGCGGTTTGGCCGTCGGTTCCATCACATCCTCCACCGGATTCCAGTTCAGGGTAAAGGTGTTTTTCTTCTTTCCTTCCCGGATGGCAAAATGGTTCACCGGAAGCGGCTGCACCACATAGTCGGTGCCGTGCATGGTGGAAAGGTATTTCAAAATGGATTTATAAACCGAGCGTCCTACGGTAAACTTGAAATCGGGATTATGCCCCCATTTCATATCGGCGAAATTCTGGTGGGAGAGCAATTCCAGAATCATGGAAGGTACTGCCGGCAGACGGGTCTCGCTGTAGTTCCGGTTCCACATGCTCCGCCGAGCCCACTGCACTCCAAAACGGGAAGCGATGTCACGCTGCAATCCCGTCAGCACCATGTCCGTCAAGTCGCGCGACGCATAGCGGGAGATGCCACAGTTCAGTTTCCCGTCGTTGAAGTCGGTTGTATAGATACCTAATGAACCCACCAGTTCATCATCCGTCTTGAAACCCGCATCGCTGTGCAGGCCCAACGTCATTTCAAACGGCACTTTCAATCCCGCTTCCGAAGGATTGTACACCGACCCGCCACTCAGGTAGTTCACCATCAGCGAACGGGCGTTGATGTCGTCATTGTAATCATTTTTTCCCTCGCTTTTGCTGTACACCTGATAAGGCATGCCGGCCCATTGTGCCCAATAACGCGCCCCCTCCAGGTAACGGGGCACTCCACTCACCTGTCCGCCGCGGACAATGTTTCCCATACCGCCGCCAAAACGGACCGCATCGGCACAGACCACTCCCTTTTGGGAACTCTCGTTGCTCAGCACCACCATACCGTAATCGTTCCGTCCCTTGTCGAATTCAAAGGTACCCAAATACACCCAGGTACCTCCTCCCATCTGCTGGTTCACCTTGAACTCGGTGACTCCTCCGTTGTGGAAGACCAAGTATTTGGCATCCGACACGCTTTCCGGCAGTGTCTGATAACTAACGTACACCGCATACTTCCCTTTTTCCGGGATATTGGGAATCCATTCGGCAAAGGCCTTCTCCGGCTGGCCCTGTGTAGCGATGTACCTCGCCGTACCGTCCTTGAAAGGATTGTAGTTATCCGGATACTGCTGATATTTTTGGGCGAATCCCGGCTGACCTGTATCCTTCCACGTGTATTTCTTGTATTCCACTTCCAGATAATGGCTGCCCGGCGTACAAGTGTTATTGTCCACAATCACCTCGTGGCGCTGCCAGTCGCGTTCACGGGGAGTGAAGACCACGGCTCCGGCATTTTCCAGCATCGGAATCAGATACGGCACCACGAACGACTGGGTAAACAAATCTTCCGTGGTACAGAACAAGCGGGGTCGCTGCCAGCGCCATTCATTCCGGTCGTTCCGGTACACTTTTCCATGACTCTGCCACACGGCCACATGCCGTCCCTCCAGGCCCCGGCTGATTTCAAACGGACGCGACACATTGGTCACCCACGGGTTTCCCTTCGCTTCCAGTTTGCCGTATAAGCGGGTCTTGTCCTGCTTCTTCCGGAACGCATTGGGCACCAGTTCCTCAATCGGTTTTCCGTCTGCATACACCTGCAAGGTATAATAATTCACCGGCCCCGGAAGCGACTGTTTCAGCAGCCGGTAAATGGCCGACACATTTTCTTCCGTAAACGGTTGATAACCAAATGTGGGATTGGCATACACGCGCAATACTTTTTTATCATGTTCCAGCTCAAAACGTTCCAGCTTACACTTGCCGATATGCGCATACGAAGTTTCATAATTGGCAAAAAAATCCTTCAGACGCTGCTCCGTGGTCTGTTCCAGACTTTGTCCAAACGCAGTCCCTGCCACGCAAAGACAGCCCAGCAGAAAAATAGCAATTTTTTTCATATCCATTCTATAGAACCGGCACAAAGGTAACAAAATCTCACAGATTCTTTTCATCCTTACCCCACGAAAAAAGCCGTCCGGCATCTTCCGACACCGAACGGCTTTCCCATTCTCTTTACAGACAATAATTAGTTGTTTTCCGGACGAAGTTTACGTACAGTCACAGCAGTCTGCCACATTTCGCTTTCACGCAATGCTTTCAATTCCGCATTCAGTTTTTCACGATAATCCGGCTGAGAGTTGCTGTCGATAGAAATCTGAGCTTCATGACCGCATTTTACACTCTGATACAATTTCTGCATTACCGGTTTGATGGCATCGTGGAACGGGCCCATCCAGTCGAGGGCACCACGCTGTGCAGTAGTAGAGCAGTTTGCATACATCCAGTCCATACCGTTCTTAGCAAACAACGGCATCAGTGACTGAGTCAGCTCTTCTACAGTTTCGTTGAATGCTTCCGACGGAGTATGTCCGTTTTCACGGAGCACTTCATACTGTGCCAGCAACAATCCCTGGATTGCACCCATCAAAGAACCACGTTCACCTGTCAGGTCGGAAGTAGCTTCACGCTGGAAAGTAGTTTCGAACAGGTAACCTGAACCGATACCGATACCCAATGCGATGGTACGGTCGTATGCCTTACCAGTAGCATCCTGGTAGATAGCATAAGAAGAGTTCAAGCCACGTCCTTCCAGGAACATAGTACGCAAAGAAGTACCTGAACCTTTCGGAGCCACCATGATGACATCGATGTCTTTAGGAGGAACTACGCCGGTACGGTCATTCCAAGTGATGGCGAAACCATGAGAGAAATACAAAGCCTTTCCTGCAGTCAGGCAAGGTTTGATAGTAGGCCATACAGAGATGACTGCTGCATCTGACAACAGACACATGATGATAGTAGCTCTCTTGCAAGCTTCTTCAATGCTGAACAAGGTTTCTCCCGGTACCCATCCATCGGCTACAGCTTTTTCAAAGGTCTTGCCCTGACGCTGTCCGACAATGACGTTAAAACCGTTATCGCGCAAGTTCAATGACTGTCCCGGTCCCTGTACACCGTAACCGATTACAGCAATGGTTTCATCTTTCAATACTTCACGTGCTTTTTCCAATGGAAATTCTTCACGGGTGATTACATTTTCAATCACACCGCCAAAATTCATTTTTGCCATAGTTTTTACAATCTTTTTACGCAGCCTTTCGGCTGCAAGTTGATATACTAATTTAATCTCTAAAAATCACTTTACTCCGAACGACCACTTCCGTGCCGTTCTTTTTCACTTCCACATCATATTCATTCTCTCCGGTCTGCTCCTGGAAGAAGCTCAAGGTGTCACCGTAATAGCTTTCGGCTACATAGGCCATCTCAAACCGGCGGACCTGTTTCTTTCGGAACATTTCCATAGGGAACAAATCCAGAATATGTTCAATGTATTTGATGCTGTTCACATGTCCGTTCAGGTCGATATCACTGTACTTCACCCGATACTCTCCCATCGGCTGCGGATGCGTCACCTTGATGCGTCCCGGCTTGTCAATCGGGCAGTCCTTCTGACACACATAGTCCACAATCGAACCACCGTGCAACGTCAGCAAATCGGCCGGTTTGCGGGTTTCCATGCTGATCATCGCCCAAATGGAACGGGCATATCCGATAGGCTTCCCTTCCTTATTCAGAATGGCAAAGTTACGGTCGGTAAACAGACGGTACACGTTCTCCACCCATGTCTGGATTGTAAAGTCTTCGTACGCACGCGGCATGTCTTCCAACTCAATCGCCAGACGGGACAACACCCACGTGTAATGATTCTCATTCAACGTGGCAATGCCGAATCCTCTGTCGGCCGCATGAAACCCGGCGCAATTCAGCAGATGATTGCCCAACACGCCCATCGTCAGCCGTTCCATGAAATCCACATGAAACGGTTCGGCTACAAACCGGTAAGTACCAACTTTACTTTCTTCTGTCATAGATTCAATTCTTTTGGTTCCGATATCTTTCTTCGCGATGCGCCAAATATTCGTTGACCCGCTCAAAACAGCTGGTAGAAACAGCGATACGCCCAGAGCGTACAAACTGCAGCACGCAGTTCAACTGCTTCAGTTCCTGATAGAGCGAAGTGATGTCCGTACTCATTCCCACCATCTCCACGATAGAGAAAGTCGGATTGACTTCCACAATATGTGCACTGTAACGGCGAATCACCTTGGATGCTTCCGGATTCGACTGGAATTCAGGAGTGGACACCTTATACATCGCCACTTCACGCTGGAAGATTTCCTTGTCCGTGAAATAATGTGCCTGAATCACATCCATTTTCTTTTCTATCTGTGTCACCACTTTGCCAATCACATCCGGAGTAGTCCAGCAAGTGATGGTATATTTATGTACTCCCTTGATGGAAGAAGCCGACACGTTCAGACTTTCGATGTTGATCTGGCGACGGGTAAACACCGCGGTAATCTGGTTCAATATACCGGCAATATTTTCTGAATGAACAATGATTGTATATAATGTTTTATTATCCATATTCTTCCTCCTTCTCCTCTCAACATTCCATTAACATATAGTTGACCGAACTTCCCGGAGGCGTCATCGGCAACACATTTCCTTCTTCTATCACGCATACCTCCAACAGGAAAGCACCGTCGGTCGACAGCATTTCCTGAATACCGTCGTTCAGTTCCTCCCGACTCATCACCCTGCGTGAAGCAATTCCATAAGCCGATGCTATCTGCATGTAATCAGGATTCATCATCGGCGTGAAAGAATAGCGGCGGTTAAAGAACATGGCCTGCCACTGGCGCACATTGCCTAAATAATTATTGTTCAGCAGGATAATCTTGACCGGTGATTTCTGTTCCATAATCGTACCCAGTTCCTGCATGGTCATCTGCAAGCCTCCGTCTCCCATAAAAGCACATACGGTACGGTCGGGGCGACCAAATGTAGCTCCAATGGCTGCCGGCAGACAGAATCCCATGGTTCCCATACCACCGGAAGTCACGATGCTGCGAGGTTTGGAAAACTTGAAGTAACGGCAAGCCATCATCTGATTCTGACCGACATCAGTCACCAGAATGGCTTCGTTGTGAGTAGCTTCACTGACCGCATTCACCACCTCACCCATATTGATAGGTCCCTCTTTCGGGAACACTTCCTTTTCGATTACCTGTGTGTATTCTTTCTCTTCATACGGTTTGAAGCTGGCAATCCATTCTTCGTGTTTCTGTGGCTGAATCAGTTCGGTCAGCAATGAAAGCGTCCGTTTGCAGTTACCTAAAATCGGCACATCCACCGGCACGTTCTTTCCGATTTCTGACGGATCCACATCCAGATGGATTATCTTGGCCTGTTTGGCATACGTATCCAATTTACCGGTCACACGGTCATCAAATCGCATACCCACTGCTATCAACACGTCACATTCGTTGGTCTTCACATTCGGTCCCAGGTTTCCATGCATTCCCAACATACCTTTATTTAAAGGATGATTGCTTGGCAATGCCGACAAGCCCAACAACGTACATCCGCAAGGAATATCCGCCTTTTCCACGAATTCCTTCAATTCCTGCTGGGCATTTCCCAACTCTACGCCCTGTCCTACCAGTACCAACGGACGCTTGGCACCGTTAATCAAGGCTACAGCCTCAGCCACAGCTTTTGAATCGGTTTCCGGATCCGGATCATAACTACGGATGAAATCCAAATCCACCGGCTCATAGTCCGTCATTTCTGTCTGTGCATTCTTGGCGAAGTCCAGTACCACCGGTCCCGGCCGACCGCTCCGAGCGATATAAAATGCCCGGGCAACCGCCCAAGCCACATCTTCGGCACGGCGTATCTGATAACTCCATTTGGAGATAGGCTGCGTAATGCCTACCAAATCGACTTCCTGGAACGCATCCGTACCCAGCAGGGAAGCCCCCACCTGACCGGCAATCACCACAATCGGCGTACTGTCAATCATGGCATCAGCGATACCGGTAATCGTATTGGTCGCTCCCGGTCCACTTGTTACCAAACAAACGCCCACTTCTCCCGATACACGGGCAAATCCCTGAGCCGCATGTGCAGCTCCCTGTTCATGACGAACCAAAATGTGGTTCAATCTGTCCCGATGGTCATACAACGCATCAAATACCGGCATGATGGCTCCTCCCGGATAACCGAAGAGAGTCTTTACCCCTTCGTGCTCCAACGAGCGCATCAATGCTTCTGAACCTGATATCTTTTCTTTACTCATAAGCTTCTCCTTATTCTACGATTCTCACTCCACCTTTATCTGCCGAACTCACCATGCTGGCGTATGCCTTCAATGCCTTTGAAACCTTACGGTCGCGGGTTACCGGCGTCATCGGACGCTGAGCCAGTTCCTCGTCAGACAGTTTCACATTGATGGAACGGTTTGGAATGTCTATTTCAATGATATCACCATCTACAATCTTACCGATGTTACCTCCGGCTGCGGCTTCCGGAGAAATATGTCCGATACTCAAACCGGAAGTTCCTCCACTGAAACGACCGTCAGTAATCAAGGCACACTCTTTACCCAAATGCTTGGATTTGATGTAAGAGGTTGGATACAGCATTTCTTGCATACCCGGACCTCCCTTCGGACCTTCGTGAGTAATGACTACCACGTCACCGCTGACCACTTTTCCACCCAAGATTCCTTCACAGGCTGCTTCCTGCGAATCGAACACCTTGGCCGGACCTGAGAACTTCCAGATACTCTCATCCACTCCGGCGGTCTTTACCACGCAACCGTCTTGAGCAATGTTTCCTTTCAATACGGCCAGTCCGCCATCCTTGCTGTATGCGTGCTGCAAGTCACGGATACATCCGTTGGCACGGTCGGTATCCAACTCCTTGTAGGTCGAATTCTGTGCACCCAACTGGATACAGAATTTACCACCCGGCGCACTCGAATAAATGCGCTGTGCTTCTGCATCTACATCCGGACGACAGATATTGTATTTGGCAATGGCTTCTGCCAATGTGGAACCGTCCACCCGGTGTACCGTAGTATCCAGCAGTCCCCCTTTGGCCAGTTCACCTAAAATATTCAGGATTCCTCCCGCACGGTTCACATCCTGAATGTGATATTTCTGTGTATTGGGAGCTACCTTGCAAAGACAAGGTACACGACGTGACAGCATGTCGATATCATCCATTTTGAAATCCACTTCCGCCTCATGGGCCACAGCCAGCAAGTGAAGTACCGTATTGGTAGAACCACCCATGGCGATATCAAGCGTCATGGCATTCAGGAATGCCTCCCGAGTGGCAATGCTGCGCGGCAACACGCTGTCGTCTCCCTCTTCATAATATTTATACGCGTTCTTTACAATCAGTGCCGCTGCATCCTTGAACAACTGCTTGCGGTTGGCGTGAGTAGCCAGAATCGTACCGTTACCTGGCAAAGCCAGTCCGATTGCTTCGTTCAAACAGTTCATGGAGTTGGCTGTAAACATACCTGAGCAGCTTCCGCAACCCGGGCACGCATGACGTTCAATTTCCGCTACATCCTCATCACTTACGGTCGTATCGGCCGACTTGATCATGGCATCAATCAAATCCAGGTGCTGTCCGCCCCACTCTCCGGCTTCCATCGGTCCACCTGAGACGAACACTGTAGGGATATTCAATCGCATGGAAGCCATCAACATTCCCGGCGTAATCTTGTCACAGTTGGAAATACACACCATGGCATCTGCCTTATGTGCGTTCACCATATATTCTATGCTGTCGGCGATGATGTCGCGCGAAGGCAAAGAATACAGCATCCCGTCATGCCCCATCGCGATTCCGTCGTCGATGGCAATGGTATTGAACTCAGCCGCAAAGCATCCCAGTTTTTCAATCTCTGCTTTCACCTGCTGACCAATCTCATGCAAGTGCGTATGACCGGGTACAAACTGCGTAAAAGAGTTCACTATCGCGATGATCGGTTTTCCCATCATCTCCTTTTTCATTCCATTGGCCACCCACAATGCTCTGGCACCTGCCATACGGCGACCTTCGGTACTCATCGAACTACGTAACTGATGTTTCATTTTCGTCTTTCTTTTCAATTAAAAAGCCTCTCTCAACGCTTGGTGAGAAAGGCTTTCTACAATATCATTTTCATATAATTACATGCACGAACCTTTCTCACCTCTTGGTGCCACGACCAGGACGCGAATAATATGCAGGACTGCCAAGTTCACTGATGTGTGTAATGTAATCATATTTACTATCTCTTGTTTTTATTTACAGTTGCAAAGGTAAAGGCTTTTTTGTAACACGCAAATAAAATGACACTTTTTTTTCAAATAAATTATCATTCGTAAGAAACAGAACGTTTTTCTTATCAGTTTATCATCCCATCTCATTCTTTCCTCCAAAAACATTCCACCTTTTAAATCTCAGATAAACACATAGTTCTACCTATTACAATATATAATATAGTAATATATTAATAAGGTATAGTTTTATCTTCCTTTTTATTTATAAAACACTCGCAATATAATTTATTTTATTTCTTTTAACAGCGTTAATTCTTATTCTTTTTAATATATGTACGTTTTATAGAAAAAACTTTTGTGTAATAATGTTTTTTTATATCTTTGCCCACAGTAAAATTCAATTTCTAAACAACTAAAGCTATGAAACATTTTGGAAAAATGATTTTAGGTGCTTGCACCGTATTAACTTTAACCTGTACACCGGCTCAAATGCTTGCACAGAGCCTTTCCCCTTCCACTCAATGGGAATGGAACAAAGGTACCATCGTCATTAAATCTCCTGAACGTCCGGCCGGACAAGAATGTGTGCTCGGACTGACTGTTCCTAAGATGAATGTAGTCCGCGTAGGTTTCGTAGGACTGGGTATGCGTGGTCCGGGAGCTGTAGAACGCTTTACACATATTGCCGGTACCAAAATCGTAGCTTTGTGTGATTACGAAAAAGACCGGGCTGAAAGATGCCAGAAACTCCTTCAGAAAGCTTGTCTGCCCGAAGCTGCCATCTATTCAGGTGCAGAAGGCTACAAAGCACTCTGTGAACGCGATGACATCGACCTGGTGTACATTGCAGCCGATTGGGACCATCACTTCCCTATTGCCAAATATGCCATGGAACATGGTAAGAACGTAGCCATCGAAGTACCGTCTGCCATGAACCTTGAACAGTGCTGGGAACTCATCAACTTGTCGGAAACTACCCGCAAGCACTGTATGATTCTGGAAAACTGCTGCTATGACTGGTTCGAAATGAATACCCTGAACATGGCACAGCAGGGTGTGTTCGGTGAAGTAATCCGTGCACAAGGAGCCTACATCCACAACTTGGATGATTTCTGGCCTTATTACTGGAAAAATGGAAAAGAAGATAAACTGGGTTGGCGTCTGCGTTACAACAAGGAAAACCGTGGCGACGTATATGCTACTCACGGCCTTGGCCCTGTAGCTCAGGCCCTCAACATTCACCGTGGCGACCGTATGACTACACTGGTAGCTATGGATACCAAATCCGTACACGGTAAGGCATTGGTAGAAAAAGCAACCGGTGAACCTTGCGAAGAATTCCGCAACGGTGACCACACCACTACCCTGATCCGTACTGCCAACGGAAAGGTCATCGAAATCCAGCACGATGTGATGAACCCGCAACCCTATAACCGTTTGTATCAGCTGACCGGAACAAAAGGTTTCGCCAACAAGTATCCGATTGAAGGCTATGCTGTAGATGCTGCCCAAATGAAGGCTTCTGGCGTACAGCCGAAGGTAGACAACCTGAGCTCTCACTCTTTCCTTCCGGAAAAAGAAATGCAGGCTTTGGTCGACAAATACCAGCACCCGATTCTGAAAAAATACGGTGAAATGGCTAAGGAAGTAGGTGGACACGGTGGTATGGACTTTATCATGGACAGCCGTCTGGTGTACTGTCTGCAGAATGGACTGCCATTGGATATGGATGTATATGACTTGGCTGAATGGTGCTCACTGGCAGAACTGGGAGCCATCTCCATGGACAACGGCTGTGCAGCTGTTGCATTCCCAGACTTTACTCGTGGACACTGGAACGATGTAAAAGGATTCCACCATGCATTTGCTACTCCGGAAGAAGAAGCAGCTACCGAACTGACTGCTGAAACTGCTACTCTTTCTCTCAAAGCTCAAGGCATGAAGGAATGGTTGGCTAAGTCAAAGAAAGCCGATGTGAAGAAAGAAGAAGTAGAAGCACATATCCAGCAGCTTTCCGCTCAACTGGAGACCGTACAGAAAAAAGCTAATGGTACTGAAAGCAAGGAACTGAAAGAAGCCGTAAAACAAGCTGAAAAGATGTTGAAACAGGCTCAGAAACTGCTGAAATAACTAAGGTATTAGTCTTCCATACAATTCACAAAGAAAGGCTGTCTTCAAATCCCTGAAGACAGCCTTTTATCTTTTTATGACCATTGGTCATTTTCTTTTCCGCCGCATGGTTTTCCTTATCGTTCCCGACACGCTCAATACCGGCAGATAGATAAAGATACCGATAACCGACATCACCAGTCCGCCGATGGTTCCGGCTGCCAGCGGGAACCAGAACGGGGTCTTCTTGCCTATCATGAACGGCACGAATCCGAGGATGGTCGACATCACCGTCAGGAAGATGGGAATGACCTTCACGTTCCAGGCCTTGGTATAGGCCCTCAGCGGTGACAGTCCCGGGAAGTTCCTGCGGATGGCATTATACTCGTTCAGGATGTAGATGCTTGCGTTCACCGTAATGCCGCACAGCAGCACGAAGGAAGCGAAACCTCCCTGGTCGAAGTTCAGGCCGAACAGATAGAACGTGAGGAACACCCCGATATACGACACCGGAATCACGAAGATGATGGCCAGCGGCTGGCTCAGCGAGTTGAAGAGGATGGCCGAAATGAAGAAGATGATGGAAATGACAATCAGCAGCAGGAAATACTGGCTGTGGTCTTCCTTCCCCCAACTCCAATAGGCACTGTCACTCTCCACGGTATACCCCATCGGAAGGCGCTTCCGGAGGGTCTCGATGTCCTTCTCCAGCAGTTTCTTGCCCTGTTCCGACGAACCGATGTATTCATATTGCAGGCAGAGCCTGTACTGCTGGTTCTCCTTGGCCACCTGTTTCGGGGCCTGCCCCTTCGCCAGCACGGCCAGGTCGGAGAGCTTGTACTGCTTGCCCTTCACCAGGAACGGCACCGACATGAAAGCCCATACATCATAGTCCCGGCTCTGGGCGGACGACAGCCGCAGATACTCCACGCCGTTGTCGTAAAGGATGCTTCCTGCCAGCTGGTCACGCATGAATACCGGACGCAGCACCGCAAACAGGTCGTAGGCCGTCAGGTTCTCCTCCGCCATCCTGCGCTTGTCGAACTCCAGATAGAACTCCGTATAGTCGTCCTTCCACCACGAGAACTCCGAACTGACGGTCACCTCCTTGATGCGGCGGTGGGAAAGCAGCAGCTTCTTCATCTCCTCCGCCCAGCGTCCCAGCTCGTCGTAGTTGTAGCCGTACATCTTTACGCGAAAGCTGCCGGCACTCTCCCGCACGTCGTTGCTGAAGCCCTGGTCCTGCAGGCCGTAGACGCTCCAGCTGCCGCCGCCCAAGGTGAGTGCCTTGCTGATGACGCTCGACTTGAGGACGTAGGGAAAGCCGCTGTGCTCGTGCTCCTTCTTGAAGAAGACCTGTATGGTAGCACGGCGGGCGTCGTAGACCGAAGTCTGGAACTGGCGTATCTCGTCAAAGCCGCTCAGGTAGGTCTCCATCTTCTTAATCAGCACGTTCATCTGCTCCAGCGTACTGCCGTTGGGCAGGGTGGCGTTGATATACAGCACCACCTCGCTCTCGTCACGGTTGAAGTAGCTGCCGTCGTACACCTTCTCGGCAAAGAGACGGAGAGAGCCGCCCAGCACCTTGTCCACTACAGGCTTGATGTCTTCCCGGTAGGTCGTATTGTCGAAAATCTTATTATACCACTCTGCCCATGCCCCCTTCTGCTCCGCGTCCTCTATCTTCTCCGGGAGCATGAACACCGGAAGTCCGAAACCGAGCACCAGCAGAAGGAAGGCGACCGCCCGATAGCGGCTCAGCAGCACGACCATCCCCCGGTAAAAGCGGGTGAAATGCACGGCCCCCCGCTTCACCCACAGCCGCGGATGCGCCGGCTTTCCCCTTTGCAGACCGGTTTTCTCTATCATCGGAGGCACGAAGAACAGGGCCACCAGCAGCGAGATGCCCAGGTTGACAATCACCACCGCCGCAAAGTCCTGCAGGTTCAGGCGTATCTTCTCGTCGAGAAAGAAGATGATGACCAGCGCCCCGATGGTGGTCAGCGTGGCCGCCAGCACCGACATGAACGCCTTCAGGTTACGCCTTCTCAGGATATGGTCGGTCATGACGATGATGTTGTCTATCACCAGGTTCAGCGAGATGGTGATGCCCGCCAGCGAATAAAGCTGGATTTCCAGCCCCAGCGCATAATACAGGATGACGGCCACGGCAATGTTCACCGCCAGCCCGGCCACTATCAGGAAAAGATACCGCAGGTTGCGCGTAATCACCGCCACGAACAGCAGCAGGATCAGCACGGTGATTCCCGTACGGAAATAAATCGTGTCCAGCTCCTTCGAGATGTATTCCGTGGCATCATAGCCCGTATGGATTTCGTATCCGGCCGGCATCACGGCCTCCGCTTCGGCTATCACCTTCCTGACCTTCTCCGCCAGGGCCAGCTGGTTGGCCGTTTCCGAAGCGGTGACGGACAGATACACCGAGTTCAGCCCGTTGATGCGGTAGTACGATGTGGGTTCCTCCTCCGTGCGCGTCACCCTGACCAGCCGGTCCAGCGGCACCATGCTCCCGTTGGCCGCCTTCACCGCAATTTCCGAGGGGACAAACCCCTCCGGACTGCCTTCGGTGGTACGCACCAGCCGTATCCATTCCGTCCCGCGGGCCGTCTCCAGCTCACAAATCCCCAGAAACTCCCGGCCGTACCTTTCCTCAATGGCGGTCAGGATATCCTGCACCCCCACCCCGATGCGCTCCAGCTGCACATTGTCGTACACGATGCGCCACTCCATGGGCGTGGCACCGCTCAGCTCCACCTTATACACCCCATCCAATGCCGCAACCAGCGGCTTGATGTGCTCCTCGCCGTACTTCTGTATCACGATGGGCGTGGCGGGAGCGTTCAGCGTGTAGGTCATGAAAGGACGCGAGGCATTTTCATCGCTCCGCTGCGTGGAGATGAGCGGATAGCTCACCCCTTCGGGAAGCTGCGCCCACAACTGCCGGATAAGGGTGGACACCTCAAAGCGGGTCACCCCGATATCCGCATGGCGGTCCAGCTCCATGTCGATGCGCCCGCCCCCATTGTCGGAAGTGGAACTGATGCTACGGATACCGCTCACCCGGGCCAGCATGCCCTCCAGGCGGCTGGTGACCTCCGTCTCCACCACCCGGGCCGAATTGCCCGGCATGGAGAATGACACCGACAGCCCCGGCATGTCGCGCGAAGGCGAGAGCTTCACCGGCAGCAGAGGCGCCAGCGCCAGTCCCACCAGCGACAGGCACACGAACGTCACTATCAGGGTGAACGACGACCAGACCAGCGGCCGGCCTTCTGTTTTCTCTTTCCTGCTCATAGCCCCTTCATCTCAAACGGTTCTCAAAATCAAAACGGTCGGAAAGCGACATGCCCGTCTCAAAGTCGTGCAGCGTGAGCTTGCGGATCTTGTAGTAGTTCAGCCAGTAGTTCTGGAGCGCCTGTATGTAGTTCTTCCGCGCCTCCTGCTGGCGGTTCAGGGCCAGCGTCAGGCTGCTGATGTCCGACTTGCCGATGATGAAACGCCTGCGCGTCTGGTCGTAGGCCAGCTCCGCCAGGTCGAGCGCCTCCGAGGCGCTGGCTATCAGGTCCTGCTGCACGTTGAAGTCACTCACCGTCATCATCACGTCCTCCTCCAGGCTGATCTCTTCCTGACGGGCGGCAATCTTGACCACATTCAGGTTGTTCCTGGCCATGTTGTACTTGCCCTTTCTCACGCCCCAGTCTATCAGCGGAATGGAAACCGTGAACGACACCAGGTCCTGCTGCAGCAGGTTCCGGTACGCCGCACTGAAGTTGTCGGCCACCTGGTTGAAACCCACGCTGGCATTGAAGCTGGCATTGAAGCGCGACTCCTTCCGCGTGCGATCCACCTCACGCTCCGCCTCCAGCACATTCTGGCGCTGTTCCAGGTACGTCGGGTTGTTCTCCCGCGCCAGCACCATGGCCCGGTCGGCCGGCACGTCAACATACCGCGGACGCGACGGAAGCTCCAGCTCGATGTACGCGTTGCGGTCCAGGTTCAGGAAGGTGGCCAGGGCCGACATCGCACGCTTGCGCGCGATCTCCGCATTCTTCAGCGTGTTGCGCGCGTTCACCTTGTCCAGCTTCAGCGTCAGCAGGTCGGCCTGTGAGATGGCCGCAATCTTCTGGCGCTGCTCCCCGACGGCATACAGCGTATCGGTGGTGGCCACATTGTCCCGTGCCAGCTCATAATCGGCCTGCGCCATGGCAAGGGTAAAGAAATAGCTTACCGCTTCCTCCGACACGCTCTCTGCATTGTAGAGATACTGCTTCTTCACCTTCTCAAACTTCAAAGGCTCTATCTTCCGGTCCCAGCGGAAGGCATTGAAGCCCAGCAGTTCCTGCTGGTAGCCTATACGGAAAGGGATGCTGGAAAACTGCGTCGACTTCGTATCGCCGAAGTTCCGCATGTAGTCCAGCTGCGTGTCCACATAGAACGTACCGCCCAGCAGGTCGAAGTTCTGCGCCACGCTCAGCCCCGCGCTGGCGCTCAGCATCTGCTGCTCGCGGTACACGTCGACATTCTCCTGCGAGTCGTAACGCTGCGTGATGTAGCGGTAATACTGCGCCGGGGTCATGTTCAGCGTGAGGCTCGGCAGACGCGCCGCCTTGTAGCTGCGGTACTCCCAGTAGCCCGACAGGTACATGTTCTGATAACGGAAAGCCGACAGCGAGCTGTCGTTGGCCATCGTGATGGTCTCCTTCAAATCCAGCCGCAGCACGTGCTGGGCCTTCATTCCCGCCGCGCAGAGCAGCAGCAGGAACAGTATGCTAAATCTTCTTGACTTCATGTTTTCTATAGATAAACCAGTAAATAAGAGGGATTACAAAAAGGCTGATGACGAGGCCCACCATCATGGTGCCGATCATCGCCACCGAAAGCGGACGCTGCATCTCCGAACCCAGGTCGGACGTGAAGAGCAGGGGCACCATGGCGAACACCGTGGTCAGCGTCGTCATGATGATGGCCCTCAGCCTCCGGTGACCTGCCGTATGGATGGCCTCCAGCAGCGGCATGCCCTCCCTGCGCAGCTCGTTGATGGAGTCCAGCTTCAGGATGGAGTCGTTCACCACGATACCGCAGGAAACGATGATGCCGATGGCCGACATCAGGTTCATGGTATGCCCCGTGGCCCACAGCAGCACCAGTCCGAAGGCGATGTCCATCGGAATCTCCGCCAGCACGATCAGCGGCTGCAGGAAGCTCTCAAACTGGGCGCAGAGGATGAAATACATCAGCAGCACCGAGATGAACAGAATCACCGTCAGCTCTCCCATCATCTTTTTGTTCGAGAAGAAGCTTCCGCCGAACGACACCTCCCAGCGGCTGTCACCGTCGACCGCCCTGCGTATGCCGTCCATCACCTGCGGCACATCCTTCACCTCATAGAAATTCACCGGGATGTACTCCCCGTTGCGTCCGGCGGTGATTTCCTTCAGGTCCTCCCCGGGAACGATGCGCACCAGCTCGCGCAGCGGGATGTAGTTCCTTTCTCCCGATGCCGCGTCCGTCCGGGTCTCCACCAGCGTCTCCGCCAGGATGCGGTTCACGCTCATCTCCCTTCCGGCGATGCCGATGGGCAGATACTGCTGGTACGAACGCAGGGTAGAGACCTGGTTGTCCTTCAGGGCCGTACGGAGCACCCTCACCACCTCGTCATAGTCCACATTGTACAGGAGCAGGCGGCTGCGGTCCACCTCCAGGTCCAGCTGGCTGCGGAAAGGCGTGCCCTCGGGCACACAGCCGGTCTCCCGGGCCATGGCATCCTCTATGGCCCGCACTTCCCCCGCCTCCGGAACCGATGCGCGGTCGGCCCTGCGGAGCTGCGCCACCAAGTCGGGTTCCCCCGTGACGAAAAGCTTCTCGAAGATGGTCACCGGCGGCGAGAAAGTCACCACAGCCGCAGGGTAATCCTTCCGGACGGTCTTTTCCACAAGTCCGGTCAGTACCGGAATCTGCTCCGGCTCCGCCGTCCGGAAATACAGTTCCGCCTCGGAAGTGGAAAGTTCGTTCTCCGTGCCCAGCAGATAGTCCTGCATGCCCACGTAGGCCGTATGCTCCACCACCAGCGAATCGGCCCGGGCCAGTATGGCGTTCACCCTGCGGTTGTTCTCGTCCACATGGATGTTCTCGTTCCATTCAATGCCCACCACCACCTCGTTCTGGTCAATCTCCGGCATACGCTCCTTGTCAATCACCATGAACATCAGCACACACAGCGGCAGCGACACGATGGCAAGAAACATGGTAACAGTCCTATGTGCAAACACCCACTCAATACCCGCATCATAGAACCGTGTCAGCCATTCGTTCTTCAGCAGGTTCTTAAAGTTAGCGGTAAACCAGTTGTGCTTCCTGATGCCCGTACGGTAGAACAGCACATACAGCACGGGCAGCAGCATGATGCCCGTAAAATACGACACCATCAGTCCCGACGTGATGGAAAACGCCTCGTCCATGAAGATAGCCCCGGCTATCCCGCTCATGAACACCAGCGGCACGAACACCGCAATGGTGGTGAGCGACGAGCTCAGCATCGGCGTGATCATCTCCGAGGTTCCCGCCACGGCCGCACGCTTCAGCGAATACCCCTTCTCACGGTACTGCGACACGTTCTCCGTCACGATGATGGCATTGTCAATCATCATGCCCACCGCCAGGATCAGTCCCGAAAGCGAGATCACGTTGAGCGAGACCCGGCAGAGGTAGAAAAAGAAGAACGTGATCACCACCGAGGCAATCATGGTGATGCCGATGACCAGCGGCGAACGCACGTCGCCGATGAAGAACACCGCCACGATGAAGATGAACAGGAAGCCCAGCGTGAAGTTCTGCTGCAGGTTCGATATGGTATAGTCCAGCAGCTCCGTCTGGTTCCGGCTGATGCTGAACTCTATGTCGGGATATATCTTTGTAAAATAGTCCGTGGTCTCCTTCAGCTCACGGCGCAGGTTGTCCATGTTCTCCTCGCCCTGCTTGATGATGGCCAGCGTCACCGCCCGCTTTCCTCCCGCCAGCGAGCGCCCCGTCTCGTTGCGGGTAACCGTCTGCACGTCGCAGATGTCCCCCAGCTGCCTCACCTGTCCGTTGCGGTTGAACCAAATCTGCCGCACGTCCTCCGGCGTACGGAGGATGGAGGCGATGCGGATGTTGTATTCATAATACCCGTCGCGCACCAGCATGCTCCCCGGCTCCACGTTGTTCGACGAGAGGATGGCCTCCAGGTCGGCAATGCCCATGCCCAGGCTCTCCATCCTGCCCATATCCGGCACGATGCGGAGCATCTTCTGCGGCACCCCCGTCATGTCGGCCATGGCCACCTGCGGCAGCTGTTCGATGCGCCGCTTCACCACGTTCTCCGCCAGCGTGCACATCTCCAGAAAGGCATCCCCGTCCGTTTCCCGGTAAGGCACATCCTTCTTCAGCGTCATGTTCAGGTAGAACACCGGGATGTCCGTCGCGCTCGCCTTGACGGCCTTCGGCCTTGCCGCATCCCTGGGCAGGCTGTTCATGGCCGCGTCAATCTTCTCGTTCACCTCGATGAAGGCCAGGTCGGTATCCGTGCCGAAATCGAACGACAGGCGGATGATGCCCGACCCGTCGCGCGTCTCGCTCCGCATCTCGCTGAGCCCCGACACCTGCATGAGCTGCCTTCTTAGTGGAGCCACCATGGTATTCTCCAGTTCGCGGGCCGACGAGTTCTCCCCGCTCACCTGTACGGTGATCTGCGGAATGTCTATGTCCGGAAGCAGCGATACGGGCAGCGAGAAGTAAGTCACCAGCCCCACGATGAAGCAGGCGGTGAAAGCCATGAGTACCGCTATCGGTCTTTTAATCAGAAATCTTACCATAGTACGGACATGTTTTAATGTATCACTTTTACGGGAGCCTCATGCGCAAGGTTCACATTTCCGGTCACGATGACCTGTGCCCCTTCCTCCATGCCCTCGCCTGTCACGGTATATTCGGTCATGTTCTCCAGTCCGGTGGTCACATAGTTCCACACCGCCCTGCCGTCCTTCAGGGTAAACACCACCTGCTTGCCCGTGCGCAGCACCACCGCCGTCTTCGGTACCACAAGCTGGCCGGGCACCGAACGCTTCACGCTCACACGCACGTTCATGCCGTCGAACAGTCTTGCACCGCCGTTCACCCTGGCCCTTACGCTCACCAGCCCGTTTTCGTCCACCAGCGGGTTGATTTCCGACACCGTACCGCTGCACGCTCCGGCTGTCCCGGCAAACGGGGCCACCTCCACCCGGTCTCCCCGCCTGACAAGCGGCAGCTCGCTCTCCAGCACCTTGAAGGCCACCTCCATGCCCCCGCTTCCTATCACGCGGCAGAAGGGCTTCGTACCGTCCGGACGGTTGAAACCCCGCGTCTCCAGATTGGCCACCACTCCGTCGAACGGTGCGGTGATCACCGCCTGCTCCAGCTCGAACTTTGCCAGCTCGTATGCCGCACGGCTCTGGCCGTAGCCGCTCTTCACCTCGGCAAGCCGTACTATGTCTTTGGGGATTTCCTGCATACGGTCCGGTGAATACCCCTGACCTATCAGCACATCCTTCATTTCCAGTTCCGACTGGCGCAGGGCTATCTCCGCCTTCTCCAGGCTGTTCTTCAGGGTGAACAGGTCGAGTCCGGCTATCTTCTGGCCTTTCTTCACCGTCTCGCCGTTCTTCACATAGATGTGTGCCACCGGCTCCGAAGTGAGGCGGAACGAAAGGTCCGCATACTGTGAGGCCGTCACCTTGCCGTTGCTCACCAGCTCATGGTTGAACGTGGTCCTCTTCAGTGTCATTACCGTGACCTCATTCACCTGTGAGGGCAGAACCGTTTCCACTCCTTCCTTTTCCTTTCCGAAAGTGTCGTCTTTTTTCTCGCTGCAGCCGGCCCACATTCCGGCGGCAAGCAGCAGCACATATACGTAGTGTGTTCTCATACATATCTCATTTAATCCAAATCCAACTTATATTTTCTGATTACAAAATCTTCATCCTTCATTGTCGAAGCAAACATACATTTATCATTCCTGTCAATACAGAATGAACAGACAGGCATATCCAATGTATATTTGTGCAGCAATTTGCCATCCCAATTAAATACATATAAAATATCACTGAAATAATTGGGTAAGCCTTTATACAAATTTTCCTTCAAAGCTTCTCCATGCGTATAGGGAGTCATAAGACAATAAATATAGTTTTCAGTCACTTTAGTTACAGCCCCCCTCAAACAACGGTCATCAATAACCCTTCTGTCATTAGACGCCTTATAAACCGGATAATCTGCACATAGAGGTATTCGTTTAGATAAATGAGTTCCATCCATCTCCAAAATCTCTATAAATCTGCCAAGTCTGCAAGTATAAACGAACTTGCTTAACGATGGATGTTTAGCTAGTTCAGCATCGCAATATACCAAGAAATCAGCCGGTTTCACATAAGTAGCTACATTTATACCAGGAAATGTATAATTGATGGCTTCAACTTTATTCCTCTTAAAATTTATGGCTGATAAAATCTTATTATCGGTAAGTTCCCCTCCTGTTGCTATACAGATGCTGTCATTAAACATCACAAAATTGGGAAAGAATAAACAATTATGATTTAGTGGCATATCGACCACTTCCCATTTATCCTTATCAAAAGGATACTCTTTTCTTATTTTATATACCTTACTGATTGTACCAGAATAATTAGCGATAAACAATGAACTGTCCGTAACCTGATAAGAAGGATTGACAACCTCCCATGCTCCATTGCCTTTGGTTAAAAAAGAACCTTTTTTCCTCAAACTATTACCATCTAACTCATATATAGCATACAACTTATTTTGGGATAACTCTTCAATAAGAAACTGATTCTCGTCTATGAAATCTATTTTCATTCCCCAAATATCAGAATCGCACTTCAGATATTCACCCTGAAGCTGAATTGTAGGCAATTCCTGAATTGTGTTATCTTTATCCTTGTTTTTTTTCGAAGAACATGAAAATAACAAAAGACACGTACAGATTATATAAAATAAATGCTTAGCCATAATACTTTATTTAATATTCACTGATTATAAATGAATCAAAAAATATGTTTTCAAATAAATTTGATTTAGCGGAACTAATTTGTTCTTTAATATATATATAAGAGAATTGACTGAACAAAGTAACATGGTAATACTTATCGAATACAATATATGTTCATTAGTAGTAGACTTAAAATCTTTACTTTACCTATAAGTTTTATCGTTCTACATAGATTGTATTATCTAAATTATTCCATGTTACTTGGTCTCAATTTATATCACGACAAGTCGGCATTAATTACCATAATGGTCTGGATGAAATATACCTACTGGTCTCCAAGGTACTATATATGAAACTTCCATACAGTCATAAGTTATTCGATAATAACAAGAACTTCCACTAGTTTCTGTTTGAGATAGTGCCTCTACATTAGCGATTGCTAAATCAGGCATTTCAACTTCCTGTTGCAAGGCATAGACATTATAACTGGCTGCCATTGTAAATGCAGCTACAAATAAAATTCTAAAAACTGTCTTTTTCATATAACTTTTTGTAATTGCTTTATTAATACATTAGAGGGAAATAAACCTCTCTATTCTCTCAATTCCGATATTATAATTAACTTTGCATCGGTAACACCTCCTTTGACTTCGTCGATTTTCAATTCTTCGATTGGATGGGTTTGACATGGAGTGGAATGTGATATTCATTGTTTGCAGACACGTGATTCATGTTTCCACTCCTTTCCATATCCTACTCGATTTTATATTATTCTTTTATTTATTCTTCCACAATTTTTTATTTTCCAAAAGCTTCTCCACCTTCTGCCGCATTTCCTTTATAGCAGTAGAATTTACCTTAGGTTCAGCGTTAAGCACATACTCTGCCTCCCTGACAAGCTTTACCCTGTCAAAATACCCAGGTTCTGCATAAAGCTTAACCAGCAGATAGTGGGGATATACGCGCTCCGGCAATCTGCGGGTGGAACGTAGCAGATACATTTCCGCTTTCCCATGTTCTCCGCTCTCCTGCGCACTGCGTCCCAGAATATTCAATATCATCGGATCTCCGCTCACCGTCATGGCTTTCAAAAGAACTTTTTCTGCTTTGCCGTAACTTCCGGTTTTGTATAATGCCCTTCCGTACTCAAAACAGAAATCTTTATGCCAGGACATTTTATCATAAAGCTTTCCATATTCTTCCACTGCCGCCCTAAATGCTCCGGAATGATACAGAACCCTGACAGGAATCCACTGGCGAACAGACCGTGTGCGTGCGGAGTACATACCATACCTATTCACCGAAGCTGTTAATCCGGCCACAACAACCGGCAGCAGGATTATCACGGCAACCGATTTGCGTTTTATCTTCACCAGCCCCTCGCCACAAAGCGCCATTACCGTCAGTAACCATACGGAAACAATAGCCGGGATATGGAGCGGATAGGAAAAGCAGGCAAATACCATAAGCGATACAAGGCATCCGCCCATTCCCGCAAGAGATTTACGGCTCCCGGCTATCTTCAACAACACAAGTACTAAAGTTATAAACAATACGGATACCCACACACCATATTCAACTGCAATCTGCAGATATTCATTGAAGGCAAAATCGGGTGTTCCGGCCACCAATGCCTCCGACTCCGAATATTCACAATCAGTGAAGTATCTTTCCTGGGCATCACCGTAAATGGCGGAAAATGTCCTTCCGTTTTCTTCACCCCAAGGATTGCCGGCAATGGCCTGGGAAGTTATCTTTCCTATCAGCAAACGGCCGTCTGCCGAATCACGTTTCATGAAATACGCACCGGAGGCAAACAGCGCACCGACAATAAGCACGCCTAATACGGCATATCTGTGTTCCGATACAAACGATTTTACTTTCACACGGTAAACCCTGAGAACCACATATCCGCACGAAATCAGGGAAGCAAACCATGCCGCACGGCTCATGCCCGCCGGAAGCACACAGCATATCAGCAACAGCACACACATCGATAGATAATACTGCACAACCGAAAGACGGTCTTTCTTCCCGTTCAATATTAATATCCGGTACAGGGCTACCGGAAGAACTGCCGCCAGATAGCCTGAATATGGACCCGGGTTATAGAATGTTCCCGTAAGGACAAAAAGCGAATGGTTTGACGGATATATACCTGCAATCTGACCAAGACCATGCAGAGCCTCCACTGCCCCGAATCCCATCAGCACCCATTGTACTGTCTCCGACACAATACGGACAGTCCGCTGTGGATTCATAATATATCCGGCAAGCCACAAAGGCAATACAACAGTCATCACGGCAGAAAGCCACATCCACTGCGTTCCCTGAAGGTCGGACGGTAAACTTCCGTCTGTCACCAGCACGGTTCCACCCGCAAGTCCTGCAAGCAGTAGACCTGCCAACCACGGTATGACTCTGCATAACCATTTCCTTAGTTCAACATTCATAATATGTATAGCTCGCTCAAAAAAAGTTCCATTTTCCTTTTTATTCAATCTTCTTCCATACCCTGTCCCAGCAAATATCGCCTGTATAGCTGTCCACAGATTTCCATACCCTTGAAGCCACCCCCACGATATACTCCTCCGGAAGCAGCCCCAAGTAACGGGAATCCTGTGAGTTCTCACCATGGTCTCCCGCCACGAAATAATAGTTCTTACGGAACTGGTAAGAAGTTATCACACTGTCGTTCAGCAGTACTGTATCTCCCTTTATATACATCTTCTTTCCTTGTTCCCATTCAATGAGTTTGCGGTACAATACACCACCCGTACGGCTCATCTTCACCACATCCCCCTCTCCGGGAACAAACAGGGGTCCGAACTCCTTTATGTTCCAGTCAAGCAGTGAGTCGTATGGGAAGCTTCTGTATACTCCATCAGGAAAATCCTCAGGACGCATCAATCCTATGCGCTTCTGTGAAGCAACATTCCCCAAAGGTATGTCTACACCATCCACATTGAACATCCCCTTCCTTATGGAGACTGTATCTCCAGGTAACCCGATACAACGCTTGATATAATACTTCATTATGTGCATCTCTATAAGGCTCTAGTCGTTTGGATGCGGGAAATTGAACACAACCACATCGTTGCGCTTTATCTTCCTGAATCCGGGTAAGCGGTAAATTTCTGTCTGTTCTAAATTGAGAGACTTGTTCAGGTTAAACAGACGTGCTCCAACGACAGGTTTCCACACAAGAACGTAATCCCCCTTACGTAGTTCCGGTGACATGGAATCACTTGGTATCTGGAAGGAGGCAAATACAAACACTTGTGCCAGAATCCACAGAATCAACAGGCATATAGCTATAAATACCAAGTTCAATAGTATATCAAAGCATCGTTTAGTCCTCATAACTATGATGTTTCACTGTGATTCATATCATATCATCACGTTAATCCTTTTTTCATTACATATCTTACTATTATAGGGTTATCATCATCTTTAACACGGTCAAGTATTTTCAATTCATTCCCATCCAACAGAGATTTGTCTATATATTTATCCATTTCATAAGGGTAAATGATTGTATACAAAGAATTCTTATCTAAATGAAAACAGAAATTAAGACACACAGGATGCTTATTTGAATGAAGAATTGACTTTTTAGACTTTCTGTCATATATTACGGTCTCTCTAACTCCATTATTAATCATATAAAAATATAAGTATGAATCATTCATCTGCTTTATCACAGGTATAGGAGTATCAGATTGAAGAAGATAATTATTTACCTTTTCCATAACGGCAAAGGATTTCTTCAGACTTTCTTCATCTGACTTCCGGTCGGACATATCACCAAAACGTTTCTCCAAATCCTCTTTATTAATATTTTCTCCAAATGAATAGCTAATATACTTGCTTAACTTACAAGAATCTTCATCAATACGATATATGTTATAGTCAAGACATACTGGAAGAAAATAAAGTTCGCCATTCAATCTCACAAAAGGATTATGATTCATTGTAAGCGTACTGATAAAATCGGCAGTATAATCTTCCACGGAAATGATGCTTTGTCGAGTATAGTCACAAAAACACATTACGGCATCTTTCTCCCCCAGCAAAGTAGGCAATAAAATATAAGAATCATCGCTCAGAGGATAAAAACGAGAGAATGTATGGATACTCTTCTCCTGCAAATCTCTTTTTCCAAGAAAATTAAAGAATAAATCATACGAGTATATACTACCGAACGGACTTAATATCTCTATACTTTTGTTATATGGATTATAAACAGCATCAACCAGAATATTATATTGGTCGGGGCCATCTCCCCGGCACTTACGGGAGCTGGATATAAAATCCCCCTCTTTTGTAAACAGGTACACTGTTTGTCTCTTGTCAACTATCAGATATCCGCCAAAATCATCATAAAACTCTATTTTATGATATTGGTCTATGAGATTCATACTGTCGGTTTCAAAGGGAACTATCTCTATTCTGTCAATGAAATTCCCCATAGGCAAATCTTCATTTTCTGAATAGTATATATTTGTTATATTATCATGTGATTCCCTTTCTGTACAAGATATTGCAAATATAAGAATTGTCAATATAAAGCCATGAATATGTATTAATATCTTCATTTTATCAGATTTTATTATTTTCAGGAGTTGAAATTAAACTCCTGACTAACAGTTCAAAATACTAATGTTGTGTAGATTTCCGCACCTTTAAATTGAACAACTAGTCCAAGTATAACCAACAAACCCACAAGCGAAATCATGTGCTTCACCATCAAAACACAACATTCCAGTTTTCATCCAGCAAGGACCACTGTTTCGTCCACAAATAATCTCAACTCCTCCAGATTCATTATCTTGTGCTAACGCTTCCACATTAGCCATCGCCAAATCTGACATTTCAACTTCCTGCTGTGAAGCATATACACTATACCCAGCAACCAAAGCAGATACGGATGCGAAAACTAATTTCAAGATATTCTTTTTCATTTTAGTTCGAATTTTTACTTTAATTATCTTATAATTTTAATAATCCCTACGGAGGAGCAAATTATTTCATTTCAGTTGCTACATTTATACCAGGGGGCTATAGGCTGAGAACATATTTATACAGATATTTATGATTCTCTCCTATGCACCATAACATATTATTCCTAATATGTATAGAAATAACGCTGTGGTCTAAAACATATCGCTTGACTGGCGTTCCTTCCCAATTATAAACCAGTACGATATTACTGGTATAGGCCGAACTTTCTTTATCCAATAATGACGAACCTGAATATAATAAATAGACGTATGATGAATCATACGACAATGACAAAAAGCCTACCGCTTCCTCTTTCCTGTGGGCTATAACAGGTCCTTTCTGAGGAATGGCAAATTGAGGGAAATGATAATATCTATGCGCCGAAGGTGATAGATTGTAGGATTCATCAATATTGTAAAAATCTATTAGTCCTTTATATGCGGCAACGAATTTATTTTTATCCGGATGCACCCCTATTAAAGTACCAGCGTACAATGCCGCTTTCTGGTAAGGCTGCAGTGGCTGAATGTCTTTATTGCTTGGATATTCTTCTTCACAAACATAAGTGCTATCAGCAATGTTGTATATCAGAAAGCGTCCTTGTTCAAACATTCCTGTACCTATGATTGAAGTAGAGTCAAGCATTGCCAATGAATAAAAACGATTTATAGATTCATTAATCTGTATAATCTCTTTGTACTCATAACTATTCAGGTCTAACTTGAAGATTTTTCCTTTAATTCTATCTGCAAATAGAAATTCATTCATGTTATTGGATACAGGCAAATACTGTATGATTTCGTTAGGTCCGTTACCTATATGAGCAGTATGGATTACCTCGTTGGTCTTTTGATTCCATATAGAGACACGATCTTTTATGCGGATGTTAGAAAAAATAAAGCATGAATCAATATAGGAAACGGAAAAGGGCAGTAACAGACCCTTTTCTTCCAGATTTATGGAATCTGCCGACATGATTACTGAACTCATTGGGAAATCCGTATCAATATCAGACAAGCCTTTATCTGTACAGTTTGTGAGACAGAGTAAGTACAATAAAACAATAAGTTTGTTATTCAGTTTAAGCATCGTATTAAAACTTCTTTATAATTGATTATTACAGCTTTGCCATTAAAGTTTTCATCCTACCGTATTAAAATTTGATATTCTGGGAGTCACTGATTACATGATTCTCATCTACAGTTATTTATTTTGTCAAAGAATAATACCCTACCTCATATTCTCCCGTTTCCGGGTTCTTGGCTATGGCATAAATACGCCGTTGTTTACCCGCAACAGCTATTGAGATGTTAAGCCTGTCTGTTTCAAGGCTCTTGATTTTTTCTCCGCGGGTATTTAAGACCAAGATGTGAGAGGCAAGAAAAGTCTCTTCGGGAAATTGCTTTCCTGTACGGCCGGAAAACAATAAATATACAAACTCGTCATCCAAATCAGCCGAACAAATTCCCATCGGAGTATTTTCAGTTACGGCATCTTCCGTGTGTTCCGTAGGTATATATTCCTTGAAGCAGGCTTTCCAGGTACCCCCTTCTCTCGCATACAATTCATAATAATATCCTATCGGGGAATGGTACAGCATCCTATCCCGACGGTCATTTATATGCAACACGCCCTGATACAGATAAAACGGAGACATCTTCATGCCTTCTTCTTCGGGATAATTTCCGAAATAAGTGACGGTGTCTTGTGCCAGGCAGAAATATTTCCCATACTTGCTGTCGCCCAATCCTATTTTCTGGCTATCATCCACATAATATGCATATTGCATCCCCTCCACTTTTTGAGACTCAGCTTCACTATAGAAGAAAGAACGGACGGGACGGAATGTACGGGTTTGCAAAATCGAGTCCAGGTTATAGACCAGCGTCTTTCTGCCCGCAATGTCAACCACCTGAAATTCCTTCTCATTTATCTTGTCAATAAATTGTCCATATAAAATATCATCGGGGCCTGAACCCTTTTGTCCTCCGGATAACAACGGAGCAGACGCACCGAGGCGAAACAATGTATACGTATTATTCTCTACAGGGTCATGAACCAAAACCAGTGAATCAAAGACCTCAATAGCGGTCGGCTTAAAGAGGAAATCACTCTTGACCGGATGAAAACGAACCTGCTCGGCCACGTTGAAACCATACAGGGCCATAGGCGATTCTTTCCGCTGACACCCGCACAAAAGACATAATGAAACTAAAAAAAGAATCTTTTTCATACGCATTTTCATATACCAAAACTATTTTCTGTTTTCTCAAATTTGCCCTATCATTAAAAAGCATACTTTTTTACCAAATGATATTCAGGTACAAAACTCAGACTATATAAGGTCCTGTTTGTTAAATGTAAACACAGGTACAGGAAACTTATAGGCCTTATCAGGAGTTCCGTCCAAATTGAATGACAGCAAGGTGTCCAACTTTCTGCTGTGAAGCATATACACTATACCCACCAACCAAAGCAGATACGGATGCGAAAACTAATTTCAAGATATTCTTTTTCATCTTACTTTAAATTCTGTTTGTTGACTTTCTTTCGTTTATTCACACATGAAGCGACCAATCCCGATTTACTAAATCCAATAATAGATGAATCTACTTTATTCAAGACTGAGTCAAAGGGAAACATACCAATGTCGGCTCTGGATTATTGGCAATGCCATAAATAATGCCCGATTGTTCATCTACGCAAAAACAGAGCAAAGGCAAGTCGAGCTGAAACAAAGCCAACCGATTTCCTGCCCAGTCATAGACATAAATATAGCCACATTCCCATTCTGCCAAACCATAATCTTTAAAAGAGCGACCGGAATAAAGTGCATAAATACGGGATTCAGTCACCGATAAATCCCGATAACAGACAGGAAGTTTCCCATTATGAACCACAGAATAGGAAGCCTGTCCTCCACTATAATCAGGTTTATAGTCTGCATAACGGTCTATCACAACCTTATTCCGCACCAAATGCCTGTCATGAATCTCGTATAGAAACAGCATCTTGGCACACATGGTAGCAAAAGCCAACCGGCCTTTAGGAGTCACCCTTATAGTTCCTTGATACGCCAACGCACGATTAAAAACGGATATTTTTCTCTCATTCTCATCCTTATACGGATATTCTCCAGCTCTATCCACAGGTACTCCCTGGTTGTCAAAAACAGCAAACATCGAATCATTGAAACAGCCATTACCTACAAATTGATCCTGCCCGTAAGGAATGACATCAAAACTCCATGCATCCGTCCATTTTTTCACAGTGGAACTTTTCATACGATTGTTCAGACTGTCCCATTCCATCATCTTAATTTCCCGTTTCATTACATCGTATCCACATACCATTTTATCATCATAAGGCTGAAGGCTTGTAGGGTGAATAAATTCATCCGGGCCCTGACCTTTTGCTCCAAATTGTCCTACATATTTCTTCTGTTTCAAATTCACATAATGAAACATTGAATCCGACTTATAATCCATAATCAGCAAACCGTCTCCCATTTTTTGTATACCACCAGGAGATCCCAATAACAAATCGGGCATTTTAATCGTCTCATGTTGCAAGGTTTGGGATACAATCTCAGTTTCTGTAGATGATGAACCGCAACCTGCCAATAAAACAAGAAGAAAACAGTTTATAAATATTCGATTCATATTTTTCAATATATAAAATCAGGTATCAAATTCCGTATGCATTGTTTCTCTTCATAGAACGACACCCTCTTGTCAGAAAGATGTACGAAATGAAGAGAAGCATGCTGATTCATTTCAAAAAACCTTATTCGTTTCCACCAGATAAAGCAAACTCCACCAACAGATTCTCCTCTCTGTTGGCTATCGCATAAACCATATCATCAGAATTGGATACACATATTTGCGACAATGGCAAATCCGTTTCATATTTGCTCACAGGGTTACCATCCCAATCTATCTGATATATCACATTTCCCATAAAGGCTTTTTCCTTATAGTCTTTCAACGTCCTATCCGAATACAACAGATAAACATATCTGTCCGTAGCATAAGCACTGATAAATCCCATCTTGTTTTCCGCACTCATAGGAGCGGTACGATATTTTTCATTCTCTTCAGTCCTGTATATAGGATATCCTCCGACCCACTGGTATGTTCTGACTATCGCTTCCGGCTGTACAGAACACAGCATAAAAATAGGAGCAAAATTTATGGCATAGACAAACTTATCCAAAGAAGGCTTTGAGCGTAACATTCCTTGATAGGCCATTCCTCTTAAACGGTTGTCTATCTTCTTTTCTTTATCATCTCTGTAAGGATACTCATAAAAATACTTTTCATCGCTTCCCCCTTCAATCAACGCGAACATGCTTTTCTCATAAAATCCCAGCCCCACAAATGTGTTATTATACTTCGATAATAACATGTCAATACTGTTAATCGTATCACTGGTTATTTTAGTATAATACGGCAACCCCTTCTTCACATTTTCCAGATTTATCCGTATCAGGCTATGTTTATAATAGTCATATACGCAGACACACGAATCGGCCTTATCCTTTTGCAAGGAAGCCACCTGTAGGAAATCCCGACTTCCCTGTCCTCTTTCCCCAAACCGGTAGATACGTTTATTGTCTGACAGATCGACCATCGTAAACAGACTGTCTCCCAGATCATCATAAAAAATGACAGAAGAGTCAGCATATATCATATAGAAAGGCCTGCCCATAATAAGCTCTCCCGACAAACAGTCCTTAACAAGCACACTTTTTTTATGAGTAAACAGGGCATCAAAATCTTCCATGCTTTCAGGTTTTTGACAGCCGACAAAAACAAGCATAAAAAACAAATACAGAAAAACTCGATTTTTCATAAGTACCTTAACAGAATAATTGTAAAAATTTAATCACGAGATTTATCCCTTCATAAATTCAAAGGAAACCGAACCAGAACCGGGTCCGGATGATAGGCTATCGCATACAAACTACCGTCATCTTTGGATACCTCGATTACCTTCAATGGCACATCCGACTGATAACGTTTCTGTAGCGTACCGTCCCATCCGTAAACTTCTATCGTATAACCGCTGAATGCCGCATCCTTATCATCCCGGTAGTTTTTTCCGGAATAAAGCGCATATACATACTTCTCAGTGGCACACACATCCAGATAGCCTACAGGAGTGTCCGTTTCTATTGCCGGACTATTATATTTATATTTTGGAAACGATTCCTGAATCTCTTTGACAAGATTCCAGTGCTCACCGGACTGCTCATAAAAAGTCAGAATCTTGGCTTTGTATATGGCCTGCACAAAACGGTTACGGTGAGGACTGGCTGCCAGTTTGCCCTGATACACATCACCAAGGACAAATCCGTCTAACTTCCTTTCTTCTTCATCCCGATAAGGATATTCACCAAAATCACCTACTTTCTTTCCATTGCCGTCCAAAACGGTAAAACGGTTGTGCTTATGCAAGCCGGTTACAATATAACGGTCGTGCTGCAGCGGCAGCATCTCAAAGCAAATCAAAGAGTCCGCTAAAGAGAACAAAGATCGGAATGAGATTCCCTCATCCCCATGCTGCATCATGAAACATTCCTTCTTGCTCACGTCAAACAGAATCGGACGATTGTTCATATCCGGATAAACAGCACCGACAAGCAGAAACTCACCCGGCCCCTGCCCGATTTTGCCATATTCGGACACCTTCCTGTCTGAAAGATGTACGAAATGAAGGAAACCATCCTGATTCGAGTCTACGATGACCAGCACCGAATCATTCTCCCAGGACATGTCCTTTACTTTACCCAACAACAGTTGGTCTTCATCAAGCACTACTGAATGATGCAAGTCTATTTCAGACACGTCTTTTCCCTTGTCAGGCTTGCAAGATACCAGACAGGCTAAAAATATTATATGCAAAATATATTTATACATTAATCAAATCAATTTAAAAATAACGGAATACTCAATCAGGGTAAAGAAAATTTTACAAGAACTGGGTCTGGATTATTAGCTATACCATAGAAGACGTTATGTTTCTTGGCATAGCAAAAACATAAAATTGGAATATCTAACTTGTAATGTGTTTTATTACTTCCATCCCAATTGTAATAATAAATAGAAGAACACTCAAAAGCTTTCTGTTTATACTCTTTTATGGATTTGTCGGAATAAAGACCATAAAACCCTTCATCATCAACAGCTATATCTTGATAACCTAATTTGTTTTCCGCATTAAATGTTACAGAAAATCCCTCCGTATTATCAGGGGTATAGAGAGGAAATGATTCCTGGTTCACAAAAACTTCCTTTAAAGAATCATCGGTCATTTTGTAAACATAACACTGATTGCTCGCTCCTGTAAGGTATGCTATATAACCATTTCCATTGGCAGCCATACATCCTTGATATGCCATAAAACGCAGTTGATTACTTAACTTTGATTCTGGTTCATCCCGATATGGAAAATCTCTTGTGGAATTAATTATTTTTCCGTCTGTATCAGCCAAATGTAACATTCCTTTTTCAAAATAACCATATTTACAGATACGGGAAGAACTTAAAGGAAAAGCATCTATTGTCATATCCTTATCAAATTCATGTATGACTTTAAAAGATAGATTTCTTGATTTATTATCTGGAATAATCTCGAAAAGTTTGAATTTATATGAGTCATAACAATATAAGGTGTTATTCAACGAATGGATATTCCTTACTCTTAATAGTTCGTTAGGACCTTGTCCTAAATCTCCAAAACTACCCATATACTTACATTCCGGAATCTTAATCCAATGAAATGGCCGTTCTGATTTTGTATCGATAATAAGCAGATTATCATTCAAACAATGCATTTCTATTGGAGCACCAACTATAAAATCACTATCCATTCTTACGGGATTATGTGATAAAGTAACTTCTGTTACACCTTTTCTGTCTTGGCAAGAACAAAAAATCGAAATGAATATAAAAAATATTCCCAATTTATACATATAAATATGGTTTTAAAAAATCCTTGAAATCAAAAACAATAAAATTAATATCTTCATCACGTGCCAACAAAATGCCGGACATTATATTTTTTAGCAGGGACTAATGATTTGGTAATAAAATTTTCACTATTGCAGGGTCAGGATTATAAGCTATAGCATATAAAATCTTACCTGTCTTGTCTATACACATATTCTGTAAATTCATATCCAGTTCATACTGACACAAATTATCTCCGTTCCAATCATAAACATATATGATATTACCATTCATTGCATTTGTTGAATGTTCTTGAAAATTTTTTCCGGAATATAATACATAAATATATTTATCCGTACATGTTGCATATAAATAACAGAAAGGTGTCTTCTTGGAAGTACCTGTAAAACTTTCCGAACCAGCTTTGTAATTATAATCTGGGTACGATTTGTATAAATCAGTAATCTTACGAATACTATCACCGCTAAAGTCATAAAGTTCAATCATATCTGCTGTCATAGTATAGGCAATCATTTTTTTACCTGAAGGACTGACTGCAATTCCTCCCATATAAGCCTGTGCTTTGATACGGTTGTTGGTTTCTGCTTCCTGCTTATCCCTTGCCGGCCATTGTCCATACAAACCTTTCATCTTCCCTGTATTATCCAATATACAGAAACGCCCTTTTTCGTAAATTCCAGTTCCTATAAAATATTTATCAGATACAGGACGGACATCATAATGAAGATATGTGTTATCCAGACTGGTGTGTAGTGATAACTTTAAATTACTACCGCTAACGTTAAGTAAGTCTATTTCTTTCTTATTGGGATCATAAATTCCAAACTCGTTGTCTTTATAATCAAATAATGATGATATCATTGTAAATTCGTTTGGTCCTTGTCCCATTATTCCACATTTACCTATATAATTGCAGTCTGGTAACTTAAATACATGAATCAAACTATCTTGAGACATATCAACAACCACCAAAAAAGAATCAGACACTGCAATGAGTGATGGATTTCCAAACAAATAATCATCATCAATTATGTTACATTTCAAGGGAATCTTTTCTACTATATTTTGACTGTTCTGTTTACAGCCTATGACGATAGATAAAAACAATAATAAACCAAAGCACTTTATAAAATTACCCATAATAGAAATATAAAAATAACGTTTTCAACAATACAAAAGCACTATCCATATAAGACTTTTCACTACTGTCCGGAAAAAGGAAACCGAACCAGAACCGGGTCTGGATTATTTGAAAATGCATATATCGCCCTGTCATCCTTATCCACACAGAACCGGAATACAGGCAGATTCAAAATATATTTTTTATATGCCTTACCCCTCCAGTCGAATACATAGACAATATTTCCTTCAAAAGATTTCATGCCCTCTTCTTTATATGTCTTGCCTGAATATAACAGATAAACAAAGTGATCGCTGGCAGTGGCATCCATAAACGTCCTGATATTATCGGCACTGATAGGAGCCGCCCTTGCATCACCTTCCTGCATGGGTTGATATTGCGGATAACTATATTGATATTCACACACTTTTCTTACTGATGTGGAGTCTATATGATAAAAATATACAATTTCAGCACTGTTTACAGCATAAACAAACTTATCATTCGAAGGATTATTCTGAAGAGTTCCCTGATAGGCCAGTCCCCTTAAACGGTTCTCAATCTGTTTTTCCTGTGCATCGCGATAGGGAAAATCTCCCAATTTCTGCAATATCTGATTGTTCTTTTGCAGATAAAACATGCAGTCATCATAAAAGCCAAATGACAGTTCTGTATTAAATTTTGTAGGAAACAGCTTGATGGTACCCGGAAAAGTATCTTTATAGCAAACTTCCGGCTCATTCCTTTGATTCAGGAAGTCATCGACACTCAAAGCAGACAACCTTTTATTCGCATAGTCAAATACGGCAATGGCCGTATCACCACATGGCAAATATTCCATAGGCATTATAAATTCATTACCCCCTTGGCCTTTCCTCCCTAAACCAAGCACCTTATTGCCATGATTCAGGTCTACCAGATGAAATATATTCTCCCCAGCTATATCGTCATACACAAAAAGCATCGAATCAATATATTTCATGCTAAAAGGTTTTCCCCATAAATGTCCATCTGTATTCAGCACTGTGCATTTTATTGTATCACCACCTGAGAATAACGCATCAATACTACTTTTATCCACATTCTGAGAACATGAGAATAAGCATACAGAAAAAACCACAACAAGACTTCTTAACATAATCCAATAGGTTAAAATAATGAATAAGCCAATTTTGTTTGTACCAAAATTAAGGAAAAATGGAGATACAAAATCTGAAAGTTTTCTGAGAAGAAGTTATTTCACTGACAAACAACTGTTTAGAATTTCCTTTTTCAGAAAACTTTCAGATTCAATATCTAAAAACTAAAAAAGAATCTTTTTCATACGCACTTTCATGATTAAATATATCAAAACTATTTTCTGTTTTCTCAAATTTGTCCTGTCATTAAAACGAATACCTTACCAAATAAAATATAGCATCAATCCATAAAACAAAAACACATCTCAAAAATAGATATTTATATGATTACAAACCGACCCAAAGTATAGATATAAGATAGACAGGCTTCTAAACCAAAAGGCAAATAACTACTTGTATATTAAGTATTTACAAAATAATCAGACTCTCATAAATAGACAAATGCATTCATCAATATTCCCAAAGCCAGACATCAAGACTTTTTTCCTTCAGATTTTCACCAAGCACTGAACAAATCTTATTCTTTATACGTAATTTACTCCTGGATACTGAGGCTGGAGCTATATTCAAGAAAATAGAAATTTCAGTAATGGAAAAACGGAGTTTGATTAAACTACATAATATTATTTCATGTTCGCTAAGGACAGACACCTCTTTCGACAAACGTTGTGTAAATTTCTGAAAAATATTGTCAGCTATTTTACACACATCCTTCAGTTCTGTTTCATTCAAATAGACAGGTTGCAGATGAAGTTTACGTAAGAATGGTGCTTGCGTCAACAGCAAAGAGCATAGTTCTTTTTCCCTCTTTTCCAATAACAGAACTCTGTCAGATAAAGTCTTTACATCAGACAGTTCATGACCTGAGATGGAATAGGAAGCAATCTTTTCATGTAGCATATTTTTCTCCAACGACAAACGCTCATTTTCCTTTTTCAGCTTCTTAAGTGCCTCTACCTGCTCAATATAAAGTTCTTCTTTCTTATTGTTCTGCTCGAACTGTGACTGAAGTTCTGCAATATATGATTCGTTCTTTTCAACTTCTAATTCTTTATCATGTAGTTGCAAGGCTAAACGGGTTAACTTTTCTTCTTTCTGATGTATAGCAATTCGTTTGTGCAGATAAATATAAATAAGTAAAATACCCAATAACAGAACTATTACTATAGTAAACATCCACCAATAAGTAATATTGGATTTTTCCAGTTCTAACCTTTGCTTTTCTGTTGTCAGTCTTTCATTGTCATATTTTTCCTTGTATGCTATAATCTCCTTGCCTTTGTCAAGGGTTGTTATAGAGTCATTATAGAATAGCAATGAATCACAATAGCTTGTCAAATATTTATGGTACTTGGGCTGATTCCCTAATTTGTACAAGAACTCATATACGGAAGCTTTTGTATAGATATTATCGGTGAGCAATGCTTTATTAAGATAGAAGTAAGCTGAGTCATATTGCTTGAGATAGAAATAATTTTTTCCAATCAGTGATGATGACTGGAATTTCACAGGAAAGGATTTCAGGATTTCCAATGATTGTAAGAACCGTGAACTGTTTTTATATACAAGTGCTATTTCAGTCTGGATGCCATAATAATATGCATTATTATCAAGTCCTAACTCAACGGCTATATCGCTACATTTCTGATAGGTTTCAATAGCTTTGGGGAGTTCATTTAAGATGCAATAGCATCTGGCCAGATATTGTAATGCCCCCATCTGATACCGCTTATTGGAATCCTTCACTGCATAATCGTATGCTTTAGTACATGCTTCAAGCGCGTATGCATTGAGTCTACGATATAAATATAGTTTTCCCAAAGAAGACATAATAAGATATCCGGTTTTATAATCTTCTGTTTTCTCTACTTCTGTTTTGCCTTCCAGATAATACTGCATGGCTTCCTCTATATTGCCAAGCTCATAGTTTATATCACCCATGTAAAGGGCGGACATTGCTTTTCTACGGGCATTATCCGTAGACTTGTAATAATCGTACGCTATCTTCACAAGCGAATCGGAAGGAATTTTCATTATCAGCTTCACCTTTGCTTGTGAGGTCAGCAAGCACCACAGCGCATGATTCTCTTTGTCTTTACGTGCAGACGGCATCGGCATGGACTCCAATATGTGCAGCGCACTGTCGGGATGGTCAAACATCACCTCCTCCGCCTTTGCGAGTTCTGGCGTTTGCTTTGTTACTTTATGATTCTGGCTGCATCCCACAGTCATTAAAGTAGTACAGATTATGATAATTATATGGGTTCTTATTTTCATGATTGGGTCCTTTTGTTGCTAAATTACAAAAAGTATCAATTCTCCATTTTACATATTTCTGAATATTCATAGAGATTTACTTCACAATGCTTTATTTCCATAGGTTTAGAGCGACCTATTCGTTACCCCCCAAAAAATCGTATTCTGTCTTCTTTGGAAAAACCGATATCCTTTTCATCTTAATTACATTTAAAATTTTGTCATGACGAAATTAAGTATAAAAATTGTCTTTATAAAAATTGTTCAGGACCTCGATCCATACAAGAAACACAATCCACTATAATACAGACACATGCAATCAATAAATGTCAGTTCATGTCAGTTGGCTCCAAAGGGAGAATCAGACGATAAGCTCCGTTTCCGTCACTATGCAACGTAACGGATGAGAATTGTTTAAGCTTCTTCCTAAAGCGTTCAATCATTTTATAAAAGCTGTCCAATGAATATTCTTCAAGGTCTTTACCCATAATCTGATAAATCTCATATTTGGTCAATGTATGGTCGGATGCTTTGAGAAAGTGCTCCAACAGCACAGACATGGCAGGGGAAAGTTTCTCAATGACACCGTTACCATCACAAAACAAACGCTGTTCGGCATCAAAAAACACATCGTGCTCCAGTCTGTAGACACGGGCCTTTATATGTCTGGTCTTATTGCGTGATTTGGCAGGAAGTGGCGCTTTTTCGACTATCTTTTCCACCACCACAGTTCGTTTCGAAACCAACTGATTCAGTCTGTCGTAAAACAACCAGAAAAAAATATACATACACCAAAGAAGGACAACCGTTATAACCATTCCGCCCGGTAGAAGACTCCACCAGGAATAAGAAATATAACCGGATAATTCCATCTCCAGACGATACCCCAAATAGGTGGAGACCAGACTATCCGACGGAGCAAACTCTTCCAGTGCTCCCGAAGCAAAGCTCGAAACTTTTCCCGACAAATCGGTTATTCTGGAACATACCCCTGTTTTACCTTTTATATCGGATAATGCCAACTGCTTATCCCAGGCATAGTGCAAGGAATCAAAAGGAAATGGATATTTCTCAAGAATTAAGCTGAGATAAATATTCTTATCTCCATCTTTAAAATAAGCGTTATTCCGCCTGTGTAAAGGAAGATGATAAACATGAGTTCCATCTTGTAATGCAAACACCACAGAATCTGGAATATCGGTTTCTAAAGTCTTTTGCTGAAATAAAGAAGTGACAGTATGGAAGCCATATATCTCCATTTTATCCAATTTCTTCAGTTCGTTTCCCACTGCCTCAAGAAAGACAGCTTTAGCCTGCCGGTTCCATGCCTGCTCACGTTGCTTACACGCATTGAATATCAATATACCATATACTATAGTAAAAAGTATACAAGCAACTAACATTCCTATCCTGATAATCTTCATTCTTTTAACTATATATGTCATATTCATTACATTACTTTATACACATATACAAAAATATGTCTTTTCTCTTGAAAGAGACAATCATTGGGGTCATTTTTCTCTCAAGTACGTTTGTATTTCTTCACTATTGTTTTTGTTGGGCTACAAAGCTTCATATCTCCAAAACGTCCTTCCAAATTCTCTTTATGAACATCATGTTCTTCAAATGAATAAGTCATATACTTGCTTAACTTACAAAAATCTTGATTAATACGATATATGTGGCAGTCAAGACATATTGGTAGGAAATAAAGTTCACCATTCAACCGTATAAAAGGATTTTGATTCATTGTAAGCGTACTGATAAAATCAGCAGTATAATCCTCCACAGAAATGACGCATTGCCGGAATCTCTCATAGACAAATCTTCATTTTCTGAATATATTTGTTATATTCTCACGGGATTCCTTGTCTGTACAAGTAGACTGAGAACATATTTATACAGATATTTATGATTCTCTCCTATACACCATAACGTATTATACCAAAACAATTTCTGCTTTCTCAAATGTGTCCTGTCATTAAAAAGGATACCTTGCCAAATGATATTCAGGTACAAAACTCAGGCCATATAAGGTCCTGTTTGTTAAATGTAAACACATGTACAGGAAGCTTATAGGCCTTATCAGGAGTTCCGTCTAAGTTGAAAGACAGCAAGGTGTCCAACTTTCTACTGTGTAGCATATGCACTATAACCCAAATAGCTCCAATCCTTTTTCTTGCTATGACAAAAATCTCTTTTCATAAATCTTTCAATAATTCTATTTGGGCAACACACAGATTAAAAAAACTCTTTGAAACTAAATGTAGTTTTCAGAATCTTTTTAGCCACCTTATGGTAAGGTGGAATTAATTGTGTATTCCACAATAACAATATTATAACGGTTGTTATAGTGCAAATGTAGAAATAAAATTCAATATAATACGTCTTTTGTACGAGAATATAATATATATATGTGATAATTTTCTTCATGTCGTTATATTTCCTACCTTTGCATGGTATAAAAAACTTAATAAGTATGAACAAAGGAGAAACAAGCCGACAGAAAATACTAATAGAGGCATTCAGACTGTTTGCCACCATGCCTTATGACCGTGTGTCTTTCAGTGTACTGGAGAGGGAAATAGGCATAAGCCGAGGGTCTATGATATATTATTTCAAGAACAAGGAAGGCCTGTTCAAAGAGGTTGTAAAGACTTACGTATACGGTACATCATCCATAAAGGCTGTACCTGATGCCTATAAATTGTCCCTTTGTTCTTTTTATAATTATTTCATTGAGATATTGAAACGCGAAAAGGAGCAGATGTATGACACGGGCTTTATGAATATGAATGAGGCCTTGATGCGCATTGAAAATTCAGCTTTGTCTTATATACCTGACTTTAAGGAACAATGCACCAGATGGTATGAAGAAGATTTGCAAATCTGGAAATCCGTTGTCGATAATGCAATTTCCTCTGGTGAGATCAGAAGCCAATTAGATTCCATCAGCATTAGCTATTTATACGAAGACTGTTATTTAGGCAGAGCTTTTGAGGGGGTGTTCACAGAGAGAGGATACGACATAGACAGGCTAAAACAGACTTACGACTACATTTATGCCCTTCTCAAATGACAGAACAATACCTGAGCGATTTCAATAGAAGCGCCCATCGCAAGGATGACAAAAATGGCTGATTAATATAGCAGCTACCAGTTCAGACAAAAATTAACTCCTTTATACATTGTAAAATACAATACATTGTATTACATTTGCAATACAATGTAATACACATAAGAAAATGGAAGCAGTAATAAGAAAACAGACCTCATTTCGGTTGCGTGAAGACTTGCTAAAGGTCTTACAGGAAGAAGCCAAAAAAGCCAACAGAAGCCTGAATAACTACGTGGAAAGCATGCTCATGGATGCTGTCTATTCAGAACCGAACGAAGAAACAAAAGCGGCCATCAAGGAAGCACGTACAGGGAAATATGCTGGCACCATAAACACCAGCAGCTTGGAAGCCTTTATAAAATCCTGTGAAGAATGAAGACACTACGCTATTCAACACAGTTCAAAAAGGATTTCAAAAGATACAGGAATAACCCCAGCAAGCTAGTAAAGCTGCTGGAAGTCTTTCGGATGCTCGAAAACGAAATAGAACTTCCGGAAAAGTATAGGGTTCACATGCTCAAAGGAGAGTATATGGGCTGCATGGAATGCCATATTGAGGGGGATTTTCTTCTGATATGGCTGGATGTTGAAACAGGCATCATCGACGTGTTAAGACTCGGCAGTCATTCAGAACTATTCAAAAAATATTGATTTTAATACGAATTTTGCATCAGATTCAGTATGTCCCATTCTGGAATATACTGAATCTTCCAATAATTCTCCACTACTTACTGTTTGTTTCCTATCAACTATCAGATATCGACAGGCTAAAACAGACTTACGACTACATTTATGCCCTTCTCAAATGACAGAACAATACCTGAGCGATTTCAATAGAAGCACCCATCGCAAGATATCTATTCTTCAACTATTTCTTTGAAATTACTCCAATTACGAGTACTTCTATATAAGTCAGCAGTTCCTTTGGGCACAAAAAGAGCACACTCTTCTGTGTTAGGAACAATCCTTACCGTAAGAGGCTCTTGCCATTTAAGATGCAAACGTGAAACTGTACATCCAAGAAATGCCTCACTGGAAATGGTCGTTACAGTCATGGGAATAGTTAAATCCTTCAATAAAGACCCGGTCGTAAAAGCCTGATTCCCTATTGACGAAAGGTTTGAGTCATCATTGATTTGTATATCTTCCATTCTCAAACAATCATAGAATGCCTTGCTATTGATTTCCTCCACTGAATTGGGTATTTGAACCTTATTGAGATTTTTACATCCTTTGAAAGCTGACATCCCGATGATTTTCAGTCCTTCAGGAAGGATTATGTCTTTGAGATTAACCGCATTTGTGAATACATCGGAAGGAATTTCTCCATATAAGAAAATGTCTTCATACCTCTTTGACGGATTCCAACCGTAATACTCGAATGGATTTTTATCACCGGCAACAATTGTACATTCTGAGAGGTCAATGCTTACAGGATTTTGCGCATAGCTATTTTCCTGATTTGATAATAAACTTTTTATGACCGGAAAATCAAGGCCATTGACCGGGCCGATAATATTAAGAGAACGTATGCGGTTTAGGTTGCTGGCATCATTTCCTAAAAGAACCTGAAGACATCCCGGCTTATCAACTGATATTTCCACATTTTCACCAAATGAGGCTGGCTCTTGAATAATGCAAGGGCCACAATGATCAACAGCCGATTGGTCATTGATTTTAAAATCCAAAGACGCAATTCGTCCTAATCCATCGTTCTTTTCAAAGGTCAAGGTTATAATGTATTCATTGTCATTGGCAGCTGTAACTTTTTCTACCTTTATCCAATCCGTGTTTTCAGGGTATATCTCGGCAACTGGAAGAGAGCCGGCTTGTACCTTGACGCTCATTTCTCCTTTCCCATTATGAAGATAGTAGCAATTATTTTCAGGGACAACGCGGTGAATACCTTCTTGCGTGATGTGAATAATGGTTGTTTCGTCTTTGGAGCTAACGACCACAATGCCCTGCCGGGATGAAATGTCGGGATTTTCCGAAATGTTGATAAGTAATTCTCCATTTCCTCCAACAAGTGAAATGGATGCACCAATCCATGCTTCGTCTGACGAAACTGAAATATCTGAATTGATTGTAGTGAATTTCAGAACGACTTCTGTTTTTTCGTGAGTAGAACTGATTCCCTGCTTTATCAGTACCGAAGCTTCCTGAGACCACGATATGTTTCCGCTTTCTTCATCATGGCAACTTGACATGAATGTAAACAACACAATACTTAATAAATACAATGTTATTTGTCTCATACTTTACTGCTGTCCGGAGAAGTTTTACCACAGCGAGAACTGCCTAGGACCATCACCCTCCAGAACATTAGCAGTGAGGTCGGCTTTGATTAAATATATCTTTGATATAGACTCTTTTAAATTAAATTGAAAAAGAATGAAGGATTTGACTCAACATATAATGTCTCTTTGCAATGATAGAGTTTACTTTACAATCTAATTTTGGGGGAGTAACTCCCTACTCTACAATCATACTTATTAAAGTGATTAATCATTAAACATATACATTTTTAGTACAAGGCATTTTTATCGTTTAATATATTCCTGCTCGTAACGCTTTTCAGATTCCACGCTTATACAGTTTGGTCTGTCGATGCTCTCAATGCTAATCTTGGAGTATCGATTATGAATTCACCGACAAAGATAATATATTTATATGTAACGATTGTTATATTATTCTATTTTTTACTCGCTGATTATGTATTTAACATGGCTTATCTTTTATTATTTATAGTAATAACCAATATAAATGCGCGATTATTAATGGTTTATATTACACCACAATATGCACTTTATATCCTTTTATATATAACGATTATTATATTGCAGATATATAACCTTTATAGAATCTTATGAAAAATGAAGACGCTACATTTATGCTAGGGAATACTTCATTATGTGCATCTCTATACGGCTCCAGTCGTTTGGATGCGGGAAATTGAACACAACCACATCGTTGCGCTTTATCTTCCTGAATCCGGGTAAGCGGTAAATTTCTGTCTATTCTAAATTGAGAGACTTGTTCAGGTTAAACAGACGTGCCCCAACGACAGGTTTCCACACAAGCACGAAATCTCCCTCTCTGAGTTCCGACGACATAGAATCACTTGGTATCCGGAAGGATGTAAACACAAACACCAGTACCAGAATCCATATCAGAAACAGGCATGCACACACAAATACAATATTCGTTATTATGTCAAACCATCTTTTCATAATCTCACAACTCTATACTTTCAAAAACGTCAGACAGAGGTAAAATTTTCTATTCTTCTTTTGAGATTCATATAAAATAACATAGTATCCCATTGATAAATGTTAATTTTCTGTTACTATAAATCTGTCAAAGCTGAGGTTATCCTCATTATAATGAGAATTTTTATAGTGATTACTACTTATATAAAGACCATCCTTTTCTATATAGTATAAATTCGATCTATAAAGATTTTCCGGGAACATCGTCTCACCAACCACGTTTAAATCCTTATCAAGAATAATAATCGAGAATCTGGTACGCCCGGATTGCATCATATCCGATAGACTTTCTCCTTCTTTTAAAGAATCCTTCGGATAAGCTATACGATAATACAACTGACGGTATTCATCATAAATTATATCACCATAATAAGGTATTTCACACATCATCTTAATTCCCAAATCCATTTGAGTAGGAACATTATCAGGTATAGATATACCGTCAATATACTTACTACTTGCATTTACTTTTTTGATAAGCTTAAAATCTGTTGATAGTACATATAAATTTTCATCAAATGCAAAGGAGTATATAAATTCTTTTCCATTGTAACAATAGCTGGCTTTTGATTCTATACCCAAAGACGGGACATGGCTCTCTTTACATAAAAAAGAAGGATAACAAAAATCAGAAGCATCAGTATCCAATGTTCCCAAATCAATTCTCATTGCAACGGGGCTGTCTGTCTTCTGTTTATCGCCAAGTCTGGGATTTACAAGTTGAGGGCAATAAAGAGAGTTATCAATTTCAAGCATTGGAAGGCCTATAACAGACCTTGTAGTTATAAATGGAAAACTTTGGGGTGAATCTCCAAAACGAAGAACACCAAGTTTATGTCCTGCACTATCTATCTTAGATATTTCAGGAACATACAGACTCGGGAGATATATCTCATTAAATCCAGCCATAAAGAAACCTCCAGCCTTAGGACCAACTCCATCAGGACCCTCCTTATGAAAACGAATGGTTTTTACCAGATTAGCTTTATGAATATCATAAAGATATATCTCAGGTTCATCATTACTCATAAAGGCCAAATACTTTTTTCCCAATGAATCTGTAAATATGGATAATGATTTTATATATGTAGTGGTACTGGTACTAAGCGGAAAAGAAATACTTTCATCTGCAAACTTTAGTTCATAAAGATAATCTTTATGACTCTGAGTATTGCAAGACAGCAGTGCTAATAAGCATATAAATACGAAAAACTTCATAATAAAAATTTTCTTAATATACATAATAAGGTAAACCACTTTATTCTGTATAATTCAAATGATTTGTTCTACAATCCACAATAACAACCTAATCCTTGTGTATACTTCAAACATTCCCAAAATGTAGTATCCATATGACATTCATTATCACCTTCCCACTCATTACCGGCCAATGCTTCCACATTAGCCAATGCAAGGTCAGACATTGTTTTTTCCTGTTGTGATGCATATACACTATAACCAGTCATTAAAGCGAATACTGCGACGAATGCAGTTCTTATAAAATTCTTTTTTATTTGTAGTTGTATTTTTATGTTAAATCTCAAGTTCTTAACTCTCCGAAAAGCAACAAATCCCCGATTTGTAGTGCTTCAAAATAATACAATCGGACATGAAAAAGATTATTAAAGTCACATGAAATACGTATTTAAATCACTGCAAATACGTACCAACTTATAACCGTTTTCTTCATCCAACGCCAGTGCATAAATGACATTATGCGTCTCGTCCACACAAAAACGTGCCAAACGTTGACCAGTCCGTATTTCCTTAACAACGTTCCCATGCCAGTCAAACAAAATGACCGATTCAGGCTCCATCGCATCTCCTTCCTTATGTAGCAGCGCATAAACAAACTCGTCTCCCGCATAAGCATCTTCAAATCCCAACTGGGTTTTCTCGTTACCCACGACAAATGCCGGGACAGCTCCTTCTGCCAATCCGTAGACTGGTTCATAAATACATAAAGTCGTATCCATGGTCAATTTCCAGCCTGGTCCTACACTAAACAATTCCAATATTCCGCCAATATAAGTGGCATTGAACATCTTTGCATAATCAGGTTTAAAGAATGTGCGCGTGTCACTGCTAAATACAGACCAGATTTCCTCCGCATTACCGGTTACATATTCAGACGGGAAATCCTTATACACGGATGTTATTTGTTTTGTGGCTAAATCGATACAGCCATAACGTAACTTAGGCTGGTTAGCCTTGAGTAAAAACAGGTTTCCTCCCAGCGGAAGCAAATCGTATATGATAAAAGGTATTTCAGACGGAGGAAGAATGCTGTAATCCATCTTATACTCGGTAAAAGACCAGTCTCTTTCCAGATTGGTGTCCAGATTATATGCTACCAATTTGCGCGAAACGCCATCGTAAACATAAAGCGTGTCTTTCCCTGGCGACAAATGAAATTGATTGGCTGACAAAAGTTCGCCAGGTCCTTGCCCTTTACGGGCAAACTTCCCTTTCGGATTCCCGGACAATGTGTACACATGAAAATAACAATCATCCATATAGTCCAGTATCACGAGTAAAGAGTCTGTACATTCCATCTGCAAAGGGAAACGCCATATGGAAGAGTCGTTCAATGTATGAGCTTCCACGGTGCAAATACTATCCGATTTGATACCATTGGAATAATAGACCGACGCATTCTTTTTAGCACATCCAGCAGTGCTCAGAAACACCAATAAAAGCAAGTAAAAAAACAGCTTCTTCATTTTCATAAATACACTATAATACTAGTATGACATCACTCTATTTTCACAAAGAACAAGAATGACTTCCCGTTAAAGTTCCTTTAGAGGGGCCTATTTCAGTCCCACATAACCCACACTTGGCATGACATTTATTAACACTTCCTCTACATGACCATGTTGTATTTGTACCGCTCTCTCCACCAGCCAATGCTTCCACATTAGCCATAGCCAAATCTGACATTTCAACTTCCTGCTGTGAAGAATAAACATTATATCCGGCTACCACAGCAAATGCTGATGCAAAATGTATTTTCTATTCTTTCTCATTATTCATTACTCTTATATTATAGTTTATTCAATCACCCTTTAACAGATTTGAATCATCATATACTCAACTCTACTGAAAGCTTTATCATAAGTACTTTGCTTGACATTGTCTTAAACAAACAGTTTTAAATTTCACAATAACAAAATTAGGGAGAAAACATATATTCCACAACAGAATCTGAACCAGCCAATTCATACGGAACTGAAACAAACGGTTTAACAGACACATAGAAACAGAAAATGTCAGTTCATGTCAGTTGGAATCCGTTTCACCTGATACAAATAATTTCATTGTAATTTTTTTTATTTTACTTCCTTATTTTTTATGTTTGCATCAAAATTAGAAAAAAACAGATATACAAAATCTGAAAGTTTCCTAAAAAACAATCATCTCACTGACAAACAACCGTTTAGGATTTCTTTTTTCAGAAAACTTTCAGATTCAACACACAAACAATGGGAATGAATAGCATCAAAACTGTAGGATTGGGTATCATTTATATAGCACTTATTTCGTGCATCATACTTTTTTCAGTCACAAGAAAAAAAGAAAACATCATACAGAAAAGCCAGATAGCATTTTATACAGCTATTGGAAAAGAAAAAAAATTATTCATCCAAAAAGTCTTTATAAACTTTGATTCCAAATATTCACCTGATACAATTCCTGCCTCTGACAAAATAGAGTGGGCAAACCAATTGTATCTTACGATGGAAGACTCATGCAGGCACAGACTGGACAGTCTTTTCAACGAAGAGATGGCCCGACAGGGTTTGAACCTACAAACAGCAATAACCTACACATACAATGGAAAATCGACGAGCAGCCGTACGAAAGATTTTCTGGAAAAAGCCACATTGATACAGACAAACAGATATACCAAAGAAAACAAAAAGGAGACGGACCTGATTGTGAAGGCATACGCATACTTGCCCTTCTATCTTCTTTTAGACAATATCACAGTCTATTTGCTGGCATTATTGAATGTAATGGGACTGACTGTCTTTTTCTACATGAAAAGACACACTAAAAAACAGGCACAAACCATGAAATTGTCACCACTCGAAACCGAAAAACGAAAAACGGACCCAAGCAAATGGTGCAGCATCCATGAGGGATTTCTATGGAACGAACGCGAACACAGCATAAAGCATAATGAAAAGACAATCATTTTAAACGGAGAATCACTTAAGTTCTTCAAGCTGTTCCTAAAAAAAGAGGCTTTCTTCCTAAACTATTCCGAAATATACACTCTATATGGATTGATAGATGAGTCTCCCGAAATCAAAGACAGAATCTATCATTCCATCAGACAACTGAAAAAAGATCTGAGCGATTTCAATATAACGATACAGTCTGTCAGAGGAAAAGGGTATAAATTAATTTTCCCAACATTCGATGAAGGTACTGCCCTACCCGAATAAAGGGAAGCTGGTAACTACTCTGTTCGCCAGTCTGCTATCGTACCTGTTTCACGTTGGCCTTGTAGTCTATGAACTCTTCTGCAAAATAGTACTTACCCGTGATTTCGTTCATATTCTCGTCGGTGTGAGACACAACTGTCATTTTGCTCATTTTTTCTTCTTCAGAAAAAGAAATTCGGCCCTCAGGTCAATCCTCGTGTACAAACTGTGCAGGAAAAGAAGCTCCACAAATTCAAGAAGAAAAGAAAGCTCCCTAAAATAGGAGATGAAGAAAAACAAGAAAGCTGTTTCAGCTACAAAAAGAACACCAAGAAACGAAATAAACCTTCATTCAGTCACGCCGAAAAATTTTATATTCACACTTGAAATAGAAAATAAAGTCCTCAAAAGTCTTCATTTTAAGACCTGCAAAAAAGACACAAGTGCGTTTGCCCGAAAGCTCCTAAGCGTTTACCGAAAAACGCTTTGACGTTTGGAGTGAAACGCCTTTACGTTTTCCTCCGAACGTCAAAGCGATTTTTCCGGATTTTCATTTTTCATTCTCCCGGGACGACCGTTTCACTCCCCTTCTACCCCCTCTACAGACCCCTGTGAGGCCGATGAGGTTTTCGGGGTCCCAAAGGCGTCTGCACAGAAGAGGCTTTTTGCCGCCAGACACGGTTAGCAAAACCCGTCAAATCCGTCTTTTTTGACAGGGATTTCTCAAAACAGCAAACATTCTGACAAAAAAAAAGAATGTCATTCCCGAAGCAAGAAAGACTCCTGAAAGCCTTCGCGGGAATGACATTCCTTATTTCAAATCATCTCTGGCGGCGCACTCACACACCCCGCATCTTAAATGCCCAAAGATTTCTTTACTGCATCTACTTTTTCTTTGGCGTCGGCCAATGCACCTGCATAGCACTTCGGACAATGCATTTCGCCCTTGATTTCCATGTAGAACTTAATCTTAGGTTCTGTGCCGGAAGGACGTACAGAAACTTTCGTACCGTCGGCTGTAAAGAACTGAAGCACGTTGGAAGGTTCCGGCATATCCAGGTCTGTGGCTTTTCCGGTGTTGTCGGTAGCCTTCAAGGTCTTGTAGTCTTTTACCAGAACCACTTCCGAGCCACCCAGTTCTTTCGGCGGACATGCACGGAAGTTATCCATCATGGCCTTGATTTCGTCGGCACCCGTCTTACCCGGTTTCACTACGTTGACAGTCACTTCCAGTGAGAAGCCGTATTCTACGTAGATTTCCATCAGTATGTCATACAAGGTCTTGCCCTGGTCTTTGGCCCATGCGCAGATTTCAGCCAGCAGTGAGCAGGCAGAAACGGCATCTTTATCACGTACGAAGTCTTCAGCCAGGAATCCGTAGCTTTCTTCACCGCCACCGATGTATTGTTCCTTGCCTTCACGCAGACGGATTTCACGGGCAATCCATTTGAAACCAGTGTAGCAGTCGAGCATCTTGATGTGGTTCTTGTCGGCCACCTTCTTAATCAGTTCCGTGGTTACGATGGTCTTCACGATGAACTCGTTGCCTTTCATCTTGCCCATGGCGATACGGTTCTTGATGATGTAGTACAGGAAAATCAAGCAGGTCTGGTTACCGTTGATCAATACCCATTCGCCCTTGCTGTCCTTGCAAGCCATACCCACACGGTCGGCATCGGGGTCGGAAGCCATCACGATGTCGGCATCGATTTCCTTGGCCAGCTTGATGGCCAATGTCAGTGCTTCTGCATTTTCCGGGTTCGGAGATACCACTGTAGGGAAATCGCCGCTCTTCACCATCTGTTCGGCCACGCAATGTACGTTTTCAAAGCCCCACAATTTGAGTGACTGCGGAATCAGTTTCATACCGGTACCGTGAATCGGCGTGTAGACAATCTTCAGGTCCTTCTGACGTTTGATTACTTCCGGGTCGATAGACAAGGTGTGTACCTGACGCAGGTATTCGTCGTCGATTTCCTTACCGATAATCTGAATCAGTTCCTTGTTGCCCTGGAACTTGATTTCGCTCACGCTGGAAATCTTGTTCACTTCGTCGATGATGCCTTTGTCGTGCGGAGCCAGTACCTGTGCACCGTCGTCCCAGTAAGCCTTGTAACCGTTGTATTCTTTCGGGTTGTGCGAAGCCGTGATGTTGATACCGCTCTGGCAGCCCAGGTGACGGATAGCAAATGACATTTCAGGTGTAGGACGCATGTCATCGAACAGATAAACCTTGATGCCGTTGGCCGTGAAGATGTCGGCAGAAATTTCCGCAAACTTGCGGCTGTTGTTGCGGCAGTCGTGACCTACCACTACCGAGATGTCTTTCTTTCCGGCAAAGCATTTGTTCAGGTAGTTGGCCAAGCCCTGTGTAGCGGCACCTACCGTGTAGATATTCATTCTGTTGGAACCGGCTCCCATGATGCCGCGTAAACCACCTGTACCGAATTCAAGGTCTTTGTAGAAGGCATCAATCAATTCCGACTTGTCGGGATTTTCAAGCATGCGTTTCACTTCAGCCTGTGTTTCGGCATCGTAGGCAGCCGTCAGCCATGTCTGAGCTTTCTCAGTACACTGTTGAATCAATTCATTGTTTTCCATGATTATACTGTTTTATAAATAATAAATTGCATATCAATACACTGACAAAAATAGACCATTCGGATAAATTATCCTAATAAAAAACGACGTATTTTTTAGAGTCATTCCAAAAAGATTGCAGCTTCGGGATTTCTTAATATCTTTGTAACCGCTTAACAAATACGAAAAAATGAGACAAAAAATGATACTGGCACTGGCCTTGGCGGGGGTACTCTCCGGACAGGCCCAGAATGTCACCGACAACTACTTCCGCTCTCCGTTCGACTTCCCGATTCTGCTCAGCGCCAACTTTGGCGAGCTGCGCCCCAATCATTTCCACAACGGACTGGACATCAAGACACAAGGGGTAACCGGCAAACCCATTTATTGCATTGCCGACGGCTATGTATCGCGTGTGGCGGTATTGCACGGAGGATACGGACAGGCTCTCTATATCACCCATCCCAACGGACTGACTTCGGTGTACGGACACGTGGTGTCATTTGCCAAGAACATACAGGCTTACGTGCGCCAGTACCAGTATGCGCACGAAACGTTTACCTGCGACCTGAAATTCCAACCCGGACAGTTCCCGGTGAAGAAGGGGGATATCATTGCCCTGAGCGGCAACGAAGGGGCTTCGGCTGGACCTCACCTGCACCTGGAGCTGCGGCAGACGGAAACGGGGGAATACATTGACCCCATGCCTTATTTCAAGCGTTTCCTGAAGGACAGCAAGGCGCCCGTAGCCAGCCTCATCGGCATTTATCCGATTCAGGGAGAGGGCGTGGTGAACGGCAGCACGCAAAAGAAACTGCTCAACGTGAATGCCCTGAGACAGCCCATCCACGCGTGGGGGAAAATCTACACGGGCATCAGCGCCAAGGATTACATGGACGGCACCTCGAACTTCTACGGCGTACACTCGGTCACGCTTTATGTGGACTCGGTACAGGTGTTCAACAGCACGACCGACCGGGTGCTGCCCGACGAGAACCGCATGATCAACGGGTTTACGGACTACGACGAGCTGACCCGCACGCGGCGGCTGATTATGCGTTCCTATAAGTTGCCCGGCAACCGGCTCCGGCTGCTCCGCACGGATGAGAACCGGGGTGCTGTAAACATCAACGAGGAACGGGACTATCATTTCCGCTACGTGCTGGAAGACAATTTCGGCAACCGCAGAACGTATGCATTTACCATAAAGGGCAAACGGCAGGACATTCCCGCCTACAAGCCGGAGGCTGACGAAATGCTTTACTGGAACCGGACCAACATCATCCAGCAACCGGGCATGGAACTGGTGGTGCCCCGCTACTACGTATATGACAACGTGCCGCTCCATACCCGCGTCAAGGGGGACAGCTCGCACATCGCCTTCGACTATGTGCTGGATGCCGGACGGACGCCTATCCACAGCTACTGCGACTTGTCCATCGGCCTGCGCCACAAGCCGGTGGCCGACACCACGAAATACTACATCGTGCAGAAGGCCGGCAAATGGCGGAGCTCCATGGGCGGAAAATACGAGAACGGATGGGTCAAGACCCGGATACGTTCCCTCGGCACCTTCTCTGTCGAAGTGGATACCGTGGCGCCGAAAATCACTCCCGTCGGACAGGGCGGATGGCGCAGCAACCGACAAATCCGGTTCCGCATCAGCGACGCCGAATCGGGTATCGGCATCTACAAGGTGTACATTGACGGGAAGTTTGTCCTCTTCGGCTTGAAGAAAGGTATCCTGGTGATACAAGACCCGGAAAAGGTGAAAAAGGGAGTTCCCCACAAGGCCGAGGTGACCGTGACCGACCAATGCGGAAACACGGCCCGCAAGGAATACAAGTTCTGAAAGAATCAATAACTCAAATCATAAACAACCTACCTACATGAAAATGAAAAAAATAATGCTGGCTGTCTTTCTGCTGACAGCATGTATTGCCAACGGATGGGCATGTACCAACTTCATTGTCGGAAAGAAGGCTTCGGCCGACGGTTCCGTCATCGTTTCTTACTCGGCCGACTCTTACGGCATGTTCGGCTACCTGTGCCACTACCCGGCTGCCCAGCATGCACCGGGCGAGATGCGCGACATCTACGACTGGGATTCGGGCAAATACCTGGGCAAAATCAAGGAAGCCAAACAGACCTACAACGTCATCGGCAACACGAATGAGTTTCAGGTGACCATCGGGGAAACCACTTTCGGCGGACGTCCGGAACTGGTGGACAGCACCGGCATCATGGACTACGGAAGCCTGATTTACGTGGCCCTGCAACGTTCGCGCACGGCCAAGGAAGCCATCAAAATCATGACCGACCTGGTGAAAGAATACGGTTACTACAGCAGCGGTGAATCGTTCTCGATTGCCGACCCGAACGAAGCCTGGATCATGGAAATGATTGGAAAAGGACCGGGCGTGAAAGGGGCTATATGGGTGGCTGTCCGTATTCCGGACGACTGCATTGCCGCTCATGCCAACCAGAGCCGCATCCACAAGTTCGACATGAACGACAAGGAGAACTGCCTGTATGCACCCGACGTGATTTCCTTTGCCCGCGAAAAAGGCTATTTCAGCGGCAACAACAAGGACTTCAGCTTTGCCGATGCCTACTGCCCGCTCGATTTCAGCGGCCTGCGTTTCTGCGAGGCGCGTGTGTGGAGCTTCTACAACATGTTCAGCAAGGCGACCGGACAGTCTTACCTTTCTTATATCCAGGGCGAGAGCAAGGAGCCGATGCCGCTTTACGTGAAACCGGACCAGAAGATTTCAGTACGCGACATCCAGCATGCCATGCGTGACCACTACGAAGGCACGCCGCTCGACATCACCAAGGACATGGGTGCCGGCTGTTTCGAGATGCCTT
>ERZ779669.47-NODE-47-length-71168-cov-10.451113_pt1 | contig 71168 bp, 90 predicted proteins | sample MGYA00511372_ERZ779669 | MGnify/ENA primary metagenome ERZ779669 (study PRJEB29588, sample SAMEA1967891) | human gut metagenome | biome: human gut; feature: human-associated habitat; material: faeces | place: Denmark | collected 2008/2010 ... | reverse complement strand
AAGGCCGGAATAAGCGTGTAGAAAGCGTATGGTTTCCCTGTTTGGACGAGGGTTCAACTCCCTCCAGCTCCACTATTCCTAAGACATGATCCTCGGACGCAAGTTCGGGGATTTTTTGTTTATGTGGCGTGAGACTCATACGGAGGAAAGATGAGGTCTGTAGAAAATCATTAGGGATATCCATACAACATCGCAATTCTGAAAAGAAAGAACCTTTTGCCCGTAATCCCATGCATATTCGTGGGCAGTAGAAATTCACAGCAAGTTTGTTTTATTCTTTAAGTATCATAGTATATCGGAATACATCCCGACTCCGCAGAGCGGTATTAATCGAGACAGAATATTTATATCACTTCATGATAAATCATTACCACTGCAGCCGATAAATTATCAACGCAGACAAGGCACATATTTTCCTTACCTTTACTGACACTCGATATCTGTGTTTGAATTGGAAAACCGGGCGACATGCTTACAATTTTTCTTGACTAAATTTTGACAAAATATTTTCGCGAAAGAGATGTAAAGGAATGTTAAATTCGACATTATGAGGGCTATTTCGGTATGTATCGCCTTTTGATATACCCTATAACATAGTCCGAAATCACTCGTTTCGTTGTCTGATAAAGCCCATTTCGCAGTCCGAAAAAGCCCATATTAGGGTGCGATATGGTGCATTTCAGCCTCCGAAATGGCCTATTTCGTATGCCGAAATGGTGCTTTTTGCAATGTGAAGAAATGTCCCTTAAATATAAATCATTGATATCCAATATTTTATGAAAACCTCTTATTTTTCGCGTATTTGCGCCCGGAGGAAAGTCTGTCAGCAAATACGCGCTTATTTTTCGGGGTATATGAGGAAACTCTGAGCCAAAATTCAAAATCCGGTTACAAATTGAAAGTTGTCCATATCGGCACATACCGACTGAAGGAAACACCGCTGATCAGGGAGCACAGCAACCGTCGTCATAGATATGTATCCATGGCCGAATTTATGATTTACGTAAAACGTTCAGTCGCCTTAGAATCGCTGAGCATTATTTTCGTCCCCTTTGATTTTCTTCTGCCTCGAAAGACGGATTGTTCGCGGCCGTCAGTTATTGGCATTTGGTGGAAAGAAGAATCATAAACTATGCTGCTATACTGATAATTGGACAATTGAAAGCAACGGACGCGAATATGTTTATAATATGATAAGGATATAAACCTCTGACATATATTGTTCTGTGTGTGCATAATCACCATTCGTGCTGCGCTTGTTTTTGCTGGTTTTGTTTAACGTTCGTTCGTATCCGTCGGACCGGACTCAAAAATTCGATTTTTCTCATTGCATATTCTCGCGCACCGTTTTTATCAAAAACTGAAAAAACGTTGTTTTTTATTTTGCCATTGCACTCACCTTTCTGTATCTTTGTAGAAGATATGATGCGGTTCGGCATAGACAATTCTGTATCTTTGTAATTGATTTGGAGAGAGACGTATTGTGCTGGAGCATGTCGGCCTTCGCAATATTTGCCGGACTGTAATTCATCTTGGCTCCGGCCGATGTATAAAGATTGTTTTAATTATTCGTGATGTTTATTATATGGAAAATGATGATTCGCTTTTGAGTGTCAGACCGGCGACGATGTCTGACATACCCGCTTTGCTCGATATATTTGCTCATGCCAGACAGTTTATGGCCGATAACGGTAACCCTACTCAGTGGGGAAACTGCTATCCGGAGCTTGGTTTGGTGGAGTCGGATGTGGCGGCCGGACATTGCTATGTGGTGGAACATCGTGCCTTGGGACCTGTCGGCACGTTCTGCCTCATTGAGGGTGACGACCCGACTTACGCTGTGATAGAGGACGGCCGGTGGCTCGACGACGATGCATATGCCACTATTCATCGTCTGGCGTCGCGCGGAGTGTGCGGCGGAGTGGCAGAGACGGCGGTGGAGTGGAGCATTGCACGTTGCGGAAACATTCGCATAGACACTCATGCCGACAATGCTCCGATGCTCGGGTTTCTGCGTAAGGCGGGTTTCGTGAGATGCGGAATAATTTATTGTCATAACGGTACGCCGCGCATAGCATTCCAGCGTCACGAACGCGTGGCGCGTTGAATGGCAGATGGTTAGGCTGCACGTGCGTGTTTATCGGACATGCGACGTATCGTCATATTGCTGTGTTTAATGGAGCATGGCTATGTCTGACGATCGCAAATAAACGGTAGGTTGTGGCTTGTTCTTTTGTATATTTCTGAATACGGGATGCTGTGCGGCATTAGACAATGGTCGTTAGCTATGTCCTTTCTTTTCATTATTGCGCCCTAATTATGGGTGCTTATATAATAATATGTAGTTGTTTTTACCGAAATGATAAAATAAACTTGTTTTGTATTAGGAGTTTTCCTATATTTGTAGAATATAAGATTCGGCTCGGCAAATCCAAAGTATCGAAGCAATGATGCTTCATCTTTGTTTCTGCACTCGTCTCTCGATATATTTGTAGAATATAAGATTCGGCCAAGTAAAGAATCTTTTGACGGCATTTATTGTTTAGACTTTTCGCGTGTACGCACGGAATGTATATATGTAGAGTTATGAGTGTGCGACGTGTCTGTTGCCTGACTTAAATTGTATTACTAAAAACCTGATTTGATATGAATGTAAGATGGAACTATATACCTGCTATGACATGCGTGGCGTGTGCATTGTTTTTCACGTCATGCGAGCAGCCTGTGACTGATGATGACGGCACGGATGCTGACGAACCGAATGTGGTGGACGGCACGAAAGTCGTGTTCAACGTGTGCAATGTTGAGATGGTTCCTTGGAACAGTGATGGGTATGAGGCTGGTAATGTGACCGACATCAGCAAACTTTGCACCCGTATTGAGCTTGCCGTGTTCGATGGCGACAATAGAGTTACGGTGGTAAGGCAGGCCGCAGGTGATGCCGGCTTCGGACATGTTACGGTTGGACTTGACGAGGGAACATATACAGTGGTGTTCATTGCGCACAATGGTGAGGGCTCGGCAACGATATCATCGCCTGAACAAATAAAGTTTAATAACAATAAGGTGACGGATACTTTTTATTATTGTGGTGACATCACGGTGGGCGATGAGACGTCTTACGATCTGACGCTGAAGCGTGCGGTGGCTATGTTCAGGCTTGTCGTTAAGGACAATGTGCCGGAAAAGGTGGACCGTATGAAGTTTTATTATACCGGTGGCAGCAGTACATTCGATGCGGTCAGCGGATGTGGGTGTGTCGATTCACGTCAGACTGAGTTTCGCGATGTGTCTGATGATGCTCACTCTTCGGAGTCGGTGTACGAGGTTTATACGTTCCCACATAGTGACGGACGCACGCTCAATATCACTGTCTCGGCACTCGACGCGTCAGACAAAGTGGTGGATGAACGTGAGTTTGACGATGTGCCGGTGGAGAGAAATCAGGTAACGCAATATTCGGGTTACTTCTTCGGCGAGTCGCCCGGATCGGGACGTAGTTTCACTTTTACAATAGACGAGGACTGGTCGCAGGTGGATTTCGTTTATTGACAAGTCCGTTATTTATGGCATTGGAGTATATATTGATGACGTTACTGCTAAATATCCTTTCTGCTTTATGTGTTTTTTGAAATGATATTGCATTGCTTGTGGAATAAAGTTATGTGTTTTGCGGAATGGTGTTGCATGGTCAGTCGGGATGATGTCACATGTTTCGCGGAATGAAGTTGTGTTATTCGCCGAGTATTAAGAGTATTCCGTTGATATTGTCCTTTTCGTATTATGCATTTTATTTATTCGAGAAGTTATATTTTTTAAGGAAATAAAATTCCCGGAACAGCATCTCTCTGTTCCGGGAATCTTTTGTTTGGTCCGATATATCACATATCGGCATTGAGATTTAATATAGACTATGTTTTGGCATCTTGCGGTCGTTGCCGCAAGATGTTTTTCACATTGTCAGCCTACGATTATTTCCATCCTGGATTCTGGTGTCCTTTCAGAGCCGGGTTTCTCTGCATCTCGTCCAGCGGAATCGGCCATAACAGTACGTAGTCAGGCAGTGCGCCTACCTTTGTGCTGCCGTCAGGCTTGTTCTGGATTGTTGCGTTCGCCAGCGGAGTCCATTTCAGTTTGCCGGAGTTCATGCCGTCAGCTTCCGGATAGAGGCGTGTACGACGGATGTCATCCCAAACCTTGAACTCGAGCGGGAACTCATGCAGACGCTCGGTGAGGATTGACTGTATCAGGGCGTCTCCTGTTGCTGTCTCGTCGGGCAGACCTGCACGTTTGCGAACCTGATTCAGATAGTAGAGTGCTCCGCCTTCAGCGTTGCTCTCGTGTCCTGTGCGTGCCAGACCTTCAGCTGCGATGAGGAGAACCTCAGAGTAGCGCATGATAGGAACATTGTAGTCGCCGTCGTGACCGTCTTTGAGGGCTGTCTCGTCAAACCACATCCAGTTGCCTATGTTGTTGAGAGTGTGTGTTACGCCTGTAGCGTCGGTGTACTCTTTGAAGAAGAACTGCTTCTCGTGACCACGGATATCCTCAGGAGCATAGCTGTTGATGATCATGTCGCATGGCAGATATGCATTGTACAGCACATCGCCTCCCGGATGGAACACGGTCTCATTGTTTGCGTCTTTCCACTGGAAGGCATCTGTACCTATACTGCGGCATGCGTATGAGTTACCAACGCTGTAGTCAGAGTAGTTGTATTCCTTTGCGTAGATTATTTCGTCTGAAGACTTTGAGGTCTTAATCACGTTGAAGGCTGAGTTCAGGTCGTCGCTGCTGCCTGAAGCCTGCTCCAGGTGATGCTTGCTACTGTTGATAACTCTGAGCGCCATCTGTGCAGCTTTCTCATAATATTCGTTTCCTCCGTTGAGTGGAGCACCTGCCCACTGCAGATAAACCTCAGCAAGGAGAGTCTCTGCCATTGCTCTTGTGACGTAGCATCCGTTGTTATAGAATGTAATGTCAGGCAGTGCGTCGCTGTTCACGATGTCGAGCAAGTCCTTCTCTACATTCTTATACACCTCAGCAGCAGGTGTAGGCTCTACGTACATGTTCTCCGGAGCTGTGTAAGGCTCGCTGATGTACGGCACGTCGCCGAATTCCTTTGCAAGATAGAAGTATCCGTAAGCACGGAAGAATTTTCCCTGTGCCACATAGTTGTCTATCTCGGCTTGAGTCAGAACATCCGTCATCTTCGGTACGTTTGCCAGTACGAAGTTAGCACGTGAGATTCCTTTATAGAACTCGTGCCACATCTTGAATGCTGCATCGTCGAATGCTTCGATGTTGAATGTGCATCCTTCTGAAGCTGTGGTGAATGTACGGTCCTTACGTTTGTCAACATAAAGTCCTGACATAATGCCTGGCCACATGGTAGCTTTTGGTGTCCAACCTCCATCAAGGTCTGTGTTGTGGAGATAAGGCACGCCGCCGTAATAGAGCGCATCCACGCCTGACTCAGCGTCGGCCTTTGTCTTCCAGAATTCTCCGGACGGTTTCATGTCCTTCGGATCCTCCTCAAGGAAACTGTCGCAAGAGCTGAAACTGAAAGCAGCAACAAGCAAGCCGAGCATTAAAATAAATTTATGCTTTTTCATATTCTGTTGTTCTTTTATGTTCTACAATATTTTTTGTTTTTATCAGAAAGTGAGGTTTAAACCGAGAGTGAATGTTCTTGGACGCGGGTAAGAGAAGAACTGACGGTTAGCACCCCAGTTGTTGTCGCCCAGACGTGTTGAGTTATCAGGATCGTAACCAAGATAATCGCTCGATGTAATGAGGAACAGGTTGTTTACGTTTGCATATACACGGAGTGCAGACAGACCGATCTTCTCGATGAGTTTCTTGTCGAATGTATAACCTATCTGTATCATGTTGCAACGCAGATATGAACCGTCGCATACCCAGTCGTCATCGGCCTGGTTGTTTGCGCCCTGTCCGAAGTTGTTCAGACGTATTGCCTGCTCAACGCCACCAGGATTGAGAGTCGGGTGCCAAGCCTCTTCGTAGAGACGGTCGAGACCGTTTGTGAGGAAGCGGGCAACTGTTGAGTGATAGAATTCCTGCATGATGTCAGCACCCCAAGTGAACTGGAAGTCGATTGTCATATCGAAGTTCTTGTAGTTGAAGGTGTTGATGAAAGAACCTGTCCAGTCTGGAAGACCGTTACCGATGATCTGACGATCTTTGTATGTAACCTTCTCACCGATGGTTGACGGGATGTTCATTGTCTCTGGATCCCAGTTCTCCGGATGACCGTCATAGATGCCGGCACGTTTGTAACCGTAGAAAGAAGAAAGCGGTTCGCCCTCTCTGATAAGCATATCGTAGCCTACGAATCCATCGGTTGTGATCTGACGCTTGCCTGAGATAGGATCTACTGTTGCAGCCTCGTCAAGTTTCTCAACGCGGTTCTTGTTGAAGCCCATGTTAAGAGTTGAGGTCCACTGGAAGTCAGCAGTCTGAATCGGGTAGGCTGTTACGAGAATATCAAGACCCTGGTTGGATACTGCACCGATGTTGTCCATAATTGATGAGAAACCTGTTGACTCAGGAACAGGACGGTTGAGCAGAAGGTCTGATGTGTACTTATAGTAATAAGAGATATCGAAGTTCAGTCGGTTGTTGAACAAACCAAGTTCGAATCCGAAGTCCCACTGTGCTGTCTTTTCCCATTTCAGATTAGGGTTAGGCATGTTGTCGAGGTAAGAAACAAGGTGAAGCTGGTCGCCTATGATGGTGTTCGACTGGCTTACGGTTGCGAGTGAGCGGTATGTACCGATCTCAGAGTTACCTGTTACACCGAATGATGTGTGCAGTTTCAGTTTGCTTATGGTCTTGTTGTCTCTGAGGAATGCTTCGTTTGAAGCGAGCCATCCGAGACCGATAGACGGGAAGAATGCGTATTTGTTGTTCTCACCGAACTTTGAAGAGCCATCGTAACGTGCTGTTACTGTTGCCAGATATGTGTCGTCGTAGTTGTAAGCGATACGCAGGAAGTATGAGTTCATAGCCCATTTGTCGTAGTCGCTGCCTACTGACGGACGGTTGGTTCCTGAACCGAGGTTGTAGATTCCGTAATAGTCGTCAACGAACTTGCTGTCTGATGCACTGAAGTATGTGTACTTGCGTGCCTGCCAAGACATACCGGCCATGGCGTTGATGTGATGCTTGTTGAAGTTCTTCAGCCATGTGAGGTAGGTCTCTTCCTGCCAGTAGAGTGTACTTGATGTTGATGCAGAAGCATAACCTTCAGAGTTCTGGTTGATCAATGGACGCGGAGTGAACGGCACGTAGCTGTTTGCACGGTTGTTGTGATAGTCGATACCGAGCTGTGTCTTCAGGTCAAGACCGTCCATGATGTGGAATGTAAGTGCTGCGTTACCGAAGATCTGAGTGTTGTAGCTCATCTCTTTAATTCTCTCAAGAAGCTCAACCGGGTTACCTACGCCTTCCGGACTGAAGTTCTGGTAGCCGCTGTTAGGATCGTTCTTGTCGTTGAGAATGGCTGTTGTAAGAATGTCGTTGTTCTGCATGTAAACGCCGTCATACTTGACAGGCAGGAACGGCAGCTGCTCAATCATGGTACGCAGGGCTCCCTGTCCGTACGGGTTGTCTGATGTTCTGTTACCCCATGTGTGGTTCACAAGGAGGTTGATGGAAGTTGACAGCCACTTTGTGGGTTTGTCGTCGTAAGAGAGTTTGGCGTTTATACGTTTGTAGTAAGAATTGAGAAGGATACCCTGCTGGTCTGTATAGTTGAGGAATGCTCCTACAGAGCTGTCTTCACCTGTACGCTGTATGCTCAGCTGATGGTTGTGTGATATGGCTGTACGGCTTGCCTCGTCCTGCCAGTCTGTATCATAGATAGGTGTTCCGTCTGCGGTGAAGAATTTCGGGTCTGTGAAGATCTTGGACAGGTCGGTGTCGAAGTTCTTGCCTTGCCATGCATTGGCGTTCTCTAGTCCCTGCTTGAATGCTGCCATCCACTCTGCCGAGTTCATCACGTCCATCTTTTTTGCCATTGAACTTATTGATACAGAACCATCGTAAGAGATGTGCACGCCTTTACCAGCGTTTCCGCGTTTTGTGGTAACCATGATCACACCGTTGGCTCCGCGCGCTCCGTAAATGGCTGCTGCCGAAGCGTCTTTCAGAACCTCGATAGACTCGATGTCGTTCGGGTTGAGGAGGTTGAAGTCCTGCATGGCAACGCCATCGACGATGTACAGCGGGCTTGCCGATGCGTTGATGGTGGATATACCACGGATTATGACACGCATCTCACCACCAGGTTGACCTGTGTTGGTGAAGATGTTCACACCTGCGGCCTTACCTTTGAGTCCTTCGAGTGCGCTGAACGACTGCTGTTTGATGATATCCTTACCTTTTGTTGTGGATACCGAACCGGTCAGGTCTGACTTACGCATCGTACCGTAACCAACGACTACGAGCTCGTCAATCATGTTGCTTTCTTCCTCCAGCACAACGTCGAGCGTGTTGCCTGAGATAGAAGAAACCGGTACTTCTTTTGTCTTGTATCCCAGATAAGAGAACACCAGTGTTCCGTTTGTGGGTGCCGATATCTTATATTTACCGTTGATATCGGTGATTGTTGCGGTTGTCGTATGTTTCACCTTTACGGTTCCGCTGATAACAAGCTCTCCTTTGGAATCGGTGACCGTTCCGGAGATTTCCTTCACATTCTGGGCTTTGATTTCTCCACCCCCTCCTATAAGAAGGCATAGCATCAAGCCGACGAAAGTGATAATGCTTATTCTACCTGATTTTTGCATAGTTTTAGAAAGTTAGTTAATAAATTATAGTTTAATAAATACAGATTTCTTGTATATTTGCATAAATACGTGTTGTATGTACAACTACGGAAATCTTTGTAGGATAAAAAAATGTTTCATGTTGTTTTTGGGATTAAAATGTTGTATAAAATAATGTATTAATTATGTACGAATCATTGTAATTAACGTCTCTTTAACGCTAATTATTAATTAACTTCCTGGTATATAAAAGATCAATAGGTGTTTCATTGCCAATACATAATTTATTTGTATATTCGCAAAGATAGTTAAAATAAAGATTGGTTGATGAAAATAGCACTTAAAAAAAAGTTAATATTGTGACAGAAGAATAAACTTTTTTGATTTTATGATTTAAACATGTCGTATATAGGCCAGCAGTCTTTTTAATGCGGATAAGTTCTCGGCTGGAATTCTGAGGAGATTTGTATCAATAAGAAGATGCTGCTTAATCCTCGGATGGCGTTGCTTCCTTCTGCAGGAATAACCGGTAAATCGTCCGTCGGCACACAGATATTTATTATGTATCATGATTATTGCCCGTATTGTGTATGCCATTTTTTTGCCTTCAACATGTCTGGCAAGCTGTCTCTACGCAGCCCTTTACACATTAAATAAATACGTAAAACCTATCCTCCCGATGATGGAACGGAACTCAGAGGACGTCTGATTATCGATTCGGGTTAAGCCGATATGGGCAACTTTCAAATTGTAAGCAGTTTTTGATTTTTTCACCCGAGTTTCCGATTATACCCCATAAAATAAGCGCATATTTGCGGACAGACATACCTTCGGGCGCATATACGCGAAATATAAGAGGCTTTCTTAATGCGCTGAATGTCAATGACTTATGTTTAAGGAATATTTAAACGTTTTGCAATATGCACCATTTCGGCTTGCGAAATGGTCCATTTCAGAGGCTGAAATGCACCATATCGCACCCTAATATAGGCTTTATTGCAACACGAAATGGGCAATATCAGAAAGTAAAACGCAACAGTTCGGACTATGGTTCGGGGTATATCATCAGACGATACAGGATGAAACAGGCATCATAATGTTATATTTAACATTCCTTTACATCTCTTTCGCGAAAATATTTTGTCAAAATAAAATCAAGAAAAACAGTAAGTACGTTTCGCAGTTTCCCTTTAAAAACACCGGTGTCAGGCATAAGAAAAAGCACGAAAAGATATGAGTATGACGTGCTGTAATGGTTTATCGGTCGTGACAATGTCGGTTTATTATCCTGTGATATCCGTTTATTACAGCGTGATGGTCATGTCGGTACGGCTAATATCAGCCTATATCGTCTGAAAGTTTTCCGACAATATGCGTGACTTCATTAATGAACCGTTACACACTGCATTTGCGCTGAGCCGGAGGTTTTCATGAAATCTATGCCATTCCATGAATAAAACCGATCTCCATAAGATTGATACTGCCTTCCCAAGCGTTTTATGTCGTAGCAGCACCATGTCAGTATAGTGGAGGATGAAACCGGGCATTGGTGTGGATTTTATAAACAAAGGCGCGCTGTCATCGTTGTCATGCTTCGTCCGGCTCTTCTTTGTTCATGTTCGTTTATGCCTGTCTGTTGTGCGGATACTGTTCGTATTGGTGCAAAAAATAAGCGGAGATACTCTTTAGAAGAATATCTCCGCTGGGGTGGCAGGTGGGACTCGAACCCACGACATTCAGAACCACAATCGAAACGTCTTTCCTTTATTTATGGGCGTTTTACGGTGTCTTGCTAAAACATTGCTAAAACATTTTGAGTTTTTCTAATTTTTATAGGCCCTTCCGATACGTTTGCCTGTCACCCATCCGTCACCAATTTGACAGTCCTTTACATCTACAATATAGACTCCTTTTATGTCAAGTCATTCCTTTACAGCATCTTCAAGGTAGGTCTCAGCATATTTGTCAAAGTTTGCCTCTGGATAAGCATTTACGGAAAGTATGAGAAAGTTTGCATCGGTCAGTTCGCCTTTGTAGATTCATATATCGGCCTTCACAAGGCTTTGTACATATCTGTCGGCTTAATCCTTCTGTTCTTGGGATGGTTTATTTCCTCCGCAGCCAAACAATGACATGAATAATAGTAAGGATAATATTTTTCTCATATCTGTTAATGAACTGTCATTTCTTCATTGTAGAATACTTTATTCCAACTTCATGTTGCTTGCAGCAATAGCATTAAGTATCCATGGATTCTGGTGTGGAACAACGTAATTCCTTATTATTTCTACTGCATCCATAGTGATTTGCGATATGAGCTTCCCCGTTGATTTGGCTTGTTCTTCTTCTAATTTTAACTTTACAGATGCATCAACAAGGTGATAATTCTGTATTTTTTCAATTTCTTTGGTTACACTGTTCGTGATGAAAGAAATATATTTGTATAAATCGGAAATAGAACATTTTCCATCTCCATCTATATCCAATGGCTTATTTATCCATTGGAAAAATGCTAGTACAGAAATATTTGCAACCCATCCACAACCATTCATCATATAACTAAGACTTGTGTCTATATTTGTTGCACCTATATAGACGATATTCTTATTTTCATCGCGAACATCAATAAAGTTAAAAATTCCAGCAAAACATTGTCCGAGAAATACAATAACGTTTTTCGTATATTTATTATTCTTTATTGATTGATTAAGAGTGAATGGTTTAATCGGAGTTACGGAATCTATACCATCTATAGAGCCATGACAACAAGAAATAACAAATAAATTTTCACATTTAGAGTTTTCAATCACATATTTTAAACTTGAAGACATGTAAAATACAACATCAGACATATTCGCACATTTTGCAACTAATGTGTTTTGGGGAGTGTCTGTGATAACTATAATATCATTGGAAGCTACACCTAAACTTTTCAAAATTTCAATACCATAGTTTATGTCGTACATAAATCTATCTTCAAGATAACGGCTTGACGTGGCTATTAAAATAAATTTAGACCCTTCACTAATTTTCATATAGATGGCATGTTTACAGTTGGTGCTGCTGGAATTCCTGTGAATGTGATTTTATATAAGTATTCTATGTCATTGTCTTTCGGTATAGGTGATAGTACATTCCCATCCTTATCTAAAAGATACTCATTTTTGTCTGTCGACAATGCATATTTTGCATTTTCATCGGATGGGTAATGAATCTCATACAAGAACCAAAGCCCCATATTTATTACATCTTTTATGAGACCAGATATTTTGGGCAATTCAGATGCCGGTATTGTCTTATTTTCCATATCAATATATATTTAGTACAATAACTTATATTGCATTTACCATAAGTATATAAATGTATAGGTTATTTCTTAAGATTGGTATAGCCACGAATATTAAGCTGAATATCTATTGCTTTTGTGTTCTTTTCTGTATTTAAAGCATAATATTCAGATATGCTACATTTTGCTTTTTCATAGAGTTTTCTTTCTCTAGTAGTAGCTTTATTTATAACCTTCTTATTCATAATGTTGCAAATACGGTTTCCAACATTGATTCTATATCATCTTTTTCTATATTATATAAACATTTATTTCTACAATTTATTGTTTTTCCTTCTTTAGTTTTGCATACTTTAATATCAAATTGATCTCTTTTGGGGATTAGATTAATTTTGTATGTATAATCGCCTTTGGGTGATTCCCAAAAATCTCCATTTACGTCCTTCACATATTTAATGTCTAGATTTTCATCAATGGAGGCTAATTCATTTATTATCTGAAGTGTATTGTCGTATCTATCATTGGGGTTTGGTTCAATACATTTCTTTATTATCCTCTTAAGCTTTTTAGGAACATGAGGTAAATACAATGTCCGATCTGGGAATTTACCTTTCAATATCATCCTTTTAAAGGATTGACTATCAAACTGATTATTATTCATGGTAGGAATTTGTTGATAAAAGAAATCATTTCCATTCACCATCCTATATATTGTTAATCCAGCTTGATATATATCGTTTTTAATACTCTGTTGCAGCCCCTCTAATTGTTCTGGTGTTACATGCGGAGTATAAAACGCTTGTGATTCACAAAATCCATATGCATCGGTGTATAATGCTAATCCAAAATCCGACAGCATAGCCTCATTAGAATCTGATATAAGGATATTATCCGGTTTTATGTCAAAGTGAATTAATCCTTTTGAATGGATATGATTTAAGCCTGACAGAAACTGTATCGAATACCGAATAACTTCTCTGATTGTTAGGTAATTACCGCCTGATATTCTTTTCTTTAGCGAACCATTTTTATAGAAAGGCATAGCTACATATATATTATCATCATCTTCACAAGCATAGTTTACCTTTACAATATTATTATGATTTTGAGCATATAATAAACGTGCTTCCTTAAAATACTCATCAGGAGTAGTCGAATTATTCTTTTTTATTTCTTTGATTACAATTTCTCCATCTAATTGATTATCGTGAGCAAGAAAAACTTTTGAATTGCGTCCTTCCTGTCCAATTTCTTTTATTTCATCGAAATCCAATCTTACTTTACAATTTTTCATGGCATTAAATGTTAAATGCGCTTAAAGCTGCTAATAATGATTCTTTTTCTTCTTTATTGAAAGTTGACCATTCTTCAATGAAATCACATTCTTTACTTTCTATAATCTTTTTGAAATTTTCTCTAGCTATGCCCAATCTAGCAGAAATATTTGATATTTGCCCAACAAAGTATTTTTCAACCGTAGAACTTGCAATTAGTTCTTGTATTACAGCTTCTATATTTATTCTTTCAATTGATGGTTTTTGTGCCATAGATTCAGTTATGCGAATACAAGCCCGGTTAACTTTGTTTTCGTAAATAATATCTAAAAATGTACTACGAATAAATTTGAGTTGTTCTGGTACTTCTAGAGCAATGGGAACATTTACTTTATCTACTAAAATAATTTCTTTGTCTTCATGATTTTCTTGTATTATAGAGTATATAATGCAATCAGGCTTTACTCTTATTCCAATTGATGTATTATTCATATTAATATTTTTTTTACAGGTTCAAGCGATTTATAGAATTTCAGTATTATAACCTTTTCATGCAACCAAGGACTTGGAAAATATGTTCTATCATATCTTTGGGAAGTTCCTGGATACCGTATTCCGGAGATTTGTTTGTCGGTACGAGAGTATAGCACTCCGGGTTCTGTGAAGGTCCCAGGCGCTTGATTGTGCGCATTCCGTTTGTTGTTACTATAGCATAGACCTCACCGAGTGGTAGGAAGGAGAAGTCATCAATCTTTTTCAGGGCGATGATGTCTCCGTTGTTTATCTCAGGCTCCATGGAGTGGCCGGATACGTTACACCAGCAAGTAGCCTCGTTGTACTTTTTGAAGTCAATCAAATATTCTGGTGTGATTGTCTGATCATTAAGCACAATATCAAAACCTCCAATAAAGTCTACGTTATAATATGGTACACCTTTTTTATAGTTGATTAGAGGTCCTGGATCTTTCTTGTTGTAGTTAAGCATCTCACCTTCGCCTGTGAGTAGCCATATACGATTAATTTCAGGGTAGCAAGATGATATCTTGTCTATCATTGACGAAGAAAGTGTTTTAGTTCTTCCTTTTAGGATGTCGTATATTGCTTGATTGGTTTTTGCACCAATTTTAGATGCAAACTCAGATGCATTCAGCCCTAGGTATTCCAGTATCTTGTTTAATTTTTCATCGGGTTTCATAGACAAAATGTTAAATATTATTTATAATAAGATGAAATCTTGATATTGTCTTGTTTAAATCAAGATATTATCTTATATTTGCAACAGAATTAACAAATCAGCAACGTTTCAATAACGTTTGACTGCAAATATACACAAATAAAATAGAACAACGATGCCACAAAGAAAAAAAATCGAATTGAAGTTTGGGTGTGCAAAGAAGCTGGCTGCTGATTGTCAGGTTGCGCCTAATACGGTGAAGTTTGCACTTAACTATATCACTGACACAGAACTTGCTGAACGCATACGCAAGACGGCTTATGAGAAAGGTTATGTAAAAGAATTTTAAACCACTTAAAAAACGCACGATTATGAAAAGAAATGTATTACATGATATTATGACACTCGCCTGGCAGTTTGTGAAGCGAAATGGATTTACTATGAGTGAGGCGTTGAAGGCAGCTTGGGCTAATATTAAGTTGAAAGCTGCGATGAAGAACCGAATAGTAAAGTTCTACTTCCAGAAAGTTGACGGTAGCGTCAGAGAGGCTTATGGCACACTGAAAGACAACCTGATACCTGCTATTGCCGGTACTGACAACAGAAAGAGAAATGACACCGTTCAGGTGTTCTACGACACTGAAAAACAAGAATGGCGGTGCTTTAAGAAGGCTAACCTGATATCTATTTGTATGTAATTGGCTATGAAAATAACAATGGAATTTAGCGAACTGAATGATACGCTTCAAAGGTTTGTGCAAGTGGGTTTCATGGAGGCTGTAAGGGCTTACGAACCGGCACAGGACATGCTCAGGCAGAAGGATGTGAAGGGATGGCTGAAGATGATGCATATTGACGAAAGTACATTCAGGGCCCTTGTAAAGAAAGGGGCTGTAATGGCGCGACGATATGGTACTGCCGTGAACTCGCCACTGTATTATTCAAAAAGAGAAATCAAGCAGGCTTTGGCGACCGTCGGATTGCTGAAACTAATCAACAGGTATGATGACTGATTATGATGTGTAATAAAATGTGTCGGGAAAGCTGAAGACTTGCAACACGCAGCGAGAGCGGCGACACAACAAATCAAATGAAGTTCCGAAACGCAAGGTGCAGACGCACACAGTAAGCCGTCAGGGTAGACTTCAGTTGTTGTAGATCTTTGACATATTGAAAAAACGAAAGCGAAGCCGTCGGCGAGACTGACAATCCATGACCTGACGGCGAGGACGCGAGTAGGGCACAAAAATCCGGACGCAAGCTTCACTGAACACATAGGCTGATAGCTACGGACGGTCGCCATATATTTTTTAATAAATGGTGTTATATGAATAGAATAAATTAAGGCTTATCAAAAGCCTTATATAATATTTATCCTCCACTGATAACGTGATGTTGCTGATCGAATCGGCGTGGGGGAACAGAGGACATTTTAGTTAAATACTATTACTCATATAATAATTCCAGGCGTGGAATGATTTACGGCCAGTCCGTGAGGATAGGCAGTTCTTATTTTATATTTCTGTGCTGTCTTTTAAGACTTTACAAAGTACAGCCAAATTCGAGAATAATAATTTAATTTTAGATATATGAATATTTTTATAATGGTTGCAGCTAACATAGCCGCGTTCGCATACACTTGTGTAACAGGTGATGCTACAATAGTTGTCATTACAATGGCATGGTTATGGTCTGTATATGGGAAAAACATATATAAGGCATGGTATAAATCTATTATAAGGAATAAGGATTTGACACAAAAATAAGATATGACATTAACCGACAAGGATTATGAGAACATGGCGGTGGCGTGCACAGAATGCGTCAACGCTGGTATATCCCGGGTGTCCGTAGATAAGGGTGACTTAGCCGTAATACTTACAGTTGATGTGGAAGTTGACGGATACAGGGAGGACGATTACTACAATGGCACTGGATATTTCATCCCTACTGCCGCTGTATGCAGAGTTATAGATGTCGAGTATGATACATGCGATGACAATCTCAATCTGCCGACAGTGGACAAGTCGCGTATAGAAGAACTCGCGTATGACATGTTGATGCAATTTTAAAACTAAATATTATGCCAATTATCAGAAAAAACGACGTTGCCCCGGAACGTCCTATAATCATCGTGCTTTACGGCACACCGGGCACAGGTAAGACTTCAGTTGCTACCACAGCAGACAATCCTCTTTTGATAGATACGGATAGAGGATATGACCGCGCTGTACAGCGCATAGACACGTTGGAGGCATCCAAATGGCAGGATATAGCGTCTGAATACGCTACCTTCAAAGGTTATAAGACAATAATCGTCGATACCGCAAAGGCTCTTCTCGATGATTATCTATCTGTATTTGCTGTTGAGCAGAACTACAAGCTTGCAACAAATTCCCTAAAGCGTTTCGGTAAGATGGCGGAAGACTTCAAGATGTTTGTAAATACATTACGTTCTAATGGCTCTGACCTTATTTTCATCTGCCACGACAAGGAAACGGCAGACGGGGACATCATTAAACATGCACCTGACTGTACTGGACAGAGTAAGGATTTGCTTATCCGTATTGCAGACCAGGTAGGATATATCTGTAAGGAGAACGGGAAGCGTACCATACGCTTCGAACCTATGGATAACTTTGTCGGAAAGAATGTCGCAGGCCTCGGCTCTCTGATAATACCTGACAAAACAGATCCAAATTTCAGTACGTTTATGGCTGGAATAATCAAAAATGTGAAGTTATCCATACAGAACCGAAGTGAGGCGCAGCGTAAGGCCAATGATACTCTCAAGAATTTACGTGAACAGCTCACAAATGTGGCTACAGAGGAAGAAGCTGCCGCACTGCTTGATGTGTCGCAGAGTCTGCCGCAGATTTTCAAAAAGCCTTTCTTTGAAGAGATTAAAAAAGTCCTTTCAGACAAAGGGTTTGTATATAACGGCAAGACAAAGAGGTTTAATTTGAAAGAAAAGAAGAATGATACAGCAGCATAAACCATTTGTCCGTGTGACTCAGATAGAAGCGTTCCGGCGTTGGATACAGCAAAGTGAATATGACAGTTTTGAAATTACCGAACAGAGTGTCATAGACAACATCACGCATAAGTTTGTTGGCAATGATTATACGCGCATCGGTACTGCCTTTCATTCTATAGTGGAGACAGGCCAGCCTTATTGTGTTAAAGTTCCTGCAGGTATCCGCACATTCATGTTCCGCGGTAAGCCTGTTGAGGAACAAGTTCCATGTGGACGTAAGTTTGATATTGAAGGTCATGAAGTAATCTTGGATGTACCACAGTGTAAGGTCGCACTGGAATATCGTGCTGAACATCCGCAGGCTTTCCACGAAATACGTGAATATAAGGACTACGGTAATGCTGTGGTTACAGGCTGTGCAGATATGATTGATGGTCTTGAAATCAGGGATATAAAGACGAAATACAGTGTTCCGAACGATAAGGATTATGCAGACTCTTGCCAATGGCGTTTCTATATGCAGCTCTTCGGGGCAGATGTATTTCACTTCGATCTGTTCATCTTTGACGGATACAATCCAGATAAGCATGGTGGCGATGTGAGGGGACTTCCTCTCACACGCCGTGAACCTATAACTGTATATCGCTACCCAGGCCTGGAACAGGACAATATAAATTTGTTGCATGAGTTTCTGCAGTGGGCCGAGGACAGAAATCTTGTAAAATATCTTACAAATAAATCAATCAATTGATTATGGCAAATACAATTATAGGGCGTATCTACAGAATCACGCCGACAGAAAACATAGCCACAAAGAAGGGTACGACTTTCATGAAACGTCAATTAATAATTGACGCATCGAGATATGACCCATATACTGGTGAGAAAAAGTTTGACAATTTCCCGGCCTTTGAGGTTGGAGGCGAGGAGTTGTGCCGACTGCTTGAGGGGTATCGTATTGATGATTTGGTAACGGTGTCTTTTGATCTTAATGGTCGCGAGTTTTTAGACGATCAGACAAAGCAGACAAAATACTTTACTACAGTACGAGCATATAAAATTGAACGTGTACAGAGCGGACCGGTCAGTCAACAACAGAAAACACAACAAACATCTTCTGTACCAAAATTTAATTCTGTACAATCTGCGCCTACAATGGAAGATGCTTTTAAGCAAAATGATGATCTGCCGTTTTAATTATGAGTATTTTCAATTTGAAAAACGAGTATGAGATACCTAAGTTTAAGGCATACGTAAACAAACTCTTCAAAGAGCGTGCGGTTGTGGAAGTAAAGAAGAAACTTCCTAACCGTACGCTGGCCCAAAACAGCTATTTGCATCTGCTTTTAGGGTATTTCGGTAGTGAATATGGTTGCAGTCTTGAAGAAGCGAAGATAGACTTTTATAAAAGAACCTGTAACCGTGATTTGTTTGAGAGAAAGACGGTCAACAAAAAGGGTAGGGAAGTAACCTATCTGAGAAGTTCTGCTGAACTGACAACAGGTGAAATGACTTTGAGTATTGATCGTTTCCGTAACTGGAGCGCATCCGTGGCCGGAGTCTATCTTCCGGCTGCCAACGAAAAACAGATGCTGATATTTGCACAACAAGAGATAGAACGTAATAAAGATTTTATTTGATTATGGACAAATTTTTAGGTCAGGAAATTCTAGAACAAGAGCGATGGCAATTTCTTAAAGACAATGCAGATTCTGTGGAAAGGATTGGTTATACACACCGATTTACGCCTGATGAACTGGCACAAAAGAAAGAAGTGTTAGCTGAAGTCTCTATTTCGATAAATGATATTGAAGAAGAGAAAAAAGAAGCGATGCAAGAGTTCAAAGAACGGTTGAAACCATTAAATGAGGAAAAACAAGAGCTTTTGGACCACATTAAAAGAGGATCTGAATTTGTGGAAGATGAAGAATGTGTAAAGATTCTATACCATGATGAAAAAATGGCTGGATTTTATAATAAGCTTGGTGAACTGGTTTATAGCCGTCCTATCATGCCACAAGAAATGCAGAAGACAATATTTAGTATTAACCGTAAAACAGGAACAGATAATTAATTATGAGTGAGAACAAAATTAATTTGGTTGTGCCCAAAGATTATAACGGCAAACCGATTGAAGTAGTATTAAGAGAAGGGCAAGCTGCAAAGCAGTTAGATCCCAAAGAACCCCAAAAATTATCAATATCCGGAACAATTGAAGCACCTTTCAAATGGTTGGAAAAGCGTATAGGACTGATCAACCAGAAAGCATCAAACATTATAGTAAACCGAGACAAGATGGGATTGGTCTTGACAATTGATGAAACCAATTACTATCAGACTGAAATCTGTGGCGTTCTGATAACTTCTAAAGAAATGCAGGAGTTCGGCATCAATACGGAGAAGAAATGGGAACCAATCAAATTGTCACAGTTCTTTAAGATGCATCGTGCCTTCTTCAAGGATAAGTCTGAGAACATGATGCTGGTTTCTACTTTGAAAAATTTCAAAGCAAAGGTTAATCAGGATATAGAGCGCAACAAAGAAGAAAATGGAAGCAAGACGGACAATTTCTCACAAGTTGTAGATTCCAATCTTCCTAAATCGTTTAAACTCAATATACCTCTTTTCAAGGGCTTTGCCTGTGAAGAAATAGAAGTTGAGATTTATGCAGATGTAGATGGCCGCGAGGTTTCTCTCTCTTTGGTTTCTGCAGGTGCGAATGAGACTATCGAAGAATACAAGAACAAGGTGATTGACGAACAGATTGAAGCAATCAAAGGTGTTGCCCCTGATATCGTAATCATCGAAGTATAATTGACAGCCCGGAAAGACGGGCATTTGGTATCGTGGCGGAATTGGTAGACGCTGACAACTCTTAGTAGACTTGGTTAAGATGTTATGAAAACAGGGCATCAATGTAAAACGAATCATACTGTTCTACGCATAAGACGTGAAGATTGCCAAGCATTGCAGATTCGAATCCTGCCGATACCACAATCTGTGCAGATAAGACAAGTTGGAAAGACTACTGGAGGACATTAGTTTAAGGGTAGAACGGATAGACGTATTTATATGGGTTCGAATCCCATATGTCCTGCAATAAGCATTTAAGAAATACTTAATAACTGGAATTCTTTTAATATGCCATACTACATAAAACGAAAACCCAAAAAGAAGAAAGAAAAGCCTTTGCCGTTGTTCGACAGGGCAGGTATCAAAGTAAAGAAGAAGCCGGATTTAAAGGCGAAGCTCGACAAGGAGTTTTCCCTTTTTATCCGGCTTCGTGATTGTATGCCAAACGGCTTTTTCCGCTGTATTTCATGTGGACAAATAAAGCCGTTTGAACAAGCCGATTGTGGGCACTATTTCAGTAGGACACATCTTGCTACGAGGTATGACGAGAAGAATTGTAATGCTGAATGTCGGCACTGCAACAGATTCAAGGCGGACCATCTGGAAGGATATCGTGTGAATCTGATTGCCAAAATCGGGCAACAGGCGTTTAATGTGCTTAAAGTTAAAGCTGCCAGTACTTCTAAAATGAGTGATTTTGAATATGAGCAGCTTATCAAATACTATAGAGCCTTAAATAAAAAACTAAGAAAGGAAAAAGGCTTATGAGTTATGTTTTACGTGATTATCAACAAAAAGCCAGTGATGCAGCAGTAAGTTTCTTTGCAAACAAGGCCAAAAGGAACAATGCCATCATGGTGTTACCGACAGGTGCCGGCAAGAGTTTAGTGATAGCTGATATAGCCAGTCGGCTGGAAGGATATACGTTAGTATTTCAGCCCAGTAAAGAGATCCTTGAGCAAAACTATCTGAAACTATGTTCTTATGGCATTCTTGATTGCTCAGTATACTCTGCGTCATTTGGGCGGAAAGATATTTCAAGAATAACCTTCGCTACTATTGGCAGTGTCAAGAACCATCCGGGACTGTTCCAACATTTCAAAAACATCATCATAGACGAGTGCCATTTGGTTAACCCGAAAGAAGGAATGTATAAAGACTTTCTTTCTATGCTGAAGTGTAAGGTACTTGGACTCACCGCCACGCCTTACCGACTTTCTTCGAGTAGGGATTTCGGCAGCATGTTGAAGTTCATTACCCGCACACGCCCATGCGTGTTCTCTGAGGTCATTTATCAAGTACAGATTTCCACCCTTTTGGATATGGGCTATCTATCAAAATTGAACTACTACGCCATGAATCCCTTGGGATGGAACGAACTTAACTTGAAGGTAAATACGACAGGTGCAGACTATACGGACAAATCGGTAGTGAAAGAATATGAGCGTATTGATTTTTACGGATTTCTCGTAAGTATTGTTCGTCGTTTGATGAACCCGAAAGTAGGTGGCAAACGTAAGGGCATACTGGTGTTTACAAGATTCTTAAAGGAAGCTCAAAAACTTACGCAGTCTATTCCTGGGACGGCAATAGTTTCAGGAGAAACACCTAAGAAAGAGCGTGAACGTATTCTTGAGGCGTTTAAGGCTGGCGAAATACCAGTTGTGGCAAACGTTGGTGTGTTAACCACCGGCTTTGATTATCCTGAGCTTGATACCATTGTCATGGCGCGTCCAACGATGTCTCTGGCTCTTTGGTACCAAATTGTCGGCCGTGCTATTCGACCGCATCCTAAAAAGGAAGCCGGATGGATTGTCGACCTTTGCGGAAATATCAAACGCTTTGGGGAAGTAAAGGATCTCCGTCTTGTAAATGGTGGTAACGGCAAGTGGGCCGTGTATTCTAACAACAGGCAGTTGACTAACGTAAGATTCTAATATTATGGAAGGATATATAAAACTAAGCCGCAAGTTCTTCTCGAATGATATGTGGAATGAGGCCCGGACTTTTAGCAGTTGCGAAGCGTGGCTTGACCTGATTCAGTCAGCACGATTTGAGGCAACGCCCCGTATGGAGAGTATCGGAGGTCGAGAAGTCTCTTATACAAGAGGACAATATCCTGCATCCATAAGATTTTTATCCAAACGCTGGCACTGGACAGAAAGAAAGGTAAGGACCTTTCTTGCGTTCTTGAGACGAGAAAATATGATAACACTCTCAAAAGAACAAGGTATGAATATAATAACCTTGGTTAAATACAATGAGTATAATGGCACTCCTTCTGACACAAGTGGTGACACAGCAAATGACACAGGTTGTGACACAACTATTGCGCAAGAAATCAGTAAGTTACGTTTGCAAGTGACACAACTAACGACACAACTATTGACACAACCGGTGACACACCAACAAACTGAGACTGAAGAGCGACACACGGGTGACACAAAGCAAATAAAAGGAAAGAATAATATTAAAGAAAACTCTACTAACGTAGAGTCAAAGAAAGCCGCGGCTAAAGCCGCTACTCTCTCAAGAAAAAATGTTTTTTATCAGTCATTGGTTTCTTATGTTGGGCAATATCCGAAAGAAATGATCAGAGCTTTCTTTGATTATTGGAGTGAGCTTAACAAGTCAGAAACGAAGATGCGATATGAACTGGAAAAGACATGGGAACTTCCAAGAAGGTTAGCGACATGGGCGAATCGTGAGCGAATGCCTAAAACAGACATAGGTGTTGTCTTACAAGATAATTCACCGGATAAATACCAGAAAGGGTGGTAAGATGGAACAGATTAATTTCAAACAAACAATAGAACGGCTGAAAGATTCCGGGTTCTCACCGGTACCGGATACAGTGAATATTTCAATTCCAGACGCTAAGAATGTTCTTTTGGCTGGCATAAAATACTTTACGGGAGAGAATGCTAAGTGGCTTCCAGAATATTCAGAGATGGTGGAATGGATGACAAACAATAATGGTCGTGGTCTTCTGTGTTTCGGAAATTGCGGCCGAGGGAAGACGCTTATCTGCGGTAAGATTCTTCCTTTACTCCTGAACCATTACTGCGGAAAGGTGGTAAACTGCTATGATGCCCAGCAAATGAACGCCGATTTGGACACTGTGAAGCAAAAACACATCATCTACATAGACGATATTGGAACAGAATGTCTAAGTGTAAAATACGGCGAAAAAAGACTTGCTTTTGCAGAGTTGACTGATGAGGCTGAAAAGAAAGGTAAACTCTTGATTCTTACAACAAACCTGACAATAGAAGAATTGCGGGAGAAATACGGAGAGAGAACCATAGACAGGTTGAGAGCGATAACCAAAACCGTTCTTTTCAGTGGTGTAAGCCTTAGAAAATGAAAAGTTATGAATATGAATAAGAAGTTCAAAATTTTAGAATATGCTGACAGCTTTGACTTCTGCACAATAGAAGAAAAGAGACAGTTGTATTATATGCTTCTTGAAGCATTTAGATGGGGACAAAGAGTATGAAGATATCTATTTGAAAGTATTGTAATAATTTATTATGCGATGCTTATCCGATATAGGTTATTTGTGATATGTTAAACGGTAAATAAAGGAAATTTAGGAAAGATTTCCTCTATTTTGTTTTTGCGTATAGCGTAATCATTAAACTATTATTATGAATAAAGAACAAAATACTGTCAGGGATGTAATTAAGGCATATCTTGATGAACGGGCAAAAAACGATGAACTTTTCGCGCAAAATTATGCGAAGAAGAACAAGAATATAGACGAGTGTTTAGAGTATGTCATTGGTGAAGCCAAGAAAAAAGGAAATGCAGTTTATATGACCGATGCTGAAGTGTTCGGGCTGGCGGTCCACTATTATGATGAGGATGATATTAAGATAAACAGACTGCCGGAAGGAACTTATGTGAGTGCATCGGCTCCGGCTGTTGAACTTTCGGAGGAAGATAAGGCGAAAGCCTATGAGCAGGCAGTTAATGAATACCGCCAGCAGTGTATTGGCCGGGTGAAAGCTGCAGAAAAGGAAAAAGCAAGGAAACTTACTGAACGCCGAAAAGCCGAGAGAGAAAAAAGCCATACTTTGCAGCTGTCATTATTTGAAATTTAAAACTATGAGGCCAAGAAATAAACGTGAAAAGTTGGTGGCCGAATTAAGCAGCAGGCTGCCGGTGATAACAGAAGCACAAGTACGATGGGGAAAGAAGCATTGCTTTCCACATAATGCTTACCGTTGTAAGGATGAGATGTGGTGTAGTGAGTGTGGAAGAAGATGGATCGATGTAACCGGACAGAAAGATGGTTATATACAGTGTCCTTACTGTGGTGAACGTATTGCTATTAAGTCCAGCAGGAAGAAAAGGTTTTGCCAGTATGAATATATGACAATCCTCACAGTGGTAAATGAATTCCAGGTCCTTCGACATGTGGAAATAAGTAAGTATAGAAATATAAAGACGGAAGAAATGTTTTATCATGTGGAGGAAGTCTGTCAGCAGTGGATAACAGAAGACTTGAAAGAAACCGTGATGGCCAAGCCGATGAATACGGGAAGAAACGCGTGGATATATACACAGCCAATAAGCATAAAAAATAATTATGACTATTATGGGTATAAATGTTATGATTTATATGGAAAGATATATCCGAAAGTAAATTTGCTTCCTATACTTCGAAGAAATGGACTTCGCATGTCTTTCCATAATATTACTCCAGCCGTGTTGATACGTTCACTTCTTGGGGAAAGAGGATATGCGGAAATGTTGTTGAAAACACATCAGTATAAAATGCTGGAGTTCTACTTGCATCGAGGTAAACTTTCCCATCCGTGGGCAGTCAATATCTGCAATCGTAACGGGTATATCATCAGGGATGGTTCTATGTATGATGACTATCTACATTTACTTGATTATTTTCACCTTGATACACATAATGCTAAATACGTGTGCCCAAAAAGTTTGAAAAAAGAACATGACAGGCTTATGAAAAAGAAAAGTATCAGGGAGGAAAAAATCCAGGAGAAGAAACGTATCGCGGAAGCTCGGAAATGGGAAGATACCTACATGGAACAGAAAGGACGTTTTTTCGGAATCTGCTTCGGTAACGATAATATTGTGATATCGGTTATCAGTTCCGTTGCCGAAATGGCTGAAGAAGGCGAAAAGATGCACCATTGTGTATATTCTTGCGGCTATTACAAGAAAAAGGAATGTCTTATACTGTCTGCAAAGGACAAAGCAGGGAATCGCATAGAGACAATAGAACTGAACCTTAAAAACTTTAAGGTTGTGCAGAGCCGTGGAGTATGTAACAGCAATACACCGATGCACGATGAAATAATAGAATTGGTAAATAAAAATATTAACCTGATAAGACAAGTAGTATGAGCCCAAAAGAAGCAAGAAACAGTTTACAAAATACAAATAATCGCACAGAAACAGTGAAAGCACGTATCAAGGCTACAGGTGAAATAATCGAATTAAATGAAAAAGTAAGTTTCCTTGATTATGCGCGTGGAATATACAGAGATACGGACGGAAATAAATATCACTATGAAGAGCTTGAAATATTTGAGAGAGAGTATGAGAAACATATCGACTGGGAACAGAGACGCTATGAAATAGCAAAGGCCATGCTCTCGGTAATATACCTTGACGACGGTCAGGCAGAGCGTGCTGATGATTCAGATTTGGGGTTTGAGTACAAGAGTGACCAGTATTGCGCAAAAGAGGCTGTGGACTTTGCCGATGCTCTTATTGCGGAACTTAAAAAGAGGAAATAATATGGATGAATTTTGTAAATGGTTGAGTACGACACTGATTTGTACTTTATACGGTTTGTCTTTGGGTAATGCTTTAAGTTGGATAATTTTAGGTGATTTCAAGTACGGTCTTTATTCATTTTCTTTATTTGTGCTTGCTGCCCTGTATGAGATTGTTATCGAATTAAAGAAGTTGAATAATAAGAAATGAAGGACCTAAACGAATTAAGATATAAAGCCTATCATTGCGCAGTAGCCCATGGTTGGCACGAAGAGGACTGAGTGATGAACATTTCCTCTGTCTGGTCATATCCGAACTGATGGAAGCTGTAGAAGCGGACCGGAAAGGAATACATGCTAACCAGAAACAGTTTGAAAGTTATATGAACCTTAAAGAAAGGTCGGATGATGAATTTATCTATGCTTTCAAACACGACATTAAAGATAGTGTAGAAGACGAACTGGCCGACGTTTGCATCCGTCTGTTGGATTTGGCAGGACTTCGTAATTGCGAATTATTGTACATGGATAGCTTATATATAGAGGAAATATCATTCACGGAATTTTCTTACATGTTTTGCTCATTTATCACCAACCCAGATAAAAGCCAAAAGGATTGGTTGAAACTGCATATAAGTTGTTCTTTGGGAAGGATATTTTCTTGGTGTAGAGCAAAAAACATAGATATTGCATGGCATATCGAGCAGAAAATAAAGTATAATGAACTGCGTCCATACAAACATGGAGGGTTGGTATATTAAAAAAGGAGCCAGCCCCACGATAAAAAGACCGACTCCAAGCACGATTAGGCCACAAATATAATACTTTTCTTCTAAAAGACCATATTATGACAAAAGAATTTTCATCAATTATGGAGTTAAAGGCCATTCGTGAACAAAAATCAAGACTTTCAGAGCGTGAACGAGAACTTTCATCGGCTTTATTGCAGGATACATCACTCATTCCTGAAATTTATTCCTGGTTTAAGGACATTGTTGCAGAGACAGATCATTCACCAAATCCAGATGACGTTATGCAACGTAAGAAATTTCTTTTTATTGTGTTGTTCCTGTATGCTCCAAGTTCCCTTGCCGGCGGTAGGCTGCCGAACGGTATTCGGGCAGAAATTTCCCATGTGTTTCCGGATGTGTCCCCTTGTGTAATATCGAACAATATCGCCGATGTTTCCTTTATCTACCAGCAGTATAAGGATTTTCGGCAGGATATAGAGTATCTTTACAATCAGATTTTAGAAAGGTTAAAGGTCAAAGAACTAATCAAGTAAAAAGCCGGAGCGTTATGCTTCCGGCTTTAGTTTTATTCCCCTTTCTCTATTTTGATTTTCATATGATAAAATCTCAAATCATAAGGAACGGGGCTAAAATAGTAGATGTTAATTCTGCGAAGTAAATTTATGCTCTTTTGCCGTTTCTAAATCTTTGGCGAAATAAACAGAGTTTTGGGTTTCTGGGCGTGTGCCTGTTTCCCATAAAATATCATATCTTGTTTGCTCATAAACCGCATAATATTTTTGAGGGTATGAATATATGTAGCCTTGCACTTTAGCCTTTGGATAAGAATTGATTGTTTCTGAATAATTGCTTTCATAATTGACATAATTATTCAAGCTATTAGTCGTATTTAAGAATACATCTGTATCAGTTCCTGAACCTTTGATAACTTTTTCAACTCCACATAAAGTTCCGTTTTCAAAGTAATATCTGTTGGTTATCTTGTATCCCTCTTTTGTATAAGTGAAATTCTTTGACCCTCTTTGCGAATCATCCATAAAGCTGTCGTAAGGACGCTCTACCTTTTCTTTCAGTTCATCATAAGTTATTCCCCATTCTGTAACCGTCGAGCCAACATAATCAATCAAAGGAGTTACCGAGACAATACATTTAGCTTCTGTGCCTTTGGCTTTTACCGTGATGGTGGTTTCTCCAACGTGTCCCGCTTCAATGTTTATCTTTCCATCATAAATCATTGCTTCTGCTATAAATTCATCATCTGACGATACAGAACATTCGTTTATATCTATTCCTTCAACTTCAATGTTGTCTTCATCATTAGCAGGAATGGATATTTCAGTTTTACTCAATGTGATATTTACAGGTTGGTCTTGTGACTCATCATCGCCACTGCACCCAACAAAAAACAACGCAGCCAGTATAGGCAGCATAAACAATACTTTCTTCATTTTACTTGGTTTTATTGGTTAAACATTTAGTTCCAGTAATTTCTTTAAATCCTCGAACGAGTGAACTTCATAAAGAGTTCCTTTTACTTTCACAAAGCCGGAGACTTCCCCTGAAACAGGACAGACCTCGCCAGGTGATGCAAAGAGCTGCCATATAGGAACTTCTAATGCAGATGAAATCTTTTCTAATGTTGGATAAGATGGAGATACTATCATTCTTGACAGGCTTTCACGTGCAATCCCTATCTTTTCGGCAAGGCTTGTTATTGTATAACCTTTCTCTTTAATTACGTCTTTAATTCTATTCATAGTGTTTTCTTTTTTTTGCAAAGGTATGTAATATAATGATGTGTGATATATTTGTATCACTAAAATATGTTAAACGTAGCAATAAAAATCACGTTTTATTTTGTTGTGTGATATATATAGCTTACATTTGCATCATCAAACAAGAAGTAATAACAATCTAAACACATATGATTATGAAGACAATAAGTAGTGAATACATCAAAGAGATTAAGGCACAAGTAAGATTAATCAAAGAAGCACTTAAAAAAGTGCAAGAAGCTGAAAAGATACAAGAAACAGCAGTTAATGCAAGAGAGTATGACAAATCTAAGGCTGAAGCTTCTGATGCCTGTGCAGATATGATGATAGCATTAGAAGAAGCTGTAAGACTTGCATCTGCAATGGGCTGCGCAAAGGGTTTATATGATATACATAAGTACCACAAAATTGTAGAGCTTGATTTTAGAGATTCACACAATAAATAATAACAAATTAAACACGCACGATTATGAAGACATTGAATGAACAAGTAGACGAGATTAAGAACATGAAAGGTTCTAAGGCAGCAAAGAAGGCAGCTTTTGTCAAGTTGGGTTTGAGAAAGTACGAAGTTGAACTTCTAATGTCTGAACTGCCTAAGACAATCAGAGAAACACACAAGTTTACTTTCGGGGTCGAGATTGAATGCCTGGTAGCTGCCTGCCTTATGAGAGAAAGCGCAACGAGAAACGCAATGCCTTTTCAGTATGAGGGTTACAACCACACTGACAACAAAAATTATTACAAGTTCGTTTCAGATTCTTCTATAAGAGGTGAAAATCCTATAGAATGTGTATCACCGGTTCTTACAGGCAAGGCAGGTATGAAAAGCCTTGAAACTTGCTGTAAGGCGTTGAATGAAGCCGGTGCACAGGTTAATAGGTCGACAGGCTTGCATGTCCATATTGGTGCACAGAAGATGTCTGACGAGACTTATATAAATGTCTTTAAGAACTATCAGAAGTTAGAGAGAGTTATTGATACGTTTATGGCAAATTCAAGACGTGCCAACAACAGCCAGTGGTGTAGAACTTTGCAAGGTAAGGACTTTACACAGTGTACAACAAAGCATGATGTCTTAAGCATTATGAATGGTAACAGATACTATAAAGTGAATGCCTGTTCTTATGCTCGTCATCAAACAATAGAGTTCAGACAGCATCAAGGTTCAACAGACTTTGAGAAAATATCCAACTGGGTTAACTTTTGTGCGAAGTTGGTTGCATGGTCTAAAAAGAACGTACTGAGTTCTGAGGTTACGTCGATTGATGATATACCATTCTTGACAGCTAAAGAAAAATCATTCTTCAAATCACGTGCTGAGGTTCTTGCATGAACCTCACACGATTAAAACAAATTCAATATGTGTTGCATTATATACAAGCCGAAGGGTGTGCAAATGCCAAACTTGGACACTCTTGCTAAAATCAAGAAATTAAACCATAATGGGTATGGGTTCGTTTCAACAGATCATTTTCATAAGGGTTTGGATTATCGTACATTCTTGCGCCACCTTTCGGAGGTTGGAGCAGGTGAAGACTGCATTATACATTTCAGATTTGCCACTCATGGCTCTATATGCCGGGCGAACTGCCATCCATTTATCGAGAATAGCGTTTATTTCGCTCACAATGGGACTTTTAACGTATGCCCTGTTGGTGACATGACGGACAGCGAATTTGTCTTCAGAATGGAAATTTATCCTGAAATACAGCGGTTTGGATATGGAACAAAGCAGGCCGACTGGGCTATAAAGCAGATTTGCGGTTATTCAAGGTTCGCCATGATGTATCAGGGCGAGGTAAGACTATATGGTAATTATAAAATATTGAATGGCGTATATTACTCAAATTTAAGATGGTTATGAAAAAATATACAAGTACATGTGATTTCTTGAATCACGAATGTGTAGATGATTACAATGATATAGAACTGAAAGATCTGTGCAGTAAAAATGTATATGAAGAATTAAAGACAATTAGACTTGTCAGTGATAGCGAGTATAACAATATTATGTACTCAAATGATGCTTTTGTCTTTGAAACGGTGTCAAGTGTATATGTGAGTGCTATTTTTTGTCCTAACTTTAAAGAGTATAGTAAAAAAGATTATACGATACAAAGTGCAGTAGAAGAAAATATTTATGATAGCATAAAATGGTGTTTGCCATGAAGAAATATTAGCAAACAATTAGCGTATTGTTTCGTATGTGTTGAATTATTATTTATTATTGTCTTCATAATTGGTTACCTTTGTGATAAAGGTACCATCGCGGATTAGAGCAGTGGTTAGCTCGCTACTTTGACTTGGTAGAGGCCGCCGGTTCGAGTCCGGCATCCGCAACTAAATAAAATATATCACACGATTATGGAAATACTTACTCTTATCATCAAACAGAAATTCTTTGACGAAATCCTGTCAGGCAAGAAACGTCAAGAATACAGAGAAATCAGGCCAACAACCCAAAAGAAATACTGCCAGCTTGACGCTGAGGGTTATTGTGTCGAGGTCAACGGTGAACTGCAGCCGAGACACTATGATGCTATTCAGTTCTTTGTAGGCTACAGCAAGGGCAGAACCAGCGCACTGGTAGAAGTCAAAGATGCAAAGATTGAGCTGTTTGAGGACGAGAGCCACAATTTGATTGAATATACCCATCAAGGTGAGGTTTATTTGGCCGCACAGGTAGTCTACAACCTTGGTAGAGTGATAGAAAAACATGTTTAATTTAAATTTTATGCTGAGTCAGAGTAAATAGAAGCACATTTTCAACAGGTGGTTATCGTGGTGGTCGCAGAGGCTTGACCACCGAAAATGGAGGTTTGTCGCAACGTGGCAGATTCATCAACCGCAGACAGCAGTATTATAACGTCCGTGTCGGACTTGGTATGAGTGGCGGATAATGACACTGCAGGAAAGGACATACAGCTACATTGATCTCGTCAGGCAAAAGACTGACGAAGTTCTGCTGTTTCTGTCCTTGGGTAAGGATTCTTTGGTCTTACTGAATATGATCTATCCGAAGTTTGACCGGATTGTATGTGTGTTCATGTACTTTGTCAAGGGTTTAGAGCACATCGAACGATGGATCGGCTGGGTGAAAGCCAAATATCCAAAGATAGAATTTGTCCAAGTGCCCCACTGGAACCTGACTTACATTCTTCGCAGTGGCTTGTATTGCGTGCCTAATTCAAAGGTGAAGCTGTTGAAGCTGGCGGATGTGGTCAAGGCGATGCAGCTTAAATACGGCATACGTTACGCGTTCTTGGGCATGAAGAAAGCCGATGGCATGAACAGGCGTTTGATGTTGAAAGGATATGAAGCCAACGGGTATGAAAACAACGGAATGTGCTATCCGTTGAGCGACTGGACGCAGAAAGACGTGCTGGCATACATGAAGCAGCACAATCTTCCCGAACCGGTACGTTACTCGCTCAAAGCCAGTTCAGGCGTCGGATTTAACCTCGATTGTATGCTTTGGCTGGAGAAGAACTATCCGCAGGACTTGCAGAGAATTTACAAAGTGTTTCCGCTTTCGGAGCGGATATTATGGGAATATCATAACAAACAAAACTAATAGGAGGAAAGCCGAGTTAGAACACGAGTTAGAACAAAAAGTCAAAATGATTTGAGAAATCAATATAACCGAATAATGGCAAATACTTCGGTTTCTTCAAGACGTGCCAGCGTAGCTAACAGAGCATATACCAATTATTCTTTGAATATATCAAGAATTAATGACGGTGGTAATGCCAGTACAAGATACACCCGTCGTCAGTATATGGGATTGAGTAATGGATAACAAGTATTTCAACAGCAAGTCGGTGGAGGTAAGACGCTCGCAGATAAAGCCGGCGTCTTACAATCCACGTACCATATCAGACGAGGGGCGAAAACAGTTGAAGCGTTCCATCAAGCGGTATGGTGTGGTCGGCGGCATCGTCGTGAACCAAGCGACAGGATACACGATTGTCGGAGGGCATCAGAAAGTATCCGTATTGGATGAACTAAACAAGTATGATGAAGCCACGCACAAGAACGACTACACCCTACGTGTGGAACTTATCAATGTGGACGAAAAGACGGAGAAGTCATTGAACGTGGCTCTCAATAACCCGAACATCGGCGGCCAATGGGATTACGACGCTTTGGCTCGCCTTGTTCCCGATATTGACTACAAGGATGCAGGTCTAACCGATGCCGACTTGAACATGATAGGCTGCGACTTCCTTTTGCAGACCGAAGAAGAAAACTCTTTGGCCGGGGCATTGGAAGAAATGATGCAGCCCGTTACCGAGCAGAAAGAAGCCGAGAAAGCAGCCAAGCAGTTGGAGCGTGCCGAAAAGGTCGCCCACATGAAAGATGTGAAGCAGCAGGTTAAGGAACAGGCACAAGAAACAGCCGCAAACATGGATGCTTACTTGATGCTGTCCTTTGACACGTGGGAGGCTAAAGCGGCTTTCTGTGAGCGGTTCGGTTATGACCCGTATCAGAAGTTTATCAAAGGGGAGGTCTTTAGTGAGCAAGTAGAGCGTGTGGAATGATATTGTTTAATGATTAAAACATTTGCCGAGTCAGAAGAAAAAGACAGCTTGTTATGACCGAAGAAGAATATTTGGCTTCGCAAGGTTATGGACGCTCAGGATTTGGAGATGTTGCTTTGGCAAAAGGTAACTATCGAAATCGAGCTGGGCAAGAAATTCTCCGTCGGCAAAATCAAAGAGATATTGAATACTCCAATAGACGTGCTTCTTTAAGAGCTGAGTATAACAGCAAGGTCAAGGCAGGAGAAATCAGGCAACCGAGCCGTATTGAGCAGTTGATGAAAACGGCACAAGGAAATTCCGATAATGAAGCTGTAAGAGCGGCAAGACGTGCATTAGAGAAGCGAGGCGTAAATTGGAGGTCTAATGGTTTAATTTCAGGATAAAAGAAAGCGAGGTATTGAGTCAGAAGACGTATTTCAAACAGAACAGAGAGCTACAACACTACGATGTACCCCAATACGAGTGCAATCGGTAGGGAAAATGCTATCATCAATAGAGCAAGAAGTTTGATGAGTTCAAATTTTAGAAATACAGGTGGCGACATGAGGAATTATAATCGGATTGTTCGTGCAAGAAACAACATGATTAGAACCTCCCGTGCGCAAGGTTTAAGTAACGGATAACAATTTATGGCAAGACCCAAGAAATTCGACTACGACAGTGATGATTTCTACGATGAAATCCTTGCGCTCTCCATGCAGGGATTGACCGATGCGGAGATAGCGGATGCGCTGGATGATAAGTTCGGCGTGTCGCTGTCTCCTGAACGGTTTAATTGTATGAAGAATGGCACTTATGAAGCGTGGTCGGATGATGAAAATGAACGCAGGTCTGCAAGGTTATGTAAAGTCTTAGCGCGCGGCCGCCGAAAAATCAACTCCATCGTGCGTGGTGCATATCTCAAAGCGGCTTTGGGTGGCAAGAAAATCAAGAACAAGACCGTAACCACCCGGAAGCTGAAAATTGACGGAGTTTATACCGAAGATGAAGAGATACAGACCACAGAGGGAGAAACCGAACTGCCGCCCAATATGCAGGCTCTCTCCACTTGGCTGTACCACCATGATGAAGAATGGAGGAAGGTTGAACTCCGGCAGGATGAGGATGCTGATATTCCAAAGGATATTGACCACGGAATTTCTATTGACTCATGGATTAAAGACAAGTTAAAATGATTGTTCCCCAGACGATATATCATCCGTTATACACAGACAAGGAGAAGTTTATCATCCTCATCACCGGTGGCCGTGGATCGGGGAAGAGTTTCAACGCTTCCACCTTCATCGAACGACTGACCTTTGAGCAGACTCCAGTGGAGAAGATTGTCCACCAGATTTTATACACCCGTTACACGATGGTATCTGCTGGCATGTCTATCATTCCGGAAATGATGGAAAAGATAGAACTTGACGGTACCACGAAGTATTTCAAGACAACCAAGACGGACATCGTAAACCGGATGACCGGCAGTCGAATTATGTTCCGGGGTATCAAGACTTCTTCCGGGAATCAGACGGCCAAGCTGAAATCTATTCAGGGTATTACAACCTTTGTCTGTGATGAGGCTGAGGAATGGACCAGCGAAGAAGAGTTCGATAAAATTATGCTCTCCATCCGTAAAAAGGGAATTCAAAATCGGATAATCATCATCATGAATCCCTGTGACTCCAATCACTTCATTTACAAGAAATACATCGAGAATACCCACCGCTTGGTCGAGATAGACGGTGTGCAGGTGCAGATTTCTACCCATCCTAATGTCCTTCACATTCATACAACCTACTTCGACAATATCGAAAACCTTTCTCCTGAGTTCCTGAATGAAGTCAAGGAAATGAAAGAGAAGAATCCGGAGAAATACGCTCATGTTGTCATAGGACGCTGGGCTGACGTGGCCGAGGGTGCCGTGTTCAAGAAATGGGGCATCGTGGATGAGTTCCCGATGTGGTGTAAGAAAGTTGCTATAGGATTGGATTTTGGTTATACCAATGACCCCACAGCAGCTATCCGATGTGGAATCATAGACAATGCACTGTATCTGGATGAATTGGATTATAGAACCGGACTTCTTTCGGGAGACATCACAAAAACCTTGCGGCCTTGGAATCTGAAAGTGATTGCCGACAGTGCGGACCCGCGACTCATTCAGGAAATCCACAACGGAGGTATCAAGATTTATCCAGTAGAGAAGGGGCCGGGTTCTGTCAATGCGGGTATTGACAAGATGCAGGGAATGGAGATGTACATTACCAGACGCTCCTACAACCTGCAGAGGGAGTATAGGAATTATGTCTGGGCAAAGGATAAGGATGGAAACTACATCAATGAGCCGGAAGACCACGATAATCATGGTATAGACGCCGCTCGTTACTATGTGCTGGGAGAACTTCTCGGCAGGATTATGAAACCGAAAGACATTTCAGGAGTATTTGGACATTAAATTTTAGTATATGAGAACTTTAGAGGAAATTTTAGCTATACCAGAGATAGAGAGGAAAATATACTATCTAAAAAAGGGCCGAAAGACGATGTTGCCAAACGCCCATGCTCTTTATAATGACTGGAATCCAAACAGGCATGAGATAGTGATTGATGAGGAAAAGTATCCCAAAATCAAAATTATCACCAAGCCTGAAGAAAGAATTACCGATCCGACAACAGGTAAAGAATACGTTGAGCCGGCGGTTAAGAAAGAGGTTGAACCAAATAGAATAGCTCTTCCAATCGAGCAGGATATCGTAAACCTTCAAACAGCTTTCACTGTAGGAACAGAACCGACACTTGATTGTCAGCCGGACCAGTCAGAAGAAAGCCTTCTTTCTGCATTGAAGCAGGTATTCAAGAAAAACAAGCTGAAATACCAGAATAAGAAAGTTGTCCGTGCATGGCTGGCCGAGCAGGAAGTGGCCGAATACTGGTATGTAGTGAAGGATGATGGCTTCTGGGCTAAACTCAAGCGCAAGATTGCCGACATTTTCGGGAAGTCCAAACCTGAGTATCGTCTGAAGAGTGCCATCTGGTCTCCTTTTAGAGGAGATAAGCTCTATCCGTTCTTCAATGACCAGGGTGATTTGGTCGCACTCTCCCGTGAATACAAGAAGAAAGACCTGGATGATGTTGAGATCACCTGCTTCATGACCATTACCAAGGATATGGTTTATCAATGGGAGCTGACAAGTAATTGGACCGACAAAGGTACGTTCGCACATGGATTCAAGAAGATGCCGGTGATTTATATGTACCGTCCAGAAGCGTACTGTGAAAAGATTAAGAGTCTCCGCGTAAGGCTGGAGAAACTTCTTTCAAACTATGCAGATTGCATAGATTATCATTTTTTCCCGATTCTAATGCTGTTCGGTGATGTACAGAATTTTTCAGGCGAATTCAAGAATAGGGTAGTGGAACTTACAGGCCAAGGTGCAAACGCCCAGTATTTGACATGGAGCCAGGTCCCGGATACAGTTAAATTCGAGGTGGAGACATTGCTCAGTCAAATCTATGGGCTGACAAATACGCCGCGTATCTCGTTCGACAGCTTGAAGGGAACCGGCAATGCCGTCAGCGGTGTGGCATTCGACTACGTGTTCATGTCCACCCACCTCAACGTGGAGAACCTGAACGAGACGGTCGGAGAGTTTATGCAACGGCGTGTAAACTTCCTTGTTTCCGCTTTAGGTTCAGTTAATACAACTCTTGAAACAGCTTCCGAGACAATAGATATAGATGTTCAGATGCAGCCATACAAGCTGGAGGACATCAAAGACAAGATTGACACAGCCATCAAGGCCAAAGATGGTGAAATCTGGTCGCAGGAACGGGCTATCACTTTTGTAGGGAACGTGGATTCTGTTTTGGACGAGATTGAAGCAATCAAGGAAGAACAGGCTGAAAAACAAAATGATGACATTGAGAAGCAAAAAAAAATTAATGAAATAAACGGAAAGAATAGTTTGTAAAATAATAGTATTTGCATTAAAAATAGCGGTATCTTCGTGGTATCGCTATTTTTTTGTGCAAAAAGTTTTGTTATTAGTACTAAATTTAGTACTTTTGCATAAACGAAAATATAATGGGTTCAAAAGAGAAATTGATAGAAAGGTTTAAGAAGCTGCCAAAGGATTTCACCTTTGAAGAGACCCTTTCTTTACTTGGCTACTTCGGTTATACTAAGCACAATAAAGGGGCAACTTCCGGTTCCCGCATTCGTTTCAAGAACGAAGAAACAGGGCAGTACATAGATATACATCGTCCTCACCCTGGTAGTATAATGAAAGCGTGGATGATGAAAACGATTTACCAACATTTAAAGAATAACGGTTTAATATAAAGAATTATGGATTATTTGGAATACAAAGGTTACAAGGGTTCTGTAGAATACAGCAAAGAGGACAATTGCCTTTGCGGTAAGGTACAAGGAATGGGCAACAAAGCCTTGATTCTTTATGAAGGAACCACCATCGACGAACTCCGGAAGGATTTTGAAGAAGGAATTGATAGCTATCTCGAAGGTTGCAAAGCTGATGGGGTTGAGCCGATTAAACCATTTAGCGGTAAACTCAATCTTCGTATGCCATCCGATCTTCATGCACGTGTGGCAGCATTTGTCGCAAGTACAGGTATGACAATAAATGAGTTCATAAACAAAGCTATTGTTAATGAGCTAAATCATGATTGTGCCATGTAAAGAGTATGCCTATGGACAAACAGGATTTATTTATATGTGCCTGCCATAATGTGGAACATCAGCTTATCATGTCGTATTCTGATGATGATAACTATAAGGAGGTTTATTGCAGTGTTCATCTGAAGCCGGAACAAAATATCCTAAAACGTATATGGCGTGGTGTTAAATATATTTTTGGACATCGCAGTATGTATGGAGAGTTTGATGAGTTTATCTTTAAACCAGAAGATTCAGATAAGCTTCAGAAAGTTGTGGACTAGTTGAAATATTGTAAATAAATCTATTTTCAGCGTGATTACTACGGTAGTCACGCTTTCTTTTTGCCTAAAAACGAACATTCCCCTAATTGTTTCGTATCGTTAGCCTTAAAATTTCCCCTTCCTTTTTTCTATAAGTAAATTTACCGTATGAAATTATTAATCAAACTCATACGGTATGACAATCTTTGAACAAATCTTGGCAGGACTGCAACAAAAGTTTTCTGGGGTGGACACTGCCACACTTACCCGTATAGCTACGAAAAAGGCTGAGGGTGTAACGGACGAGACGAAGGTGACCTCCATCGTTGAGGGTATCTCTTTTCAGGACGTGATGCAAAATTATGGTGATTTCCGTGCAGGACAGGCGCAAACCTCCGCAGTTACAAACTACGAGAAGAAGCATGGACTGAAAGACGGAAAACCAATAGAGGACCCGGAAGAAAAGAAAGATGAAAAGAAGGATGAGAAAAAGGACGAGGTACCTGCATGGGCTCAGGCTTTGATTGATTCCAACAAGAGCCTTTCTGAAAAGCTGTCTGCTTATGAATCAGAGAAAGCGCAGGCGCAGCGCAATTCTCAGATTTCGGCAGTTGCTAAGAAGTACGGCATTCCCGAATTTATGCTGAAAGACCGCAACATTCCAGAGAACACGGACTTGGATACTTATTTCAAGGACATGAAACAGGATATGTCTAACAGCGGTTTTCAGTTTTCCAAAGCTCCTGAGACTGCTGAACAGAAGCAGGAGAAGGAGGCGAGTGAGTTCGCTAAAATGATTGAGGCGGACACAAAACAAATTGTCGAACAACAAAACAAGTAAAATTTTATGGCAGCAGGATTTAAGTACAACATTGAGCCTGAACCGTCCATCGAGGAACGCTATGACGTTTCTACCGGAGTAAGACGCAGAGGGCCTTACAAGCTGGACACGACCAACCTTGTAGCTGGTTCGTTCCTTCCATCCTTCACGCCGATTGCCGCTGATCTGGTGAAGAAAACCGCCCAGGTGGCTATCCGTGTGGAAGTCTATGAAAAGTTTACGACTGGTACCAACACCACGTTGAAAATCAAGAAAAACTCTTTGGCTTATGTGGGTATGCACCTGGGTAATGGTTCTCATGGAGCAACCATCAACAGTATTGACAAATCAAACAAAGCTTTCGATAAGTTGACGCTGGCCGCCGACTTTGGTGAAACATTGGAAGCCGGTACTGTACTCTATGAAGCGACAGCTGTAGATGGTACTACCCCGAAGGTTATTGCCAACTCAGCCTTGTACGAAAGAGTACAAGTTGAAGAAGGCATCGTATTAGTTGCCCTTTTGATGCGAGCTTTTGAAATCGAGCCAACAAAGTTGGTTATGCCTTTCTCTGACATTGATAAAGCTAATATGCCGCATTTCCAGTTCAACGCTGCTGGTGTGCAATCACCGGCTGGTGTTTCGTATGAACTGCCAGAAGCATCTGATTCTGTAATGGGTGGTATTCAATTAGGATTCGCTCAAAGCGGAAAGAAATATCCAGTAGCATTGAAAGGCGGCAAAGCTTATGTTGAAGTTCCATGGACAGACAACAACACTACCTATCAGGCAGCTAACTCAAGCACTTTAGGATTGGTAAAGCAAGGTACAAAAGTAGATGATGCAGCAGGTGGTGATGAAAAAGACAAAATCAACGCTCTTCTCGCATCATTAAGAGCAGCTGGTATTATCGCAAGTAAATAAAGAAAGGAGGACTAAGATATGATGCTAACTATTTATACCCTGTTTAACGACCCTAACATCGTTAACGCCGTTATCCAGCGCGTCCTTCAGACCCGTAAGGATACAATCTACTGGCAGCAGTATCTGGACTTCCGCAGAACTACTACCCGTGTATTCAAAGACTACATCGGTACCGTTACCGGAGTAATGGCCGGTTCCATCAACTCCCGTTATGGAGAAAAGCCTATCCGCGAACGACGGAACATCGGTTCAGGTTATGGGGAAATCGCTTATCTTGGTGATGCTTACCAGATTTCCATTGACCGTTTGTCTGATTTGCAGGACTTGATTGACAAGTACAATGCAGCTAAACCTGCCGACCAGGTAGCAGCTATGCAGGAAATCGTGAACTTCATTTACGACGATTACCGTCAGGTGCTTTTGGCGGCCCATAAACGTATGGATATTATCGTAGGTTCACTCTTGATGACAGGAGCAGCAACAGTCAAGAATAAGGACGACAATGCCGGAGGCGTTGACCTTCTCAACATTGAATTGCCGTTCAAGTTTATTAAGCCTGATACCGGTGCGAAGACTAAATTCATTACCTATTTGCAGCAGCAGATTAATGCACTTAAAGCTGATTATGGAAACTTCCAGAAGATGATTATGTCCCGAGGAACTTTCGTGAAGAATATCATCGGGTCGGCTGAGTTTGGTGACAAGTTCAAAATGCAGCTTACAGGAAATGAAATGTACCTTTCAACCGGTTTGATTACATCTCAACTGGCTTCCCAAGTATTCACTGGCATCGGGCTTCCGGCCATTGAAATCAAGGAAGATTACGTAAAAGACCAGACCGGAAAGAACGTGCAGATTTACGCAGACGACCGTATCACCTTGCTTCCGCAGGATAAGGTCGGTTATATGCGTTTCCACACTCCGTACGAAGCAGTGGACGGCGTACCTGGACGTAACTACACCCAGGCAGACGGTGATATGCTTATTTCCGGTTACAAGGACAAGAACGGTCGTTATTTGGAATACACTGCAGAGTGGATTCCGCAGATTACGAACCCGAACCTGATTGTGAACTTTGATTTGTCAACCATGAACGAATGACAGTAAACGGCTACATATCACAGAAGTTTCAGACCTTCGGCATCAACTTGTCGGAGGCTGATCTTTTGGAGATAAGTCTGTCTTCAGGGATAAGCGAAGAGGATGAGATGGGCCCGTCAAACATCGGTCTTGTGTCGGTGGCTATGGCGAAGTTCATCCCCTCTCTATTACTCCGTGCCACTTCCATCAGCGAGAACGGCTTTTCTATGTCCTGGAATACTCAGGGCTTGAAAGAATACTACTCTTTCTTATGTAAGAAGTACGGCCTTGAAGACACGTTGTCAGATAAACCTAAAGTCAGATTTATATGATATTCGCTCCACATACCTTACAAGTTAAGGTTACTACTCCAATGGAAACAGACGAGTTCGGCCGGCCTATTCCCGGTACCGGCGGGGAAAGCTGGCAGGACGTGTGCAAGTGCCGGTGTGACGATAATTCCACCAAGGAGTTTACTTCGGAGAACGGCGAGGTGTACCGACCGAACTATCACGTAGTCTGTGAGAAGAAAATCTCCCTGAAGGCTGGTGATGAAGTAAGATGTATGGACGATGAGAATGTCAGAGGAACTGGCAAGGTTTACATGGTCAAGAATACGAATTATTTTGGTTACTCAGAAATATGGATATGACAAGAACAGAAGAAGTCGTTGCTAACAAGCAACTGAGAAAAGAAATTGACGAGAAGATTCAGGCGATTAGAAATCTTCCGCCAAGCAGAGAAAGAAGTCTCGCTATTACAAAATTGCAGGAAGGCGTCATGTGGCTGGGTATGGATTTGAAGCGGTTAAACGAGATAAATCCTTATCCATCAAGCAAAGATCCTTCAACTGGCGATAAGATTGAACCAACTGCAGACGGTTTGAAATTATGAGCAAAGTAAAGTTTGATTTTTCGGACGTGGATGGCTTTTTCGAGCAAGGTTATGCCGAAGTGGAAGCCGTTGAGGATAAGGTCGGAAAGGAAGCTGTCGATTACGCTGTGAAGAACGGCAGTTACCAAAACCGGACCGGAACACTCCGTAAGTCAAACAAGTATTCAGTCCAAGATGAGGGCTTGGAGTTAAGGAATGAAGCGGAATACGCTTCTTTCGTGGAATCCAAAGGCTACGAAGTCTTGTCTGGTGCAGCCCTATTTGCTGAGAAACGATTGAAGGAGGAAATCAAATGAAACGAATATTCAAGTATGAATTGATTGTAGCAAACCATTCAAAATTATGCCTACCTGTAGGAGCAAGAATATTATCTGTACAATCGCAACGAAATATGGTTTGTCTATGGGCAGTAGTAGATGAATGTCAAAAAGAATTATGTTTTGTGGACATCTTTATGTACGGAACAGGACAAAACATATCTGATAAAGATTTGGAAGATAAAAGATTTGCCGGGACTGTTCAGCTTGGAGAACTGGTTTATCATGTATTCCTTCAGTATGGTAATAATATTCAATATTTGATTGTATAATGATAGTAACTACCGACATAGCGAACATACTCTACCGTGACTGTCAGCCTTTTGAAATTGACATCGTTCCACACGGTAAGAAGCTAACTGGTCCGATGAAATCTGAAAGGATTGTAATTCACTCCAAGAAACAACAGCCTGGGACGTATTGGAAGAAATCTTTCGTCGAGGTGAACATTTGCGTTCCTAACTTGAAAGAAGGCGAAGCCAACACTATCAGACTAAACGAACTGGAGAAACAAGCTCAAGGAATGTTTGACGACGTAACCGGACGCTATGACGGTACCACCTATCATTATTCTATCGAATCAATCGGAACAGAGGAGGACACATCCTTAAAGTGTCATTATGTGAATGTAAGAATTTTGTTTGAAGTTTTAAATGTGAAATAATATGGCAGAAGCAAAGAAAATCACAGCCGTGAATATCAAGAAACTTTGGTATGGCGAAACAAGTGCTATTACAGCCGATTTGACCGGCCAAGCTTTGTACACTCTTTTGCAGGGTCAAACCTTGAAAGAGGTAAAGAATATCCATCAGGATACTTGGACGCTTGAAGAAGCTGAAGCAAGCCGTACTAACTACAAGAACCAGCTCACGAACCAGACCTATCGCAGCGACAAGGAGATGGGCGATGTGACCGTTAACTTTACCATTGGCGAGTACGATTATCCGACCAAGAAAGACCTTATGGGCGGCGACGTCATCAACGCCGACAAGGGTTGGAAGCGTGCGAGAGGTAAGGTGAACATCGAAAAGTTGATTGTAGCCCAGACTGAAGACGATCAGTATTGTGTCATTCCTCGTGCCGACATCGGTGCCCGTGAAGCAACTACGGACAAGGCTATTGGCATTCCTGTAAGTGCAGTTGAACTAGAACCGAAAAATTCAGCTGTTGCTCCGGAATACTGGTTCGATTCAGAAGAGGTAAAGGAAGCATGAACAGATGTTGCGGTAATAGCAACACCTTCAGATGCAACAGTTAAGCTGGACGGGCAGGCGGTTAAGACCAAGAGGGTGAAATCTGGGACTTCCGTCTCCTATGAGGTATCGAAGGAAGGCTATACCACACAGTCGGGAAGCATACCTACCTCTCTGTCTGATGCTTTCAAGACTGTAGAGAAAAAAATAACTCTCGTCCAAGAAGGTGCAGGTTAGTTTTCAGAATTGTTTAACGGGTGGGGCTTTTAGCTTCCACCCATTTTCTTTTTATTTATGAATCAAGGAGCGAAAATAGTATCAGAATCCATTATCGGCAATGATTTTAGAACAGTATTTGTTGCTGGAAAAGCCTACACGGTCTATCCGCCTACTATCTATAAGTTGTCCGGCGCAATATCTCATTTGTCAGGTATACAGGACGCAGACAACTTAAAGGAAGTTCTTCTCTCTCTTGGCGAAAGCAAATCATATAGTAAGGCTCTTTCATGGCTTATTACTGGTGATGAGAGCTTGAGTGAAGAGTTGGCCAAAGGAACATACGAGGAGAACGTGAATGCTTTGGATGAAGCATTATCCATGATTGACTCCAAGGTTTTTCTCAAAGCTGTCAGCTTGGCGAGGAACGTAAGTCTGCTGGCAGCGAAACCGAGGTTGTAGGGAATGATACTCTCTTGGGACAGATTGCATCGTTCATTGAAAATCTGCATCTGTCATACGAGGAAGTGGTATATGAGATACCGTACAGAAACTTAGTATTAATGCAGCGTGATAAGCTCCATACCGTTACCGGAACGAAGGTTAATAAGGTAAGCGGTAAGGATATGGCTTCACGCAGAAGAAGAAACAAGAAATAGATATGTAGATGTTAAAAGTAACAAAAATGTTACTATTTAGCTCTGAATTATTTGTATAAAAGTAACAAAAAAGTTACCTTTGTATTGTCAGTTAATAGTTCTTTGATTTTATGAAGTTCTCAGAGTTTTACAAATTGATTGAGTCAGCAGGCTGGACAATCAAAAAAGGGACGAATCATTACAAGTATGTTCATCCCGACTTTGACTACTTTATCCCTGTCGGCAGGCATCCGTCTAAAGAGATACCCAAAGGTACTCTTGACAGCATGATGAAGAAAGCAGGGTTGAAGAAGTGAAAGAACGGCACCCACTTCGGTGGGTGCATTAATTGACAAATATTATTGCACGATTATGAAAAGGATAAAGGCAATTATTGAAAAAGGGGATGATGGAGGGATTTCCATCTATTCAGAAGATGTTAGCGGAGCGTATGGCTTCGGTCTTACAGAACAGGAGGCGAGAGAGGATTTTGTTTCTGTCTTGGAGGAGCAGGCTGAATATTATAAGGAAAAGCACGGTGAACTGCCGGATTGGTACAAGTCAGGCTATTCCGTCGATTACGTTTATGATCTGAGTGGTTTTTTCGAGGCGTTCCCATTCATCAATGCCAGCAAGTTCGCCAAGGAAATAGGTATAAACGAGTCTGTCATGCGGAAATATAAGGGTAAGATTGTGACAGCTTCAGAGAAGCAGAGGTCCATCATACAGGAGCGTTACGATGAGCTGTTGAGGAGGATGGCTCTTGTGAAATTCTGATATTCCAGCCGTGAGGCTTTAATATAATCAAAGTATTAATTGACACTTTGGCGCATCATAACGGTGCGCCTTTTTCATACAATAAAGCCCCGAACCGAGAGGAACGGGGCTGGAATGGAGGTTGTTTATAGTATATAACTTTACAATCATTTAGTTTATCCTACAAATATCATTGGTCATTCCACATATTTTGAAGAATAAGATTATTTGTAAGACTCCAAATACAAATAAGACAATAGAAAAAATCTCTATCATAGCATTTCGTTTTTGATAATCTCATATTTGGATTTAATGGCTTTATTCAATATTCTACAGTTTTAATTTCATATCTTGAATACCATTTATATCCTCCTATAGAGCTAGCTTTACAAAAGAATTTTCCATTTTCAATAGAATCGACAACCATTTCTTTGCCATCAGAAATGCGAACCACTTTATCATTAGGCTTAATCTTATCAAGTTTTCTGTCATATTCGCGATCATCATGACTTGTCTCGCTGCTAATTTCGTCTTTTATTTCTACTGACTTATTTTGTGTAGAAACAAAATGATCTGTTAATTTTTTCACATTGTTTGTCATTCCCCATATTTTGAAGAATAGGATAATTTGTAATATGCCGAATATCAGCATAACAATAGAAAGAAATTCCATCATAATTATAATTATTTTATCAGTTAAATAATGGGCAAAGAAAATATTTTTTTTACTTTACACCAAACAAATATCTAATAAATCAAATCTTAGTCTTGATTTTTTCTAAAATTCCCTCCAGTTCAGCTATTGTTGTGGCTTTGTAGTAATCCCCTTTGTGCTGGATAAGGGCTGTAAGTTCGTCGTTTGTTCCTGTGCTGAATAATTCAGTAATTGGGACATTTAGGGCGGTGGCGATTTTTTCTAATGTTCCAATCGTAGGATTTCCACCTAACATTTTTGATAAACTTGCTTGTGCTACACCTATTTTATTTGCTATTTCGGCAAGAGTAACACCTTTGTCTTTACATACTTCTTTTACTCGTAATTCCATAATACTACTCCACCTTAATATTGATTCTCTTTCCACAATGAGGGCAGTTGATTGTCAAAGCGTCTTTCTTGGGTTGCTCGAACAATTCTGTTACAGGACATCCGATGGCATCAGCAATTTTATTTAGAGTTTCTACGGTAGGATTCCCATTTACCATGTTGGAGAGGTTTACTCTATTAATCCCCATCTTGTCGGCAAGTTCTGTTATAGTCATGCCCCTTTCTTTGATTACTTCTTTAATTCTTAAATCCATATTGTAGTGTTTTAATTTTCGATGCAAATATACGAATAAAATCTATTTGTAATGTTGTATCGATACATTTATTTGTTAAAGTAGTGTTAAATACTTCTTTTTGTTTGGTTGGTTGTACCGTTTTATATTACATTTGTAGCGCAATCGAAAATTAAAACATTACATAATATGAGTACACAGAAAAGAAGTCAGTTAAGTTCAATCATGCATATGGCATGGATGTTTGTAAAGAAGTACGGTTTTAGTATGAGCGAAGCATTAAAGCAAGCATGGCTCAACGCAAAACTTAAACAAGAACTAAACAAGCGTATTGTAAAATTCTACTTTCAGAAGATAAACGGTGAAATCCGTGAGGCATGGGGTACACTTGCAAGTGACAAGATACCTGCCATCGCTGGCACTGACAATAGAAAGAGGAACGAGAGCGTACAGACTTATTACGATACGGTCAAAGAAGAATGGCGATGCTTTAAAATCGCAAACCTTATTAGAATAGCTTAGTATTAATAATGTAGGTAGGTGCTGCGAACACCTACCTACCGTAAACCAATCATATAAATATGAATAATCCAGTAGTTTACGACTACAAAGGTAGTCAAATTTCATTTATCAGTGGCGAAAATGTGATGGTAAATGCTACACAGATGGCAAAACCATTTAACAAAGTGCCTAAAGATTGGCTTCGTACCAAACAGACACAAGAGTTTATATCCACATTATCAGCTGTTAGGCAGATATGCCCAACACAACTTGTAGAGGTCAGACAAGGTAATAGTACTTCTTATGAGCAAGGCACATGGATGCACGAGGACGTTGCATTAGAGTTTGCCCGATGGTTAAGCCCTGCGTTTGCGATATGGTGTAACGACCGAATAAAAGAGTTACTAAAAACAGGCGTAACCACGGTAAGCAACGACGACGAGGCGATAGCCTATGCCATGCAAGTACTAAACAAGCGGCTCGAACAGGCAAGGCAAGAAAAGGCGATGCTCGAACAGCGGAACAACTACCTGACGAACGAGATAAGGCAGGCTGCCCCGAAAGTGCAGTACGTGGACGAGGTATTGCAGGCCCCGAACACCTACACATCCACCCAGATGGCGAAAGAGCTGGAAATGCGGACGGCGGAGCAGCTTCACAAGGTGTTAAGAGGCAAGGGCTTGATGTTCAAGCAGTCGGGGCAGTGGATGCTCACGGCGAAATATTGCGAGAAAGGCTATACGAAGCCGCGCACGACCACTTACACCCGTTCTGACGGCTCTCAGGGCACGAACACGATAACGGTGTGGACAGAGGCGGGCAGGGCGTTTCTGCATAGAGTATTTGAAGTGTAACCTTATAAAAATAGCGTGATTATGAATATAGTAACAGATGCGTATGGCAAAAATGTTCAGGCTATAAGCGCAAAAGAATACAACCAATTTTGCCAAATAGCTTCAATGACACAGCCTTATCTAAGATTTGAAGAATCAGCATTTTGCAAGTTAGTAGATATTGCAACATCTATGATTAGAAGCGGATTGGATAGTCAAAGTGCTAAAGAGATACTACTGAAATATAAAGAAAAGTATTATCCATTTGGATTCACAGAGAATATGAACAAACCTTACATGACTGACTGTAGAAGGTTTTTATACCCGAGAATAAAGCCTAATTTCGAACATTATACACTTATTGAGATGGATGTATTTATTATGGCCTACAGGGCATGTAAACAATTTATATATTCTGGTCTAACCAATGAATCCGCAGAAGAACTTTTGAGAAAGATAGAAGTGTATAGAAAGATTCTGAGTTAAACTCTCACACACGATTATGATTTTTAGAATAAGACCGCCACCTTATTGTCAATAGCGAGAATTTAATAATATCATTAACTTAAAAGTTTCATTATGAGTAAGAGATTTAAACTAACGGTATTGCCTAAAGAAAAGCAACTGGATAATGTCAAGTATGCTTTGAGAATCGAAAATCCATCTATACTAGGTAATGTATATGGATTAACAGAAGAAGAACTAAAAGAACTTCAAAGTCTTATTAATGAGTCATTGAAACAGTAAAAATGGATATAACGGTTATCAGACCACCACCGATAATTTACCTGCACACGATTATTTTGAAACAATCAGCCAAATGTTTGTTCTGAACACAGTAATTTCTATGACAAATATTTGGCGGTTGGTATCTTTGACTTAGAACAAAATGTGCTTCGTGGCAGTTGCGTTATAAGGATATTCAAGGCATTTCTTTCAAGGGGTAAACTGCCACTTTAGATCCTTTCTAAGATTTGCCTTTTTATATGTCAGGCGTGACAGGTCAAAGCAAGACATTCCGGTGTGCATGGGTTCAAATCCCAGCTTGCTACAATTTCAGTCAAAATAAAATCCCCAAAGGCGAAAGTGACTGAGTCGCCAATGGGGATAATGTTAAACTTAACATGCACAAAGGTATGAATAAAATCCAGATTTTCCAAAATGAGCAGTTCGGAAAAGTAAGAATTGCTATGAATGAAAATGAAGAACCGTTGTTTTGCTTGGCAGATGTATGCAGCGTCATAGGCATTGCAAACGCAAGAAATGTGAAGTCGCGTCTGGATTTAGAGGATGTCTGCCAAATAGACACCCTTACAGAAGGTGGCAAACAGCAAGTTACATTTGTAACTGAAAGCGGTTTGTATGATGTAATAATAAGAAGTGACAGCGAAAAATCTAAACCGTTTCGTAAATGGGTTACAAGCGAAGTCCTGCCGTCAATCCGCAAGCATGGTGCTTATATGACGCAGGAAACGCTCGAAAAGGCTTTGGCCTCACCAGACTTCTTAATACAGCTTGCAACCAACCTGAAAGAAGAAAAGCGGAAACGGATTGATGCTGAACAAAAAGCTGAGATTGCAGAACAGACAATAAAGACCAATGCGCCTAAAGTATTGTTTGCAGACGCTGTCTCAACCTCCCAACGCTCATGCCTGGTGGCAGAACTTGCAAAGATATTGCAGCAGAATGGCGTGAATATAGGTCAGAACCGTTTGTTTGCCTGGATGCGTGAAAACGGGTACTTGTGTTCAAAAGGCCAATACTACAACCAGCCCACACAAAAGGCTATGGATTTAGGATTGTTTGAGCTAAAGAAGACAACAATTAATAAGCCCGATGGCTCAATACTTGTTTCAACGACAACGAAAGTGACTGGTAAGGGTCAAGTTTACTTCGTGAATAAATTTTTGGGTAAAGATGTAGCTTAATTATGATAGAAGCATTTAAAATAACGGCAGGTTTGCGATTTGGCAGACTTGTCGTTTTAAAACAGGTAGAACGAAGACCTGATGATAAAGACAAGCATTTCAAGTGGCTTTGCCAATGCGATTGCGGCAAAACTTGTGTTGTTCGTTCAAGTAATTTGAGAAATGGGATAACAAAGAGTTGTGGGTGTTCAAAGCTTGATATAAAAGATATTACAGGTCAAAGGTTTGGTAGATTGATAGCTTTAAAACATGTTGGATTTGCAAGTAATAACATTGCATTATGGAAATGTAAATGCGATTGCGGTAAAATGATAGTCGCCAGAGAATGCAATTTACATAGTGGTATAACTAAAAGTTGCGGATGTTTACAAATTGAAAGAACTAAAAAAGCAAATTCAAAACACGGTAAGACAAACACAAGACTATATAATATATGGTCTAAAATGAAAGAACGCTGTTGCAATTCCACAAGAAAAGCATATAAAAATTATGGTAAAAAAGGTGTCAGTGTTTGTGATGAATGGCTAAATGATTTTCAGAAGTTTTGCGATTGGGCAATAGAAAACGGTTATAAAGATAATCTTACAATAGACAGAATAAACTCAAATGGTAATTATGAGCCCAATAATTGCAGATGGGTAACTTTAAGTGAAAATGTAAGGCAAAAATATAAATCCAACTTTATAACTGTTGGCGATAAATCTCTAACGATACATGATTGGGCACAACGGCTAAATCTCTCTCAATATGCTTTGCGAAACAGATATAAAGAATTTGGTAAAGAATGGGTTGAAAAAGCAATAAAAACAATATTAGAAACAGGTGACAATAGCCACATTTATAAGCGAAAAGAGTACGCTAATGGAAGAATAAAACATCGAAAAAACACAAATATGCAACAATAGATTTATTGTTTGGTATTAATCATCGTAAAAACCGGATCTTAATTAAATGAGTGCTAACTTTATGCAATTAATATTTAGTTTTTTATATATGCGATTTAAGGGTGATATTTCAGGATTGGATGCACTTCAGGAACGGATTGACGATGCGTATTTCTCTGTCCTTTCAGAAGTTGGTAGGGATGCGACACGGAACGCAAAGAATCAAAAGACATTTCAAAACAGGACTGGAAATCTCGCCAATGCAAATGGTGGGTGCGTTGTCCGCAATGGTCGGATAGTAGATATGTGGGTGGAAACAGACGGCTCCCATCCCGATGCGGTAAGGAAAACGGAGAATATGCTTATTTATTCCGAAAAGCCCAAAGACGGACTTTATTTGGCAAACGGAATGGAATATGCAAGCTATGTGGAAAGCAAAGGATTTGAAGTACTACTAACCAATGGGGTAGTATTTGCGGAACGGAAGATTAATAAGAAACTAAATATAAAATGATATGGCAGGTATATTTTCAGACGTAAGTACCGACATTCAGAAGTTAAGGCAACTAAAAGCAGAAATCGAGAATGTAAAAAAATCATTGAAGGGAATAGATGTCAATGTGAATGTTGATATTGCAAAGGGAATGGAAGCCCAACTTCAGTCGTTAATGAAACAATATGACACTTTGGTTAAGAAAGTTAGTGAAGCGGAAGGAAAAATCATAATTTCAACCAAGCGTATCAATGATGCCTCGGAAAAGATTATCAAGGCTCAGGAACAACTGTCAAAGGCGGCTGGCATGAATACACAACCTAGTAATGGGAATGCTGATGTCTCATTAAATAATATGGGAACAACAAGTGTACGGGCACAGGCCAAGGCTTATAATGAATTGGCTGAAGAAATAGATTCCGTAATGGGAACACGGTCCCAAAACATTAAGCGGATGATAGATGAACAGAACGCTATCCGTTTGATTAATGAGGAAATAAAGAGACTTACAAAATTACAAATAGGTAATTCGACGCTTACAAGCACACAGCAAAAAAGGTTGGAGCAACTAAACAACTCGTTACTCACACATAAAGCGGCCTTGTCGGAAGTACGGCAGACGTTAATGAATAACGTTAGGTTGGATAATGCCGCAACAACTTCAATGAACGGACTTTCGCAGTCGTTATCACGTATGCGAATTGCTTATCGTGAATTGACCGAAGAAGAACGTAATTCGCCATTTGGAAAGGAGCTGCTAGCATCCATTCAGCAGGCAGATGCAAAGATTAAGGAGTTAGACGCCACAATAGGGAATCATCAAAGGAATGTAGGGAATTACGCTAAAGGATATAACGGTTTAAATATGTCCGTCCAGCAGATAGTTAGAGAATTGCCATCAGCTGCGATGGGATTGAATACATTCTTTCTGGCTATCTCAAATAATCTGCCTATTCTGACAGATGAAATCAAACGTGCTAAAACTGCTAATGAAGAGTTAAAAACATCAGGGCAAAGCACTATTCCGATATGGAAGCAACTTGTTACATCATTCTTTTCGTGGCAGTCAGCAATGATGATTGGAATAACCCTCCTTACAGTTTACGGGAAAGACATAAGTAATTGGGTTGCTGAGATGTTCAAATCAAAGGATGCGTTGAAAGATGTACGTAAGGCGCAGGAGGAATTCAACGCATACATCAGTAAACTGAATGAGGACTGGCGCAACAGCGTCGCCACTACTGCCGGTGAGAACATAGCCGCGTACCAACGGCTGGTCCGTGAATACAATGCCCTGGGCGACAATATGAACGCGAAAAAGAAGTTCATCACTGACAACCAGGACGCATTCCACGAACTCGGATTCTCGGTAAACGGCGTCACAGACGCAGAAAACCTATTTGTAAGAAACACTGATGCTGTCGTCAACGCACTTGTGGCAAGGGCAAAGGCCGCCGCCTACGAGCAGGAGATAACGGACGCGACTCAAAGGTATATCAAACAGACGGAATACAACAATTCCACCGTGTCGGGAGGAGGTTATTACAAAACCATACATGCCGGCCAAAACTGGACTTCGACAGGTATAGTCCCAGAAGAGCTGAGGAACCTTAAGAAGGGGGTCGACTATACGACAATATCGTCGCAGACAGTAGTAAGTTTTACGCTTACGGCTGCCGGGGCCGCGAGGATTAACGCACAACGCAGCCGTGAGGCGGCAAATCGTCTAAAAAGAAATAATGAAGAAGCCAAACGTCAACTAGATAGTGTGGTCAGTAGAGCAACAGAAGGTATAAGGCAGCAGACCGACGCGGAACAGACTGTATATAATAGCTTAGGCATTAAGTCGTATGCTCCACAATCTTCTTCAACAAATGATAAAAAGGAGACTATTTCAGAAATAAGCCTAATCGAAAATCTACTTAACTTGCAACGCAAACAGGCCACAGAACGCGCTAAAGAAGCGGAAGAATTGGAAAGTCAGGTCGAACAGGCCCGGATAAATGCTATGATTGAAGGCGGAGATAAAATAATCGCCCAACATGAGTTTGAAAACAAGAAAGAACTTCAGGCTATAGACAAAGCCAAGGAAGAGTATATACAAAAGGAGATTCAAAGGCAGAAAGAGATTTTCGAAGCTACAGAAGAGCTTAAAGCCAAAAAGAATCCCAATTATAAAAAGAAAAGCTTTGATTCCTCTTCTGTTACAGTGGATACTTCTTCTTTTGACATGCTGAAGGAATATACATTCAACAAGCAACTTAGAGAAGAATTGAATGCTCAGAAAGAAGCGATGAATGCTCAGAAAGAAGCGATGAATGCCTATTTGGCTGAGTATGGAACATATATGCAAAAGCGTCAGGCCATAATTGAGCAATACCAGGACAAAATAAATAAGGCAAGTACTGAAGGAGAAAAGTTAACTCTCGGAAAGCAAAGAGACAAGATTCTTTCTGACCTTGACGAACAAGCCAACAAAACGACATCTGCCATATCTCAATTATTCGGAGATATGAAAGACAAGACGCTGAAGGATCTTGAGGCTATCAATTCAGCCGGACAAAAGGCTCTGGAATTTCTCAAATCGGGACAGTGGGATGAGCAGAAAGGCAAGGAATTCGGCATTACAAAAGAGAATTTTGAAATATGGAGCAATGATCCTGAAAAAATCAAGGCCATAACAGATGCTCTGCTTAACAACAAAAAGGTGGCAGAAGAACTTCGTCCTACATACGACAAGATTGCAGATGGACTGAAAAGAATATTCAATTCAGGAAATGACACCAAAAAGCTTGATGAAGCGCTAAATGACCTCAGAAATGGTTTATCTGAAATACTTCAGGTCGGCTCATTCTTATCTGACACATTTTCATCTTTGGGAGAGTCTTTTGGGGCAAATGCCTTTTCTGGAATAGCTGAAGGAATAAACGTTGCAATGGATTCGCTCAACTCGGCCATGCAAGGTGCAGAAGCCGGATCAATATTTGGTCCTGTCGGTTCTGCAGTAGGAGCCACTGTTGGATTTGTATCTTCGATTTCATCGGCTTTTGCAAAAATCCACGACAAGAAGAATGAAAAACAAATCCAGAAATTGCAGAAGCAGATAGATGTACTCACAGAATCATACGACAAATTGGGAGAATCTGTTGAAAAAGCGTATTCCAAAGATGCATCAGAACTCATCGGCCAGCAGAACGAAATGCTTGAACAGCAGAAGGTGCTAATAGAACAGCAGATAAAAGAAGAAAAAGACAAAAAAGATACAGACAAGAAAAGAATTGAAGAATGGGAGAATCAAATTGACGAAATCAATGATGCAATAAAGGACAACAAAGAAAAGGCTGTAGACGCAATTTTCGGTGAAGATCTAAAAACAGCTATAGAGAATTTCTCTTCAGCCTATGCCGATGCATGGTCTAATGGAGAAGACAGAGCTGAATCTGCCAAAGAAACGGTAAAAAGCATGATGCGTCAGATGGTTACTGAATCCATCAAATCTGCAATCCAGGCATCTGGCTCCATGGAAAAAATCAGACAGAAACTCCAGGAGTTCTATGCAGACAATGTTCTTTCCGGTTGGGAACAAGATTACATCTACAATATGGCAGAAGAAATTCAGAAGGAATTGGACAAGCAATTCGGATGGGCAGACAACTTATTCGAAGAAGACTCAAGCAAACAACAATCGGCCTCTTCACGCGGATTCGGAACTGAAATGACACACGAGGATGCCGGAGAATTAAGTGGTAGATTCACTGCCGTATATGAATCAAATCTTCGGATTGAAACAGCAGAACAGCAACAGACGGTGGCCATCACACAACTTACAGGCTCCATAAGCGCCTTAACGTCACAAGCATCCGGAATGTACAATATTGCAGACGAAACGCGAACCATTCTCGCCAATTCTTATCTGGAACTACAGCAAATCAGAGAGAATACAGGAGAAATAGTAAAACCTATAAAACAGATTCAGGCAGATATAGCAGAAGTTAAACGTAATACATCAAGATTATGACAGTAAAAGACATCATGAATAAAGCTGTTGTTTTGGGCGCATGCACCCAATCCAACAAAGCAACCGACTGGAAAAGCCTTGCATGGCTGTTCTTCTCTCCTCAGGGAAGAGAATTCTGCAGAAACAAGAATTATCCGTCATTGGACATGTTCAGGCAAATGAAAGGGCATGTAGAAAATTACGGAGTACATATAGAAGACGAAGTAAAACTGACAAATGAAGACATAGCCGTAATTGCAGGCACAGCAGAATTGACTTACAACGGTACAGATAAGGCATATAAGATTATATTGATGCATGGGGGACATGCTCGTATAACCATCGGGAACTATGCCGTAGTGAGAATTGAAAACATAAGCGGCAACTATGAAATTATCAACGACGGAACAGGAAAGGTATTGCTATGAATGGAGATTTGACGATTAACAGAAAGGATGCACTGGAGACATGGGGCGTTCGCATGGGTGACGGGTTCCTCGATGCCATCGACGGATTCAACGAAATGAAAGACTACATAGAGAATGAAAGTCGTTTGGAACACGGTAAACGTATGATCACAGACAATGCAAAGGTGGCTTCCCGTGAAATCACTTTACAGTTTACCATCGAAGGCAGTTCGGAAGGTGATTACCGAAGCAAGAAGAAAGCTTTCCAGCTCTGTCTGGAAAAAGGAGCCGTGAACATCAAAGTTCCAGCATTGGGCGATGAGGTGTACAAGCTTGTCTACTTAGGGAAGAGCATTTCTTACGGATTGAGTTCGGATCGTTGTTTTTGTAAGATTTCAAGCAAATTCTGTGAGCCTAACCCTATGGATAGGGACGAATAACAAACATTCCCTTTATTGTTTCAAATGGGAGCCCTAATTTTTAGGACTTCCATTTTCTATTTATGAACTTTGGGGATATGATAGACATTAAAGACATATCAGGTAAAACAAGACTTTCCATCCCTATTAATAAGGGAGCTAAAGGAAAGTTCACTCTGATGAAGGAAGACTATATAATTCTTCCTTTTTCGGTAGCTAAGCCAGTCCTGTTTAAACTTGGTGATTATGTAGATTTATCCGGTGTCCTTGATGAATCATTAGGTGGAAAGCTGGCGAAAATCTATGAGATAACTGACCTTCAGAAGCCTACTTACAACACTTCAACTGGAGGATATGATTACGAGCTTCAGATGAACGCCTATTATTGGAAGTGGAAGAATAAAATATTTAAATACACTCCGGAACATGCAGGAAGTGAAGCGTCATGGTCGCTTACTGCAGCCCTTGATGTACAACTAGGAGTTTTCCTTCGAAATCTGAAAGCATTGGGATATACCTACCGAGGAACAGACTTCACATTCAGCATAGACGATACTATAGAGAATAAGGCCGTAGCGATGACCTATGACAACATGAATTTGTTGGATGCCTTGTTTTCTATGGCTGGTGAGGATAAATGGAACTGTGATTGTTGGATAACAGATAACGTAATTCACTTCGGGCGATGTGAATTTGGAGATGCCGTTAAAATCGAGCGTGGTGTCGAAGCGTCGTCTATCATCCGTAGCGAAAGTCAGGGCACTTATGCCACCCGCATCTATGCTTTTGGTTCAACGAAGAATATCCCCACGAGCTATCGTCCGACCGACGAACAGGCTGTAATCAATGGTGTAGTACAAAAAAGGCTTATGCTTCCGGCTGACACTCCTTATATAGATGCATATGAAGGCATGAGTCAGGAGGAAGCCATTGAAGATGTCGTAGTATTCGATGACGTCTATCCTCGACGGGTTGGTACTTTATCCGATGTGCATACACGTACTGAAGATGTGGAGAATGAGGACGGCACGAAAGAGACCGTCACCTACTATCGTTATAAGGACACCGGGCTGGAGTTTAAGGAAGAATATATCATCGAAGAACAAGAACTGAAAATAAGATTCCAGTCCGGAAAACTGAACGGTATGGAGTTCGGCGTCATATTCAATCCGTCCCCAAAGGACGAGACTCGCGGCGAGCAGCTTTGGGAGATAGTAAGGAATGAAAACTACGGCCGTCCCTTGCCGGATGATATGATATATCCTGCAAACGGTGATGAGTATGTCCTTTCTGGGTTCGATATTCAGTTAGTGTCCGACCAGTATGTTCCTGAAGCCGAGCAGGAGCTGAAGGAGAAGGCACAGAAGTACGCCGATAAGGTAAAAAAGGATGACGGAACCTATCCGACTACCCTAAGAAGCTCATGGGTTAAAGAGGATTTGATTTCACGAACTTTCGAATTTGGTCAACGTATCAATCTCGTGGATGATACATTCTTCGAGAATGGTCGTATCTCACGTGTCTTGGGCTGGGAAATGAATTTGGACATTCCTTGGGACAGTCCGGTCTATACCATTGGTGAGAGTATGCCTTATTCCCGCATAGGTGAAATTGAAGACAAGGTGGACTCCCTCACCTATAAGGGACAGACATACACCGGAGGCATCGGCGGAGTATATCTAATAAAGGTGAATGACAGCACTGCTGCTAGTGACAGCAATGCCTTCTCTGCACTACGCTCAATAAAAGAGTTTGTTAGCAAGAGAAGGGAAGATACTGCATATGGTAAGATACATTTCCTGCAAGGTGCAGACTTCGGAAACTATAATGTTGGCAAAAACGGCGGAATAGTGGATAGCGACGGTAATGCAGAGTGGCATACTGCTGTTATTCGTGAGTTGTTGCGTTCCCTTAAATTCGTGGATGGTCTTACCGGTGAAGGATGGCAGATATGGATAGACACGCTGACCGGACTTAGCAATCTTACGATCGACAAGGTTACTATTCGGCAGGCATTGGTTGCCATGGAGCTACTCATACAGAAAGTGAGAAGCATTGGCGGCCAGTTTGTTGTCAGTGCTGCCAACGGTAAGATTAAAACCGTTACAAAAGAGGGTGATAACTACAAAATAACTTTTGAGCAAGAGAATGATTTTGTGGCACACGATCTGATGCGTTGTGCTGAGTTTACAGACATTTCATCACGTGGATATTGGGTGGAAATTTCCGATTCTGATGGTGAGGGTATTACCGTTCCTATCAGTGAGTTTGGTGGAGTGGAGCCAAAGGTAGGTGATGAATGCGTCCTAATGGGCAATACACAAGACCGGCTCCGTCAGAACCTTATTTCCATAGCAGCAACGGAAGATGGGCAGCCAAGAATAGATGTATTGGATAAGGTCAACGCAAAGCATTTCAACGGCTGTCTTCGTGTATGCATTGGATGTTTGGATGGTATCAGTGACAGCAGTTTCCCGGCAGACAACCAGCCTCAAGGTTATGGTTTATATGGTGACAATGTGTATCTTAAAGGTACATTCTTACTGGCAACAGGTGAGGATATCCTTACAAAATTCAGCATAACGGAAGGTAAGATAGAAAGTGCTGTTGAAAGCCTCAGAAAGGATTTATCCGAAGAAAAGAGCTATCTGACAAATTCGTCATTTTCTGATGGCTTATCCAAATGGGAGACAGAAGCAAGTGCCCTTTTGTTTATGCGAGCAGGAAAGTGGTTGCTGACTAACGGCGCACCTTTGGCCAAGAAATCTGATTATGCGACCGTAAAAACCGATTCCGGCAGAACAACATTATATATCAACAATAAGTTTGTTTTGCAGAAAAATGAGAACTTCAGGTATCATCCGGAGTTTGAAGAAAACGAAGAAGGATTGAAAAAGGTTGAACCGGTATATATATCATTTTTCTACCGTGTGGCAAAGAAAGGCGTGTTGACAATATCATTTGAAAACATTGATAAAAGCGGTTTCGAAGACTTCGATCCTTATGGGTACAGCTCAGAGATGGATGTTACCGACGGATATCAGACTTTCAATACATCTTTGATTTGGAACGGCACTGGTGATTTTAAACTGTCATTCACTGGCGAGATATACATATATATGCTTGTGCTCAGTACAGACCGTGCCGATGCTTTGGCGTACAGATACAGAACGCTGTTTGAACAATCAGACACGTTGGTAAAGATAGTTGCAGAGAACTTCGACAAAGAAGGTAATGTCATAGAGTCGTCGAGTATCATCACAAACGCGAAGTACAACAAGTTAATGTCTCAGTATTTCGACGAGGATGGCAGGCTTATCAAAACAGCAGGACTTGTCACGTCAGCAGAAATGAACAAGCTTTATGCCTTTGATGCAGATGGAAATCTTGTATCAATGATAGAGCAGACTGCCGTCGATATAAAGATATCTGCGGAAAACATATCATTCGAAGGACATGTTGTGACGGCAAATGGCAATTTTAAAATTCTCGAAGACGGCAGCGTCGAGGCAAACGGCAACTTTGTGTCTAAGGATGATGAATATGGAAACTCAATTATAATCAATGCGTCGTCAGGATCATTTAAAATGATAGGACCCTCAGCCGTGGACGCAGACGGGCTTCCTGCTAATGACAACAGGAAAGATCTTTACGCCCTGGAGTTTCTTACAGACACAGAATCTTCTCGAAGATATGCTTCTATAAAGCTATGGGGCGATGACGTTCTGACGATAAATCCATACAATGGCTTTTACCTGGTAAATCCTTTAGGTAAGGCATATTGTCATTTGACAAAGGAATCACTGGAGTTCAGAAATGAAGAAGGTGAATATGCAGTGTTTGACATAACAGGTTATCACAAATGATTAAGATATGAAAATTGACTTTAAGAATTTTTCAATAAAAAAAAGCGTAGCAAGTACTGAATTTATCAAGTGCGATGTACGTGAGAGTTTTGCAGACGTATTGTATAAGGGCGTCAACGGAATACGTGCCCATGCGCTTGCAATGAAAATATACAAAAGTGATGGACCAACAGATTACACATACGAGGAGTGCACAATGATTAAGCGCACAGCCGAGAATATGTGTACACCAGCATTCATAGATGGATTACGTGCTCAGATTTCGGATAACGATAAGTAAATGAATTGCTATGACTGACGAAGAAAAAAACGAGATTATCAATGCGATTAAAGAAGAGAGCATTGATGTGAACGACCTCGAGAAGGTGGAGACGTTGGACGATGCTATATCACTGCCGGCTGTACAGAACGGCAAAGTTGTCACAGTACCTATCGGCTTGTTGTCACAACCGGCCAAGGAGGCTGCCGAGAATGCTAATGCCGTCGCAGAACATGCGGCAGAAGCAGCCAACAACGCAACGGAAGCAGCCATATTAGCTAAAACAGCAGCAGAAGAAGCAAAGAGTGCCGCAAGTATGAATGTGTTCTTATCACAGAGCGAGTATGAAGCTATTGAACCGGAAGATGATAAATTGTACTTTGTTTTTGAGGAATGATTTTCAAGGGGAATAAAGAAATAACTGCAATATATAAAGGCAAGAAAATAATTGCCGCAATATATAAAGGAGCTACACTTGTATGGCAATCAGTTAGGAGTTGCTTTGGAAGCGGAGCCTGGGACAACGATAAACCCTGGGATAATGATGATGGTTGGAATAATGGTTAAAAATAAAGAATATGTCAAATAAATCATACAATGATATAAGGAATCTGCAAGAAGATTGGACGCTCGACGATCGCAATGGATTGCCGTATGCCGGTCAATCGGTCCAGAAGTTCCTAAAGAAATATTGTCAACTTGCCGATGACAATGATACAACTAAGGCAGGTGCGTTCTATTTTGATACGGCCAACATGCGCTTTTATTTATTCCGCACCGAGGAAGATAAAGCTCAATACTTGCTGACGAATGATGCCTCTTTGGTGCTATCACAGCAAGATATAGTATTTAGTGGCACCCAGAAGAGAATCACCATTACTAATGGCATGCAGAGCACAAGCCTGTATTTTACGACAAACTCAGGTATTGCCGAGATAACTGTTGGTTTTAGGTCTGAAGAAAAAGAAATAACTGCTTCTGACTGGAATACAGTTGTCGAGGATGCGTATTTTACTGTGTCTGTTGATAAAGGCTCGACTGGTAAATATGTCAATATAATCGAGAACCAACTCGTAAAGGATGGCGACACACTAACCTTTGATGTGTTCAACTATCTTTCCTCTGGTGCAAACAGAGTAAAAGTTACTGCCGTAGGCGCAATATCTGAGCAGACGGCCAACCTGGGATATACTGTTACATTGACTTCTATGTATCTATCACCGGCCAACTTTAACTGGTATGTACCTGTTGTAGAAGGCTCTCCGTACAATCTCGGAGGAATGAACATCGGTGGAGCACTTAATAAGAAACTTGTTATACGTGTGACGAATGAAGCCGGTTACAGCGCACAGTACGAAGAAAACTTAGGTACGGCAACCTATGTGACAAACCCATATTATTATACAAATTTACCTTTCCCGACAGCCGGCACTGGTATATACAATGTCGAACTATGGCTTGATGCTGACGGCTTGCAGTCCGAACATCTGAGCTACAATATGATGTTTGTGGCCCAGGCTGATGTGTACACAGCGCAGTTGTGTTGCATCTCCAATGAAGCCGACAAAGTTGTGAACTACTCGGACAACACCCTGTTTAGTTATGCTGTCTACAACGGCGGTGCCACAACTGCTTCTCCAAAGATTACATTGAAGTCGATTATCAATACAAACCCGACTACAATCGTAGATGAATATCTGTATGATGTCGCGACGGCAACGGAGTTGCAGTACAAGATAAACCTCGAGATTGAGACTGATGAGTCTAACGTTAAACTGGACTCACAGTTGACTTTTGGTGTAGAGCAGCGTGTGATATTCACCGTAGATAACTCCAACTCATATCCTGCTGTAGGTGGTGCAATATTCTATCTTAATGCTGCAAATAGAAACAACTCGCAGGACAACAAGACAAATATTATCAACGAGGCCAACAAGGAGACCATAAGCGCAGAATGGACCAACATGTCGTGGGTATCTGATGGTTGGACAACTGACGATGAAGGCAGAAAGTGTCTTTATCTTCCTGCAAGAACGGGTGTTAATATAAACTATACACCGTTTAGCTCAATAGGTCAAGGCAAGACCTTTGAGATAACATTCAAGGTCAAGAACGCTTCCGATGCTGAAGAGAATATCATAACGGTTTGCGATGAACCGGATTCACCTACGTTCAGAGGCTTACGTATAAAGCCGAATAATATCTTGGTTCATTCACGAGATTTGAACACGGATAATGATAACCAGTCTTATGACATACCGGAAGACACGCTTATAAACATGCAGATTTCTCTTGTAAGAGATTATAAGGTTAATTACGGAAACCTCTGCATCATTTATGTCAACGGTGTAAGGAAGAAAGAGTTCTCCTACACTACGGCTGATAGCTGGATAACACAGGCCAATATCATTCTGGGTTCTCAGACTGCCGACCTTTACGTTTACAACATCCGTGCTTATTCAAAAGGTTTTGGCACACAGGATGCCCTTCAGAACTATGTGGCATCACTGCCAACTTCTACTGACAAGAAAAAGGCTTATGAACTATTCAGCAGCGTAATCGACGACTCTTATTCTGTCAATTATGAGAAGACAAAGAGTGTTGCTAACGTAGTTACTATAGAGATGTTGAATGGTTCGGAGCTTCCACATTATGGCTTGAGCAAGGACTATTCTGCAAAATGTAATCTGTCTGTTTTTTGGAACGGGCATCCAGAATGGAACTGGAGTATAGATAATATTCCGGTTGAAGGACAGGGAACAACATCAATGAACTACTTTAGGTGGAACTTACGTTGGCGGCTTGATAAGTCTTCCGGATATACCATACATCTTGCAGATGGTAGTACATCTACGGATAGCTCTCTTTGGTTTGACGGTGAAAACAATCATCCGAAGGTTTCAAGAATGACTGCAAAGATAAATTATGCTTCTTCTATGCAGTCTCACAAGATTGGTGCGACAGGAGTTTATAATGACGTACACGAGCATCTTGGTCTTAATAATGAGGTAAACGGTCGTGTTGCCGTTTATCAGGAACCGTTCTATTTCTTTGAGAAAACATTAATCGAGGGTTCCGATAGCCAATATACATATAAGTTTATAGGCTTATTCACATTTGGTGCAGATAAAGGCGATAAAGTGACCTTTGGTTATAAAGAACCAGAAGTAAAAGATAATCTTTTGGTTTTGGAAGGTCTTGACCACCCTATTAAGAGTGTGGGTATGGACTATCCTTGGTCTGAACTGAAATATGTTGCAGACGAAGAATCTCTCTGTGTTGATAAGGGCAATGAGAACTATGATTTAGCTTGGGAAGTTTCTCAGGCCGGAAGTGCAGAAAGTGAAGAAGAAATCCAGGCAAAACTTGATGCTGAATTTAAACCGGCATATGAGGTTGCATATAATAACTCCACAATGATTATCGGCACAGATGAAACTCTCGAAACAATAAATGCTGATGTGGATGCTTGGGGACAGCGTACAGATGAAAATGGAAATGCCTACCAGCGTTATGAGTTCTGGATAGACGGAGAATATGAACTTTATTATCTCTCCAAAAAGACAAACAAGTATGTCAAGAATGGAGTGAACTTGCTGACACAGCTTGGCCTTTCCACTGAGGATTTATCCGGACTTGACATAACGGCAAAGAACGAGTTGTTCAAATCAAAACGTAGAGAAAAGTTCAAGGCTGAGATGCAGAATTATTGGGATTTGGACGACTGTTTGTATTGCTTGTGTATGCTGCTGCTTCTCGGAGCAACCGATAACTTCAAGAAGAACTCATATCCATACAAACTGAACACCCTTGCAAGCGGTTCCCGTTGGCGTTGGAGACAGGACGACCTTGACACTTTGTTTGACATCGACAACCAGGGCCTTGCAGTCAAAGGATATTCAATCGAAATGCACGACTGGACTGATGCCAATAAGACCGCATACGTCTTCAAAGGCGAGGACTCTGTGTTCTGGACACTTCTGAATGAGTGCTTTGAGGTTGAGGAAAAGGCTATGGGTAAGAAAATCCTGCAAGCGATGTATGAGATGAGCGATACAGGAACTACAACCATAGACCGCCTTATGGGTTTTTTCAGTAAGTACTTCTGGAATAAGGCACAGAACTACTTTACGAAGTCAGCTTATAATGCCGATGCTGAATTTAAGTATGAAGAAGCGTGGCCGAAATATGCAAGTGGTGAATATGATGTTGACGTTCATCCTTTGGCACAGTCATTGGGTGACCACTTGGAGGCAGAAATGTTATGGGTACGTCAGAGACTTATCTATATGATGAGCAAATGGGGCTTCGGACCGTTCGCTCAATATACAGATTCCTGTCTCGGTCGTATAAACTTCCGTACACAGCTTGCACAGTCATTTAAGCTGACACCTTTCATGGATATGTACCCGTGCATACTCAGCGGACAGGGTGCTGTTCATGCAAGCCCTAATCGTGTTTTGTCCGGAGAGGAAGTAACTATTGCGGGTGCAGGTGGTACCAATACCAACGTGTATATAATGGCTGCTGACGAACTTGAGAGCATAGGTGATTTGTCCACGCTTACGGTTGATGCAGCTGGTAACGCAGGTATAACAATAGCTTCCAAAAGGTTACAGGAGATAAAGGTCGGTGACGAAGTTGCGGAGAAGGTAACATCCAACTTACAGCAGCTAAACATAGGTCAGTGTGATAGTCTTATAAAGGTTGATGCGAGAAATCTAAAATCATTGACCGGAACAGTTGATTTATCACGCTGCCCACGCCTTGTTGAAGCATACTTTGCAGGTACTGATGTCAGAAGTGTTACATTTGCCAGTGGTAGTAAAGTTGAGAAGATACAGCTTTCAGATGCCACAACCGTATTGGAGTTGATGAACCTTGCTATGCTGAAGAGCCTCGAATGGGGAAATCTCAGCAAGGTTGAGTTCTTCAGAATAGAAAACTGTAAATCTCTTGATTCATTCGCAAAGCTGAAGGAAATCTACAATCAAGATAATACTGCACTCACTAACATAAGACTTTTGGGCTTTGAGTATAACGGTGTATCACAGGATGTGGATCTTCTTGCAAATCTTGCAACCGATAAGGACAAGAATGGCGAGTATCACGACTTTAGGGGTATAGATTCAAATGGTGTGCCGTCTGAAGACTTGCTGCCAGTGCTTGAGGGTAAAATGACTCTTGAAGGAAATGCCTATGAGGATAGTTTCAGAACAGTGGAGGGTTATTTCCCGAATGTTGTGTTTGACTTACAGGGAGTTCTATATGTTAGATTTGCCGACCCGGAAGTCGATAGAATACTGAAGGATACTATTGGAGACGGAACAGGTACGTCTATTGATATTGTTGAATCAGTGGAAACTTTAACAGGTTGGCCTGTAAATACTAATACAGTTGTAACATTTAATGAGCTTGAAAAGTTTAAATCCTTACAGAAAGTACCAGACTATATGTTTAGGAAGGACACCCTATTAACATCAATAATATTTCCAAGCAATTTGAAAACTATAGGGCAATATAGTTTTGAAGGATGCTCTAATCTTGAATTAGATGTCGCAAACATTCCCCAGTCTGTTACAAGTATTATGACTGGAGCATTTAATAACTGTGGAAAACTTTACGGGGAGGTAGATCTCCCAAATTTGGAGGTATTTGCAGGTCTGGCTTTCACAGGAATTTCTAAGGTTCTATCTTTAGGAAATATTTCAGGAGAAATAGCACAATCAGTATTTAAAGGATGCTCCTCCTTAGAATCTGTTAATTGGCCTACCACAATTACTACAATTGGTTCAGCGGCTTTTGATGGATGTGAAGAGCTAACATATCTATCAAGTATAGATAATATTACAAGTATTGGTAGTTATGCCTTTAGAGATTGTTCAAAATTAGACAGCATAAAAACTTTAAATTTGCTGTTTTTAGAGGGGACTATTAATGATGGCACATTTTATGGTTCTTCTGTTGAAGACATTGTTTCTCTTGGGAATATTTCTGAAATAAAAGCTGCAAATACTGCATGGGGAGCCTTTATGAAATGTCTTAATTTAAGAAAAGTTAATCTACCAGAATCTCTATTAAAGATAGGTAGAGCTGCTTTTTATGGATGTACAAGTTTATATCAAGTAAAATTCAGTGAAGCTATTAATGAGATTGGAGAAAGTGCTTTTTATAATTGCACAAAATTGGAAGGAATACTTAATTTTCCTAATTTACAATCATTAGGAGCAAGTGCTTTTTATAATTGCTCAAAATTGGAAAAAATTGAGAGCTTAGGACAAATCACTAAGATTCCCGAAGGTGCTGCAACCAATCAGGGTTTTGGAATATTTAATAATTGCATTTCTTTAAAGTCTGTAGTTTTACCAGAATCAGTAATCACGATAGGTTCGGGGGCATTTAGCAGGTGTGTAGAATTGGAGACAATAAATATACCTTCTGGAGTTACAAATATTGGTGATATAGCATTTTATAGCTGTTCAAAGTTGGCTATAAAATTACAGTTACCAAATATCTTAAGCATTGGAACACAGGCTTTTTATGGAACTGCAATATCATTAGATTTAAGTGATGTAAATCGTAACATAGAAAAAATAAGTCAAGGAGCGTTTCAATATGTATCAGGCGTTACAGGAGTTGTAGATTTCCCTAACTTTGACGGAGCTTTGGGTATGGGTATCTTTGTAGGTACAAGTATTACAGAGATAAGAAACATTGGTTCCGTGACAGAATTACAAGGAGTTAATAATGTTCTTGGAGGATGTTTTAGTAATTGTCGATTATTAGAAAAGGTCACACTTCCAGATACATTATCTAAGATAGGGCCAGCAAGTTTTTCATATTGTGTTAATATGAGAAAATTTGATTTGCCACATAGTATAACGAATATAGGATATATGGCATTTGCTAATTGTACTAATCTAAAAGTTTTCATTTGTAGAGCATTAACACCACCAGAGTTATATAGTAATTCTTTTATAGCTTCAAATACTGATATTAATATATATGTACCAGACGATAGTGTAGAAGCATACAAACAGGCTTCAAATTGGAATAATTTCGCAGATAGAATTTATCCATTATCTGAATATGTAGAAGGTGAAGAAGATGAAATAACTGAATAATATATTGAAGTATGAAATTAGAACAAAGAACGGTAACAACGATTGTGGCTGATGAAGGTAAGTTGCTCAGACGTAAATCTGACGGTTGGGTTGCAGGTGAGCAGCTTACCCTCGGTTACAATTACTATGAGTCAGGTGTAGGACTTGCTGCACCTAAATTGGAAGTTCCAGATGACTACGAGGAGATAGACAAGCCGGAGGATTATGAAGCACCTGTTATAATAGACCAGGTGGCCCGTATAAAGAATATGAAGAAAATGATGCAGGAAACCTTGGACGGCATCAATACTCTGGGTTTGTCAGACAGTGATTCTTTAGAGGTACAGGATTGCTTTCCAGAATGGCAGTCTGATATAGATGTGAAAGTCGGAGAAAAATATCAATGTGACGGTAGTTTATGGAAGTGCCGACAGGACCACCATACACAAGATAACTGGAAACCATCCGTAGCTACGGCAAGTCTTTGGGAGCTTGTTCAAGTCCATGCAGGCGAAGATGCACAGGGAACAAAAGATAATCCTATTCCATACGCACAAGGAATGGCAATAGAGAACGGTAAATATTACTCTCAGAATGGAGTGACATATTACTGCAACAGAGATAGTATTAATCCATTATATTACGATTTAAGCGCTTTAGTTGGATTATATGTTCAAATTGTTTAATTCTAAAATTTAAAAATTATGAAAGAAAAAATTAAGGAAGTATTGAAGACCGGCTGGGTTGGATTAGTTGTTGCTTTGTTGATAACAATCCTGCTGATGACCGAAGAAAAGAATCTCGGGGATATGTCAGGTTCCTGGGCTTTAGGCCTTATCACATCGTTGTTCATAGGCCTTCTTGTGGAAGGGTTCCGCCTCGTGATTGCCAAGAAAATCATTTGGCTGAATCTTATACTCTGGGTTTTGGGTAGTGGAATCGGCATTGCGATTATGTACATAACATATTAATCGGATGTAATATAATATCATAATAACTTTTTGAATGATGGCGACCTATATTATTGGACGCCATTATTGTGTTAAAAGATAAACCCATGGTAAATATGTGTAATTGTATTTCTATAAAAAATTATTATGAGAAAGATTATAGAATGGTTTAACACAAGTAATAGATGGAAACACATTGCAGGTGGCGCAATCATCGGTTTAGGGGCAAATTCCGTTTATTGTGCTGCATACGCAGGAATTGGAGTTGCCGCCGCACTTGAATTGAAGGATAAGCTCTGGGGCAGCAAATGGGATTGGATAGACTTCGGTCTTACAGTGGCTGGGGTTATTGCTGGACACTTAATAAGAATACTGTTATGAATGAAGTGCACCACGTTACAGAATTTGCAAAGGATATAAGCGACTATGGCATTATGATTGTGATTTGTGCCATATTCCTCTTGCTTGCGTCCGGGCTTATGGTAACCTGTTTCCGTTGGTTCAAGTCGGTGATCGAGAATATCCTCAATGACTATTCCGACAAACTCACCCATTTGCAGGAAACGGCGACACGGAACGGAGAAGCGATGGTGGATATTGCTGAAGGTCTTATACCTGAAACGCAAATGCGGATAAAGAGCATTAGCGGTGCGTTCTTTGATTTGGCGGTTGAGAAAGTTTGCAGGCTTATTAAGAAGATAAGGGAAGAAAACCATATCAGTAACAAGGATGCGACAAGGGCAAAGATACGTACTCTGCTGCATAATATCTACGAGGACCGCAACAGCAAGTTTGACAGTTTCCGATATCGAGGTAAACCGTTGTCGCTGTATTGCAATAAAGATTGGGTGGAATGGGTTGCCAAGGTCATAGAGGGTGAGCTGTATAACGATGCAGGAGTTAATAACGGACGGGCCTATACCAACGTAAAGGCAGTTTATGAAAATATAAAATTGGACTTTTATCACAGACTGAATAATTAAAATAAAATGAGAAAGATAGAAAGGATATTCGTGCATTGCACGGCAAGTTCTCAGGCATGGGGTGTCGGTGAGCTTTCGGCAGAGTTTAAACGCAAAGGGTGGAAGAATCCCGGCTACCATTACGTAGTCATGCCTAACGGCACGATAAAACAGATGCTGGGAGAAGAAAGCGTAAGCAACGGAGTGCAGGGTTATAACTCTACATCTATTAATGTTGCTTATGTAGGCGGTATTGACTCAAAAGGCAAAGCTATAGACAACCGCACGGCAGAGCAGAAGGCAAGTCTCATAAAGCTGCTTAAAGAGCTGCGAGGCCGTTATCCAAAGGCTCAGATACTCGGTCACAGGGATATCAGCCCTGATAAGAATGGTAACGGCAAGGTTGACGCATGGGAGAGAATAAAGGAATGTCCTTGTTTTGATGCCATGACAGAATATAAAGGTATATAGTTATGGGAATGGTAAAAAGACTGTTGTTAGTCATTATATCTTTCATCTTGTTAAGTTCGTTGGCTGGATGTAAATCTGTTCAGTATGTACCGGTTGAGACCGTTAGGACGGACAGCGTGTATGTTGACCGCTATTTGCGAGACAGCATATATCAACGAGACAGTGTTCTAATAAACCGATGGACGGCTGGAGATACTGTATATCAGGATAAGATAGTTTATAAGTACATCTATCGAGACAAGGTTAAATATGACACGGTGGCTGTGTTGCGTTCAGACACGGTCCGTGTGCCCTATCCTGTAGAACGTAAACTTACGAAATGGGAACAAATAAGGTTGGATGTTGGAGGATGGGCTATTGGCGTTGTCATTATTACCATCTTGATTGTAATAGGCTGCATAGTGTATAAACTGAAGAAATAATAGAGTAATGGGGGATACACTTACGTTTGCCCCCATTGCTCTATTTTGTCAATATCATTTGAACACATATTCAAGCAGCCTTTCGTTTGCCTCGTTAATCTGTGAGAAATCCTCGCGGATGTAAAGTTCTGTTACTTTCATGCTGTTGTCAGTGTGATTTAGCATAAGATTTATGGTATATCTGTCTATCTTAACATCGTTGGCAGCTATTGTGGCAAAGCTGTGTCTTGCAGAATAGAATTGCAGATTGTCTATTCCGAGTTCCTCACCAATCTGTTTTAAGCCAATATTAATCGAACGATTCAAATCAGACATTGAAGCAAACCGCTCATGAAAATTAAAAATTCTATTTTTACCCCTGTATTTTTGGAATAACGGCTGTATTATGGGATTTACTCTTACGATAATTTTTGCATTGTCACTTCTTCTGTCTTTTGTTTTCCTTCGATAATATGTGATGCAGTCGTCAGCATAGCCTTCCCCTTTTTCCTGTCCGGCAGAATACAGATCTGCAGAATTCATTCCCATTAGGCAGAAGGACAGCATAAAACAGTCTTTTGCAAGGTCACGCCTGCATGTAAATCCTTTGTTGGTCTTTTCCAGATATGGTAAATTAAATATTGCTTTTATTTGTTCTACTGTTAATGCTCGCTTTTCTGCAACATTTTGTTTGGGAGCGTGGAATTTCCTTAAAGAATGTTTTATGCGGATAATATCGTCATCTTCATCATTATAGAAGTCGCGTGCATCATTGAAAATCTTGACAATGGCATTTGTGTATAATGATTGTGAGCGAGGACGGTCAGAAAGGTAATCAGCAAACTCTTTCATTTTATATGCTGTTATTTCCGAGAAAAGGATGCTGTCCTTATTGAAGAAACGCTTTAGTGCATTTATTGCCGTTTTGTAATTTTTTAATCCTTTTATTTTGGAGTCGGCTAACCATTTGTCTGCATACTCTGTGAAGCTTAACTCATGGCCAGAGTCTTTCGAATTTAATATTTCAACTATTTTATCTATGTCTATATCATTAAATTCAAGATTCAATGAGTTTGTACGATTCCTATACATCCTTATCAGGTCTTCACATCTATCTAATATTTGTTGGTTTTTTATTTTTGCGGAGGTAGTTATGTCTTTCTTGTAAACAGACATTGATGTCTGTATATAACGATTTTTACGTTGATAGGTTAAACGAATGAATACGGTCCATGTCTTGTCCTGTCTCATCCGGTCTTTAAATATTATAGGTTTAAATGTTATCATAGCTGTTAAAACATTGCTAAAACAAAATTACTTTACTTTTGAATTTTAGAGGTACTTTTAGCATATGGTAAGAGTGTTTTTCTTACCAAAGAAAAAGCGGAAACCCTTATTTTAAAGGATTTCCGCTTTGGGTGGCAGGTGGGACTCGAACCCACGACATTCAGAACCACAATCTGACGCTC
>ERZ779669.43-NODE-43-length-73193-cov-6.295072_pt1 | contig 73193 bp, 63 predicted proteins | sample MGYA00511372_ERZ779669 | MGnify/ENA primary metagenome ERZ779669 (study PRJEB29588, sample SAMEA1967891) | human gut metagenome | biome: human gut; feature: human-associated habitat; material: faeces | place: Denmark | collected 2008/2010 ... | reverse complement strand
AAAAATTAAGGGAGTCCTGCGATCGACAGGCACTCCCTTAACCAACACAAAAACTAAACTAGACTTAACTAATAAATAGTTACGTTATCTCACGACAACACTGCAAAGTTACAAACAGGGAAGCAAATTTCACCCCCCCCAATAGCTAAAAAACCTTAACTGCGATAGATTTTTTACCATCGTGCGCTGCGTTCTTGCAGAAGTGCGTCCAGAATCACAATCGCAGCCATCGCTTCGACCACCGGGACAGCGCGCGGAAGGACACAAGCGTCGTGCCGGCCGCGCGCCGTGAGCGAGGTGGGCCGTCCGGCTGTGTCGACGGTCTGCTGCGCCATCAGGAGGGTTGCCACGGGCTTGAAGGCCACGCGGAAATAGATGTCCTGCCCGTTACTAAAACGCAAGTGCGTTTCAACCCAAACGCAAAGGCGTTTTCACTTAAACGCAAGTGCGTTTTTCCAACGTCACATTTATTTAAATAATCATCTAGAAATCAGTACATTATAAACCACAAAGTAGAATCTCGCTGACTGACAACAAAATCCAACAGACTGAACACAACTTTACTATAAAGTATTTTCTGCCCAATAAAGTCACAAAAGCCACAAAAAACACTTTTTAATTACAGGATATCGCATAAAGTCGTATATCTTTGCGAAAAAAAGATAGAATATGAAAAGAACTTCCTTAATCGCACTCGCAGGACTCCTAGTTATAGGAGGTACATCCTGTGTTACTAAGAAAAAATTCCTTATCGCCGAGAACGGTAGAATAGAAGCCCTTTCCAGAGGAGACAACCTTCAAGGCCAGCTGAATGAATGTCACAATGAAATAAGCAAGATGCATGAGCAAATAAACCAGCTACAACAAGATACAAACCAACAAGGGAACACCATCCGACACTACCAGCAATTATTGTCCAGCAATTTGAGCGAACAGGAAAAACTAAACTCTCTATTGGGCGAAAAACTGAAAGAACTGGATGAACGGGAAAAAACCATCCAGCAGTTACAAGGAATGATCGACCAACAAAACGCAAAAGTACAAAATCTGCTTAACAGCGTGAAAGATGCGCTGCTTGGCTTCAGTAGCGATGAATTGACTGTACGGGAACAGAACGGAAAGGTGTATGTAGCCATGTCAGACAAACTGCTGTTCCAGTCTGGAAGTGCGAAACTGGACAAACGTGGTGAAGAAGCGTTAGGCAAACTGGCTGAAGTATTGAACAAACAAACGGAAATTGACGTATATATCGAAGGACATACCGACAACAAACCTATCCACACCGCACAATTCAAAGATAATTGGGATTTAAGCGTCATCCGAGCCACTTCCGTGGTCCGCATCCTGATTGAAAAATACCAAGTCAACCCACTTCAGATACAACCCTGCGGCCGTGGTGAATTCATGCCTGTAGCTGACAACGAAAGTGCCGAAGGACGGGCCAAAAACCGCCGGACGGAAATCATCATGGCTCCGAAACTGGACAAACTGTTCCAGATGCTGCAAAAATAAAGACAGCTAAAGGAGCAATCAGATTAGATAAAGACAAAAAGTCCTGGCAAGCCCCACCTGGAAGCATGCCAGGACTTTTTTTATCAAGCAACCAACCGGCAGTCGGACACCCGTCCTACAGTACAGATTCCAATCAAAACCTCCCCATCTTTCCTAAAGAGCCAAAGTTCCCAAAACAAAGGAAGACGAAAAAAAGAGTAAACATGCTCTAAAACATGAGATTTTATTAGTGTAATTTTACACTTATCCGTAATATTGCAGTTGAATTAGTGTTGCTAATACACTTTGAAAAACAAACAAAGCGAAATAAACTTTTGATAGCCACAGAATCAATACATAAATCATTAAAATACTTACAATTATGAATTGGAATTCAACTGAGTTCATTTGGCTCGACTGGCTGGTTCTCGCCGTCGGAGTCATCGCTATTGTATGGGCTGTTTACCGTGCAATCAAAAAAGATCATGAAAAGATGAAAGGTGCTGACAGTCAGGATTACCTTTTCGGCAAAGGAGAACCATGGTACATCATCGGTGCTGCCATTTTCGCTGCCAATATCGGTTCTGAACACCTTGTAGGATTGGCCGGTACAGGCGCAAAAGACGGTGTGGGAATGGCCCACTGGGAAATGCAAGGCTGGATGATCCTTATTCTAGGATGGTTGTTCGTTCCGTTTTACCAGCTGTTAAACAACAAAATGGGCAAAATTATCACCATGCCGGACTTCCTGAAATTCCGTTATACTCAGCGCACCGGTTCATGGTTGTCAATCATCACTCTGATTGCCTACGTGCTGACAAAAGTATCCGTAACAGCCTTTACCGGCGGTATCTTCTTCGAATACCTGCTCGGACTTCCATTCTGGTGGGGCGCTCTCGGCCTTATTTTCATTACAGCCGTATTCACCGTTTTTGGCGGTATGAAAGGAGTCATGACTCTTTCTGCCATCCAGACCCCGATATTGATCATCGGCTCATTCCTTGTTTTATTCTTAGGTCTAAGTATGCTCGGCGATGGCAGCATCTCGGAAGGCTGGTCACAAATGATGGCCGCATGTAACGCTGCACACAATGGTTTCGGTACGACTCACATGTTTCACACCGACCCTGCCGATCCTATGTATCCGCAATTCCCTGGCTACGTGGTTTTCCTTGGAGCATCCATCATCGGTTTCTGGTACTGGTGTACCGACCAGCATATCGTACAGCGTGTACTCGGACAGACCAAAGGAGAAGACAACCGCAAAGTCATGGCCCGCGCACGCCGCGGTACAATCGCTGCCGGATATTTCAAACTGTTGCCTGTTTTCATGTTCCTGATTCCGGGTATGGTAGCTTTTGCACTCTCCCAAAAGACAGGTAGCAGCATCGTGATGGACATCACCAATACACATGACACAGACGGTGCTTTCGCCATGATGGTGAAGAATATCCTGCCGGCCGGTGTGAAAGGTATTGTAACCATCGGTTTCATCTGCGCCCTGGTAGCATCTTTGGCTGCCTTTTTCAACAGTTGCGCCACCTTGTTTACAGAGGATTTCTACAAGCCGATGAAAAAAGGCATGAGTGAGAGCCACTACGTAATGGTAGGCCGTATCGCAACCGTCGTAGTCGTACTTTTAGGATTGGCTTGGATGCCTATCATGATGAACATGGGTAACCTGTATTCTTACCTCCAAGATATCCAGTCTCTGATTGCCCCCGCCATGGTAGCCGTGTTCACCCTCGGTATCTTCTCCAAGCGCATCACTCCGAAAGCCGGAGAATGGGGCCTTATCGGTGGTTTCCTCATCGGTATGGTACGTTTGCTGACCAATGTAATCACCGACTCAGGTAAGGCTGTCATGGACGGTGCATTCTGGGAATACACTTCCTGGTTCTGGCAGACCAACTGGCTTATCTTCGAAGTCTGGCTGCTCGTATTCATCGTCATCCTGATGTATGTGGTATCCATGTTCACTGCCAAGCCGACATCTGAACAAATCGCAGCCATCACGTTTACGGGCGACTACAAGAAAGCCATCCGTGAAAGCTGGAATATGTGGGATGTAATTGCCACATTGGGCGTTGTTGTCCTGTGCGCATTGTTCTATGCATATTTCTGGTAATCCGAAAACCAGCCCTTATATATAGAAGAGGATATGCAGAAATGTGTATCCTCTTTTACTTTTAACAGGACATTCCCCTCAAAAAACATAAATTCTATGTTGAAAAACATTTGAAAAAAAGAACAAGCAATCGTTTTAAGTGTTACTTTTACACCATATAAATCATATTAAATATAAATTTATGAAAAGCATGAAGAAATCACTTCTGGGCATGAGTGCTGCATTGATTTTTTTCTGCGGATGCAGTCAAAAACAGGAAGCTCCCAAACTGACCTTATCGGGTTTGGACCCAGCTAATTTTGAGACGCTGGCAGACAGTGTAAAACCTGTAAAACTTTACACCTTAAAGAATCATCAAGGAATGGAAGTCTGCGTCACCAATTTTGGAGGACGACTGGTCTCCATCATGGTTCCAGACAAAACCGGTAAGATGACCGATGTAGTTCTAGGTTTCGACAGCATAGCTGACTATCAGCATATTCCGAGTGATTTCGGCGCAGCCATCGGGCGTTATGCCAACCGAATCAACAAAGGTAAAATCACGATCGACGGACAAGAAATCCAGCTCCCGACGAACAACTTCGGCCACTGCCTGCATGGCGGTCCTACCGGATGGCAATACCAGGTATATGAAGCCAACCAAACCAACGACAGCACCATTGTGCTGACCATGAAATCACCGGATGGAGACAACAACTTCCCGGGCAACGTAACGGCTCATGTAACTTATTCCCTGACAGCAGACAATGCCATCGATATCCAGTATGACGCCACTACCGACAAGACGACCGTCATCAATATGACCAACCACTCTTATTTCAACCTGAGCGGCGACCCTTCAAAACCGGCTACTGACCACATTCTGTATGTAGCATCCGACAGCATCACACCGGTAGACAGCACCTTCATGACCACCGGCGAAATGATGGCGGTAAAAGATACTCCGTTCGACTTCAATACGCCGAAAACCATCAGCCCCGATGTCACAGACTTCACCAACGAACAAGTGAAATTCGGTAACGGATTCGACCATAACTGGGTATTGAAGACCAAAGGCGATATCAACCAGCTGGCAGCCAAACTGACTTGCCCAACCACAGGCATCAGCCTGGAAGTCTACACCAACGAACCGGGTATCCAAGTGTATACAGGAAACTTCCTGGACGGAACGGTGAAAGGAAAGAAAGGCATCGCCTATCCGCAGCGGGCTTCCGTTTGTCTGGAAACGCAGCACTACCCCGACAGCCCCAACAAACCCCAATGGCCTTCTGTTATTCTGACTCCAGGACAAACCTATCAGAGCCACTGCATCTTCAAATTTACAGTGGAGAAATAACAGAAACCTGCAAGAAACCAAGTTGAAAAGAACCAAAAGTCAAAAATTGAATGACCACTTACTATAATCATAATCCCAAATTCTATGTCGGCATCGACTGTATCATTTTCGGATTCGAAAAAGGAGAACTGAACTTATTGCTGCTGAAACGAAATTTTGAACCGGCAATGGGCCAATGGTCTCTGATGGGAGGATTCATCCAGGAAAACGAAAGTGCGGACGATGCGGCCAAACGGGTGCTGAGCGAACTGACCGGTCTGGAAAATGTGTACATGGACCAGATTGGTGCATTCGGTGCCGTAGACCGCGATCCGGGAGAACGCGTTATCTCACTGGCCTATTATGCACTTATCAATATCAATGAATACGACCGGGAACTGGTGCAGCAACACAATGCGCATTGGATAAACATCAACGAAATTCCCGAACTTATTTTCGACCATAACGAGATGGTGGAAAAAGCCCGTACCATCATGCGCCAGAAGGCATCGAGAGCTCCCATCGGCTTCAACCTGCTGCCTGAACTGTTCACCTTGACTCAGCTGCAAAACCTGTATGAAGCCATCTACGGCGAACCGATGGACAAGCGCAATTTCCGCAAACGTATCGCAGAAATGGGATTTATTGAGAAAACAGATAAAATAGATAAAACAGGATCCAGAAGAGGTGCCTCTCTCTACAAATTCAATGACAAGGCCTATCAGAAGGACCCGAAATTTAAACTTTAATCACATGTTAGAAGCACTAAAAGAAGAAGTTTTCCATGCCAACCTGGATTTGGTGAAGCACGGACTGGTGATTTTTACGTGGGGAAATGTATCTGCCATCGACCGTAAAAGCGGACTGGTAGTCATCAAACCTAGCGGAGTGTCTTACGATGAAATGAAAGCTGAGGATATGGTAGTAGTCGATTTGGAAGGAAATGTAGTGGAAGGCGATTTGCGTCCCTCAAGCGACACCCCTACCCATCTGGTTCTCTACAAGGCTTTCCCGGAAATCGGAGGGGTGGTCCATACCCACTCTACTTATGCCACAGCCTGGGCACAGGCCGGATGTGACATCCCGAACATCGGTACCACTCATGCAGACTATTTCCACGAAGCTATTCCCTGCACAGCCGACATGACGGAAGAAGAGGTGAAGGGTGCCTACGAACTGGAAACGGGAAATGTCATCGTGAAACGCTTCGAGGGCATGAATCCGGTACATACTCCGGGAGTGCTCGTAAAGAATCATGGACCTTTCTCATGGGGCAAGGATGCACACGATGCCGTACACAACGCCGTAGTCATGGAACAAGTGGCAAAGATGGCCAGCATTGCCTACGCCATCAACCCGCACCTGACCATGAATCCGCTGCTGGTAGAGAAACACTTCAGCCGCAAGCACGGTCCGAACGCTTACTACGGACAAAAAAAATAACAACAAGCCAACCAATTAATTATAAAATACAATCACTATGAACACATTTGATCAATATGAAGTATGGTTCGTAACCGGAGCTCAGCTCCTTTACGGAGGCGATGCAGTTATCGCAGTAGACGCACACAGCAACGAAATGGTAGCAGGTTTGAATGCCAGCGGCAAACTGCCTGTGAAAGTGGTATATAAAGGTACAGCCAACTCTTCAAAAGAAGTAGAAGCCGTATTCAAAGCAGCCAACAACGATGATAAATGTATCGGTATCATCACCTGGATGCACACTTTCTCTCCTGCCAAGATGTGGATTCACGGCTTGCAGCAACTGAAAAAACCGCTGCTCCACCTGCACACTCAGTTCAACAAAGAAATTCCATGGGACACAATGGACATGGACTTCATGAACCTGAACCAGTCTGCTCACGGCGACCGCGAATTCGGTCACATCTGCACTCGCATGCGTATCCGTCGCAAAGTGGTAGTAGGCTACTGGAAAGAAGAATCCACTCAGAAGAAGATCGCTGTCTGGATGCGTGTATGTGCCGCATGGGCTGACGCTCAGGATATGCTGATTATCCGCTTCGGCGACCAGATGAACAATGTAGCCGTTACCGACGGTGACAAGGTGGAAGCAGAACAGCGCATGGGATACCATGTAGACTACTGCCCGGTAAGCGAACTCATGGAATATCACAAAGAGGTAAAGGACGAAGACGTAGATGCATTGGTAAAAACTTACTTCAGCGAATACGACCACGATGCTGAGCTGGAAGACAAATCTACAGAAGCTTACCAGAAAGTTTGGAACTCAGCCAAAGCCGAACTGGCTCTCCGCGCTATCCTGAAAGCAAAAGGTGCCAAAGGATTCACCACCAACTTCGACGACCTGGGTCAGACAGACGGCAGCCACTTCGACCAGATTCCGGGCTTGGCTTCTCAGCGCCTGATGGCAGAAGGATATGGTTTCGGAGCAGAAGGTGACTGGAAATCAGCCGCTTTGTACCGTACCGTATGGGTTATGAATCAGGGATTGCCTAACGGCTGCTCTTTCCTGGAAGACTATACACTGAACTTCGACGGTGAAAACAGCGCCATCCTGCAGGCCCACATGCTGGAAGTCTGCCCGATGATTGCAGCCAAGAAGCCTCGTCTGGAAGTACACTTCCTGGGTATCGGCGTTCGCAAGAGCCAGACTGCACGTCTTGTCTTCACTTCTAAGGTAGGTACAGGATGTACAGCTACCGTCGTAGACCTTGGCAACCGCTTCCGTCTGATTGTAAACGATGTAGAATGTATCGAACCGAAACCGCTGCCTAAATTGCCGGTTGCTTCTGCACTTTGGAAACCGATGCCTAACTTCGAAATCGGTGCAGGTGCATGGATCTTGGCTGGTGGTACACACCACTCTTGCTTCTCATACGACCTGACTGCAGAATACTGGGAAGACTATGCTGAAATCGCCGGCATTGAAATGGTACACATCAACAAAGACACTACCATCGGTGAATTCAAGAAAGAACTTCGCATGAACGAAGTATATTACATGCTGAACAAAGCACTCTGCTAATACTTTGTCAGTCTCATTAAAAGTGCTGGACAGAAAATCTCTTTCTGGCAGCACTTTTAATTTTTAATATTGCTTTATTTCTTAACTTTAAATTGTTGATTTTGATATGAAATCAGATGCTAAGTCAACCATTGAGGCAGGCAAAGCCATTCTGGGTATCGAATTCGGTTCGACCCGAATCAAAGCTGTCTTGATTGACCAGGAAAACAAACCCATTGCACAAGGTAGTCATACGTGGGAAAACCAGCTGGTAGACGGACTTTGGACCTACAGCATTGAAGCCATCTGGGCTGGACTACAGGATTGCTACGCCAATCTTCGCGCTAACGTAAAAAAACAATATGGCATAGAAATAGAAACACTGGCAGCCATCGGTATCAGTGCCATGATGCACGGCTATATGCCTTTCAATGACAAGGCAGAAATTCTGGTACCTTTCCGCACCTGGAGAAATACCAATACCGGAAAAGCAGCTGCCGAACTGTCGGAACTGTTCGTCTACAACATTCCTCTGAGATGGAGTATCTCTCACCTTTATCAGGCCATCCTGAACAAGGAAGAACATGTAAAAGACATCACGTTCCTTACCACACTTGCCGGCTACGTGCACTGGCAGATTACCGGTGAAAAGGTGCTGGGCATCGGCGATGCTTCCGGTATGCTTCCTATCGATCCGGCCACAAAGAACTATTCTGCCGAGATGGTAGCCAAGTTCGACAAACTGGTGGCTCCTTACGGATTCAGCTGGAAACTGACCGACATCCTGCCTAAAGTCTTGCTGGCTGGGGAAAATGCCGGTTGCCTGACCGAGGAAGGTGCCAAGAAGCTGGATGTATCAGGCCACTTGAAAGCAGGTATTCCTGTATGTCCTCCGGAAGGAGATGCGGGTACGGGTATGGTCGCTACCAATGCTGTAAAACAGCGGACTGGTAACGTTTCAGCCGGTACTTCTTCTTTCTCCATGATTGTATTGGAAAAAGACCTTTCAAAACCGTATGAAATGATTGACATGGTAACTACCCCTGACGGCAGTCTGGTAGCCATGGTACACTGCAACAACTGTACTTCCGACTTGAATGCATGGGTCAATCTGTTCAAGGAATACCAGGAACTGATGGGTATGCCGGTCGACATGGACGAAATATTCGGCAAGCTGTATAACAACGCACTGACAGGTGATGCTGACTGCGGCGGACTGATTTCTTACAACTACTTCTCAGGCGAACCTGTGACAGGACTGACGGAAGGACGTCCGTTGTTCCTGCGCACGGCCAACGACAAATTCAATCTGGCCAATTTCATGCGTGCCCATCTGTATGCTTCTGTAGGCGTACTGAAAATTGGAAATGACATCCTCTTCAACGAAGAAAAAATCAAGGTCGACCGCATTACAGGTCATGGCGGTTTGTTCCGCACCAAAGGTGTAGGACAAAGAGTGCTTGCTGCAGCCATCAACTCCCCGATTTCTGTCATGGAGACAGCCGGAGAAGGTGGCGCATGGGGTATCGCCCTGCTGGGTTCTTACCTGGTAAACAATGACAAAAAACAGTCACTGGCCGATTTCCTCGATGAAAAAGTATTCGCAGGCAATGCAGGTGTAGAAGTATCTCCTACCCCTGAAGACGTAGCCGGATTCAATGCCTATATTGAGAAATACAAGGCTTGTCTGCCAGTAGAAGAAGCTGCGGTAAAATACAAGAAGTAAAAAAGTGTGAAATAAATAACTTACTTCCACTTTGTTATTTACATATAAATGTCATACCTTTGCTCATAATTTCAGGAAGCAGGCGCAAATGGCAGCGTCTGCTTTATGTAGCATACAAATTAAAAATATAATTATATGAACAGCAAACAAGTAATGAACCACGCTGCTGATAATATTCGTATTTTAGCTGCTTCAATGGTTGAAAAAGCCAAATCCGGTCATCCCGGAGGCGCAATGGGCGGAGCCGATTTCATTAATGTATTGTATGCAGAATACCTGCAGTACGACCCACAAAACCCGAAGTGGGAAGGACGCGACCGTTTCTTCCTTGACCCAGGTCACATGTCTCCGATGTTGTATTCACAACTGGCACTCATCGGAAAATTTACGCTCGAAGAATTGCAGCAATTGCGCCAGTGGGGCTCTCCTACTCCGGGACACCCGGAAGTGGACGTGATGCGTGGCATTGAAAATACATCCGGTCCGCTCGGACAGGGACACACCTTTGCGGTAGGTGCTGCCATCGCAGCCAAATTCCTGGCAGCCCGTACAGGTAATCCTACATTTGCAAAAGAAACTATCTATGCATATATTTCAGACGGAGGTATTCAGGAAGAAATCTCTCAGGGCAGCGGACGTATTGCCGGATGCCTGGGACTGGACAACCTGATTATGTTCTATGACTCCAATGAAATCCAGTTGTCTACTGAAACAAAAGAGGTAACTACGGAAGATACAGCCATGAAATACCGTGCATGGGGATGGAACGTAATCGAAATCAACGGTAATGACTGCGAAGAAATCCGCACAGCCTTGAACGCTGCCAAAGCTGAGAGCAAACGCCCGACCCTGATTATCGGTAGATGCATCATGGGTAAGGGTGCCCGCAAGGCAGACAACACTTCATACGAGCACAACTGCAAGACTCACGGAGCTCCGTTGGGTGGCGATGCTTACAAGAATACAATCCTCAACCTGGGAGGTGACCCGGAAAATCCGTTCGTAATTTTCGACGACGTAAAAGAAATCTACGCCAAACGTGCTGAAGAACTGAAGGCCATCGCAGCTGCCCGTCATGAAGAAGAAGCTGCATGGGCTGCCGCCAATCCGGAAAAAGCCGCACAGTTGAAAGAATGGTTCAGCGGTGCCGCACCGAAAGTTGACTGGGCTCACATCCAGCAAAAGGCAAACGATGCAACCCGTAATGCTTCGGCTACCGTATTGGGCGCACTGGCACAGCAGGTTCCCAACATGATTTGTGCTTCGGCCGACCTGTCAAACTCTGACAAGACTGACGGTTTCCTGAAACAGACCCACTCATTCACCAACGGTGATTTCAGCGGTGCCTTCTTCCAGGCCGGAGTAGCCGAATTGACAATGGCTTGCTGCTGTATCGGTATGGCATTGCATGGTGGTGTAATCGCTGCTTGCGGTACATTCTTCGTATTCTCCGATTACATGAAACCGGCTGTACGTATGGCTGCCCTCATGCAATTACCGGTGAAGTTCATCTGGACACACGATGCATTCCGTGTAGGTGAAGACGGACCTACTCACGAACCGGTAGAACAGGAAGCACAAATCCGCTTGATGGAAAAACTGAAAAACCACCACGGAAAGAATTCCATGCTGGTTCTCCGCCCGGCCGATGCAGAAGAAACAACCGTATGCTGGGAACTGGCCATGGAAAATACCGACACTCCGTCGGCTCTGATTCTGTCTCGCCAGAACATCAACATGCTGCCGGAAGGCACAGACTACGCACAAGCTGCCAAGGGAGCTTACATCGTAGCCTGTTCTGATGAAAACCCGGATGTAATCATGGTAGCTTCCGGTTCTGAAGTTTCTACCCTGGTAGCCGGAGCTGAACTGCTGCACAAAGACGGTATCAAGACACGCATCGTATCTGTTCCGTCGGAAGGCTTGTTCCGCAGCCAGAGCAAAGAATATCAGGAAAGCATCCTTCCCGCAGGAGCCAAAGTATTCGGTCTGACCGCCGGTCTGCCAGTGAACTTGCTCGGACTGGTAGGTGCCAACGGCAAAATCTGGGGTCTGGAATCATTCGGTTTCTCTGCTCCTTACAAAGTGTTGGATGAAAAACTGGGCTTCACTGCCGAGAATGTATATAAACAAGTAAAAGAAATGCTCTAATGAAAACGATAGGACTTGCATCCGACCATGCCGGATTTGAATTGAAACAATACGTGAAAAAATGGCTGGAAGCCAAGGGATGGGAATACAAGGATTTCGGTACTTATTCCACTGACAGCTGTGACTATCCCGATTATGCACACCCACTGGCCTTGGCCGTAGAAAAAGGAGAATGTTATCCGGGTATAGCCATTTGTGGAAGTGGAGAAGGCATCAGCATGACGCTGAACAAACATCAAGGTATCCGTGCGGCTCTTTGCTGGATTCCGGAAATTGCCCGCCTGGCCCGTCAGCACAATGATGCCAACGTATTGGTCATGCCGGGACGTTTCATTGATGAAGCCACTGCCGACAAGATTATGACAGAATTCTTTACGGCCGACTTTGAAGGCGGACGTCATCAGGCAAGGATTGACAAGATGCCGGTTCGGTAATCATTCTTCTGAAATTATTCAGAGAAATCTTATTCATTGAGGCGAAATAGAAAATCCCGTTTCCATCTGATTTGGAAGCGGGATTTTTTCATTTCTTCGGTTGGTTCCGCCGAAAAAAATCCAACAGTTCCTGATTGGCCCGGCTATCGAGGTCTGCTTCTTGTTCCTCCTTGAAAATATCCAAGGTGGCAGGACACTCTCCACAGATATCAATACCTATCACCTGTTCCTGATGCAACACCACCGACAGCAGCTGCTCCAATTCAGGAAGCGTCAATTCCCCCTGATCCCAGTTGGTGGCTGCAGAATGAGCATCCAGCACATCCTTATCGATTGACAAGTAGACAGGTCCCTCCACATGCTGCTCAGAGAACCGTTTCCAAGCTTCTTCATGCGAAAGTTCTTTCGCCCCATAAAAAATGACCCGCTCCCGATAAGCCTCCGGAATGGCTTCCTTCAATTTCTCTGACACTCCTGCCAGAATCACATTCCGTATGTAAGGGTTGGTGTCCATCACCTCCTTCACCCACCCTCCACAAGAGATTACACCCTCAAACAGCGGAGGCTGCATGTCAGGATGATGGTCAAACACCACCAATGAGAAAGGCTGCTGAATCTTGTCGGTCCAGAATTTTGTCAAATAATGATAATTACCGGAATCAATAAAATGAATGGCTTTGACGGGATAATCGGCTATCAATTGTTTCAAGGCTTCGGCTCCTTCCTTATCACAATAACATTCCGTACCCTCCAGATGCGTACAATCCAGCCATGTGTAATTCTTTTCATGGGAAAAACGTTCCCAGTCGTACACACCTGTGAAATTCATAATCACCACTCGTCCATCGTTTGCTGTATTCATATCACTCAAGTTCTTTTATCCTGAACAAACCCCGCAAATATCATACCTGCTTCACAAATGACAGAATGACAGCCGCTCACAAAAAATGATAAGAAATCTGATTCCTGCATGAAGGAGAAAAAAAATGGTTATCTTTACAAGCAATATGGCAAAAATAACTATATTCACCCCAGAAAATTAAATTATAAACCATTATACGAATCATGAAAAAACTATTATTCATCCTGTTAGCCTGCCTACCTTTGTTGGGTACGGCCAAGGATAAAAATGAAAATTCCGACCCGAAGTATCTGGCGGGAGCCATCACGCTGGAAGAGGGAAAAGTGACTTTCACCCATGAAATCAAAGCCCCTTCTCTCTCCAAGGAACAACTCTTCCAACAAATGCTTGACTGGGCCAACAACCGTTTCAAACCGGATGGGAAATTACAAAGCCGGGTGGTCTATACGAATGAAGAAGAAGGTGACATTGCCGCTTCGGCAGAAGAATATATTGTCTTTTCTTCCTCTGCCCTTTCACTGGACCGCACCCGTATCTATTATCAGTACCTTATCCACGTGACCAACGGCTTATGCCAGATGACCATGACCCGTATCCGCTACTGGTATGATGAGAACCGCGACGGAGGGCAGAAATACACGGCCGAAGAATGGATTACCGATGACATGGCACTGAACAAAAAGAAAACAAAACTTGCTCCCATCTGCGGAAAATTCCGCCGCGAAACCATCGACCTGAAAGACCAGCTTTTCCAATCGGCTACCGATGTACTGGGACAAAAAGTACTGGCTAACGAGGCAACTCCTGCCACAGTCGTACCTGCCACTCCGCTGACTCCTGCACTAACCGGCGAGCTGAAACAAGTGGATGTGACAAAACTTACCGACAACTGGAGCAGTCAGTTGCAGAACGGACGCATCACCTTGACGGCCAATGAGGAGGAAATTGAAATCAAACCGGAAAACTGGGGAGGTTTCGGTAAACTGTTCAACAAGAACGTGGCTTACCTGCTGATTGCACAAGACCGTATCGCCCTCAGCGCCCTGATGGAACAGTGCACAGAATATAAGATTACCTTCTACGCAAAGGGAAGCACCCAGCCGGCTGCAGTGATTGAGTGCAAGAAGTCCATGAGCCAGAAGATGACAGCCGAAGACCTGAAATCACTGAATATTCAGGTCGACAGTAACAAGTCATATACGATGTACACCGGCGAAATCACAAATACTTTACTCCGCCAGTAGACCTATAAAAAACGTCCTTACGTTTTACCCAAAACACAAGGACGTTTTATGTCAAACGCTTAGACGTTCTTTCCCAAACGTCTAAGCGTTTTTTTATAAGCTATTTTTCACACACGAATTCATGCTTTCTGAAGCTGGCGGTTCATGGCAGCTGCCGCACGGCGTCCGTCGCCCATGGCCAGAATCACGGTGGCTCCACCGCGTACGATATCCCCTCCGGCATAAATGGTCGGAATGGACGACTGCATATCCTCATTCACAGCAATGGTACCTTTACGTCCCAGTTCCAAACCCGGAATAGAATGAGGTACAATCGGATTCGGCGAAACGCCCACACTGACAATAGCCATATCAATGTCCAATGTCACCGTAGCCCCCGGAATGGGCACCGGACTGCGACGACCGGATGCATCGGGTTCACCCAACTCCATTTTCTGCAACACCACTTGTTTCACCCGACCTTTCTCGTCGGCAATGTATTCAATCGGATTGTGCAGGGTCAGGAATTCCACACCTTCCTCCTTGGCATGTTTCACTTCCTCCAGACGGGCCGGCATTTCCGCTTCCGAACGACGGTAGATAATCATCGCCTTTTCCGCTCCCAGCCGACGAGCCGTACGTACGGAGTCCATGGCCGTATTTCCACCTCCAATCACAGCTACCCGCTTACCGAAGGTCACCGGAGTGTCGGCATCTTCACTGGCCGCATCCATCAGGTTCACACGGGTCAAGTATTCGTTGGACGACATGATGTTGATGGAGTTCTCGCCCGGGATATTCATGAAATTAGGCAATCCGGCACCCGAAGCCACAAAGATTCCCTTGAAGCCTTCAGCCTCCAACTCTTCTACACTGAGGGTCTTCCCGATAATGCAGTTCTTCACAAAAGTCACGCCCATCTTCGACAGGTTCTCGATTTCCACATCCACAATCTTGTTGGGCAGACGGAACTCCGGAATACCATATTTCAGCACGCCACCAATTTCGTGCAAAGCCTCGAACACAGTCACGTCGTACCCCATCTTGGCCATGTCGCCCGCAAACGACAATCCTGCAGGTCCCGAACCGACCACTGCCACCTTGATGCCGTTCTTGGCTGCAATCTCCGGGACTGAAATCTGTCCGCTTTCCCGCTCGTAATCGGCTGCAAAACGTTCCAGATAACCGATAGCCACCGCTTCGTGTCCCATCTTCAAGTGAATACACTTCGACTCACACTGCTTTTCCTGCGGGCACACACGTCCGCATACGGCCGGAAGCGCACTGGTTTTCTTCAACGTACGTGCTGCCTCCAAAAATTCTCCACGCTCAATGTTCTTGATGAAGCCCGGAATATCAATGCCCACCGGACAGCCTTCCATGCAGGAAGGGTTGGCACAGTCCAGGCATCGCTTGGCCTCTGTCAGAGCCTGTTCTTCGTTCAATCCCAGGTTCACTTCCTCCTTGCGGCTGTGTGAACGGTATTCCGGATCCAGTTCGTTCATCTTTACCCGAGGAATCAAGGTACGTTCTTTCGGTTTCATCCGCTTGCGCAACGCTTCACGCCACTCCGCATTACGTCCGGAAGCAGCCTGTTCCGCTTCACATGCCACAGGATGCTCGTCCAGCTTATGGATTTCCTCCCGTTCGATGTCCTTGAAGGCGCCCATACGCTTGAGCATCTCGTCAAAGTCCACCTGATGGCCGTCGAATTCCGGACCATCCACACACACGAACTTCGTCTTTCCTCCCACGGTGATGCGGCAGGCACCACACATACCCGTTCCATCCACCATGATGGTATTCAGGGATACATCAGTCGGGATATCGTATTTCTTTGTCAGCAGACAGACAAACTTCATCATGATGGCCGGACCGATGGCAAAGCACTTGTCCACCTTCTCGCGCTTGATGACCGCTTCCACCCCTTCCGTCACCAGTCCTTTCTGTCCGTAAGAACCGTCGTCGGTCATGATGATTACTTCGTCGGAACTTTCCCGCATTTCCTTTTCCAGGATAATCAATTCCTTGGTACGTCCGGCCAGTACGGTAACCACCCGGTTGCCGGCAGCTTTCAATGCCTGCACGATGGGAAGCATCGGAGCCACTCCCACACCTCCTCCGGCACAGACCACCGTACCGAAATTCTCAATATGAGTAGCTTTTCCCAACGGACCCACCACATCCGTAATATAGTCGCCTACATTCAATTCACATAAACGGGTGGACGAAAGCCCTACCTCCTGCACCACCAGGGTGATGGTTCCTTTCACCGGGTCGGCCGCAGCAATGGTCAGCGGCATACGCTCTCCCTTTTCCCCTACACGGACAATCACAAAATGCCCGGCCTTGCGCGATTTCGCAATCAAGGGAGCCTCAATGACCAGCTTAAAAACTTTTTCGGAAAAATGTTCCTTCTGAAGAATTCTGTTCATGGTTTTATCTGATAAAGTTAATTATTAGTTGTTTCTTTTATGAATAAATTGCCACAAAGTTAAAAGAAATAACGACACTTTCAAAGATTTTTCAACCTTTCAGGAAGATTCCGACAAGAAGTCAAAAGGAAAGCTTTATCGGCTTCCTCCCTATAAATAGTTGATTATGCATCTTTTTCAAATAGAACGAAAATAGAGGATACTTAACACATTAATTATCAATAGAATATGTTTGGTCAAAAAAAATTTTTTTCAGAAAAAAATGCTATTTATTCCGTAAAAATGACGCTTATACCAAATTAAAGACTATCTTTGTAAGGTTACAATATGATATAAAAGCTCATGAATGAACGACTGAATCACATCAGACAACTGATAAATGAAGGAAATGTAGACACCGCTATATCCTGCCTGAATGATTTACTCCTCACGGCTTCTTCACCCCTGCCGGAAGCTTATTACCTTCTGGGGAACGCCTTTCGGAAAAAAGGCGACTGGCAAGGTGCGTTGAACAATTATCAGGAAGCAATCTCTTTGGATCCGGAGAGTCCGGCATCCGAAGCCAGAGCAATGATGATGGATATACTTAACTTTTATAACAAAGATATGTTTAATCAATAAGATATAAAACTATGGCTAAAATGAAAGGTGTGGTTGTAGTAAATACAGAACGATGCAAAGGATGCAACCTGTGCGTGGTAGCTTGTCCGTTGCACGTGCTGTCACTCACCCCAAAAGTAAATCAGAAAGGATATAATTTTGTACAGCAGGTAGTGGAAGACACCTGCAACGGATGCTCTTCGTGCGCCATTGTGTGCCCGGACGGATGTCTCACCGTATATAGAGCAAAATGTGAAGAATAATAAATGCCCAACAAGCAAAATCTAGAAATTATGGCAGAAGAAGTTGTTCTAATGAAAGGTAACGAAGCCATAGCCCATGCCGCCATCCGTATCGGTGTGGACGGTTACTTCGGTTACCCTATCACTCCCCAATCTGAAGTATTGGAAACGCTTGCCGAACAGAAACCGTGGGAAACTACCGGAATGGTAGTGCTCCAGGCTGAAAGTGAGGTAGCAGCAATTAATATGGTGTATGGAGGCGCCGGAAGCGGAAAAATGGTCATGACATCCTCCTCCAGCCCTGGTGTCAGTCTGAAACAGGAAGGTATCTCCTATATTGCAGGGGCCGAACTTCCTTGTCTGGTAGTGAACGTCATGCGAGGCGGCCCGGGTTTGGGTACCATCCAGCCGAGTCAGGCCGATTATTTCCAGACCACCAAAGGTGGCGGACACGGTGACTATCACCTCATCGCACTGGCTCCGGCTTCCGTACAGGAAATGGCCGACTTTGTAGGTCTGGCTTTCGATCTGGCATTCAAATACCGTAACCCGGCCATGATTCTGGCCGACGGCGTCATCGGTCAGATGATGGAAAAAGTAACTCTGCCGGCGTTCCGCCCCAGACGTACAGAAGAAGAAATCCTGGCACAGTGCCCCTGGGCTACTACCGGTTGCAAAGGCCGCAAACCGAACATCATCACCTCGCTGGAACTTGATCCGGCGGTAATGGAACAGCGCAACCTGCACCTGCAGGCCAAATATGCGGAAATCGAAGAAAAAGAAACGCGCTATGAAGAACTGGACGCAGAAGATGCGGAATACCTGATTGTAGCCTTCGGTTCATGCGCCCGTATCGCACAGAAAGCCATGGAGCATGCCCGCGAAGAGGGAATCAAGGTGGGTCTGTTCCGTCCGATTACCTTGTGGCCGTTCCCCAGCAAGGCTTTGAAAGAAAGAGCCAAACAGGTGAAAGGTATCCTGACCGTGGAACTGAACAGCGGACAGATGATTGAAGACGTCCGTCTGGCCGTAGAATGTAAAGTACCGGTAGAGCACTTCGGACGCTTGGGCGGTATCGTTCCCGATCCGGATGAAGTAATCGAAGCCATTAAAGAAAAACTGATCAAATAAGTTATGGATACCGACAGAATAAGAGCCGTCTTAAACGTGTTGTTTATGATCGGTGCACTGATTTCCGTAATTCTCTACTTCACTTTGGGCGACGACAAGACCGTATTCTTCTACGTGTGCGGTGCCTCTCTTTTCCTGAAGATGATGGAGTTCGTGTTCCGTTTCTTTCTATGATAAACTACAGGAGAACCAATTATGACAAAAGAAGATATAATCAAACCTGAAAATCTGGTTTATCAGAAGCCTCGATTGCTGAACGATAACCCGATGCACTACTGTCCGGGATGCAGCCACGGAGTAGTCCACAAACTGATTGCCGAAGTCATCGACGAAATGGGTATGGCCGAGAAAGCCGTCGGAGTAAGTCCGGTGGGATGCGCCGTATTCATGTATAACTACCTGGACATCGACTGCCAGGAAGCTGCACACGGACGTGCGCCTGCCTTGGCCACCGCCATCAAACGCCTCTGGCCCGACCGTCTGGTATTCACTTACCAAGGCGACGGTGACTTGGCCTGCATTGGTACGGCAGAAACCATCCACGCATTGAACCGCGGCGAACACATTACGATTATTTTCATCAACAACGCCATCTACGGTATGACCGGTGGACAGATGGCCCCGACCACACTGGTGGGAATGAAGACCTCCACCTGCCCTTACGGACGTGTGCCGGAAATCCACGGCTACCCGCTGAAGATGACAGAAATCGCCGCCACCCTGCAAGGAACGGCCTACGTCACCCGCCAGTCCGTACAGTCAGTGGCTGCCATCCGCAAGGCAAAGAAAGCCATCCGCAAAGCTTTTGAATGTTCCATGCAGAAAAAAGGCTCCAGCCTGGTAGAAATTGTGTCTACCTGCAACTCCGGATGGAAAATGTCACCGGAAGCCGCCAACAAATGGATGGAAGAGAACATGTTCCCATTCTACCCGCTGGGCGACCTGAAAGATACTACAGATATTAAATAATCATTCGCATACCTATGAAAGAAGAAATTATCATCGCAGGATTTGGAGGACAAGGGGTACTTTCCATGGGAAAAATCCTGGCATACTCCGGGTTGATGGAGAACAAGGAAGTGACCTGGATGCCTGCCTACGGTCCCGAACAGCGCGGAGGTACGGCCAACGTCACCGTCATCGTCAGCGACGAACGTATCTCTTCCCCGATTCTCAGCAAATACGATACAGCCATCATCCTGAACCAGCCTTCACTTGCCAAATTTGAGAACAAGGTAAAACCGGGCGGCGTACTGATTTATGACGGCTACGGCATCATCAATCCCCCGACCCGCAAGGACATCCATGTGTACCGCATCGATGCCATGGACGAAGCCAACGAACGGAAAATGGCCAAGACCTTCAACATGATTGTGCTGGGTGGTCTGCTCAAGATACGCCCTATCGTATCCATTGACAGTGTGGTAAAGGCACTGCGCAAAACTTTGCCCGAACGCCACCACCACTTGATTCCAATGAATGAAGAAGCCATCAAAATCGGAATGGAAATCATCAAGGAAGTCTGATTCCCCTCGGGAACCGATGTATCTTTAAAACCCAAAGGCTGCAAGGAAATCCTACAGGTAAATTTCCTCGCAGCCTTTTGTTTATCCCACACCTTCAGAATCCATCCGGCTCCCCCTACTTTTTGAAAGGTACAACCGTCCGTTTTCGCTTTTTTATTGTATCTTTGCCCCATTATGAAGAAAATACTTTTTACAGCCATACTCCTGTTTCTGTGCGGCACATTGTTCGCTCAGAACACCATTTCACAATACGGACAAGGAATGTCTGCCACGGGAATGGACAACAACAGGTATGACCGGAATGGAAACCCGATAGATACAACCGCCGTCATCGACGCCAACACGGTACCGGTAGGATTAAATGCCTGGAAAATTGACACACGCTTCGGTGAAATGACTCCAGTTCCAGTAGATACACTGCAACACGGATTCCAGAACTCCAACGACACGGGAGGGCCTACCGGACACTATACTTATTTGGGTAACCTGGGTGCTCCGCGTATCTCACACGTATTTTTTGAACGGAAAGAAAGCAGCCAGTTTTTCTTCACTGACCCTTACGATTTCACCGTAAGGAAACCCAACGACGTGATTTATACCAATACCAAATCACCTTTCACCAACCTGACTTATTTCAAACAAGGCGACGGTCGCTATGGAGAAGAACGTTTCAAGGCATATTTTGCCGTCAATGTCAACAAACGGCTGGGATTCGGCTTCGACATCGACTATACCTACGGACGTGGTAAATATGAGAGCCAGTCGACTGCCCTGTTCAACGGTAACCTCTTCGCCTATTATCACGGCGACAAGTACGACATGCATTTCAGTTTCATTAATGACAACCTGAAAGTGGCCGAAAACGGAGGTATCACGGACGACCGTTACATCACCAATCCGCTGGAAATGGCCGAAGGAAACCGTACGTATGAAACTTACTCCATCCCGACCAACCTGTCGGACATCTGGAACCATAACACTGGATACCACGCTTTTCTGACCCATCGCTACAACCTGGGATTCTATCGCGATGAGACGGCAGAAAATGACACCATCACCAAAGAGGTGTTCGTGCCGGTCACCAGTTTCATCCATACCGTCAATGTGGACATCAACCGGAGAAAATATATTTCTTACAATACAAATCAGAACGAGGAATATTTCGAGCACAACTACTTGGGAAAGGATTCGCTGGATGTCACCAAGAACTTCTCCATCAAGAACACCGTAGGTATCGCCCTGCGGGAAGGCTTCAACAAATGGGCCAAGGCCGGACTGACAGTGTTTGCCAGCTTCGAGCACCGTAACTTCACCCTGACGGATACCATTACGGGGACAGCAGGCCGGCGTATTCCTACCAGCCACAAGGAAAACGTGCTCTCCATCGGAGGCCAACTCATCAAGTCACAGGGAAAGACGCTCCACTATAACGTACTGGGTGAAATCGCCATGATTGGCGAGGATGCCGGACAATTCAGCGTGGAAGGACAGGGCGACTTGAATTTCCGCCTGTTCAATGATACGGTACGTCTGGAGGCCAATGCCTACATCAAGAACCTGAACCCGACTTTTTACTATCGTCATTTCCATTCCAAGCACTACTGGTGGGATAATGACCTGAGCAAAATCATGCGTACCCGCATTGAAGGAAAACTGAGCATCGACCGCTGGCGGACTCAACTGAAGGCCGGAGTGGAAAACATCACCAATTACACTTACCTGGACAACACGTCGGTGAAATACACCAACTCCAATGAGGTGACCAGTTACAAGAACAACATGGCTGTAAGCCAGTATTCCGGAAGCATACAGGTGTTCAGTGCTACGCTGCGGCAGGATTTCAAACTGGGTATCCTTCATCTGGACAATGAAATTACCTACCAGAAAACCAGTAACGCAACCGTACTGCCCTTGCCGGAACTTGTGCTTTACCACGACCTGTATCTCCAGTTCGGGCTGGCCAAGAATGTACTTCAGATTGAAATGGGAGCTGACATGCGCTACTTCACACAATACTATGCGCCCGACTATGCACCGGCCATCGGACAGTTCTACCTGCAGAATCCGGATACTCGCTACAAGGTGGGAGGCTATCCGCTCATCAACGGATACATCAACCTGCACCTGAAACGTACGCGTATCTTCGTGCAGATGTACAACATCCTGCAGCGCACCGGCGAAAAGAGTTACTTCCTCGCCCCTCACTATCCGCTCAACCCACGTATCTTGAAGGTGGGTATTTCATGGAACTTCTTTGATTAATGCCCATGAAAAGGAGTAAACCTGTTTACCTGTTTATCGGAGTCGTCATCTTGCTGGTCCTGATCCGTCTCTGTTCGCACCACGAGCCTCAACCGGAATTCACCCCTCGTGACTATCCGGACATTGTCCGCTCGGGTATTCTTCGTGCGGTAACGGAGTATAATTCCATCAGCTACCATGCCGATAAGGACAGTATTTCCGGCTTCGACTACGAACTCTTGAACGCTTTTGCACAAGCCAAGCACCTCCAGCTGGAGGTCACTCCCGAAATGAGTTTTGAAGAGCGTCTGAAAGGCCTCACCGAAGGGAAATACGACCTGATAGCAACCGGCACCGTCGTCACCACCCGTTCGAAAGATACCCTGCTCTTCACTCACCCCCTGCTGCTGAGCAAACAAGTTCTGGTACAGCGCAAGCAAGAGAAAGGAAAGGACAGCCTCTACATCCACAACCAGCTGGAACTGGGAGGAAAGACCCTGCACGTAGTCAAAGGTTCTCCAGTCCTGCTGCGTTTACACAACCTCATCAATGAAATAGCCGACACCATCTATATACAGGAGGTCGACCAATATGGTCCTGAACAGCTCATGGCGATGGTTTCGGGAGGAGACATCGATTATGCCGTGTGTGATGAGAACATTGCCAAAGCCAATATCGAACTGTATCCCAACCTGGACATTGACACCGATATCAGCTTCACTCAGTTCTATGCCTGGGGAGTGCCCAAACACGCCCCGGTCCTGCTCGACAGCCTGAACGTATGGCTCGACCAGTACATGAAAAGTGAAGACTACCGGAAACTATATAAAAAGTATTTTCATTAAAACACTCATCTATGATCAAACTGGATAAAGTAAACTGGGGATTCATCGGATGCGGTGAAGTCACCGAAAAGAAAAGCGGCCCGGCCTTCAACATGATTGAAGGTTCCAAAGTGGTAGCAGTCATGAGCCGTGAAGAAGAGAAAGTGAAATCCTACGCCATACGCCACCAGATTCCCCGGTGGTACACCGACGCACAAGAACTGATTGGAGATGAAGACGTGAATGCCATCTATATCGCCACACCTCCTTCTTCGCATGCCACTTTTGCCATCATGGCCATGAAAGCCGGAAAACCGGTCTACATCGAAAAGCCGATGGCGGCCAGTTACGAGGACTGTGCCCGCATCAACCGTATTTCCAAGGAAACAGGCGTGCCTTGTTTTGTGGCCTACTACCGCCGCTATCTGCCCTATTTCCAGAAAGTACGGCAGCTGGTCGATGAAGGTGAAATCGGCAACGTCATCAACGTACAGATTCGTTTTGCCCAACCGCCCCGGGCACTGGATTACAACAGCAAGAACCTTCCGTGGCGTGTGCAGCCCGATATTGCCGGCGGAGGCTATTTTTACGATTTGGCTCCCCACCAGCTGGATTTGCTGCAAGACATGTTCGGCTGCATCCTCGAAGCGGAAGGCTACAAGAGCAACCGCGGCGGACTGTATGAAGCAGAAGATACCATCAGTGCCTGCTTCAAGTTCGATTCCGGCCTGCCAGGTTCCGGTTCCTGGTGCTTCGTGGCACACGAATCGGCCAAAGAAGACCGTATCGAAATCATCGGCGATAAAGGCATGATTTGTTTCTCTGTCTTCACCTACGATCCGATAGCCTTGCACACCGAACGCGGACGCGAAGAGATTCTTCCTCCCAATCCTCCTCATGTACAGCTTCCACTGATTAAAGCTGTAGTGGAACACCTGCAAGGTAAAGCCGTCTGCACCTGCGATGGAATCAGTGCCACACCTACCAACTGGGTTATGGACCGCATCCTGAACAAACTGTAAAAACAAACTTATAGAGTGAAACAACTCTCCTTGTTGACCATACTACTTGTTTTTCTTCTCTACCCATCCCATATCTCGGGCCAAGTAGAGAAGCAAGACAGTGTGGGCTCAACTGAACCTGGCCCGGTATCTGCCCCCCGCCTTTCATTGAGCAGTTTGACCGAAGGCATTGTACGCACCATCAAGCTAACCGGACAAGAAATCAAGAAAGCCGGTATCAAACTGAATACGGTGGATACCACCTACATCTCTCCCAACAAATACAATCTGGCCTTCATGCTGGAACAAAGTTCCTGGTACGAACATTACCGTCTGGGAAGCAATGACGGACAAAGTTTGAGCTTTGCCCCTCATATCAACACCAAATTAGGTGTCTATTTCGGATGGAGATGGATTTTTCTGGGAGTCTCTTTCGATATCAGAGACCTTTGGGGGAAAGGAAAGAACAAAGCCCCCCGGAAGGAGTTTGTATTCAACCTGTATAGCGCCAAATTCGGAGTAGATCTTTACTACCGGAAAACAGGCAGCGACTTCAAGATATCTTCCTACGAGAAGTTCAGCCTGAGCCATGACTATACAGACAACTCATTCAACGGGTTTCAGAGTAACATCAAGGGACTGAACGCCTACTGGATTTTCAATCACAAACATTTTTCTTATCCGGCAGCCTACAGCCAGTCGACCAACCAGCGCAAAAGTTGTGGCTCACTCCTGGCCGGATTCTCCTACTCGCAACATAACATTTCTTTCGACTATACCCAGCTTCCCGATGAGATGCAGCAACAGCTCAGTCCTTCCCTCCAGTTCCACAGCCTGCGTTACACAGACTACAACCTCAGTGTGGGGTATGGTTACAACTGGGTCTTTGCCAAGAACTGCCTGCTGAATGTGTCCCTGCTCCCGGCCGTAGCCTACAAGAAATCACGTATCAACGACCAGCCCACCCAGAGCGGCACCAGTTGGGCACAATGGATCAGAGACATCAACTTCGACTTGATTACCCGTGCCGGCATCACTTGGAACAACAGCAAATACTATGTAGGAGCTTCGCTCGTACTCCACACCTATGACTACCGGAAACCCACCTTCTCCATGACCAATTCCTTTGGCAGCCTTCGTATCTACATGGGATTCAATTTCTGGAAAAAGAAAGAATATCGCGACAAAAAGGAATAAAAAAAGGAGCTGCCTCAATGAATAAAAGCAACTCCCTATTAAAATAAAACAAACACAATGAACGCTTAGAAATGAACGCCTAGCGTCAGCAACAGCTGATGACGTTCGTTGGTGACCTTTGTGGCAGGCAAAGCCTCATCACTGAAGGCATAGAAGTCAGACTTATACAAATCATATTTGTAAGCCAAATCCGTATAGAACCATTTTCCTCTATAGCCTAAACCTACAGTGACCGTATTGCGGGACAGGTCATTCATATATTCCGTATCCGTACGCATATCGTTTACATTCAACGACTTGTACGCACCGTCCTTAAAGGCTGAAGTTGAATAGTTATAACCGGCTCTTACGCTGAAAGCAGAGGCAATACGCGCTTCTGCTCCAATACGTACCGTATGTTGTCCCTTCAGGATAGACTTGGTGTACTGATTCTGGTTCTCCATTGGAGTCCCGTCGTTGTAATACAGCCGACAAGCGTTATAACCGGCATATTCATATTCCGCGCCCAATGCCAATACACTTCCCACAGTAGTTCCTGCACTGACATTGAATTTCCACGGAGTCACCAACCGATAATCCTGCAGAGACTCTCCAGCATAAGCTATCGTCCGTTCATCAGCCTTGAACTGCATATTGTCGGCTTCATTCTCGAACTTGTAATTCAGTTCCGAATAAATCTCTGAAGAATATTTGTCAGTCAAACTGTACCAGGTAGGCGTATGAATGGCCAGACCAAAGCGGAACGGAGAATCTTCTATCGGACGGAAAATAGCACCCAATTTCAAGTTCAATCCAGTTCCTTCCGTACGGAATGCATTCCGCAATTCATAATAACCTGAATGATTCCCATCATATACATCCTCTGAATAATAAGTGCTGCGGGTATAATTCACGTCATTCACGCCCAAGGTAATACCGAAATACATCCGGTCCTCCACATTAAACGACACATTGAAGTCGTACTGGTTAACACCTCCTTCTTCCCGGCTACGGAAACCATTTGCATTACCGTTCCAGCCCATCGGTACTTGCTTTCCATTGGCCAATGTTCCCACACCTACCAGTTCCGTACGGATACCCATGACGCCCAGATACGGATAATTGGTATTGTAGTAAGGGTTCGAAAGTCCGCTGTGCCCCTCTGTCCCATAGTTATAAATGTCATCCATTTCACTGATGGAATAGATAGACCCGCCTACCATATTGGCCATCTGCTGCGTTTGGGATAAGCCATTCAGCATACCACCTGCGGCAAACTGCCGGTTGAAGTTCCGGCTCTTATGATAATTGAATCCAAAATTCAAATAACGGAGTGTCGTACGGTTGCCGATTTTGGTGGAATACACGAAGCCAATCTGGTCAAACGAAGCCTTATTCCGCTTGTCATTCATCACGCTACCATTAAAATCACTCTCCGCCTTTGTCATATTCATGCCGAATGACGTAGACACATCGTGTCCTCTGAACAAGCCGATACCTGCCGGATTGGTACCCATAACTGAAATATCCGCACCCAAGGCACCCATGGCTCCACCCATTCCGACAAAACGGGCAGTACCGTTCAACTCATCACCTGCATAGCGGGCCGCATCATACGCAGTCTGCGCCATGGCCTGTGCACCGCACAGCACTGAACAGGCCACCGCATACATATATCTCTTTTTCATCTTTAATTTCATTTTATTTACATATTTATCTTCTGCGAGCGCCACCGCCGCCACCGGTACTTACACCTCTGGAAGAACCGCCGCCACCCGTAGTGGAACGATAGCTGCCTCCTCCAAAGTTACTGTAACTTCTGACAGAAGAATTTGAATTTGTCCGTGAATTATTGAATCCGTTTGTCCGGTTCGAATTCTGGTTCATCCGGTTGAACACATCCGTATTACGATAGGAATTCGGGCGTGTGCTGCTGGGACGAGAATAAGTGGATTCACCCAATCCCTGCGACGGGCGTGTGTATCTTGTACCCGTAGTACTACGCACTCTGGAAGCACCGTCCGGACGGATAGAACGTATTCCATCAGTACCGGTCACGACACGACCTCCCGTTCTGCCGTTACGGTCCAATCCACTCATCACACGGCCTCCGGTTCTACCGTTACGATCGAACGCAGAACCCACCGTACCTCTCCGTTCCATACCCTCTGCACGGCGGTTGTTGTAGGTATAAGAGTGCCCTTGATAAGCGCCTCCCCATCCATAATACGGGTAATGATGATGCCATCCGGGACCCCAATAACCGCCCCAGTAGCCTCCCCAATAGCTACCCCAATAACCACCGTACCAATAAGGAGAATACCATGGAGAGTACCAGCTGCTATAGTACCATGGAGAATACCATCCCCACCCAAAGCTTGGTCCGGCAATGCTCCAGTTCCATCTCCAGTCCCACCACATCGGGTTACTGTAGGTCGGGAACACGTATGCATACAAGCCGTCGTCATACACGTTCCAGTCCCAAGAAGGAAAGGCACCGTACACCACGTCCCAATACAACGGGCTGCTCACCGGAATGGCATAGCGCGGGCTCCGGAAACGGACAATACGCATGGCATACTCATAATCATCCTGTGAACCTTCAAAGCCGTTCACCCATTCTCCCCGTTCTCCATACGGTTTTTCCTGTATGTAAAGGGTATCGTTCTGCATGGAGAACGTGTTTTCCCGCGATGTGTACCGACGGTTGTACTCGTCCACATCACGTGTATTTCCTGCTGCATCCTTCACCACCACCGGAGTGGAAGTAGACGACGCAGAATATACCGCTGTCCCCTGATTCTGCTTCGGGGCTACTACGGTCTCCTTCTTCGTTTCTGCCTTTTTCTTAGGCACGAAGTAAAGGTCGTCGTTACTCTGGGCCGCCACAAAAAGCGGTAAACTTGCCCATATCAACGAAGCAAATACTTTCAACTTCCTCATAGTCATATCTTTTAACGGTTTTACCTTTTTATTCTGGTACAAAAATAGGAAGATATTTCTCCCCATCAAGCAGGAAATCCCTATTTCAAGGTAGGGATTTCCCTAAACTTGTCATTCAGGGGACATCATGCTCCACTTTTCTTTTCTGCCCAGTACACCCCGCACAAAATACAAGCTGCCCCCACTGCCGAAGTGAACGTCAACCCTTCCCCTAAAATCAGCATGGAAGCGCCCAGCGTGACCAGCGGACTCAGGTAAATATAATTGGAGGTATGCATCACCCCGATCTTTTTCAGTGCAACGTTCCAAGCCACAAAGCAGACCAGCGAAGCCACCAGCGCCAGAAACAGCAGATTCATCCATACAGCCGGTTGTGACAATATGCCTACATTGCCACGGAACGGAAAGATAGCGAACAACGGCAAGATGGTAACCAGCCCGTAGAAAAACACTTTCCGGGTGATGAACGACACCGGATAATGCGACAGCCTGCGGATTACCAGACTGTAGCAAGCCCATGAAAAGGCCGCCGACAGTGTCAGCAAATCCCCCCATGGAGACACTTTCAATCCTTCTTTTCCTCCGAAAACAATCAGACCGACTCCACACAAGGCCAGTACCGAACCCGCCAACAGGCGTACTCCCAAACGTACCTCTTTGTAATAAGCCGCCGAGAGAAAAGCCGTCAGCAAAGGGGCCGTACACAGCAGAAAGGCCACATTCGATGCCTGCGTCATTCCCAACGCCGTATTCTCCGTATAAAAATAGAGCGACCCGCCAAAGAAACCGGCCAATGCCAGCAACCCCTCTTCCTTCCAGCTGTTAGCCAGCAACCGGCGAGGAGCAATCAGCCAGATACCTGCATACGCCACCAGAAAACGGTAGAAAAAGATTTCATGCGGATGCAGCCCATGCTGAATCAGTACCTTGGTCGAGATATAAGTCAACCCCCATACCACCACCACGGCAATAGCCAGTAAATGATAATACCCCTGTTTCACTTTCTTTCTTCCTTTTTATTTACCTAAAAACGGAATCACCACGAACTCTGCTTCCGGATATTCCCGTTTCAGCAAATCGCGCATGTATTCTTCCGTATCCCGACGAATAATTTCATCGTCTTCCTCCGGGAAGAGATTGTAGGCCAGCGTATGCAGACGGATGCCCCGACGGCTCATTGCCTCCAGGCTCAGCAACGTATGGTTGATGCTTCCCAGTCGTCCGGAAGTCACGAACACCAGCGGATACTGTTTCTGCGCCACGTAGTCGATAGTCAGCAGGTCACGCGTCAAAGGCACCATCAGTCCTCCGGCCCCTTCCAGCAACACCGCATCGTAGCGCTCGCTCAAGGTTTCCGTCGCCCGTTCAATCTTGTCGAAGTCAATCGGACGCTTGTCAATCTCTGCAGCCAGGTGCGGAGAGCAGGGATAAGAAAAAATCTCCGGCATCGTCAGCCGTTCCTTGTCCTCCGGCAACAAGCCTGTACCCATAATCCGACGGTGTAGCTCGATGTCTTCCGACAGGTCCGTATTGCCCGTCTGAATCAGTTTCTCCGTAATGGTGCGGATACCTCGCTCGTTCCATGTCTTGGCCAAATAAGCCGTGGCATAACTCTTTCCGATGTTCGTGTCAATTCCACTCACAAAATATACATTTTTTTTCATGTCCGTATCGTTTTTGGTATTTTATTTTCTACATATCATATAAATGGGATGAAAAGTCAGATACACCCTGCCCCGCTCATCCGAAAACCTCTCCGTATAATTCCGGCAAAACTCCTGCAGTCTGCCCCGTGTCCAAGCCTGTGCCGCCGTGCCCGTCACTCCCGTCTCTTTGAGGTGCCGCAACACCTCCAGCGGGGAAGCGAACGAAAGGCGCAACTGCTCCTCGTGGGCATACACCACCTCGTAACGGGCAGCCAGTATCTCCCGCAATGCCTCCAGCGAAGGATACGAAAGCCCCGCTGAAGCCAGCGTCGCCACCTCCTCCGTGTTGTGAGGGCCGAAAGTACTGAAAGCCAGGTAGCCCCCTTCGTGCAGCAGCCTCCGGCATCCCGAAAAGAAACGCGGCAAATCGTCGAACCACTGCACCGCCGAGCATGACACAATCAGGTCCTGCCCTCCCGGGAAAGCCAGCGTCTCCGCATCCTTCGCCACGAAATGCACCTTTTCGCCCAGCACATCGGCCAGATAGGGTTTCACCTCCGGACAGAGGTCGTTCAGCCACATCTCTTCCGGAGCCGCCTGTTTCAGGTACATCCGCGTGAACATACCCGTGCCGCAACCAATCTCCAGCACCCGTTCCTGTACGTCCGCCGGAATATAACGGCCCGTCAGTTCCGCCATCCGCGACGCCACGTAACGCTGCACGTCAGCCTTGTCCAGGTAAGTGCCCACGGCCTTCGCAAAACGCCGACTGATCAGGGTCTTGTCCATAAACTACTTTCTCCACTTAGCAACTGCCGGAACAGCTCCTCGTCATAGTGCTCCACGTCTTTCTCTTCTACCGGTACGCCTTGCCACGCTTCCCGCTGGTTCTGCGGCGGAAAAATCTTGTCCGAGATCCCGACAATCGCCTTGTCCCAGTTCCACTCACACGCCGGAAGAACCTTCACCATCTTCCATTCGTCCGCCAGTTCCTGATGCAAGTCGTCCAACGTCCGGTAAGGATGATGTGCCAGAAAAGCTTTCACCTGCGCCGCCGACCCGCAAATCCGCCGACGGAAACGCACCAGCACCGGTTCCGAGAAATTCTCCAGCGTTCCCCGGAAAATAACTTCCGGAATTCCTTTCGTATCGTGAATGGGATAAGGTGTTCCGTTCACGGCCAGCCTCATCCCGTAGGAATAATCTTTCCCGGTCAACGTCTGGCAAGCCACCCATACGCCCATGGACCAGGCCAGGACCCGTATCTCCTGATAGCCATCCAACAGGCTGTAGTCAAAGTCCATATTCTTGTAATCAAAACACAGCAAGTAGTCGCACCCTTCCGGCACCGGACTGCCAAACAGGTTTTCATCCGAACCCCAGCCCGCAAAGAAAAGCAACAGCGTGGGATTCCCTTCTTTCTTGATAAACAGTTGTTTCATTCCTTCAATTTCTTCCGATTCATTCCTTCAATTCGTGACACAAACGCGCCACTTCATCCTCTTCAATCAACGCAGTCAGCGAAAAGCGCAACCGTGCCGTCCCTTCGGGTACCGTAGGCGGACGCACGGGCAACACATAAAAGCCGTGTTCCTGCATCTGCATAGCCTTCCAGATGGCCTTCTCGTTGGCTCCTACCACCAAGGGAATGATGTGGCTTTCCGACGGGCAATCGGCCCCACTTTCACGGACAGCCGCCCGCAGACGCCCCGAAATCTGTGCCAGGTGCTCCCGCCGTGCCTGCATCTCGTCCAAGTGCGACAAGACAAAGCGTGTCCAGGCCACGTTAATGGGAGGCAATGCCGTGGTGAAAATCAATGTCCGCATCCGGTTCACCAGGTAATCCCGAATCACCTTCCGGCACACCACATACGCCCCGACGGAAGCCATCGCCTTACCGAAGGTGCCGCACAGGAAATCAATGTCCTTCAGGCAGCCTTGTTCCTCGGCCACCCCCAGTCCGTGTGCCCCCCGCACCGCAATGCCGTGCGCCTCGTCCACATACAGCATCACGTGGTCATAACGATGCTTCAGTTCCACCAGACGATTTAGCAAAGCCACGTCACCGTCCATGCTAAACACACTTTCCGTCACGATGATAATCCGGTGATACGAACCGTGATACTTGGCCAGCAGATTCTCTAACTGTGCATAATCCTGATGACGGTAGCGGATGCACTTGGCCGCCGACAAACGGATGCCGTCAATCAGGCTCGCATGCACCAGCTTGTCAGCCAGAATCAGGGTATTCGCATCGGTCACCGCCGGCAGAATCCCCGTATTCATGTGATATCCGCTGCTGAACACCAGCGCACTCTCTGCCCCGAACAGCGAAGCCAGCAGCGTTTCCAGTTCCCGATAAGCCGGGAAGTTACCCGTCAGCAACCGTGAGGACGAAGAGGAAAAACACAAGTCCCTCTCCTTCACCGTCCGCAGAAACTCTTCACGCAACGCCTTGTCCGAAGCCAGTCCCAGGTAATCGTTCGATGACAGATTCAGCATCCGCCGTCCGCCGGCTTCAATCCATTTCCCGTCACAGCAGGTTTCCGGCAGCACGCGCAGATTGCCGCACGCCTCCAGCTGGTCCAGTTCCAACTGGAAATCCCTGTCCGGTCCGGATTGTATTTCATTTTCCATGATGTTCCTCCTTTGTTTTTATTCCGGCATTTCGCCCACAATCTTACATAAACCGCTCGTCAGCTTGGTCAGCTGCTCCGGACGGATGATGAAAGGCGGCATAATGTAGGCCAACCGTCCGAACGGACGTACCCAGATACCTTCTTCCACAAACCGCCGCTGCATCCAGCCCATGTCGACCGGTTTCTTGGTCTCAATCACCCCGATGGCCCCCAGTACCCGGACATCGGCCACCTGCGGCAACGCAGCCGCCGGCGCCAGTTCCTCTTTCAACTGTGCCTCGATGCGATGTACCTTCTCCTGCCAGCCGGACGACAACAACAGCCGGACAGAAGCCAGTGCCACAGCACACGCCAGCGGATTACCCATGAACGTAGGCCCATGCATGAAGGCACGCGGTTCCTTGGAAGAAATGCAGTCGGCCACCTTCGCCGAAGCCAGCACCGCCGAGAAGGTCATGTACCCTCCGGTCAGTGCCTTGCCGATGCACATGATGTCCGGTTCCACCTGCGCATGTTCCCACGCAAACAATTTTCCCGTACGCCCGAAGCCCGTGGCAATTTCGTCAAAAATCAGGAGCATGCCGTGTTCCCGGCAGAGGCGTGCCGCCTCCCGCAAATACTGCGGATGGTAGAAACGCATCCCTCCGGCTCCCTGCACGATTGGCTCTAAAATCAAAGCCGCCAGCTCGCCGTGGTGCTGCGTGATGACTTTCCGCAACGGCTCGATGTCCTTCTCGTCCCATTCCGCACCGAAACGGCACTGCGGGGCAGGCACGAAATATCGTATCGGAAGGGCCGAGCCGAACAGGCTGTGCATGCCCGTCACCGGATCGCACACTGACATGGCGTTCCACGTATCACCGTGGTACCCCGAACGGATGGTCACGAAGTTGTTCTTCTCCGGATGGCCGGCTGCAAACTGATATTGTACCGCCATCTTCAAGGCCACCTCCACCGCCACCGACCCACTGTCGGCATAAAAAATATACTCCATGCTGGGAGGCACGATTTTCAGTAGTTCCTTTCCCAGTTCAATGGCCGGTTCATGGGTCAGTCCCCCGAACATCACATGCGACATCCGGTGGAGCTGTTCCTCCACCGCCCGGTTCAATACCGGATGATTGTATCCATGTACGGCACACCACCACGATGACATGCCGTCAATCAGCTCCGTGCCATCGGCCAGGGTCAACGTACAGCCCTCTGCCCGTTCCACCTTGTACGTCGGCAGCGGGTTTGAAGTCGATGTGTACGGATGCCACAAGTGGTCCCGGTCAAATTCGTCAAACAGTTTCTCACAATTCATATCCTGCTCCTTTTATACGTTCTTTATCTTTTGATACTTTGGAACCGAGGGTAGTCAGCAAATCGCCCACAATGGCCGAATTGATACCCACATACAGGGCACGGTCCACCGTCTCCTCACTCAGCTGCGAACGTCCTCCGGCAAAACGGAGGAAAGCCGTCGGGTTCACCATGCGGAACATGGCCACCGTGCGCAGCACCTCTTCTGCTGTCAGCGGCTTCGCGTGTTCCAACGGCGTTCCCTTGATGGGCTGCAACAGGTTCAGCGGGATGGACTGCACCTCCAGTTCCCGCAAGGTCAGCGCCAGTTCCACCCGCTGGGCAGGTGTTTCTCCCATGCCGATGATGCCCCCGCTGCACACGTCCATGCCCACCCGGCGAGCCGCCTGCAACGTGTCTATCTTCTGGGATTGAGTATGCGTGGAGCACAGGTTCGGGAAAAACGAAGGTGCCGTCTCCAGGTTACAATGATAACGGCTCACCCCCGCACGGTGCAGCGCCGCAAGCTGTTCCTCCGTAGCCAGTCCCAGTGACGCACATAACTTGATGCCACTGTGTGCCCGCAGGTATTCAAAGTGTGCGCACAACTTGTCTATTTCTCCCGCCGAAGGCCGGCGTCCGCTGGTCACCAGCGAAAAGCGCGATACCCCCTGGTTTTCATTCATCTGTGCCTGCCGCAGACATTCTTCTTCACTCACCAGTCCGTATTCCTCCACGCCCGTGTGATGATGTGCCGACTGGGCGCACCATTTGCAGTTTTCCGGACAACGTCCCGACTTGGCGTTGATGATGGAACACATGTCAAACTTCCGCGAAGCGTATGCCTCCGTGATGCGGTGGGCCGTTTCACACAATGCGTCAAAAGGTGCTTCTTCCAGCAACCACAAAGCCTCTTCGGCGGTCAGCACACGTCCTTCTTTTATTTTCTCTTCGAGTTTCTGTAATTTTTCCATACGTATTGTATTAAAAAAGAAAGGGTGTATCCGTTTCGGCTGTCTCTTTCAGAATCAGCTCGAAACGGGTACACCCCTTCCGGTTATTTATTATCTTATTTATTCTGTCTACAAGCGGCGCAGACACTTCTTCCCTTTGCGGCACCAGCAGACACCACAATCCTTTCCGGTCCATCTCGAATAAACTTCCTCCGAGTCCCGGTCCTCCGCTTCCAAAGAGTGCATCCTCCTCTGAAAAACCAGTCCATGACATCCCTTCCGTTTTCTTTCCCTCGCACACTGCCGTTTTCTGCTTGCCCAGTGAGGCATCCGCAATTCCCCGTCCCACCTGTCCGATGGTGACATGGCGATGCAGGCTCACGAACGCAGCATATTCCTTCCGGCTCCAACGACGGAACCGAAGCATGACTTTGCGCGAATAGGAAGCGATACGATGCATCTGTTTTTCTCTTTGTTTAAATGTACGGCTGCAAATGTATATAAAAATCTACAGAAAATGCAAGGATTTTGGAGAATCCGGTTTGATAACAATCAGGCTGAAGTGTTTATTTCAGGTGCTTGTCAAGGAATTTCTCCATGGCACGGTAGAAGTCGAACTTGTTCTCTTCATTATAGAATCCGTGTCCTTCATTTTCTTTTACCATGTATTCCACTTCCACACCTCGTTTCTTCAAGGCTTCTACCATCTGGTCAGATTCGGCTTTGTTGACGCGCGGGTCGTTTGCACCTTGGGCGATGAACAGAGGAGCCTTAATCTGGTCTACATGGAATACAGGTGAGTATTTTTCCATCATTTCTTTGTCGGTTGCGGGGTCGCCCACCATTTCGTGCATCATGTCGAGCAACGGTTTCCAGTAGGGAGGAATCGTATTCATAAACGAGAGCAGGTTGGACACTCCTACGTAATCGACGGCGCAGGCATACAGGTCGGGAGTAAAGGTCACTCCTGCCAGGGTAGCGTAACCTCCATAGCTTGCTCCATAAATGGCCACCCGCTTCGGATCGGCTATACCTTTCTTGATCAGCCATTCTACTCCGTCGGTAATATCATTCTGCATGGTCTGTCCCCATTGCTTGTAGCCCAGTTCGGTAAACTTGCGCCCGTATCCGGTTGAGGCGCGGAAGTTCATCTGCAGTACGGCATAGCCACGGCTGGCAAGGAACTGTACTTCCGGATTGTATCCCCAAGTGTCGCGTGCCCACGGTCCTCCATGCGGATTGACCACAACCGGCAGGTTCTTTGCATTTTCCATGGTATAACCTTTCGGCAGAGTCAGGTAACCTTCTATGGTCAGTCCGTCACGGCTGGTATAGGTAATCGGGTTCATGGCGCACATTTCCTCTTCTTTGATCCAGGGCGCTATGTCGGCCACCTTGGTGAGTTTGTTTTCCTTCACATTATAGAGGTAGTAGCTTCCGTATGTGCGGTCATTGCCGGCATGGATCAGGCGGATATTCTCGTCTCTGCTCTGGCTGGTGATACTGACGTTATAGCCCGGAAGCTGAGCTTCCAATTTATGACGTATCCCCTCTTCTTCTTTGTCGAAATAGTGGCGGATCATGTCCTTGTGCCCTTCACAGGCTACTACTGTCAGCCGGTTCTTCTTTTCGGAGTAGCTGAAGCCCGAGATGTCATACTTGTCGTTCATGTACAGGACCTCCTTCTCTTCGCAGGTTTTCGGATCCATCAAAACCAGTGCGGTCTTGTCGCGTCCGACGTTGGTCAGTGCATAGACCATCTTGTTGTCGGGCGTAAAGACAGCGAAACCGACGGTTTCCTTAAAGTTGGTGGTCAATACCGGTTGGAACGGCTGGCCTTCCGTTTCACGGTATAGTATCTGCTTATTGACACCATCTACTATGGCAATGGCTACACGCAGCTTGCCGTCGTGGTCGGTCATCCATCCCTGTATATTGCCCGGGTTCTCGGCCAGCAGAGTCAGTTCTCCTGTGTTCAGGTTCAGGCGATACGGGTCGAATACCTGAGGGTTACGTTTGTTCATGCCGATGATGACCAGTGAATCGATTTTTTCCAACGGGTCGATAATATTAGTTCTGACTTTCGGAAAATTGGTGTACGATTTCAGGTCAGAACCGTCGATGTTCACGCCATAGAGCTGGTAATTCTCGTCGCCTCCCGTATCCTTGACGAAAAGGATGCGGTTATTGCCGGCCCACATGCTTGCGGCAATGTCACGTTCCGTTTCAGAGGTGATGCGGATAGTAGTGTCCGATCCGATTTTCTGTACAAAAAGGTTCATGCGGTTCTCGTAGGGAGCCATGAATGAGAAGTAGGTCCCGTCGGGCGATACCTGATAGTCTATCTTTTCCGGGTTCTTGAAAAAGTTTTCCAGCGGAATCTGTGTCTGTGCACCGGCGGTAAAGCAAATTCCGGCCATGAACAGACCGGCTGCCAGCATGTTTCTTAAATTTTTCATTGTGTCTTATTTTTGTTTATAAATGTACGGCTGCAAATGTATAGAAAAATCTACAGAAAATGCAAGGATTTTGGAGAATCCGGTTTTTCGGTCTACAGGTTTGCCTTTATTTGCTTTTCTATCTCCTCATCCGTTGTCTTCTCTGCATAGCCTTGAAACTTTGCAATTATCGTGCGGTCTTTACCTATCAAATAAAACTGCGGGACTCCATTACCAGCCTGATAATCATTTATAAGTTTAGCAATTGTATCCTTATCGGCAGTCAGAAAACCGTATTCTATTCCCTGGTTTTTCACATACACTTCACAAGATGATTTCGACCTTCCCACGTTTCTACAGCCAGCACTTCAAGCTCGTTCACCGCATATTCTTTTCTCAACCTGTTCAAAAAAGGAATCGAAATCTTGCACGGTCCGCAGCCTATCCCTGTGAACTGCAACAAGATGACCTTCGACTTTATACCGCTTAAAGAAACCTTCTGACCGTTCATGTCAGTAAGCGTCCAGTCAGGAGCTTTTTTACCCGTCATATCCACAGTCGCCTTCTGAGACTTCTCTCCTTTTATACGCCGCACATAATCTGCCGGATAATAATTTTCCGCTACAATTTTTCCCTTTCCTGAAGGATTATACACAAAATCGGAACAAATATCCTCACTGATGCTATGCTGCATCTCCCTGCGATAACGATAAGGCATGTCATCTTCTTTTGAAATCCAGATTTTGTAAATAGATGTCGGATCATATATATACGGATTCTGCGGCATATAACAAGCCTTACCAAAGAACTCCACCTGATACGGTGTATGGATACTTAATTCCATCAGATAATCTTTCCCCTCATCCTTCAAGCTAAGGACTATGCTATCCTGAGTATTCAATGCATACTCAAGAATAGATTTCATGCAACCAAAAGCTTGCGGCATAATAACTCTGAACGGAAGGGGACTTTTCTGAGTGAAATCATCTATACGTACTTCTTTTTCCTCTTTCTCTATGTAAGCAAACACAGTTCCGTCATATACCCAAAGCGGCTGCCTGAATTCCTTATCCGAAGCACACAAGAAAGAATAACCCACAGCCGTATCCTGCGGATTCACATGCTCATAAATTTCTATTGGCACACTGTACCCCGGCTCTTTGTCTCCAGGTTCCCATGCCTTTATCACACAATGATAGGTCACCGATTCTACGACATTCATTTTCTCCAGTACATGCGACAGATAGTCCGTCTCTCTATTTTGCCCGTAACCCAGCAAGGTCAATATGCATAAGACAGCCCCCAAAAGTTTAAAGCTCTTCTTCATAGTATTTACTTAAATGATTATTTTACAAACTCTTTCATTTTCTCTTTCAGGATATGCTTACGATACCCTATCCAGCTATGTATCACCTTACGTTCGGGTGAAATCAGCACATAATGAGGCACTCCCTTTACACCATAAACCGCTGCAAGTCCGTCATTCACCTCACGAAGTTCATTCCATTGATAGCCGGTCAATTTCTTTTCTGCCACAAACTTCTTCCATCTGTTCTTCGCAGCCCCACAAATGCTAACCAGTTCCAGCTTGCCTTTATACATGCGACTCACTTCTTCCATTTCCGGCAGTGCCTCCATGCAAGGCTGGCAACCGATGTTCCAAAAATCAAGCAGAATGTATTTACCCTCAAATTCAGAGAGATGATGCTTATTCCCCTCCGTATCATACAGCGTGCCGTCTACCATGTGGTCGCCCGCCTTTACCGGCTCCACCATTTTGATATAAGCTGCTATTTCACGTCCTATCGGCGACTTGCGGTCAGCTTCAGACAAACGTGCATACAACGGATAAACCAATTCTTTATGGGAATATTGAGAATCGGTGTTCAAATTGAGGAAAGATACCTGATAAAAATACTTTTCCAGCCAGACTTTTGTGACCGGAGCTGTTTTCATGTATTCGAGTTCCCGCAACCGAACCTTGTCTTTCAAAGGATACACATAATTCCGACGGATAGAATCGATCTTGTTTCGGATGGAAACATCCTTTATGCCCTTGTCATACATTTCATAGACTATCATCTCTTTCTTAAAGGCTTCCACCATTTCCGGCATTCCCAACTTGGTAAATTCAGCCTCCGCTTGCTGCTCCGGTACCTCACTTTCTACCGTCCAGAACGGACAGAGCATGCCTTCACCCTGAATCCGGATTTTTGCCCCGGAAACTACCCATAAAGAAAGTGGACTTACCGAAAATGTCTTCTTATAGCTTACTATCAGCAACAGCTGCCGAGGTTCCTTTGAAGTAATGGTATCTCTTAATACAAACCTGCCATCCTTAACCGTATCAGATGTCACAATGGCTGCATATTGTCTGTTCTCAGACTGACAGAGGGAAACAATTGAACTGTCGGGCAGGTTCTTCACAAATCCTTCTATCAGAAATTCACCTTCCGGAACCTTCTGTCCAGAATGGCATCCCCCTATCACCAGCCCCAATAATATAGAGGACAATAATATTGCTGTGAATTTCATGGTATCATATTTCTAAAAAATGAGTCCGCTCTAAAATACGGGATTACATTTCAACTTCTCTCAGAAGCATTTTAAGCGTAATTACAACCCATTTTAAAGCGGACTCAAAAACAATTTACTGAAGCTTGAACGAAACAGGTACGGTGTATTTCACTCTTACGGCCTCTCCCTTCTCCATGCCCGGTTTCCACTTAGGCATGGTCTTCAGCACGCGCAAAGCCTCTGCATCCAAATCCGGATTCACCGCACGAAGCACATTGAACTCGGTAGGAGTTCCGTCTTTTTCCACTACAAACTGCACGATTACCCGTCCCTGCACATTGTTCTTCATGGCACTTTCCGGATATTTCAGGTTGTCTTGAAGGAATTTCAACAATTCCTTCATTCCTCCCGGAAATTCAGGCATCTGTTCCGCTACGTCATACGCTTTTTCTTTTGCCACGCTGTCAGTAGGAACTGCTTCCGGTACGACGGTTTCTTCTTTGGCATCCTGTTTTTCGGATGCTCCCTGCGAGCAGGAGATGTTTCCGGCAACGAGTAGAGCAAAGGCCGGAACCATGAACAGTGCATATTTGATACGCCCTGTTCCGTTTGATTTTTTCTTGTTCATCATAATGATACGTTTTTTAAGATGAGAGAAATTGAAATTATTGGATAATCCATACTTGTGGCCATAAGCCAACCCAAGCAGGTGATATTGATAACTCTTGGTGGCGAATCCCGCTTCCACAACTCTCTTGTCGGCCAGGAACTCCAGATTGAGCCGTACTTCCCGTTTCAGCAGCCAGGCAAAAGGGTTCATCCAGCAACAGATGCTGACCATCTCGGCAAGCAGCACATCGACGGAATGTCGCTGCTTTACGTGCGCCATCTCGTGCGTCAGGATTTCGTCCAGTTCGTCTTCCTTCACAGTCGCCGGATTCAGGAAAATCCACCCAAAGAAAGAGAAGGGGCCGGACGAGCCATTCAGGCATTTCACACGGATGCCGTTTATCGTCTTCTCCGGTGTACGCAAAATCAGATGCCACAAACTGCACGCTTGCACGAGGAACCGGACAGACAGCACCAGCACTCCGGCGAGGTACAGGTATTTCACCCAATCAGTCAACACCCACACGCCGTTTCCCTCTTCCGCCGTTTCACTTCCCACCACTATTTCCGGCAACACCACCGAATAGTCAAAATGCGTCAGCATGATCAGGCTGTCACGACTTTCCAGCCATTCCCGCACGTCGACCAGCGGCAACACGAAAGGCAACACCAGTGACAGCAGCAGAATGAATCTTCTGGAACGGAAAAAGGTGTCCCGCGTACATACCAGCTTGTACAAGGCGTAAAACAGGACCAGTCCGAAATTGACTTGAAGAAGATATAGCATATAAAAAGAAATTTAAAAGGTGAGTAAATACAATTCTAAAATGCCCTATTCGTCTTTCCGCTTCTCAATCAGGTCGATAATCTCGTTCAGCTCGTCCTTGGAGATTTTTTGCTCCTTGGCGAAGAACGACACCATCTCCTTGTAAGAGTTGGCGAAATAGTTGCGCACGAGGTTGCCCACTGAGTTGCGGGTATATTCCTCCTTCCCCACCAGCGGCGTATAGCGGTAAGTGTTCCCAAACTTCTCGGCCTTCAGGTAGCCTTTCCGTTTCAGGTTGTTCACAATCGAAGCCACCGTGGTGTAAGGCGGTTTCGGCTCGTCATAACGGGCCACGATTTCTTTCACAAAACACGGACCCAAATGCCAGATGAAGCGCATGGCCTCTTCTTCCTGATAAGTCAGTTTTTCCATATCGAATCAGTTTTTCTACGAACTTTTCGCAAATCTACGAAACTATCGTAATAGTTGTTCAAACAAACAGTTAATTAATTTAAAAGGAAAGATTATTTTTTCTTATCTCACTCATACACACCCAAAGTCGCACCACGGATTCAGATTTTCCGCAGACAATCCCCCTTGTTTGATTCCAATAATGCGCCCACATTTTTAAGCCTTGAATACTACAGGAATATGACAGTTGGGAAATCATCAAATTCATATAACATTATTTAGGAATCCCATATTTGAAGAATTCTTCTTCTTTGATTGCTTGCAGACGATTCTGAGCCTCTTTATATGAACGTTTTATAACTTCTGTCACACCATTATCTGAGAGGTCTACAGAATTCACAAAACGTTGGTAATATAGTTTTTCTTTTTTTGTATCCTTCAAAATGCCATATATGCGTGCTATTTTATAAATTGAAAAAAGAGAGGAAGGGACAATCTCAAGGCAGCGGTTCAAATAGCATATACTTTCTCGGTACTTGTGCCTGCTAAAATATGCGTCAGAAACAGCTTCATTCAAGGCAAACATTAAAGTTGTGTCTGGTTGCAATAAGGTTATGGCTTTTTGTATGTATTTTATGCCCTCGTCCTTAAAACCTATTTTAATGCCTATCAATCCTAATTGTGAAAGGATATATGGATTTTCCCTTTTCTTTTGATTTGCTTTGACAAGGTTATCGTATGCCTGATTCAGACTATCTATTTTAGCATAACATACTCCCGTATAATAATATGTCTCACCGCTATTGTCTTGTGAAAATAATAGTTTCCTATATAGGGATAATGCCTTTTCATATTCATTTTTGAGATAAAAAGAGAAAGCCCGCTGTCTGTTGATGAATACATTAGTTGAATCATTGGAAACATATTTTTCAGTTACAGACAGAGCTGAATCCGGTTGCTCCTGTATGTTGTATGCAGATGCAAGACTCGCTATAATTTCACTGTCAAATGGATATTCATCAATGATTCTTTTACCGACCAATAGCATGGAATCTTTTTCTGACATCTGCTTATGTAGGTTATATTTGAATCTCAAATCCATTTGAGTCAAACTGTCTGCTGGTATCTTATTCAAGAAAAGCTTAGAAAGGCCATATTGCCCCCTTTTCATATAACATTGTGCTATTTTTCTGATATAAAGGAGTCTATAATCAGTTTCAAGGCTTTTTTTATACCAACGAAGCGCACCATAATAATCGAAATTTTTCTCCAGACTATCTCCTTTTTGATAATATTCAGCAGATAGTTTATAAGATTGAATTACATCCGTATCATTGTTTGTCGATTGGGCAGCAAGGGTATGAGAACATAGTAAAACAGTCATTAAAAACAAAATATTAGTTTTCATTATTTCTTGGATTAAAGGGTTATAACTGTCTAGGCCAGTTTGATGTGAAAGTACCGGCTGTTTATCTTGAAATCTTCGTCTACTTCCTTGTTTTCAAACGCATAAAGAGAATCCATCACCATGACGAAAATGCCGGATTCCAACATCATTTTAGCCGGAGCTTTTTCATTAATTAGGGTTTCAAAATAATAATGACCATTCTCTTTCTTCAATGCAAAAGAACCATCACTATTTGACTGAGCAAAGATAGTATTGCAACTAAACAATACTATTGATAAAAATGACACAAAACTTTTCATATAAATATCTCCTATATATATTATACTTTCAGTAATTCATAATAAAAATTGAAAGCTTATGAACAAAGAATTCAGCTCGTCATAACGGGCCACGGTTTCTTTCACGAAATACGGGCCCAAATGCCCGATGAAACGCATAGTCTCTTCTCCTGATAAGTTAGCTTTTCCATATCGAACCACTTCTTCTACGAACTTTTCGCAAATCTACGAAGTTATCGTAATTACTACTTAAACAAAGAGTTAATTAATTTAAAAGGACGGATTATTTTTTCATATATCACCCAATACACGCCCAAAATCGCAGCGCGGACTCAGATTTTCCACAGACAATCATATCAAACACCCCTGTTTGCTTCCAACAATGCGCCCACATTTTGAGTAAAGTGCCTTATCGTTTTTTACGTTTCTCTGTCCAGAAACGTACGTCTTTCCTGGCGGAAACGTAGGTTTCCTTGCCGCAAAACGTACGTTTCCCGTAAGGAAAACGTAAAAAATACCTTGACAGGTGGTTGTTTACTCAAATAGATTTTCCCAAAAATCAAGCTATTATCGTCACTTCAGCCTCCGATATACGATGCGCCTGAAAACTTGGAAAGACTTCCCATCCCATTTGGAGAATCGAAAAATCTCCGTATCTTTAGCGCCCTAACCCTTAATTATTTTGATATGAAAAAAATCAGTAGAATCTTAGGAATGACGGCGGCGTGCCTGCTCTGCCTGTCGCTGAACGCAACAGCCAGCACATCTGCCAGCCACCAGCCACGGGAAAAAGGAGAAACCGTTATCTGCCGGGGAGTGGAAGCACACACTTCCGGACCGATGGTCAAAGTGGGAGAAACGGCCCCCGATTTCCGGGCAGTGAATGCGAAAATGGAAGAGGTCAGTTTGTCGGACTACAAAGGAAAGAAAGTGATTCTGAATATTTTCCCCAGCTTGGACACGCCGACATGCGCGCTGTCTGTCCGGCAGTTCAATGCCAAGGCCGCAGGATTGGCAAATACTGTGGTGCTATGCCTCTCCATGGACCTGCCTTTCGCGCAATCACGTTTCTGCTCTACCGAAGGACTCGACAACGTAGTGCCGTTGTCAGTGTTCCGCAGCCGGGATTTTGTCACGAACTACGGTCTGCAATTAGCCGACGGGCCGCTGGAAGGACTGATGGCACGGGCGGTCATCGTGGTGGATGAAAATGGGAAGGTATGCTACACGCAGCTGGTGAAGAACATCTCCAATGAGCCTGATTATGAAGCCGCACTGAAAGCCGTGCAATAATCCGCTCCAAAGTGAAGGGATACACTATTCCCTTCCTTTGGCATTGAAACGGAACCCCACTCCCAGCATCAGGTTGTTGGGGTCCTTGAAATCATGCAGCTGGTAGCCCACATGCAGGAAGAGGTTCTTGGTGATATCCGTCTTCAAGGCCAATACCTGATAAAAGGCGTCGGTGTCGGCTCCCTGACAGATGAGGTTTCGTCCGACTCCCAGATTGATGGAGAAAATGGGCATCACAATTTCAGCACGCAACGAAAGTCCGACAGCAAACTGTTCCCGGAACGGAGGGCGATAAAACTTGATGGTCTCCGCATCGGGAGGTGTCGCACTGTTGGCGATATGATGGGAAATATTCGCACTCTCATCATACTGGGCATCCAACGATATCCCGGCACGGAAATAGCGGCTGAAATTATACATCGGCGTAAAATTCAATCCTAGAATACCAAAGGAGCCGGGCACCAGAATGGGAGTGCCATCTTCCAGAAACACACCTTTCTTCCGGGTGGAACCATACACAATCAAATCATAACTGAGATAGGGTTTGAAAGCCGGTCGCCGGAAGGTGCAGGCAGATGCCGCTTTTTCACTCCCTCCAAAATAACGGGTAATGCCGATAGTGGCTCCTACCGTATTCACACCCGCATTGGGATAGCCCGTATTCCCGTTTGAAAAATGGGAAGCGACAACCCCGGCCCGCAGACTGGTCTGTGCATCCAGCTGCCAGTTCAACAGAAATCCCAGATGCAGATAAGCGTTCACCTTGGAACCGACCACCCGGTTGTAGGGGTTCGATTCGATATCAAACTTTTTCCAGCCGAAAGAGGCTCCGAAGTTCCATTCATAATCAAAAGACAAACGGGGAGTGATACTCGCAATACGGGAAGTCTGGAACACATAAACAGACCAGGGATTTCCCAGCTCGGCCGAATTGAAAAACGCGTGGTACCCCACTCCTATACCTTGCACGGCATGAGGATACATCCGGCCGAAATAGGTATCGGGGGCAAACTTAAATCCGTATTTCAGGTTGACCGACAGGTTTTTCCGGATGGGCGCAAAAGCCGCATTGTTCCCGGCAAAAAACTCATGGGTGGGGAACACATAGGCCGGCTTCAGGTCAAAGCCTACCGCATGCACCATCTTATGGGAAAGGCTGTCACGGCCGCCTGCATACAACGACAGGGCGCAAGTGCACAAGACTGCACCTACGTACATCCTGACTATGAATCTATTCATCTTCATTGGTAATGTCAAAAGGTACTATCAAATAATCGAATGGAGTTGAACTGGAAAGCGTCCCGGAAAATATCATTTTCTTTCCGGTAAACGAATTGGAGAGATAAACCTTATAAGGTATATTATACATCTTCATTCCAGTAAAGACTTCCAAGCGTACTTTCTTGCCGGGTCCCAGTTTCTTTTCCACCCCCAGGTTTTTGTCCAGCCCCGCATCCAGCCTTTGCTCCTGAACACAGAAAGGCACCTTCGTGCCATATAATCCCGGCACGCCATTCACCACATCCGGGATCTCAACCTGAGAAAGAGAATCTTCCAACAATTGCTGTACATCCTCTCTCCCTATATTTCCGCTGCTACCCAACATGGAAAATTCTACTGTACGGGCTGAATTGCGGTAGGGATAAAAACACACTGTCACGGGCTGGGTACTGTTCAGGGTATTCACTACCATTTCGTCTACCGGCTCCAACATATTGTCATAAAAAGAGAACTGACTCCAGTCGTATGCTACACTGTCTACCTGATATTTCCTGGTCGGTGCAAAAGAAACTTGAATCATCTTTTCTTCGTAACGGTTGCCTACCCTGATTGCGGCCTCAAACGGCCAGTCATAAAGATTTTCTCCGGCAATCAGATGCAACTCGCGACTGTTCTTTTTTTCCACCTGAAAATCCAGAAAGGTATTTCGGCAATGCACAATACCGGTTTCGCCTTCTTCAAACGGAAGCGATTTTCCGTTTTCCCCTTCCAGATCGGTGGCAAACACGGACATATCCGACCGCAAATAATTTATATCTATAATGCTCCAATTGTCGGTATCAAAACGAACCGTAACCTCGTTTTCTGTCTCCGAAAGAGAAACGGTTGGAACATCCGTCAAAAATTCATCAATAAAGACCTCGCTGTTGCATCCGGCAAACACCGACATCAAACTTAGGATACTGCATTGCAGCATACGGAATGTGCTTTTCATCATACCTGTGCGCTTTACGTTCAAACGTGATCGTCTGATCGGCAAACAAACCGCCGACCTTGGCCGTGTAAAATTAGAACTTTTTTTGATATGACAAATGGATTTCCACAAAAAAAGCCCGTCATGAAACAATCTTTTGCCATGACGGACCTCCAGACGGCTTTTGCCTTACTACCTGCGTGGTTTCCGGCAGCCTGCGTTCCGGAAAACGCTGACACATCCCTTGAAAGGAGAGAGCAGGTTTCCGCATATCGTATTCGGAGCATGAAGTCCCCGACCCGGCAGACCGAAGTGCAGGTCTTTTTCCGGACAATCGACGGAACGTACCCATGTGCGGCACCAGTAATCCCAGATGGCCAGACGGGAACCGAAGTTGCTATGGCAGAACCGGGCTTCGTCACTGTGATGAATCTGATGCTGATAAGGGCTCATCAACACCACTTCGAGCCACCGCGGATAGCTCAACGGCACAGAGGAATGACGGAGATTGGCACCGGCCATGAAGAACAGAAAACTGAACGAGTTGACGCCCCAGATGGTGGCCCGAGCCACTAAATGATTGTTGAAATAAAAGAAAAGGCCGGTCACCAGCACGAAAGCCGCCATTCCTTGCAGGTTCTGCAACAGAATCTCCACGGGATGCATGCGATAGAGCGTGAACGGGTTCATGACCGTGGCCGAATGATGCACTTTGTGAAACTCCCACAGATAACGGTTGCGGTGCAGGTAGTAATGAGTGACAAAGACAAAAAAGTCTTTCACGAGAAACAAAACCACGGGATAGCAGAAAGCCACCCACAGACTGGAAGAAGCGTCCGGACGAGGTCCAAGCCATTCGGTCAGCTGCATGGACAAGGCATAAGCCAGCATGGAACCGACCGACAAATAAGGTACGATACATACCGCCTTGAAACACAAACCGATGAAGAACAGACCGTAGTCCGTACGGGCAGAACTGCTCCACCAGTTACGCTTGGCAAACAATTCCCGCCAGCTTTCCGCAAACGATTTTCCATGTACAAAATAAAAAAGGCAAAGCCCTATCAGTCCGGACATCAGAAGATAACCGATAAAGACTCTTCGTGCCGGGTCGAACAAATACGCCACCGGCAGCCAGACTGCTTCTTTAAATAATTCCATCCAATTCATTTTTCTACGTTGATTTAGAAATGTAATTCCAGGGTCAGCATCATGTTGAACGGAGCCGAGGGAATGATGCCCGGTCCCGGATAGCCTGTAGCCCTGCGGGTCATATAAATCTCGTTCCCGATGTTCTGCAAAGAGAGTACCAGTCCCGCATAGCGTGTGGCTTGGTAGCTGACACTTGCATCCACCACACAGAAACCGGGGATAGCTCCATAGATACCGTACACTCCGTCGTTGGGGTCCATCGGTTCATTGGAAGCGTCGGTGTACTGGAACGAGGAACCGCTCACCTGCACGGCTGCCGAGAAGCGACGGAAACTCAAATTGAGTCCTCCTTTCAGGTTATACAACGGCACGAACTCAATCTGCTTCCGGGACTGTCCCAGATAACGGGAACCGGTCACAGCCACACTGGCATAGACTTCCGGTTTCAGGTCTTCGTGAATCACCCGGGCAAAGGAAGACAAGTCGACAGAGCAGGTACCTTCCACCCCATAACTGATGCCGTCCCCCACATTGTCGCGGTAACGGTGGTAGGTACCCTTCATCTCCGGATTCTCCCGATAGTATTCTCCGATGCGGTTGCCGTAGTAGAGGAAGAAAGCACTGACATCGTAGCTGAGCAGACTCTTTCCGCGGGAACGGATGCCCACATCGCTGGAATAGCCCGACTCATCCTTCAAGTCGGGATTGACGGCCAGTCCGGGCGATACGGTACGCATGTCATTAAACGTAATGGCCCGGTAATTCCGGGTGGCATTGGCATAGAACTCGGCTCGGGGCAACTTGCACGAGGCCGCGATTCCGGCCAGGAGGATGGCCCGGTTCTTATGCACCCGGTCTTTCAGCACGTCGTTCTGCAACTGGGGTGTCCCGTCGGTGTACGCCACGCGGTAGTGTGACAGTTCGCCCAAGATTCCGGTACGGATAATCTCGAAACGCAGGCCCGGCACCAAGGTCCACTTTTCTCCCAGCCGGAGAGAAGCCTCACTGAAGCAGGCCAAGTTCAGGTTGGGATAGCGGTAGAAAGAATGTAGACCTACCCTGCCGTTCATGTCCGACAAATCCGTGGTCCGCTCCACCGGGGTGAAATCGGGGCCTTTTCCCCGGCTGCCCGGAGCCTGTTCCCCCGTATTCCGTCCCTGATAGTATTTCATGCCAACCACCCACGAGGATTTCACTTCTGAAAAAGGAAGACGGAAACGCTTCAAGTAGCGGGCCTCCATGCTCCAGTTGACAAAGATGCCGCGCTGCAGGTCCCGCTCCACATTCAGCGGGTCAGGCGACCCCACCCGCTTGGTGTGATATCCCACCGTAAAGCGACGGGCATACAAACCGACCGCATGGAAGTTCACCTCATCTCCACTCTCCTCAAAGGTCTTCCGATACTTGAACGACAGAATGTTCCAGTCCACCATGAACCAGTTGCGTTCCCGGTTGCTCTGGTAAGGATTCTCTGCAAACATCTTGTCGGTCAGTCCGCCGGGCTGATGCTCCAGATAATGGTATTTCAGCACATCCAGCTTGTAGAGTTCATAGGTACTGGGCCGGTAGAAGAACTGCCCCAGCACACTGTATCCTTTGAAATCGGCATTGGGGCGGCACCCGTTTCCCTTCTTGACCGTCCCCGACAGGTAGTAGGCGAATTTGCCCAACGTACCCGACAGTCGGGTATAGGAACTCAAGAAACCATAACTGCCATACGACACGTGCTGCCGTACCTCCACTTTCTTTTCGGCCGAGGGTTCCGATAGCTTGAAGTTCACCATCCCACCAAACTGTGAGCCGTACTGCAAGGCCGAAGCCCCGCGAAACACCTGCACCTCCTTGATGTCATTGGCATTGGGGGTGTAATAACTTTCCGGATAGCCCAACGGGTCGGCACTGATGTCGTAGCCGTTCTGCCGCATGTTGAAATTGGAAGAACGGTTGGGGTTCAGTCCCCGGGTACCGATGTTCAGTTGCAGACCGCCCTCACTTCCTTCCTGAATCGTGATACCGGGCACGTTCCGGAACAACTGACGGGTATTGTTGGCCGCTTTGTTGAACAGCATCTTTTCCGTCAAAGTCACGTTGCTTTTCTTTCCGGCGAAAATCATGGCTTCCTCCACATCCCGCATAAAACGCTGCCCCTGTTCCTTGCGGGAAGAACTGCCCTTCACCTGCACCTCACCCAGCATATATTCCTGCGGGCGGAACGACAGGTCGCACCGCACGGAATCACTCTCCGTCAACTGTACGTTGACATAGGCCACCTTGTCGGGCTGTCCGCAGCGACGGAACATCAACGAAAGGAAGGTATAATCGGGACGCTTCACGGTAAGTGCATACCCGGTTCCTTTTTCATTGGTCTGCACCTGTACCGACTGATTACCCGCCAGACCGAAGATTTCCAGACAAACGGGGCCCTTCACCTGCTTTTCTTCCCATTGGATATCGCCGTAAAGATACAGCTGTGACTGAGAAAATCCCGGCATAGCCCACCCGATGCTTCCACCGCATAAAATAATGATGCACAATAAAATCTTTTTCATCTGTCCTCCGCTTTTAATCGCCCTCTTCGCCGTCGCTGTACGTCACCGTAAGTCCCAACGCCGACACCACTTCCGTTTTCAAGATGCCGACCACTTTCTGCAGTTCCGCATACACCCGCTTTAACTTCTCTGTCCCTTCCGGCGTTGCAGCCAGCCGGGCCAGGTCGGCCGACTCGTTATCCAGTTCGGCATGCAGCGCCGTGAACACCTGCTCCATTTTTTGCAGAATCTCCGTTCTTTTGGCGGGAGGAAGGTACTCTCCCAGCATCGTCGCAAAAGAAAGCGCCCCGTTCTTGGCCGAGGAATCCCCGTACGGATAACCGTCGTAGAATCGCTGGAAGGCCTGCACAGACCGGAGCAGCAGGCGGGTAGAAAGTCCCTCTCCATGGTAATAAGCCTCCACCGTCATCGGCTCCGGCTGATGGACAGAAACACCATAAATGCCCACCGGAATACCGACCTTGGCCGTCCGGATATTGGCTTCAAAGTTACTCATCAGCAGGTTGAGCACCACGTTCAGGCTGCCGCCCACGGAGAAATCATCGTTGCGCACAAAATTGTCGCCACCTTTCTCATAAGAGGCATACACCGCCTCAGCCTGCTTCACCAACAACCGGGTCAATGCCGGGAAGAAAGACAGATACTCTCTCCCCGTCTCTCCCGTCAAATCCACACGGTCCGAATACAGCAAATAATCCAGTGCCGCATAGCCCAAGGCATTGGGCGACAACACCCCACGGTCCAGCCGTTCCGACAAAACCTCCGCCGAATACCGATTCCGCGCCACATCTTCCAACTGGGCCTTATTGACCGGAAAGCGAGCCGATACCGTGTACAAGCCATAAAGTTCTCCCACGAAATAAGGCTGATCGAAAATAATCAGGTCTTGCAAGGACAGGAAAGCAGCCTCATACTGCTGTTTCAACTCCACCAGTTTCTCCGGATGGGTATCCACCTCTCCGGCAATCGCATCCAAACGCTTCACCTGGGCCAGATAGCCGGCATAGGCAGGTAATATCTGTTGCCGATACCAGAAATCCAGGTATTGTGGATCAATCTTGGAATTTCCATTGTATCCTTTGATGGGGGTGTACACACACGAGGTAAAACCCACCATGCCACACAGCAAAAGCAGGCATATCAACACATAGTTCTTCATGTCTGTTCCATGCGTTTTTAGTGAAAATACTGATGTACTTTTTCGATGGCCGCGCTGATGGAACCGTCCTGCACCCCGGTGAGACGGTCTTTCTCCCACACGCCGGTCTCGCCTTGCGTCAGTCCGTCGTAAAGGGCGACCGCCTGCTTCCACGTAATCCGGGGTTTCCCAGCCTCATCCTTCACAAACGGAAGGGCCAGGATAAAGCCAAGCGCCTCTCCCATGGAATGGAAATAACCTTCGCTCGGCACCGAAACCGTCCGTTCCAAGAAGGTCTGGCTTTCCCGCAAATAATAGACCGTACGCAAGGAAAACAATTTGGCCATCTGTCCGCGAATGAAAGCCACCTGCTTCCGCACTTCCTCCAGATTGTGGTCGCCAATGGCCTTCCGTCCCTTATAAAAGGCCTGATAGACCGAGGTATTGATGCCGCTCAGTCCCTGCATGCCCACCGCCTCTTTTTCAATATAGTTGGCCAGGAACAAAGGAGCCAGCCGATTGGGATCCACGTCCAACGTACCCAAATAGCCATAGGCCGTGTCCCAGCAATGCGCCATCTCCGTATAGTTCTTGCCTGCCACCGGCGATGCATTGTCCGCCTTCAGGGCCTTTTCCAGGAAATAATCGACCTTGTCCAGCGTCAAAGCCCCCATCAGGGCTTTTTGGATGACCTGTCCCAGCTCCACCCCTTTTTCGTCCAGCATCCGGGATTCTTCATTCGACACGGCCACCGTACCCGACATCCCCGGCTGTGCTTTCCGATTGACCGCCTCACTGCGTACCAGTGCATACAGCTGGTCTGCCAGCCCGGAAATACGGTCGGCCACTGGCTTTCTGAGTGCTTCCTCCGTCGGAGACAAGACACCCGCAATGACATTCCGGTAATTCTCCAGCTGTTTGGAGAAATTACTCTGCGTCTTGCTGTTGATAGCATTGTTGAAATGGCGGAAAGCCAGAATCATTTCTTTCGACTCCCCAATGTCCACCGTAGAAATTCCATTTTGGGTAAACTTATATTCCATCAGGAGCTCCTCATTATTCTTCTCTTCGGTTGAATCGGTCATTCTTTCCAGTTCTTTCTTGGCACAACCGGAGAGCAGACAGGCTACACTCCCTATACACATCATCCATAAAGTGATTTTTTTCATTTGATAAATTATTTAAGTTAAGGTAAATACATGGCTTTTGAATAAATCAGGTAATCCACCCCATAATCGGTGATATGGAAGGATTCCACATTCCGGCTATACTCGTACTGCATGCCGTAGAACGTATCATCGACATCTCCGTTGACCGTAAACTCTGAAGAGACATCTACCCGGCCATACGGGCTGAGGAACACGGCAAAATAGAACAGGTCGCCACTTTTCTTCTCAATCGTGTACGTCCGGTCGACCTGCTTCCCGGAAAATGACAAGACCCCGTTACGTTCCCGGGAAGTAATGCAGTTCTTCCCGTCGTACAACGTATCGACCACCAGCCGGTTATCGGCGTCCAGGTACTGAATCACCATGGCCGTCAGATTGGTCGGGTCCTGCCGGTTGTGAATGTCTGCCCGCGTATAGAAATTCAACTCTATCGAATAAGTATTGTGATCTTCTCTCTGAAACTCGTCCGACGGAGTAATCCCCCAGTCACCCGGATGTTTCGGAAAGCAGTTGAAAGGTACTCCCAGCTCCAGCGGCAACCTGTCGGCTTCTTTCAAGGAGATAAACTTGCTGTAATCTTCGGGCGGCATCTCCGCCATCTCTTTCTGGCAACCGGCCAACAACATGGCCATTCCCATCCATAGATAATATTTCATACGTTTCTTGATTTATCCATTTATTTTTATCCGGGCGGTATAAGGTCCTGCCACCCCTTCCCATTCCCGGCTTCCTTTTTCTACAAACTCCTGAAACACGACCTCCTCGTTGAACTTCAACCCGGGCAGGAAAAAGATTCCCTCTTCAGTAGCGATATATCCCGACCCCAACGCCGTGTAATACGTACTGCCATCGTAGCCTTCCACCGTCTTTTCCGGCTGCTCGTTCTTGTAGAACAGCTCATACTGCAAACGGTCGTAACGGGCCACCCGTTCTCCATTCTCCCGCGTATGTCCATAATGGTAAGTCATACGGTCGTCCATCAGCGTATAACCAAAATCCATGGTACTCTGATACACCACCTCCCCGGTGGCCGTCAGCAGAATCTGCAGGACACAGGGACGCCGGGATTTCTGGTTGCCAGTGGCAAAAGAGCGTTTCCGGAACCGTTCTTTCCGGTCAATCCGCCGTTGCATCCGTTCCTTCCATTCCTCCATCGGGAAATCGAGAGGAGTCAGTTCAATCCATTCGGAACCTTCGCCCAGATAATTCGCCGTACGCAGTACAATCTTGTCTTCCTCCACACGCACCGGAGAGAAGCGGCTTTCCACATTGACATCAAACCCTTTCAACTGGTCGAGCATGGTAGGCGTCGTCAAAATCAGGTTCAACCCCTCCGCCACCTTTATCTCGTAGTTTGCCTCCGTCACCTCCAGATTGAATTCCGGTGTATAATAGGTTTTCCGCTCCATCTCCGTTCGGTCAGCCTCCGACTGCCGGAAAGCGATATCCGTCAGCATCTTCAAGGTGCCGTCGGGCTGGAACTTTACAAACAGGTTGTAGCCTCCCACTCCCAAGCGGCGAGACAAGATTTCAGGATACAACGAATTGTAGTTCGTCTTTATATTTTCAGTGATATTGGTATTCAAATAATTGTCCACTTGCGGGAAATAACGCACCAGCCATCCGTTTTCCGCTTGGCATAAGCGTTCTCGGAAATCCTTTGCCACCGGCAAGTCCTCAATATTGCGCACCGGAATGGATTCCTGCTTGCTGCACCCCATGCCTAATCCGCAAGCCATCACTATGCAAAACATCAATTTTTTCATCACACTGTTTTTTATCACGGTGCCGGAGCATCGTGTGGTTGTTTATTATAATGCTTGAGAGAAGCTGAAATGACCCGGGTCAGCTGTGCTTCCCTGCGAATCTTAAAGTTCTCCCACAAAAACTCATCGACAAAAACCATTTTACGCTGCAACGTCGCCTTGGCTCCTTCACCTCCCAACTCTTGTGCCGTGTTCAGACACTCATTGATTTCACTGACAGACAAGCACACAAGCATGCTCAATGTCTCGGCAAAATCGCAAAGGGAAGATTCCATCGCTCCATTGCTGAAAAAACCTTTCTTCCAACTGTAAGGCGTACCCTGAAACAGATACGCTCCCTTGGGTATGTCCGCACTTTTCGACCAGTCATAATAGAGAGAAGACGGATTGAGTGCCGCAAACTTGTCGAGCAAAGAAGACCGTCCCTGCACCAGCCGTTTGGCAAAGGCAAAAGTCGCCATCCTCACATACGGGAAAAGGGTTTCTGCCGTTTCTGCCGAAAAACGATTAATCCCAAACACCGGAAGTATCGCTTCTCCCAAAGAGGTATTGATCTCACCTATCTGCAAGGAGTTCAAATTGACCTCTCCCAGCAGAAGTATTTGCCGGGGAGCATATTCCTTCACGAACGCCGTACCACCGGCCTGTTCAAAAGGTACTATCCACAAGGCCTTCAAGGCCTCCATCAACGGACGAATCTTCTCCTGATGGGGCGGCAGATTGTCAGGCCAGTCTGTTTCCTTGTAAGTCGCCCGGGTGTACGCCACTTCCATGTTATACGGCCGGATAAATTCTTCCGACAACCACCGGTCCAGTTCAGTCTGTGGTCCACCTTCCGAAGGAAAAGGATACTGCACGTCTCCCTCTTCCTTCCGGCATCCTCCCAGGCAAACGAATCCAACTAAAAGCAATAAATAAATCTGTTTTCGCATATCATTATAAGTTTACGGATTAATAAGCGTCACTCCCTCGGGCAAAGAGAGCGTTTTACGAGAATCTTCCGGCTGCAACACATAGCGTGCCTTCTTTGCCTCTCCCACCCGGTTACGGTCTACACTGAGATTGAAACGGCGCAAGTCGAACCAGCGGAGTCCTTCGTGAATGAACTGCTGCCGGGCCACCTCACTGACATAGTACAGAATACCCGCCTGTTCTTGCGTAAGCGGACGATAAAAAGGCTGTATCCGTTCCCGGTCGGCCGGTTTCACATTCTCGATTTCAGTACCCGACAACTCACTCCCGATACCATCCGCAATATGCTTCTGGTTGATGAACGTAATCAAGTCGTCTTTGGCCAAATCAGCGCGACCCGTCATAGCGTATGCCTCAATGCGATGCAGGAAAACCTCTTCGGTGGTCAACAAGACATTCCGTGTGTACTGTCCGCGACGTTCGTTCAGCAATCCGTCGGCCGACTGGAAATGGGTAAACTTCGGCCAGTAGGCACGGGTCCGGTCGAGTCTGCGTACCGCCTTGAAATAGCCCTCTATCTGCCGGATACTTTTGGACGAGAAACGCTGGAAAACCTCCTCATACGATACGCTCCCCAGTCCGTAGCGGTCGGTCTTGTAATTTTCTTCCCAAAGACTCTCCACAGTGGTAATCAGCAGGTTACTTGGATTATCCTCCGAGGCATAACCTTCCACCATCTCCTCCACGGATTTCTCCTTATATTCCTGATAAGGCAAAATGACTTTCTTGACATCGTTTCCCAGCACATACGTGGCATAGTCGATGACTTTCTGCCACTGTCCCGTGTAAGCAAAAAAGCGGACGGCCAACGCATAAGCCGCTTTTTTATGGAAATGAAATTTTTTCTTCTGATAATACTCATCCCTCACCCAAGCCAGACCATAGGAAAGGTCTCTTTCAATCTTCCGGTAAGTGTCCTGCAAGTTCTCTTGCGGATAAGACACCCACGCATTCTTCTCGGATTTCTCCACATAAGGGATGCCGGGCAAGTCTTTGTTGGTTTCCGCATCGGCAAAAGGCGGCGCCCAGATATTGGCCACCATGAAATGCAGGTAAGCACGAATCAGAAACGCCTCGGCATAAAGGGCCTGCAACTGCGGGTCTTCCTTGTCCGGATAAGCGGCCAGCAATTCCAGCGCCTGATTGGCCTGAGCGATTCCCCGGTAACAATCCAGCCAATACAGCTTGGGAGAATCCAAATCTTCCTCGTGGTAATCGTTCCAATAAAACATGGACTCGTTCAACCGTGAAGCCGGCAATTTCACACTCCGGTCGTCTACATTGTCCGTCCGCAACTCCAGGAAACGGAAATAACTGGCTTCCGGATAAGCAGCCGTCAGCAGCTGGGCAATCTTCTCTTTGGAGTCGACTTCCGTATGGGTATTCGAATCGGGATACTGTTCCAGAAAATCATTGCAGGCAGACAGCACAAGGCAAGCCGCTCCCAAAAGGGAGGAAACATATCTATTTATTTTTCTCATCTTTTCTATTCATTAAAAACTTAACTGTACCGACATACTGTACGTCCTGGGAGTGGGAGAAGAAACCCCTCCGGAATTGATGAACTCCGGATCTCTTCCCTGCAGTTTCTTATCCGCATAAATCAAAAAAGGATTGGTCACCTGGGCATACAGACTAAGGCCTTTCATCTTCATTTTCTCACAAACCGAGCGGGGAAAGGTGTACCCTAGCGAAAGACTCTTCAAGCGCACGAAACTTCCGTCGGCCACATTCACCTGCGAATAGTTGTAGGTGTTGTACGCCCGCTCCACATTCTCTTTTCCCATCAAGCTGTAAATGTCATATCCCGGGATGACTGGAATGTGCTTGGTCTGTTCATCCCCCTTCACCAGCCAGCGGTCACGATACCGGGTAGTGAACACATTCAGGTCGTTATATTCCGGGTCAAACGTCGGACTAATCCGCACTTTATTACCCATCCGGGAAGTCAGGAACACGGAAAGACTCCAGCCTTTATAGCGGAAAGTGTTTTCCAAACTGGTGGTGATAAACGGATCGGAAGGACCTTCATACAGCAGATAAGACAGGTTATAAGTCGTATCATAGAAGTTGGCACCCGCAATCTGCGAATAGCCGTTCGACGACAATGGCAGGTTACCAAAATAAAACTGCGGCAATCCTCTATCCGTCAGTCCCCGGAAATCAAAAGAATACAACCCTCCCCGGGGAAATCCTTCAATATTTCCCCGCCCGTTGCCTGCCACCATGTCGAAAGTGGTAGGTTGATTCAGCAGTCGGGTAATCTCCTGGTGGTAGAACGAAAATCCCCAGACCGTATTCCAGCTGAAATCTTTCTGCCGGATGTGCTGCGTATTCAGCAGAAAATCGAAGCCCACGGTCTTCATATCCCCAAAGTTCATCCATTTCTTGTACTCCCCTCCGATACCGGAAGTCTGTACCCAGTCAATCAAATCGAACGAACGGCGCGAATACACATCCAGCGAGCAGCTGATCCGGTCGTTCCAGAAAGACAGGTCGGTTCCCACATTGAACTCATACATCTTTTCCCAAGTGAGGTCACGGTTTTCCAGGTGCTGGATGTAAATGGCATACTCCCGGTCGGAGATATCCTTGCGGAAGGTCAGACGACTGTCGTACACCGGCAAGGAATTGATGGCCTCACTGTTCATCTTGGCCACCAGCCCGTAACTCATACGCAGGGAAAACTGGTTCCAGAAATTACGGAAAGGCGCAAAAAACGATTCCGCATCCACATTCCATTTCACTCCCACGTTCCAAGTGGGCAACCATCTTACCCGACGGCCGACTCCTGCCACATTGGAACCCTCGTAATTACCCACCATATTCAGAATATACCGGTTCCGGTAATCGTAGGTCAAGGAGCCGGAAAAAACGACGTCGCGTTCATGGCGATCGTGCAAGGAAAAATAATTTTCCCCTTCATTCAGTGTCTTTTCAAACACCAGCGGTGAAGTCATGACACTGTTGGCCCGGTTAAAACCGATACCGTATCCCTTGAAAGCATCGGACGACAAGTCGTTCATCTTCACCTCGGCAAAAGAGAACCACTTGATCCGGTGTCCGCCCCATTCGTGAGCATAATCCAATGAGGCACGTCCCAGATAACTGTTCATCGTCTGTGACGATTTCTGGTAAACCCCACCCATGGGCAGAATCACCTGTGGCTCCCCCCTCTCCGGACGGTAAAGGTAAATGTTGTGCTGTCTTTCCAACACCCCCCGGTCGGCCCGGTACGCCCACAGCACATTGGAGTCCTCTCCCAGAAAATGCCCCATCCCCGTCACCGCCATACGAGTATTCAGCAAAAGCGACAGACGCAGCTTCTTGACAGGTTCCCATTCCCCACGCAGCGAGAAACGAAAATCGGACACCCGAATACGCATGTAATTTTCCTGATACTCCTGAAGAATATTGAATGGAGCCCAGTCGTTCCGGTAATATTCATAATTCCCGGCCTCATCGTAAGGACGCAACGTACGGGACGTATTCAACGCATAATTGAACGGGTTGATATCAAAATCACGCTTATAAGTTCCTGCTTCCAGGTTCCGGATGCGTGGAAACGTTCCGGGCGCACGCTGTTCCCGGAAATTGGCCTGCAGATTGGCAGAAACCTTCAGGCGGGGGGACAGAAAGAAACTCGAATTCAGGAAGCCCGTAAAGCGCTTCACCTTCTCGGCTACCGTTTCACCCGGATCATTGTAGAAACTCACGGAAGCATAAGTGGCCGATTTCTCTCCCCCATAGCTCAAGGACAACGAATGGTTCTGGGTCAGCGACTGGGTATAGATGTGCTTGAACCAATCGGTATTGTACATGGATGCCTTATGCAAAAACGCCTTTCTGGCCTCCGGCGTATTGGGCAAGCCGAATCCACCTTGCTGAAAAGCATCAATAAGCTGGTACATCTGGGAATACACCCCTCCCCTTCGTCCATAGAGGGCACGGTTCATCGTAAAATAGCCTTTGTTCTCCATCTCATGATAAACCTGCATAGTCTCGGCACTGTTCATCATGTCAAACTGCGTATAAGACGGTCTGAGCCGCAAAGAGGTCGTCAGATTATACGTCACATCGAGTCCTTTCCCGCGTTTGCCGGCCTTGGACTCCACGACAATGACCCCGTTCATCCCTCTGGCTCCATACAAGGAAGTGGCCGAAGCATCTTTCAACACTTCCACGCTTTCAATGTCCGCCGGATTCAGTCCGGCCAGTGTAGAACTGACCAGCGTAATGGCATCCCCGGAAGCCAGCTGTTCCTCGTTCAATGCCACCATATCTTCCACTACTGCTCCATCCACCACCCACAAAGGCTGCACGTTTCCATGAATGGAGCTGCCTCCTCGGATGTTGACCTTCGGAGCCGCTCCGAAAGTACTGGAGACCGCAGAAACATTCAACCCCGGCGCTTTTCCTTCCAACAGGCGACTGAAATCGGCCTGGGGTGCCGAAAGGAAGTCTTGGGTAGAGACTTTGGTGACAGCCCCTACAAACAGTCGGGAATTCACCTTACTATATCCCGTCACGACCACCTCGCCCAAAGCTTGCACATCGGATTCCAACACGATGCGTAATTTTTTCTCCGACTTGACGACAAACTCATACGGCTTCATCCCGATGTAGCTGACCGTCCATTTCTCACCTACAGAAGTACGGATTTCAAACTGACCGTTCAAATCCGTGACGATACCGCTTTTCTTCCGTACATTCTGTACAGTGGCCCCGATTAACGGCTCTCCACCGGTATCTGTCACGACACCCCTCACCACAATCTGCGGCATGGCTTCCCGGGCATCATGAGAAGAGCCTGCATATAAAGCGTTTATATGCAAAAGGAAAGATAGGGCCAACAGGAGCCCTACGTTGTGATTTTTATCCATAAAATAGTTCGGTTAAGGTTTTTACACAAGTAAAAATTTTCTCTGCAAAAATACGACAAGCCAGTTTTATGGGAAATCGCCAAAAATAGCTATTTTACCTATTTGCAAACGACAGAATATCCCTACATATAGGGATTGTTTTTCGCGCCCGACGGACCTGCAATGTCAAGGATTTTGCGTACATTTGTCTGAGATTCTATTTTAAACCGCACAAACGTATGAAATATTTTGAAGTGACCTTTACCGCACAGCCGTGCAACGAGACCATCACAGATGTATTATCGGGACTGACAGCCGACATCGGTTTTGAAAGTTTCGTAGAATGTGAAAACGGCATGAAGGCCTATATCCAGCAAAGCCAGTTTGATGAAGCAGCCCTCAAGCAGGTAGTGGAGAATTTCCCGATACCCGACACCGTCATTACCTACTCCATCGCGGAACCGGAAGACAAGAACTGGAACGAAGAATGGGAAAAGAATTTCTTCCAGCCTATTGTCATCGACAATCGCTGTGTGATTCACAGTACTTTCCACAAAGACTACCCGAAAGCTGAATACGACATCGTAATCAATCCGCAGATGGCGTTCGGTACGGGACACCATGAAACCACCAGTTCCATCTTGGGAGAATTGCTGGAAGCCGACCTGAAAGGAAAATCCGTGCTTGATATGGGATGCGGCACATCCATTCTGGCTATTCTGGCCAGCATGAGAGGAGCTGAAAAAGTGACTGCCATCGATATTGACGACTGGTGCGTGAACAATTCGCGCGACAACATTGCCCTGAACGGCATCTCCAACATCACTGTAGAACTGGGTGACGCTTCCCTGCTGAAAGGACACGAACCGTTTGATGTCGTCATCGCCAACATCAACCGTAACATCCTGCTACAGGATATGCCGGCTTATGCAGCTTGCATGAAAAAAGGTTCTGAATTATATATCAGCGGCTTCTATACACAGGATATTCCGGTATTGCGTGAAAAGGCGGAAAGTCTGGGTATGGAATACGTACACCACCGCGAAAAACACAACTGGGCAGCCGTGAAATTCAGAATGAAATAAAAACCCCGAAAAACAGTAAAGGCTGTCAGCGCTTCAATGCCCTGACAGCCTTTTTCATCTCTTCACTTACCCGATAAGACTCGCCGATTTTCTGAATTGTCTTTCGGAACGTGAAATCATCCAAGTGACAGCCTTGGAGGAAAGCCATAGTCTTTTCGGGGAATTTCACCAGACAAACCGAAAGAGCCCATGCCACGGCCATGCGCACGTAGTATCCTTCGTGATGAATACCATCGAGCAAGGAAAGCAATTCATCCACATGATCCGCATCCAGAAAATAACTCATACTCATCACCACCCCGAAACGGACTTCATACTCGCCCGATGCCTTCATCCATTCCTTCAGGTATTCCCAAAGACGGGCTGAATGACGACGGATAAACGCCTGACCACCCCCAAACTTGAACGTATCGCACACCGACCAGCTGTTGATGTCCCATACAAAGCAGGTGACACGGTGAAGATACACTTCCACATCTTCATCGGGCTGGATGCAGCCCAACACCATCCCCTGCAGCATACGTTCTTCCATGTAATACCCATCGGCTGTTTCAAGATAATTTTCCCAGTCGCCCTTGGCAATCCTTGCAGCCAGTTTCCGCAACGCCGGCAAACGGATGCCCAACACATGTTCCACACCCGGGTGAAGCCCTTCCGTAAACTTGCGGTTTCCATCTTCTGCCAATATCAGCAGATGTTCTTTGACGGTCAAACCGTCCAGTCTGAATTCCTCCATGACCTTATTATATACGCGATTTTAAAATTTCGGGCAAAGATAGGAAAAACTAAAAAAATTATACTCTTTTGTTTGGAAATTTCAAAGCAATCGCTACCTTTGTAGCCGAAACAATAAAAAAACAAGAAAAATAACATTATGAGACATTCAATGGTAAATACATTCTTCTGGTGGCGCCGCTTACAACTACACAAGTCGTAAGGGAACTCAGTCGCGCGTATATACCTTAAAGAAAGATATAATATTACAGAAAGGCTGTCGTAACTTACGACGGCCTTTTTTGTTTTTACCCCTAAAATACAAATACACTCATGAAAACTTATCAAGTCAATCAAGAAGGATTTTATGGAGATTTTGGTGGAGCCTACATCCCGGAGATTCTCCATCGCTGTGTGGAAGAATTACGAAACGCCTACCTCAAGGTACTGGCAGACGAAAGTTTCCAGAAAGAATATCAAGCTCTGCTCAAAGATTATGTAGGACGCCCCTCTCCGCTTTACCTTGCCAAACGGTTGTCGGAAAAATACGGATGCAAGATCTACCTGAAACGGGAAGACCTGAACCACACGGGAGCCCATAAAATCAACAATGCCATCGGCCAAGTGCTTTTGGCTCGGAGAATGGGCAAGAAACGCATCATTGCCGAAACAGGAGCCGGACAGCACGGTGTGGCCACAGCCACGGTATGTGCCCTGATGGGAATGGAATGTGTGGTCTACATGGGAAAGACCGATGTGGAACGCCAGCGGGTGAATGTGGAACGCATGCAAATGCTGGGAGCCAGAGTGGAGGCTGTCACCTCCGGCAACATGACCCTGAAAGATGCCACCAACGAAGCCATACGCGACTGGTGCTGCCATCCGGAAGACACGTACTACGTAATCGGTTCTACGGTAGGCCCTCACCCTTATCCGGATATGGTAGCCCGTCTGCAATCGGTCATCAGTGAAGAAATCAAAAAGCAGCTGATGGAACACGAAGGACGTGACTATCCGGATTACCTGATGGCCTGTGTAGGGGGCGGAAGCAATGCCGCCGGCACCATCTACCACTACTTGGACGACGACCGGGTGAAAATCATTCTGGCAGAAGCCGGAGGAAAGGGCATTCACAGCGGATTCTCGGCCGCAACCATCCAGTTGGGACGTTTGGGAATCATTCACGGTTCCAAGACCCTGGTGATGCAGAATGAAGACGGACAGATTCTGGAACCCTACTCCGTATCTGCCGGACTAGATTATCCGGGCATCGGCCCCATGCATGCCAATCTGGCTGCACAGAAACGGGCTACCGTACTGGCCATCAACGACGATGAAGCCCTGCGTGCCGCTTTCGAACTAACCCGGTTGGAAGGCATCATTCCGGCATTGGAATCGGCTCATGCCTTGGGAGCCTTGGAGAAAGTCAAATTCCAGCCATCTGACATCGTAGTCCTGACCGTATCGGGAAGAGGAGACAAAGACATCGAAACTTATTTAAGATACAAAAACCACCCTGAACAATTTTAAACGAGAAAACAATGAAAACTTTTGCTTATACAACCAGCTATAAAACACTCCCCGGTGATTTGCTGACCCCGGTAAGCACGTACCTGAAAGTACGCGACTTGTTCCCGCAGAGCATCTTGCTGGAAAGTTCAGATTATCACGGAGTGGAAAACAACCGCTCCTTTATCGGACTGAACCCCATCGCCAGTTTCTCGGTCAACCACGGAATCGTCACCACTGCTTTTCCGGATAAAAGCCGCGAAGAACGTCCCTTGACCCCGGACTTCCAGGTGGAAGATGCTTTCAAAGACTTCCTGAAACATTTCGAGGTGAAAGGTGAATATGCCCGCTACGCCGGAGTGTACGGTTACACCACGTTCAATGCCGTCCGTTATTTCGAACCGATTCCGGTAAAAGACAGCAGCGACCCGAAAAACGATGCACCGGATATTCTTTATATCCTCTACAAATACCTGATTGTGTTCAATGATTTCCAGAGCGAAATGGTATTGGTGGAACTGCAGGCAGACGACGAACCGAGCCATATCGATGAAATTGAAAAGGCAGTCCACAACCGAAACTATACGACCTACGACTTCCGGGCAGTAGGTGAAACAACCAGTACCCTGACCGATGAAGAGCACAAAGCCAACATCCGCAAGGGAATCGCTCACTGCAAGAGAGGTGATGTGTTCCAGATTGTACTTTCCCGCCGCTTCATCCAGCGCTACGAAGGCGATGACTTCACCCTCTACCGGGCCTTGAGAAGCATCAATCCGTCTCCTTACTTGTTCTACTTCGATTTCGGCGGATTCCGCATCTTCGGTTCTTCGCCCGAAACACACTGCAAGATTGAAGACCGAAAAGCAACCATCGACCCCATTGCCGGTACGACCCGCAGAAGTGGGGACAAAAAAACAGATGAGGCCCTGACCCAAGCCTTACTGGCCGACCCGAAGGAAAATGCGGAACACGTGATGCTGGTTGATCTGGCCCGCAACGACTTGAGCCGGAACTGCCACAATACGCACGTGGAATTCTACAAGCAACCGCAATACTACAGCCATGTCATCCATCTGGTAAGCCGGGTTAGCGGTACCTTGGATGAAGGAGCCGACCCCATCAAGACCTTTATCGATACGTTCCCGGCCGGTACCCTGAGTGGAGCTCCGAAGGTGAAGGCCATGCAGCTGATCAGTGAGATCGAGCCGCACAACCGAGGCGCTTACGGAGGCTGCATCGGGTTCATCGGATTCAACGGCGACTTGAACCAGGCCATCACCATCCGCACCTTTGTAAGCCGTAACAACGAACTCTGGTTCCAGGCTGGAGGCGGCATCGTAGCCAAGAGTAACGAGAACAATGAACTGCAAGAAGTAAACAACAAGCTGGGAGCTTTGAAGAAAGCCATCCTCCTGGCTGAAAAAAGATAACACACCATGAAAATTGTCATCATCGATAACTATGACTCATTTGTGTACAACCTGAGTCACCTGCTGAAAGAACTGGGAGCAGAAGTCACCGTAAAACGCAACGACCAGTTTCAACTGGAAGAACTGGAAGCTTTCGACAAGATTCTTCTTTCCCCTGGACCCGGTATCCCGGAAGAAGCCGGACTCCTACTGGATGTCATCCGTACGTATGCCGGAAAGAAGCCGATTCTCGGCGTCTGTCTGGGTGAACAGGCCATTGGCGAGGTGTATGGAGGTAGTCTTACCAACTTGGACGAGGTGTTCCACGGTATCCAGAGTACCATAACCCTGACCACACCGGACTATCTGTTTGAAGGACTTCCCTCGCAGATTCAAGTCGGAAGATACCACTCCTGGGTAGTCGACCAGAAAGGGCTGCCGGACTGTCTGGAAGTCACTGCCGTCAGCAAAGAAGGCTATATCATGGCACTCCGCCACAAGACACTCGACGTGCGTGGCGTACAGTTCCATCCTGAATCCGTGCTGACCCCCGACGGCAAACAAATGCTGGCCAACTGGATACAGCACCAATAAGCCTCTGAAAGAACCCCATTTTATAACTGATAAAACTTAGACATACAATATGAAACAAATACTGAAACGAATCTTCCACCACGAAGAACTGACCCGTGAAGAGGCCTGCTCGCTGATGCACAAAATGACCGGTGGTGAAATGAACGAAGCCCAAACTGCAGCCTTGCTGGCTGCTTTTCAGATGCGGGGCGTCACGGTAGACGAACTGATTGGCTTCCGGGATGCCTTGCTGGAGGCCTGTGTCCCCATCGACCTTCATGAATTTCATCCGATTGACATCGTAGGAACCGGAGGAGACGGGAAAAATACCTTCAACATTTCTACCTGTGCCTGCTTTGTAGTGGCCGGAGCCGGCTATCGGGTAGCCAAACACGGCAATTACGGAGCCACCTCAGTGAGTGGCGCCAGCAACGTCATGGAACATTACGGAGTGAAATTCACCAATAACCCGGATAAACTGAAACGGTCGATTGAAGAGTGTGGCATGGCTTATTTGCATGCTCCCTTTTTCCATCCGGCCCTGAAAACCGTGGCTCCTGTCCGCAAGGCATTGGGCGTACGTACCTTGTTCAACTTACTGGGCCCGCTGGTCAATCCCTGTCATCCGGCCTGCCAGCTGCTGGGAGTAGCCGACCTGCAGCAGATGCGGCTTTATACCAATACCCTCCAAAAACTCGGTATCCAGTTTGCCGTGGTCAACAACCTGGATGGATACGATGAAATCTCACTCACCGATGAATTCAAGGTCATGACCAACCGGTACGAAACCATCTACCGTCCTTCTGAACTGGGCTTCTCGATGGCACGTCAGGAAGAACTCTACGGAGGAAAGACCCCGGAAGAAGCTGCCGCCATTTTCGACCGTGTGCTTCACAATGAAGGCAGCAAAGCACAGACCGATTGCGTATTGATAAATGCTTCCTTTGCCATCCAGGCTTTGGAACCGCAAAAGAAAATAGAAGAATGTGTGGCGCTGGCCAAAGAATCGCTCGAAAGCGGAAAGGCACTGGCCACCTTGCACAAGTTCCTTACTCTTAACCAAGAATAAATTATGACTACTGATATTTTACAGACTATCGTCGCCCATAAACGTACAGAAATCACCCATCAGGAAGAAGCGGTATCCCGCGACTTCCTGATCCGGCAATTAAATACGAATCCTCCCCGTCCGACAAAAAGCCTGAAACAAGCATTGGCCAGCTCTCCAACAGGCATCATCGCCGAATTCAAGCGGCGCTCCCCGTCCAAAGGATGGATAGCCCCGCAGGCAGACCCGGCAATCATTGTTCCGGGCTATGCACAGGCCGGTGCTTCCGGCATCTCAGTACTGACCGACCAGGAGTTCTTTGGAGGAAGCCTGAAAGATTTACAGACCGTACGTCCGCTGGTCCAGCTTCCGGTGTTGCGCAAAGACTTCATCATCAGCCCTTACCAGCTTTATCAGGCAAAGCTGGCAGGAGCAGACGTAGTTCTTCTGATTGCAGCCGCCTTGACCATCGACGAATGTAAAGACTTGGGCAAACTGGCCCATCAGCTGGAGATGGAGGTGCTGCTGGAAATTCACGCAGAAAAAGAACTCGACTACCTGAATGAATATGTAGACCTGATTGGGGTGAATAACCGCAACCTGGGTACCTTCCATACCGATGTGGAGAATTCCTTCCGCCTGGCCCGGAAACTTCCTAAAGAACTTTTATGGGTATCCGAAAGCGGTATCTCCCAACCCGAGACGCTCAAGCAACTGCGGGAAACCGGATTCAGGGGCTTCCTGATGGGAGAAAGGTTTATGAAAACACCTTCACCCGCACAAGCATTGTCGGATTTTCTTCAAGCAGCAGCCCTATGATTGTCAAGGTTTGTGGGATGAGGAACGCGGAAAATATCCGTCAGGTAGAACAGTCCGGGGCCGACTGGATGGGATTCATCGACTACGACCGTTCGCCACGTTATGTAGAAGGAGTACCGGAATATCTTCCAGCCTCATTACAAAAGGTAGGTGTCTTTGTCAATGCTTCCTTTCCACGCATCCAGAAAAGAATCGCTGACTGGCATCTGGATTTCGTACAGCTTCATGGCAAGGAATCACCGGACTTCTGCCAGCAGCTTCAAGCTACAGGAGTAAAGGTCATCAAAACATTCTCCCTGCGTACGCCTGACGACTTGCAAGCAACAGAAGATTATATCCCTTACTGTGATTATTTCCTGTTCGATACACCTTGCCAAGAATATGGAGGTTCCGGAAAGAGTTTTGACTGGGAACTGTTGGCACCTTATCAAGGTTCGGTTCCCTTCCTGTTGAGCGGGGGACTGAACCCCACCAGTCTGGAAGCGTTGTCTGCTTTCCATCATCCCCTCTGGGCCGGCATCGACCTGAACAGTGGCTTCGAACAGGCTCCCGGTATAAAGGATGCTCCTTCCCTCTCCACTTTTATTCATTCATTCAAACAAAACAAGTACAACTTTTAAAAAATTAGTAACTATGAACCGCATTGACCAATTATTCCATACACACAAAGATCATATTCTTTCCATTTATTTCTGTGCAGGCACTCCTACCTTGGAAGGTACGGTTGAAGTAATCCGTACTTTGGAACAGAAGGGAGTCCAGATGATTGAAATCGGTATCCCGTTCAGTGACCCGATGGCCGACGGTCCCGTCATCCAGCATGCAGCCACTCAAGCCCTGCACAACGGCATGACCCTCCGCACCTTATTCAGTCAGCTGGAGCATATCCGTCCGGAAGTACAGATGCCACTGGTGCTGATGGGCTACCTGAATCCTATCATGCAGTACGGCTTTGAGAACTTCTGCAAGAAATGCCAGGAATGTGGCATCGACGGAGTCATCATCCCCGACCTGCCTTTCAAGGATTATATGAACGAATACCGTCCTGTAGCCGACAAGTACGGACTCCATATCATCATGCTGATTACTCCGGAAACCAGCGAAGAACGTATCCGCCAGATTGACGAACATACCAACGGATTCATTTATATGGTTTCTTCGGCCGCCGTGACAGGAGCACAGAAAGAATTCAATGCACAGAAACAAGCCTACTTCCAGCGTATCGAACAGATGCACCTGCGGAATCCGCGCATGATTGGCTTCGGCATTTCCAACAAGAATACTTACGAGGCAGCTGCCGCTCATGCAGCCGGATGCATCATTGGAAGCAAATTCGTCAGCCTGCTGGAAGAGGAAAAAAATCCAGGAAGAGCCATCGACCGACTTTTAGAAATGCTGAAAAAGGAGGAATAATCAATCATTCTGTTATTTTTACGGGGTTAATTTATCGGTATAAACATATTTTTGCTATCTTTGTGCCAAACTAAACGAAGTATCAAATGATAAGACCAGATTATCCTTCCGTATTACTCATTTACACAGGAGGAACAATCGGTATGATTGAAAACCCGGAAACCGGTGCACTGGAAGCCTTTAACTTCGACCAACTGCAGGAAAACGTACCGGAACTGAAGCGATTCAACTACCGAATTTCCTCCTATCAGTTTAATCCTCCCATCGATTCTTCCGACATGGAACCGGCTTTGTGGGCGAAACTGGTAAAAATTATCCAATACAATTACGACAATTTTGACGGTTTCGTCATCCTGCATGGTACCGATACCATGGCCTATACCGCTTCAGCCTTGAGTTTCATGTTAGAGAACCTCAGCAAACCGGTGATTCTCACCGGAAGCCAGCTGCCTATCGGAGTGCTGCGCACAGACGGAAAGGAAAACCTGATTACCTCCATTGAGATTGCAGCCGCCAAGCATCCCGATGGCACAGCCGTGGTACCGGAAGTCTGCATCTTCTTTGAAAACCATTTGCTGCGCGGCAACCGTACGACCAAAATCAATGCGGAAAACTTCAACGCATTCCGCTCCTATAATTATCCGGCACTGGCTACAGCCGGAATTCACATCAAATATGAATATGACCGCATCCGCAAGGTTGATCCGAATTTACCCATGCATGCGCATTATGTATTCGACACGAATGTGATTATCCTGACACTTTTCCCTGGAATTCAGGAAAACATTGTACGCACAGTTCTGAATACCCCCGGACTGAAGGCAGTAGTGCTCAAGACATACGGGTCCGGAAATGCACCTCAGAAACCTTGGTTTATCCACTTGTTGGCAGAAGCTACAGAAAAAGGTATCGTCATCGTCAACATTTCACAATGTCAGACCGGTATGGTAGAGATGGCTCGATACGAAACCGGACTTCACTTGCTGGATGCCGGTGTCATCAGTGGATACGATGCGACAGTGGAGAGCGTGTTGACCAAACTGATGTTCCTGCTTGGCCACGGACTCAGCCCCAAGGAAATACGCCTTGAAATGAGCCGTTCCATTGCTGGTGAGATTACCAAACCGGTGTTGTAACCCAAATGTAACATCTATTTCATAAGTACGAAATAAAAAGAGGTCATCTTTGTAACGAAAACTAAATCATATAGAATTTTGTATTAATCTTAATAGAAAATGCGCATGAACGATTATCGGATTTTAGTCGTAGACGATGAAGAAGACCTGTGCGAGATTCTGAAATTCAATCTCGAAATGGAAGGTTATACGGTAGACACAGCCAATTCTGCCGAAGAAGCGTTAAAACTGGATCTTCCACACTACAACTTGATATTACTGGACGTAATGATGGGAGAAATCTCCGGTTTCAAAATGGCCAGCATGATGAAAAAGAACAAGGACACCGAAAATATTCCCATCATTTTCATTACGGCCAAAGACACGGAAAATGATACGCTGACCGGATTCAACCTGGGAGCGGATGACTATATTTCCAAACCTTTCTCCCTCCGTGAAGTAATCATGAGGGTGAAGGCCGTATTGCGCCGGACAGCTGGTGTACAGACCCAAGTACCGGAACAGCTCATCTACAAAGGACTGGTGGTCAATATTCCCAAAAAGAAGGTAACCATCAACAATGAAGAAATTTCACTGACCAAGAAAGAGTTCGAGATACTTCTGCTGTTGCTTCAAAATCAAGGACGAGTATTCTCGCGCGAAGACATTCTGGCCAAAGTATGGCATGACGAAGTCTATGTGCTCGACCGCACCATCGACGTCAATATCACACGTCTCCGCAAAAAAATCGGTGAATATGGACAATACATTGTAACCCGCCTTGGCTATGGTTACTGTTTTGAATGTGAATAAATGAGGGCTGTATAACCATGACAAAATTTTCTTACCGCATCCTCCCTTTCAGCCAGAGGTTGTTCTTTTCTGTCATATTCCTGTTTCTGGGATATGCAGTATGCTTCATGCTGTTCCAATACAAACGCGAAAAAGCCTATAAAATAGAACTGCTGAACACACAACTACAGAATTACAACAACCAGCTGTGCGATTTCATTTCCGAACACCACGGATTCAACCCGGATTCCATGCAGCGTTATGTGACCACTCACATGATGCCGAACCTGCGTGTGACCCTTATCGAACCTTCCGGAAAGGTGATTTACGACAACACCAATGCCAACTGGCAGAAATTCGCCAACCATTCCTCCCGAAAGGAAGTACAGGACGCATTGATGTATGGAAGCGGGTATTCCATCAGCCGACAGTCGGAAAGCATTCAGGGAGAAGAATATTTTTACTCGGCACGCTATTTTCCCCCATATCGTCTCATCATCCGGGCCGCCCTACCCTACAATCTGAGTCTGGCTGAGCACCTGCAAGCCGACTCCGGCTACCTGTGGTTTGCTCTTGTCATCTGCCTGGTATTGATTTTTATCTTCTACCGTTTCACCCGGAAACTGGGAAAATCCATCACCAAACTGCAGCAGTTTGCCATGAAGGCCGATCGCAATGAGCCGATTGACATGGATATCCTGCAAACTTTCCCTAAAAACGAATTGGGAGAAATCTCGCAGCACATCATCAAGATTTACAAACGACTGCACCGGGCCAAAGAAGCGCTCTACATCGAGCGTGAAAAACTGATTTCTCACCTCCAGACCTCACACGAGGGACTGGGTGTTTTCACCAAGGAGCGAAAGGAGATTTTGGTCAATAACCTGTTCACCCAATACATCAACAACATCTCTGACCGGAACCTGCGTTCCACCAATGAGATTTTTGACATTCCGGAACTGAAACCTATCACGGAATTTCTGAACCGGAATGAAGGTAACCCTAACAAAGAAGAGAAACGCTATTCCTTGCATATCAACAAGAATGCGCGCAGTTTCACTTTGGAATGTATCATTTTCCAAGATATGTCGTTTGAAATATCCATCATCGATATCACGCAGGAAGAAGAGCAGGCTCGTCTGAAACGTCAGCTGACCCAAAACATTGCCCATGAACTGAAAACGCCCGTCAGCAGTATTCAGGGATACTTGGAAACCATCATCAACAATCCGAATATTCCTCAGGAGAATGTCCGCACCTTCCTGGAAAGGAGCTATGCGCAAAGCAACCGGCTGACCTTCCTGTTACGGGATATTTCCGTACTGACACGCATGGATGAAGCACCGGAAATGGTAGAAAAGGAATCGGTCAACCTCAGCAAGATTGTAGAAAACATATTGAATGAGGTGACCTTAGGATTGGAAGAGAAACACATCACCGTGGTCAACAAGCTCCCGCCGGAAATCATCTTGACCGGAAGCAGTTCGTTGCTCTACTCTATCTTCCGGAACCTGACAGATAATGCAATCGCCTATGCGGGAACCAATATACAAATCACCATCAAGTGTTTCCGGGAAGATGAAAAGTTCTACTATTTCAGCTTCTCAGACACAGGCGTGGGAGTTCCGGAAGAGCATCTGAACCGCCTGTTCGAACGTTTCTACCGTGTAGACAAAGGACGGTCGCGGAAACTGGGAGGCACAGGTCTGGGACTGGCCATCGTCAAGAATGCCGTTCTTTTCCACGGAGGTACCATCTTTGCCAAAAACATGCCGACCGGCGGACTGGAGTTTGTATTCACGCTACAGAAAGCAAAACAGGGATAAGGCACTCCAGGCAAGACATTCTGTAATTAAAACTACTACAATTTTCCCCAATGCCAGTACTTCCGAAGAAGTACTGGAGTACTCCCCTGAAAGTACTGCAGTACTCCTTTGAAAGTACTGGAGTACTTCCTTGGCAGTACTGAGAAGAGTTTTCCTGATTTAACCAGACTATTTTTCAGTTGATAAACTGAGAATCTTTCGGTGTATTGCCGCCGGGTTCTCCCTTTTTAGTAGAGTAATTCTCTTAATCTGAATCTTATAAACGATTCTTTTCGCTTTGACCAGCACCCCTTCCTTTATATTTGCTCATCGTAGGGTTAAATGCATAACGTATGGTAAGCCGAACAGCCTGCGAATCACTATAGTTCCATTTGTCAAGTTTCATTTGAGTTCCATAGGTTATCATTG